>Ga0209507_1000208_pt1 | contig 78007 bp, 75 predicted proteins | sample AD_UKC028_MetaG_FD_184414 | JGI IMG/M metagenome (GOLD analysis project Ga0209507, IMG submission 184414) | Active sludge microbial communities of municipal wastewater-treating anaerobic digesters from USA - AD_UKC028_MetaG (SPAdes) (version 2) | ecosystem: Engineered > Bioreactor > Anaerobic >...
AAGATGAAGACAACCCTCTACCAAGTTAAAAACAACCTCTGGAGTGAGTATTTACGTCATGAGTTACGTAATCCGCGTATTCCAGTGTATCAACCCGCTTGATCGAGAAGATTGAGCGAAAGTCCTGTTATTGAACGATCCGTCCGCCGTCGAACGTTTCCAGAACAGCGAAACCGGTCAGCGCCTGTTGCACTCGCTGGACAGCAAGGGCATTAAGGGACTGGGTTACTGGCCCAACGGAATGCGGGTGATTTCCGCCAACCGGCCACTGCGCGCCCCCACAGATTTGCAGTAATTAGCGATTCGCATTGAGCCTTCCAAAGTCATTGAGACGCAATATCAGCGATTAGGGGCCATCCCGGTCAAACTCCCGTTTGCCGAAGTCCGGGACGCCCTGCGCCGGGAACTGGTCGAGGGACAGGAAAACGCCTGGAGCAATATTTATTCCCAGCGTTTCCAGACCCTGCAAACCTACATAGCTGAAACCCACCACAGTTTCCTTGGCTACATGGTCATCGCCAACAAGACCTTCTGGGAGAAACTGCCCGCTGACATTCGCCATGAACTGGAAACAATCCTGGCGCAGGTGACTGATGAGGTCAAAGCGCAGGCTCTCGAACAGGCGGATCGGGACCGGCAAGCGGTTATCAATCAGGATAATGTCAAGATCATCACGCTGACCGATCAGGAAAAAGCGGCGTGGCGTCAGGCCATGACTCCGGTGTGGGAGACTTTCGCGAAACAGATTGACCCAGCGGTGATTGCTGCTGCTCAGGCAGCTAACGTAGCGGTCAGTCAATGAGCCTGAATACGCGGCTTGTAACAAAGAACTGATCCGCATACTTTTCCTGTGACCGAAGCGCGGGGGCGGGCGCAAACCTACCTGGTCTGAATCACGGATTCGCCGGATGGCGCGGATTCCACGGAGGCGATCATCCATGTCATCCTTCCATCCGTTTAATCCGTGATTCAGACATTTTCCTCTTGGCTCGCCATCACAGAAAAATTTACAGGAGGATATAATTCCCCGGTCCCCGTCATCGTGCAAACCTCGAATCTATCGCCATGCCTTATGACTTTGATCGTCTTCCCCCTCGTCGCCACACCGACAGCCTGAAATGGCATCGCTATGGCAACGCCTTGCCGTTGTGGGTCGCGGATATGGACTTTCCCGCGCCGGAGCCAATACTGGCCGCGCTCCACGAGCGTATCGCGCATGGCGTTTTCGGCTACGGCGCGCCGCCGGATGCCTTGACGGAAACGCTGTGCGCCCGGATGGCTGATCGCTACCGCTGGACGGTGACGCCGGAGCAGATCGTTTATCTGCCGGGGCTGGTCTGCGGGCTGAACGTCGTTTGTCGGACCATCGGCGAGCCGGGCGATGAAGTGATCGTGCAAACCCCGGTCTATCCGCCATTCCTGGCCGCGCCGGGTCATCAGGAGCGGCAGCTGGTGACTGCTGAACTGACGGCGGAAGTCCGAGACAGGCGACTGTATTACACCTTCGACGACGACGCCTTCGCTGCGGCGATCAGCCCGCGCACTCGGTTGTTCATCCTCTGCCACCCGCATAATCCAGTCGGACGGGCGTTCACGGTGGACGAGTTGACCCGGCTGGCCACGCTTTGCGAACGCTACGATCTCACCGTCTGTTCGGACGAGATTCATTGCGACCTGCTGCTGGACGGGCGGCGGCATACACCTCTGGCTGCCCTGAACTCGGATATCGCCCGGCGCTGCATCACGCTGATGGCTCCCAGCAAAACCTTCAACATTCCCGGTCTGGGTGCCAGTTTCGCCATTATTCAGAATCCGGAACTGCGCCGGCGCTACAAACAAGTGCTGCGCGGCATGGTCCCCGATGTGAATGTTCTCGGTCTGGTCGCGGCGCAGGCGGCTTATCAACACGGCGACGACTGGCTGCAGGAACTGTTGCGCTATCTGGCCGCCAATCGGGACTTTATGGTGGATTTTGTCAGCCGTTATCTATCGGGCGTCCGCGTGACGGTCCCGGAAGCGACTTATCTGGCCTGGCTGGACTGCCGGGAAGCGGGCATTTCCAGCAATCCGCACAAGTTCTTTCTGCAACAGGCGGGCGTCGCGTTGAATGACGGCGCGACGTTTGGGCCGGGCGGCGAAGGTTTCGTGCGCTTGAATTTTGGTTGTTCGCGGGCGCTGTTGGCGGAAGGTCTGGAGCGGATGCGGGTGGCGCTTTAAGTGATCGAACTCAGCGCAGTCAGCAAGGTTTTCCATCAGGGCCGGCCCAATGAATTCCGGGCGCTGCGCGAAGTGAGTCTGACGCTGGAGCGCGGTGGCGTGACCGTCTTCAAAGGACCGAGCGGCTCCGGCAAAACCACGCTGTTGACCTTAATCGGCGCGTTGGCCCGTCCTACCAGCGGGCGAATCACCCTCGATGGACGACTGCTCTCCAACCTGCCGGAGCGCTTTCTCACCGACGTGCGGCGGCATACCTTCGGCTTCGTGTTCCAGCAGTTCAATCTGATTCGCGGGCTGACTGTGCTGGAAAATGTCATGCTGCCGGCCTATCCACTGGGCCGGCCTTATCGGGAATTGGTCAACGCCGCACAAACCTTGCTGGAACAGTTCGGTTTGGGTGAAAAAGCCGCTAATCAAGTGGAATGGCTGTCGGGCGGTGAGGCGCAACGCACCGCCTTAGCTCGCGCTTTGATCAATAATCCGACCGTAATTATCGCCGACGAGCCAACGGCGCATCTCGACAGCGCCCGATCCCGCGAAGTGCTGGTGCTGCTGGGCGAACTAGCGGCGCAGGGCCGAACGGTCTTTATCAGCAGCCATGATCCCTTGGTGTTCGAGGCCGTTTCGGTGAGCCGGCTGATCGAATTGCAGGATGGGCGGATTGTTGCGGACTCGCCATGTTAATCACTCCTGCTATTGTCGCCTTACAACTCATCGCGCTCAGCGTCGTCGGTACAGTGCTGCTGGCGGGCGGCTTTGCCTGGCGAATTTTGCGCCACTGGGACATTCACAGCGGCAGTGAATTGCAGGTGTGTCTGGAACGGCAAACCTATCTGATCTCCACTTTGCTAGGCTTTGCCTTGGGCGCGGAATTGCTGTCGCTGCTGCTGTTCATTCACACCGCCGAGAATCTGTCCAGCCAGTTCATCGGGGCGATGTGCGCGACCGGGGTGTTGAATATCAACGCCTTCGGTTTTCCGACGTTGCTGCTGAAAATCACCGTATTTTTTCTGGCGGCGCTGTGGTTATGGCTCAACCGGGTGGATAACCAGGGTGATGACTATCCACTGGTGCGGGTGAAATACGGGCTGCTCATGGTGATCGCGCCGCTGACCGTGCTGGAAGGTGCAACGCAAACCGCTTTCTTCCTGGGGCTGGAGCCGGAGGTCATTACCTCTTGTTGCGGCTCGTTATTCAGTGCCGAAGGTCGGGGCGTAGCGGCGGAACTGGCGGGATGGCCGGTGCGACCGGCGCTGGCGCTGTTTTACACGATGGCGGGATTGCTATTGGCTGTGGGCCTGGCGTTCCGGCGCTGGCCTGGATTGGGACCGTTATTCGCCGCTGGCAGCGTCTTGAGTTTCAGCGTTGCAATTGTCGTGATCATTGCCGTTCTATCGTTGTATGTGTATGAGAATCCCAATCATCATTGCCCGTTCTGCCTGCTGAAGGCGGGTTATGGTTATGTCGGTTATGCGCTTTATATCCCGCTGTTTGCTGCAACCGCTGCGGGATTGAGCGCTGGATTGATTACCCCTTTTCGTCGGGTTGTCAGCCTGCAAGCCGTCATTCCCGGCGAAGTGCGCCATTTGATCGGGTTGGCGCTGGCGGGTTTTGGGCTGTTTTACGCGCTAGCCACCTGGCTAATGCTACGATCCCCGTTGATTTTGCTCAATTAGGCCCGTCCATGAACCTGCGAATTCTCCCCTGCCTCCTCCTATTCGCCCTGATCGCCGCCTGCGGGTCGGAATTGCCTGCGACTAAAAGCGGCGCTCCTGCTCCCGCGTTTACCCTGGAACGACTGGACGGCGCCAGCGTCCGTTTCCCGGAACAGTATCAGGGCCAGGTCGTCGTCCTGCGTTTCTGGGCGGACTGGTGTCCCTACTGCCACAGCGAGATGCAGGCGCTGGAACCGGTTTATCGCCAATACCGCGACCGGGGGCTGGTCATTCTCGCCGTCAACGTCATGCAACCGCTGGAAACCGTACAAAAGTTCGTTCAGGAAATCGGTATTTCCTACGAAACGCTGCTTGATCGACAAGGTGAGGTTATGCGCCGTTATCAAGTGATGGGGCTACCGATGACCTATATCATCGACCGGCAGGGCATCGTCCGCGCCCGGATCATTGGCGAATCCACTCCCGAAGTTTTTACCCAGGCGATCAGCAGTCTGCTTTGAGCATTCTCAATCACCGTTCACCCGCTTTTGCCTTAAAATTACGCCCCTCATAATCACAATTCGAGATTGCACTATGAACGATCCTATGCAAACCGAACGCCGCCAGGTTCTCCGTATTCTTGCCGTTGCCGGTGCCACCGCCGGCGTTGCCGCTCTGAGTTCGCCCGCCTACGCTGCAAAATGCGAACACGATGGCACGCCGTTGCAATTCGTCCCCAAGACTGCGCCGGACCCCCAGCCGCTCGATAACGAACTCGCGAAGTATCCCAAATGTCCCTACTGCGGCATGGATCGCCAGCAATACCACCACAGCCGTCATTTAGTGCATTATCAGGACGATCTGGTGGACGCAACTTGCTCCATCCACTGCGCCGCGTTGAGCTTGGCGTTGAATCTCGACCGGGGGCCAAAAGCCATTTACGCCGCTGATTTCGGCGCGAAAGCTGACCCCAAGCCATTGGTCAATGTCGACGAGGCGACCTACCTGATCGGTTCCAGGTTGCCGAGGGTGATGACCCAACAAAGCAAGGTGGCTTTTGCGGCTAAAACCACGGCTGAAGCAGCCAAGACGGAGCAGGGCGGCGAACTGGGTAATTTTGATGCCGCGCTGGCCGCCGCCTATCAAAGCATGTCCAGCGACACCGCGATGATTCGCAAGAAGCGGGCGGAGAAGAGAGTCCATGCTGGGCATGGGCAATGAATTTGCTGAAAGGCGTTGAGCATCAATTCTCCTCCTTGGTTAAGGAGGGGTGGCGCGAAGCGCCGGGGTGGTTTGACCGCGTGGGCAGAAGACCCCCCCGTCCCTTCGGGACACCCCCCCTTGGCAGGGGGGGAATACTTGCAGTATTCCTGCTGACCTTCAGCCTGCTGTCGTCAGTCCGGGGCGAAGGTCTGCAACTTCCTGCTCCCGGTTCCAAGGATACCTGCCCGGTTTGCGGGATGTTCGTCGCGCTCTATCCTGACTGGACCGCGACCGTGTTGTATCAAGACGGTCACGCGCACCATTTCGATGGGGCCAAGGACCTGTTCAAGTACCTGTTGAACCTGCCCAAATACGCGCCAGGTCATAGTCAGGCAGATATCACCGCCATGGGCGTCACCGATTATTACGGCGTGACCCGGATTGACGCCCGCACGGCCTGGTATGTGATCGGCTCGGATGCGCTCGGCCCGATGGGTCATGAACTGGTCCCGCTAGCTACTCAAGCGGAAGCGGAAGAGTTTCTCAAGGATCATCATGGTCAACGCATCGTCCGCTTCGATGACATTAACTTGAAATTGCTGGAAAACCTGGATCAGGGGAAGTTTGAATGACCGTCTATTTCATCGGCGCCGGTCCCGGCGATCCCGAATTGATCACCGTCAAAGGCCAGCGGTTGATTCGTCAATGCCCCTTGGTGCTGTACGCCGGTTCACTGGTGCCCAAAGAGGTCGTTCTAACGGCCAATCCCCACGCCGAGATCGTCAACACCGCCGATCTGAGTCTGGAGGACATCATCGCCCGCATTCGCGCCGCGCATGAGCAAGGATGGGACGTGGCCCGGGTGCATACCGGCGATCCGGCGCTGTATGGGGCGATTGGCGAACAGATGCGGGCATTGGAGAAGCTGGGGATTCCCTACCAGGTGATACCGGGCGTGACCGCCGCTTTTGCCGGAGCCGCGATGCTGCGCCGGGAACTGACCCTGCCGGAGATCAGCCAGACCATTATTCTCACCCGCCATGCCGGTAAAACGCCGATGCCGGAGGGGGAAAGTCTGCCGGAACTGGCGCAACACCGGGCGACCATGGCGATTTATCTCAGCGTGGACAAATTGCGGGAAATTGTGGCGGAACTGATTCCGCACTACGGCGCAGACTGTCCCGTAGCGGTCCTGCACCGGGTTTCCTGGCCGGATCAGGATGGGGTGGTCGGTACACTGGCCGACATCGCGGAACAGGTCGAAGCCAAAGGTTTCACCCGCACCGCGCTGATTCTGGTCGGGCGGGTGATTCAGCCAGAGGGGTTTCCGGCCTCCTATCTCTACAGCGCGGAACATGCCGAGTGGTATCGGCGGAACTCAAACGCGAGTTAGTCGGGCGACAAGCTCCAATCGATCAGCGAGCTGCCGCCCGGCGCGTTACGCCTTGGCTTGGTCCAGCAACTCCGAAACCAGTTCCGGCGGCAGTTTCAACTCCTTGGCCAACTCCTCCAGATAGGCGCGTTCCTGGTCGCTGTCGATGTTGATCGCCAGCAAGGAGGTGAGATAGATCTCCGCCGCCGCAGTGGGTGAATCCGCGCCCGCAGCAACTTCTTTGACGTTCAGCGGCTTGGCTAATTCATTCTTGACGAAATGTAACGCTTCGGGATCGAGATTGAGTTTTTGCAGGTAAGCATCAATCCGGCCTTGCTCTTGGTCATCGATATGCCCGTCCGCCTTGGCGGCCGCGAGCATGGCTCTTAACAAGGCCATGCTGCGTTTATCGAGCTGCGGCCCGCTCAGAGCGGTCACCGACGACCCTAGATCGACGGGCGTTCCTTCCTGTTTGGCTTGCCAATCCTGAAAAGCCTTATAGGCCAGCCCACCCACTGCCGCCAGGCTGCCCAGCTTCACCGCCACGCCGGTCACGCCCCGTCCAGCGCTGGTGCCCAGCAGCAGCGCCGCGACGCCGGCAAGGGTCGCTCCCTTACCCATACTCGCCAACGCCGCGTCACGCTCCGGTCCCCCGCTGGGGATGTTGAGTTTTTGTTCCACCAGAGTCTGGCCTTTGCTCGCCAACTCGCGGCCCGATTGCAATAACTGATCAAATAGTGCGCTAACGTCCATCGTTATCCTCCTCATCGTGATTTTCAGGTCAACCGCAGACGTATTGCTTGGGAATCAATGGGTTGACTTCACAGGTCAATGCGAAGCTCCACCTGGCAAAGTGTAATGCTAATCAGACAAAAAATCAGTCATTTCGGCGGCCAATCGCGCAACTTCGGCAAATTCCCGATCTGCCACCGGCAACGCCGGTCGTTCCAGCAGGATGACCGGAATATTCAGCCGCCGCGCCGCCGCTAACTTGGCTTCGACCGCGCCGCCGCCGCTGTTCTTGGCGACCAGTACGTCAATCCGGTAATCCCTGAGCAGCACCAATTCCTGCTCCAGCGCAAACGGCCCGGTCGCACAGAGCAGGGTTAAACGTGGTGAAGCCGACGGTTCCGCCGCCAGACAGCGCACCAGCCAATGCTGCTCTGGCGGAATGTCCGCGACATGGCGCAAGGGTTCCAAACCAAGGGTGAAGAACGGTCGGCGAAATTCCCGCAGCGCCGCCATCATCCCGGTCCAGTCGGCAACAGAACGCCAATCGTCGCCGGGTTCCGGTCGCCATGCCGGACGCCGGTAAGCCCACAGGGGAATCCCGGCTAATCGTGCGGCCAAGGCGGCGTTATGGCTGATTTGCGCGGCGTAAGGATGAGTGGCGTCGATCAACCGTTCAATGCTTTGCTCACGCAGAAACGCCGCCAAACCGTCTGCGCCGCCGAAACCGCCCACGCGCATGGCGCACGGCAATTCCGGGATGCGCCCCTTGCCCGCTACGCTGTAGATCACGCGGTGAATCGGTGCCAAGGCCCGCGCCAGTTTCAACGCTTCGCCGACGCCGCCCAGAATCAGGATGCGCATGACGCGAAATCGGCATGACCAACAGAGCGGCCCTCACGGTCAATCGCCCAAACTTCCACTGCGACTTCTGCTGGCACAATCGCAAGGGCCTGATCACGAGCCATGAGGCAAATTCGCTTGCCCAGCGGTAAACCCGCCGCATGAGCCAGGGCCAGCGCCTGCTGGCTGGTGTTGGCGGCGCGCATCGTCGCCTGCAATGCGGCATCCGCGCCCAGTGCCGCTGCTTCCACGGCCAGCAACGCCAGATCAACGCTGGAATGGCGGCTGTGCAAATCCAAATGGCCCGCCGCCAGCTTGCTGATCTTGCCGAAACCGCCCGCCAGGCTCAGCCGGGGAATAGGTGCCCGGCGCAGATGCTTCAACACGGCCCCGGCGAAATCGCCCATTTCGATCAACGCTATATCTGATAAATCATAGTAAGTACGCAGCAGTCGCTCACTGGCCGCGCCGGTGCAGGCGGCGATATGGACCACACCATTGACGCGGGCGACGTCTATCGCCTGCTGGATGGAAGCAATATAAGCAGAACAGGAGAAGGGCCGGACAATGCCGGTCGTGCCGAGAATGGACAGGCCGCCGATGATGCCCAGCCGGGGATTCAGCGTTTTCAGCGCCAGTTCTGCGCCATTTTCAACGCCAATCACTACTTCAAACCCGCCGCGATAATCTGCCGCAACCGCCTGTTGCGCTAAATGTTCCGTGATCATCCGGCGCGGGGTGGGATTGATCGCCGGCTCACCGACCGGAATCGGCAGGCCGGGTAATGTGACTGTCCCAACGCCCGGCCCGGCATGAAAACGCACGCCCGGCGCAACGCTCAACACGACTTGGGCGAAAATCAACGCCCCGTGGGTCACATCGGGATCATCGCCGGCATCCTTGATGATTGCCGCCTCAGCCCCGGTCTCCGTCAATCGGCAATATTCCAACGGAAAGCGTACCGATGGGCCACGCGGCAGGGTAATTTCCACCTCAGCCGGTTCAACGCCCGTCAATAGTCGGCAGGCCGCCGCTAAACTGGCCGCTGTTGCACAAGCGCCAGTGGTATAGCCATAGCGCAGGGGTTGTCGAGTTTCGGGAGTTTCAGGACGCATGACGCAAGGTTAAAGGTTAAAGGCAAAAGGTCAAAGGCTTTCAACCTCGGCTTTTTACCTTTAATCTCTTTTCTCATGACTTCCGCAACCTGTCCCGCTCTGCTGCTCAGCGCCCCGGCCTCCGGCCAGGGTAAAACCACCGTCACCGCCGGCCTGGCGCGCTACCATCGCAATCAGGGCCGCAAGGTGCAGGTGTTCAAAACCGGCCCGGATTTTCTCGACCCGATGATCCTGGAGCGCGCCTCTGGCCGTCCGGTTTATCAACTCGACCTGTGGATGGTCGGCGAACGGGACTGTAAAGCTTTGCTCTACCAGGCTGCGCAGGAAGCCGATTTAATCTTGATTGAAGGCGTTATGGGCCTGTTCGATGGCACGCCCTCCAGCGCCGATTTAGCTGCCCACTTTGGCGTTCCGGTACTCGCGCTGATCAATGCCCACGCCATGGCGCAAACTTTCGGCGCGGTCGCGCATGGGCTGGCGCATTACCGTCACGGCCTGCCCTTCGCCGGGGTGCTGGCGAATCGGGTTGCGGGACCCGGTCATGCGGAACTGCTGGCCGAAAGCCTGTCGCCGGAGATTCACGATTACGGCTGGCTGCCGCGCGATGGCGAAATCACCCTGCCTGACCGGCATCTCGGGCTGGTGCAGGCGGCAGAAATCGCCGATTTGGAAAAGCGGCTGGAAGCGGTCGCGGCACGCATTGCGCAAACCGGCCTCGCCGAATTGCCACCGCCGGTTTCCTTCCCGGCGGTGACCGTGGAACCGCTTCCACCACTGCTCAAAGGCGTTCGTATTGGCATCGCCCGCGACCTGGCGTTCGCCTTTCTCTACCCGGCTAATCTGGATACTTTGCGGGCGCTGGGCGCGGAACTGACCTTTTTCTCACCGCTGACGGATACTGAATTACCGGACGTGGACGCGGTTTATCTGCCCGGCGGCTACCCGGAACTGCATCTCGACGCATTGGCAGGCAATGCAACGATGCGTGAAACACTGCATCAGCATCATGCCGCCGGCAAACCACTTTACGCGGAATGCGGCGGACTGCTCTATACCCTGGAATCGCTGGCGGACAAAGCGGGCTATCGGGCGTCGATGCTGGGATTATTGCCGGGCCGCGCGGCGCTACAGTCGAAGTTGGCGGGATTAGGGATGCAGTCGGTGGAGTTGCCGGAAGGCGAGTTGCGCGGGCATACCTTCCATCACTCGAAGCTGGAAACATCGCTGACGCCACTGGCTCACGGTCGTCGCCAGCGGTATGGCCAACCGGGCGAAGCGGTCTATCGGGTGGGGCGACTGACCGCTTCGTATCTGCATTTGTATTTCGCCAGCAACCCGGCGGCGACGGCGCGGTTGTTCGCTTAAGACTTAGCCTACATCAAACCGGTCAAAGGTCATGGTGAACTGGCCGCGCCCACGAGTCATCCCGCGCAGGTCAGTGATATAGCCGAGCAGCCGATCTAGGGCGCAATCGCAGTGAATCATCGTCATCTCGCCCAGAGTGGTTGTATCCCGAATCACCGCCCGGCGGGCTTGCAAATCGCCCATCACGGTTCCCACATCGCTTTCGGGAACCACCACCTCCGTCGTCATGATGGGACGCAGCACCAGACCGCCGGCCCGCAGCAGCGCCTTGCGCACGGCCTCCGCCACCGCAATACGCAGCGCCTGCGGGCTGGATAGCGCACCGAACAACTCCACTTCCAGCACCCGCACCGTCACATCCTGCAAGGGCGCACCGGTCATTGGACCATTGGCCAGTCCATCCTCGGCCCCACCTGCAACCGCTTCCCGCTGCGACAAGGACAGTTCCATCCCTGCCGGACAGGCTTTCGGTTCAGCAATGACCGTCACTCCGGCCCCGCGCTGCAACGGCTCGACCGCTACCTTCGCCCAGGCTTTCATCTCCAGTTTCTTACCATCGGGTTGCTCGATCAGCCGATGGAACAGGCTGTCGGTTTCAGCGGTGCCCTCGATGGTCTCGCGGGTCACCACATCGGGCTGGCCGACCCGGATATGAACATTGAATTCCCGCTGCAAGCGTTCCCCGGCAATCTGCAAATGCAGTTCGCCCATCCCGCGCAATACCCGTTGCCCCGTTTCCTGATCTTCCTCCACCCGCAGGGTCGGGTCTTCCTGCTGCAACTTGTCCAGCGCCTCCAGCAGTTTCTCCTCATCCCCGCTGGACTGCGGTTCAATCGCCAGTCCCAGTACCGGCTCGCGGGTTTCGATCCGTTCCAGCCACAGCGGATGACCGGGCGCGCACAACGTATCCCCGGTGGTTGCCCAACGCAGACCGGCGATCAGGACAATTTGCCCGGCCGTCGTTTCCTCCAGCCGCGCTCGATGATGGGCGTCCACTTCAAACAGGCGGGCGACCCGCTCTTGGCGCAGAGTTCCCTGTGGGCCGGGAATCACCACTTCATCGCCCGGTTTCAGCGTCCCTCGGTACAGCCGGGCAAAGACATGCCGGCGGCCTTCCCACATCTGCACCTTGAACGCCAGCGCCGCCAAGGGGCCATCGGCCACCATCGCCACCTCTTCCTCGTTGCCATCGAGACGATGCGCCCGACTGGGCGGACGTTCGGTCGGCGAGGGCAACAACCGAATAACACTGTCCATCACCGGCTGCACACCCTGATTCCGCAACGCGCTGCCGGCGAAGCACGGATAAACCTGACCGGTCAGCGTCGCCTGACGCAATGCCGCCCAAACCGCTTCCGGTTCCGGCTCCGGCTCTTGTTCAGCCAGCACCACTTCCGCCAGCGCCTCATCCCTTTCCGCCGCCGCCAGCAATAAATTCTCCCGCCAAGGCCGCATCCGCTCCCAGGTCGCGGCGTCGCAGGGCGTGATTTCAACCTGTTCACCGCGTTCGCCAGCAAAGCGCCAGCGGGTTTTGTCGATGAGGTGAATCACCGCGCCGTCATAGTCGGGCAAGGGCACGGTCACCGCGATCGGTTCCACGCCCAACCGCTTCTGCACCGTCGCCAGCGCCCGGGCGAAATCCGCGCCGGGCCGATCCAGCTTGTTGATGAAGAACAGGGCGGGTAGCCGGAATTTGGTGCGTTGCCGCCAAACGGTCTCGGTCTGCGGTTCCACGCCCCGCACGCCGTCCAGCACGATCACGCAACCGTCCAGTACACGCATCGACCGCTCGACTTCGATGGTGAAATCGACATGGCCAGGAGTATCAATGAGTTGAATCAGATGCTCCCGCCAGGGCAAGCGGGTCACGGCGGCGGTGATGGTGATGCCATGCTGCTGCTCCTCGACCATATAATCCATGTGGGCCGCGCCCTCATGGACTTCGCCGATCTTGTGGGAGACGCCAGCGTAATACAGCATCCGCTCGGTCAAGGTAGTCTTGCCAGCGTCGACGTGCGCGGCAATGCCGATATTGCGCACGCGCGCAAGGTGCGGAGCCTGGGACATGGGCGTTCTCGTTCAGAAAATGCGCCGACATTCCAGATAAAACCGCTTCTCATCCGCTTCACCCATCGAAAAGGTCTTGCGCGGCAATGCGCCGTCGTGGATGACCGTGCGAAAAAAGTCGTTCTTATCCAGAGTGGGCAGATAAAAGCCGATATGGCCGGGTTGCGCGCCGAGTTGCTCCAGCGCATCTTCGCCGTGGATATAGTCAATCCGGGCGCCGAATTGCCGGGGCAGATAGTCATCGAGAAACGCCTGCAAACTGGCGACCGGCAAAGTCAGGCGTGGCTGCTCGATACTCAGTACGCCACAACGACTACCGCTGATAAAGGCGATGACCTGCCGGTTGGGTACATCTTGCATGTCCCGCCAGGCCTGTCGCGCCGCTGGCCATGACGGGTAATCCAGTACGGTCAGCGCCGAACCCTGCATTGCGCAGAAGGCCGTCATCCCGGCTAACAGATGATCAGCGTCAACGCCAAACGCCACCCGGTGGATGGCTTCGAACTCCAGCCCATCGTCATGCAGATTCACCAGCTCCACCAGCGCATGACGAGCGGGATGGTTCATGATCGCAGCGGGATCGGACGCAGTGCGCTTGAGATTCTCCCAGATGATTTTGGCGGTAGCAAAAGAGTGGTTGCCGTCGCCCATGGCGTAGAGCAGCACCGGTTCATCGGTGACGCCATACCGGGCGCTGAACGTGGCCGGATCCGCCAGTCGGCTCAACTGTTCCACGACCCACTGGATCAGCAACGGGTGATCCAGCCGCCAGCCGCGCACCCGTCCACTGTCCAGCATCAGCGGAACGTCATACAGCAGCTCTGCCGGTTCGGCGAACAGGGGATCAATGACTATGTGCTGCGGATCGTCAATGAGGACCATGACATGCGGCAGTTCCAACGGCGCTTGTTCGCGCACCCGCACCCGGGGTGGCAGCCGTTCCATAATGGTGCCTTCGGTAGGCCGAATCAACGTCTTCGCGCCGGGATTAAAGTCGTAATGCTCCAAGTCCAGGGCTGCGATCAGTCCGCGCCGGGTCTGACCCCGCGCCGTTTCCCGCTCGACCAGGATCAGTCCCGGCGGTTGCGGCGTCAGCACACCTTCGGCCAGATAGCGGCGCATCGTTTCCTGAATAGCGGCAATGCGCGCCTCATCCGCTGCACCCAGATAGACTTCCGGCAGCATCAACCGCAAGGTTGATGGCTCCTCGCCGACCAACGCCTCGACTTGCGCCCAGTAATCCGGCTGAGAGGTGTATTGATCACAGGCGACGACCGCCCACTTAGTCAAGTCCGTACCTGACCGAGGCAGCAAAAGCGTCGGAACCTGTAGACCGATGGGTATGAAATTCATGGACGATATGACTCCCCTGATGATTAGCTGCGGCCTGATATTCGGCGACAAAATTCATGCAAGCTTAGCAAATGGGCCGCGTTGAACAAACGACCCTGAGCAAGGTTCTCTATCACGGGGTATCATGACGGCTATCTCAAACGCATTCTGAGGGTATCCGCTCATGCGCAAATTGATGACCATTCTGGTAACCATTCTCGTCGTCCTGGTGCTGATGGCCGGCGGCATCTGGGGTTATCTGTGGTACAACACCCGGCAGCAAGTCGAACAACTGATTGTCGCTGCCAAGCCCTTTGCGGAAATCAGCCATGGCGGCATTGAAGTCTTGCCATCCGGCTCAGCCGGCGTCAAACAGATCAAGATCATCCCCCATTTCGTCAACGACGTCATTTCGATTGGGGCCATCCACCTCAATACACCGAACATCCTCGCTCTGCTCAACATCCGCCGGCAACTCAGCCGGGGTCAATTGCCCGAAGCGCTGTCCCTGACGATTCGCGGGCTTGATCTGCCATTACACGGTGGCATCATGGGTGCCAAGCCACCCTCACCGCACGAACGGATGCCTCTCGATGATCTGGAAGCGCTGGGTTGCGGGCCGGTCGTGCACTTCAGCGGCAGTGAGTGGCAGGAGATGGGTTATGACCGCTTCATGAGCAATATTGAAGTCGGTTACCGTCTCGACGGCCACCGGATGAACGTGCGCATCAGCAGCAACACCCGGGACTGGGCAGCGTTGCACCTGGACATCGGCTTTGCCCTGACCACGCCCCCAACTTCCGTGATGGAATTGGCGACGGCGCTGACGCCCAAACTGGCCAGCCTGAACGCTGTGCTTCAGGATGACGGCTACAACACCCGCCGCAACAATTATTGCGCCGCCAAGGCCGGTAAATCGATTAACGAGTACATCGCTGAACATGTGCGGTTGGTGGTCGAGCGTTTGCGCGCCAATGGCGTCAACCCCGGTCCTGGATTGATCGCCGCTTACCAGCGCTATCTGACCGAGAGCAGCTCACTCACCGTGACGGCCAACCCCCCAACTCCCATCGATCCCACCGAACTCCAGTTCTACAAGTCCGAGGATGTGGTCAAGTTGGCGGGACTGACCGTCCAGGTCAATGATCAGGCCATCACCGATCTCAGGGTGGACTGGAATACCGCTCAAGTAACGAAAGCGCTGGGCATTGGCGTGCAACGAGCGCCTGGCGCGGAAGCTGCGGAAGAAACTGTCGCGCCGGTTGCATCCAAGCCGGTGGTCGTGCAGAAATCCTTTCACCCAGTCACCGTCAGCGAATTAAACCAGCATCTCGGCAAAATCGCCAAACTGAAAACCAGCACCGGCGCCAGTTATCGAGGGATACTGGAAGCCATCCCCGAGGGCTTGATCAGGATCACCATCCGCAAAGCCGGTGGTACGGCAACCCTGTCTCTGCGTATTGAAGAAATTACCGAGGCACAGGTGCTTTATTAGGCAAACGGATCCCGCAGCACGATAGTGTCAACCCGATCAGGCCCGGTCGAGATCAGATCAATCGGCGCATCGGCCAATTCTTCCATGCGCCGCAGATACGCCCGGGCATTGGCGGGCAAATTTTCATACCGCTGTATTCCAACGGTGGAATCCCTCCAGCCGGGCATCTCTTCATAAATCGGCTCACAAGCCGCCAGCGCCTCAGCACCTAACGGGGTGCTGTCCAACTGTTTCGACTCGCATTGATAGCCCACGCAAATCCGAATGCGCTCCAGCCCATCCAGCACGTCCAGCTTGGTCACGCACAACCCCGACACGCTGTTATTCAAAATAGAACGACGCAAGGCGACCGCATCAAACCAGCCGCAGCGCCGCCGCCGGCCGGTGGTCGAACCGAATTCATGCCCCCGTTCAGCCAGATATTCGCCGGTTTCGTCAAACAACTCGGTCGGAAACGGTCCGCCGCCGACCCGGGTGGCATAGGCCTTGGTGATGCCCAGGACATAATCCAGATAGCGTGGCCCCAGCCCGGTGCCGGTCGCTGCGCCGCCCGCTGTGGTGTTGGAAGATGTTACATAGGGATAGGTGCCGTGATCGATATCCAGCAACGCGCCCTGCGCTCCTTCAAGCAATACGTTGTCGCCGCGCCGCCGATGCGCATCCAGCAGGGCGGTGACATCCGCCGCCAACGGACGCAACCGCTCGGCCATGATCAGTGTCTCATCCAGCACCTGCTGGACATCGACCGGCTCGGTCTGAAAATAGTTTTGCAACACGAAGTTATGAAAATCCAGCGCCTCGCTCAACTTGGCGGCGAAACGCACCGGATGGAACAAATCGCCCAACCGCACCGCTCGCCGTGCAACCTTGTCTTCGTAAGCCGGACCAATACCGCGTCCGGTCGTGCCAATCGCCTGTGCGCCGAGCGCCTTTTCACGAGCCTGATCCAGGGCAATGTGATAAGGCAAAATCAGCGGGCAGGCTTCGCTGACCCGCAACCGCCCCATCACCGCCACACCCTGTTGCTCCAACCGGTCAATCTCGGTCAGCAACGCCGTCGGCGACAGCACGACGCCATTGCCAATCAGGCAGGCGACGCCCTCGCGCAAGATGCCGGAGGGAATCAGATGCAGCACGGTTTTCTGGCCGTTGATCACCAGCGTATGCCCGGCGTTGTGGCCTCCCTGAAAGCGCACGACCGCCGAGGCGTTTTCGGTGAGCAGATCAACCACCTTGCCCTTGCCTTCGTCGCCCCACTGCGCGCCAATGACGACTACATTCTTGCCCATATCAGATTCCTGTATGATTTACTGAATTCGGCAACGGGATCACGATCCACTTCCCGACCTGTTGCGCCAGCCTCCGGTCGCATCCCAAAGCGTGTGGCTCCATAGCTGCACCCGGCAGCGCCCGAATCACTCGTTCGCCCTGGCGGCGCAACCGGGTCACCTGTTCCTCCAACTCTGCATCGCCGACTGGCGGGGCGTAAATACCGGTTACCGCAACCTCTGTCGATGTGCCCAACCACAACAAGGTCGCCAGATCCGTACTAAACCCGGTCGCCGGCCTGGCCCGACCGAACACCTGACCAATCTCGTCATACCGCCCGCCCTGTGCGACGGCAGCGCCCTGGCACGGCGTATACGCGGAAAACAGGACGCCCGTGTGATAGTGATAGCCGCGCAATTCCGCCAGATCGACGTGAATCGGCAAGTTCGGCCACTGCTGGCGCAACGCCCCGACCAGCCGCCGTAGCATCATCAACGCCTCGCGCACTCCTGAGCCACACGCCGCCAGTCGCACCTCCGCTTCATCCAGCGCCTCTGGCCCGCCATTTAAGGTCGCCAACGCCTGGAGCCACTCGCGGCATGACGCAGGCAGCGCCCACTCGGCAAGCTGCTGATGAATTTCCGGCAGTGCCTTGCGCTGCAACGCTTCGAACAACCCCCGTTCCTGTTGCGTACTCAATCCCGCTTGCCGAACCAGTTCACGGAAAATGGCGACGTGGCCCAAGTCCAGATGCACTTCGCGGATTCCGGCTGTATGCAAGGTCTCCAACATCAGCGTCAGCACTTCCAGGTCGCTTTCATCGCCGCGATGACCGTACAACTCGATGCCCGCCTGATAGGGACTGCGAGAGCCGCCAAAACCATCAGCGCGGGTGCGCAGCACCGTCCCCATGTAGCACAGCCGCACCGGCCCATGGCGCTTGAGCAAATGAGCGTCAATCCGCGCCGCCTGCGGGGTCATATCCGCGCGCACACCCATCATCCGACCGCTCAATTGATCGGTCAGCTTGAAGGTTTGCAACTCCAGATCATCGCCCGCCCCGGTCAGCAACGAATCCAGAAATTCGATGAGCGGCGGAATAATCAGCTCGTAACCCCAACTTTCGTACAAGTCGAGCAGTTCACGGCGCAACCGTTCCAGTCGGCCAGCAGCGGGCGGCAGGATTTCTTCGATGCCTTCCGGTAATAACCAGCGGTCTTCAGGAATCATCATGGGGCAGAAGAGAAAATGAGCAGGTCGGATTTCATGATGGAAGCGGCGGTAGATCGGGTTTCAGTAATAGGTTAATTCAGCGGAAGAAATACAGCACGACCAGGCCGAATCCCATGCTGGTTAGCCCGGCCAGCCGCAGCACCCGATCTTCCAGTTGGATCATGCGGTGGAGGGTCTGACGAAAGGAACCTGGACTGAGAAACGGCAAGATACCTTCCAGCACCAGCATCAGGCCAAACGCCGCCAGCAACTCATTCCACATAGCAGCGTCCGGTCATCAGCGCAACGCCGTCATTACAGCGACGGATCACAGTCATCATTGTGCAGGCAGCGGCGCTTCGTTGGATGGTGCTGGGTTAGGTTGCAGCGTTTCACTGGATGGCGCTGGACTGAGTTGCGGCGGCGCTGCGCTGGATTGCGCTTGGTTGAAATAGCGGAAGAATTGTGAATCCGGCTGTAACACCAGTACGTCATCCCGGCTATTGAAACTCTGCCGGTAGGCGCTCAGGCTACGGTGGAAGCTGTAAAAATCCTGATCCTTGCTATAGGCTTGCGCGTAAGTATCCGCGGCCTGAGCATCGCCTTCACCGCGTTGGCGCTCAGCATCACGGTAAGCCTCAGCCAAGATCACCGTACTCTGCCGGTCAGCGTCAGCGCGAATCCGCTCAGCCGCTTCTGCGCCACGCGAACGGAAATCCTTGGCTACCCGCAACCGCTCAGCCTTCATGCGGCTAAACACCGAGTTGCTCACATCCGCGGGCAGATCGATACGCTTGATCCGGACGTCAACTGCAGCGATACCCAAGTGGGTCGCCTGTTCCCGGAGCAGGCGGCTCAGGGTTTCCATAATTTGCACCCGGTCGCCCGACACGACTTCCTGAATAGAGCGTTTGCTGAACTCGCTCCGCAGACTGTCCTTGACAATCTGATCCAGCCGGACATTGGCTTGGGTCGCATCACCGCCGACCGTGGTATAGAACCTCCGTACATCCTCGACCCGCCACATCGCGAAAGAATCGACGATCACGTTCTTCTTTTCCGCCGTCAGGAACCGTTCCGGCTCGGTGTCCAGGGTTTGCAACCGCCGGTCGAACTTGCGGACGTTGTTGATCAATGGCCATTTCCAGTGCAGGCCCGGTTTATAGTTGTCCTGGACGATTTCGCCCAATTGAAAACGGATCGCCGTCTGAGTTTCGTCCACAGTGAACAGCGACATCGCCAGCACCGCCACTAACGCACCCAAGGCCCCCAGCACGGTATTACGGGACATTGGCAATTGTGATCGAGCCATCAGCGCACCTCCCGACTACGATTCAAATCACGCAGGCGCGTAGCGGCCGCGCTGCCATCCATCGACGTCGATGAAGAGGCCGGTAACGTCTCCAACGAACCGCTCGCGGAACGTCCTTCGCTCGTGCTGGGCGCTGCATCTCCCGATTTCAGCAGCCGATCCAGCGGCAGATACAACAAGTTGTTGGTTCCGGTCACATCCACCAAGACTTTACTCACCCGTGACAGCACCGTTTCCAGCGTTTCCAGATAGAGGCGCTCACGAGTCACCTCTGGCGCACGGCCATATGCCGCCAGCAACTGCTCAAAGCGGCTGGCCTCGCCCTGGGCCTGGGCGATGACCTGGTCCTTATAAGCCGATGCCTCCTGCAACCGTCGTGCAGCCTGACCACGCGCCCTGGGGATCACTTCGTTGGAATAGGCTTCCGCCTCGTTTTTCAACCGTTGCTCATCTTCACGGGCCTTGATCGCGTCGGCGAAGGCATCCTGTACTTCTTCCGGCGGTTGGGCGTCCTGCAAGACCACCGTGATGATTTGCAAACCTGCGCCGTAACTGTCCAAAATATTCTGACTCAAGGTCCGAGTATCGGCGACGATGTCGCTGCGTCCCTCAGTCAGCACAAAGTCCATGGTGCTTTTACCGATGGTTTCGCGCGTGGCGCTCTCCACTACCTGCACCAGGACGCTTTCCGGGTCGAGGACGTTGAACAGATAAGCGTAGGGATCCTTGATCTGGTATTGCACGGCCAACCGCACATCCACGATGTTCTCATCCTGGGTCAGCATCAAGGCTTCTTTCGGCACGGAGCGAATCGCTGGTTGTCGGCCAGCGCCAGCGCCAGCACCAGAGCGATAGCCGATTTCCCGAAAGCGCCGCTGCTCGACATTGACGATTTCGACCCGATCGATGGGAAAAATCCGCAAATGCGGGCCGGGCAAGGTGGTCTCCAGATAACGACCGAACCGCAGCACCACCCCGCGTTCACCTTCATTGACAATGTAGATGCTGGCGATCAGCCAGCCGATCACTGCGATGATCCCAACGACCAGGCCGATGCCGACCAATCCGGAACCGCCAGAGCCTGATGCCCCAGCGCCGCCACCACTATTGCCGCTGCCGCCGCGCCGACCACCCATCAGGTTGTTGAAGCGATCCGACAGTTTGCGAACAACTTCATCCAGATCGGGCGGTCCCTGATCGTGACCGCCTCCGCTCCAGGGATCGCGGTTACCGCCTCCCGGTTCATTCCAGGCCATGTCGTACCTCAAAGTTCGTGTCATACGATTCAAACCATCGGGATTTCAAATCCCGAACGCACCCACTCCGCCCGTAAACCATCCCGGCGACAAAGCAACTCGACATTGCCGCGCGAGGTGCGTACTTCAATCAACCATTCACCCGAGGGGTCCGTCTGTTCGGTGATCACGGCGCCCAGATGAAACAGGCGGGCGCGCAACCGGGCTGCGGAAGGCGGTAAACAGAGCCAACCCTGCACCGTCCCGCCGCGCAACCGCTCAGCGAGCGCCGTCGACAGGAGATCGAGTCCCGCGCCGGTCGCTGCTGATAACCAGACTGCCCGCACTTCACCCTGGCTATCCCGCTCCAGGCGCGGCGGTTCGCCGCTCAGATCAATTTTATTGAATACCTGCAACTGTGGAACGTCCGCTGCGCCGATTTCTGCCAAAACCGCCTCGACTTGGGTGATCACGCCGTCCCGGTCAGGATGATGAGCGTCGATCACATGCAGCAGCAGGCTGGCTTCGCAGGTCTCCCGCAGGGTCGAGCGAAAAGCCGCCACCAGTTCATGCGGCAAGCGGCTGATAAAACCCACCGTATCCGCGAGGATCACTGGTTCGGCCCCCGGCAATTCCAGACGCCGCAGGGTGGGGTCTAAAGTGGCAAACAGTTGATCCGCCGCGTAAACCTGGGCTTGGGTCAGGGCATTGAACAGGGTGGATTTACCGGCGTTGGTGTAGCCCACCAGCGAGACGGTGGGCAGATCCGCTTTCCGCCGAGCCTTGCGTCCCTGTTCGCGCTGCCGGTCCACCCGGTTTAGCCGCAGGCGAATTTGCCGGATGCGATCCGCCAGCAACCGCCGGTCAGTTTCCAACTGGGTTTCGCCGGGACCGCGCAAACCGATGCCGCCGCGTTGCCGCTCCAGGTGAGTCCAGCCACGCACCAGCCGGGTGGACAAGTGCCGTAGTTGGGCCAGCTCCACTTGCAGCTTACCTTCGAAACTGCGGGCGCGCTGGGCGAAGATATCCAGAATCAATCCCGTGCGATCCACGACCCGGCATTGCAGCAACGCTTCCAGGTTGCGCTCCTGGCTGGGTGACAGCGCATGATCGAAAATGACCAGTTTCGCTTCGCCCTGTTGTGCTGCTTCGCGAATCTCCCCAGCCTTGCCACTGCCAACGAACAGGCGCGGGTCCGGTGCAGACCGGCGTCCGGTAATGAACGCCATACACTCAGCACCCGCCGAGGTCGCCAATTCCCGGAACTCGGTGGAATCCGGGGCATCTTCGGCTCCATCCAGCGTGAGCTGCACCAGAATAGCGCGCTCACCGCCGCGCGGACGCTCGAACAAACCACCCTCCGTGTTCCAGGCCCCGATGGTCAGAGCGGCTCACCGCCATTGATCTCGTCCGTCGCCAGATTCAACCGCACATTACGCACCGGCACCACTGTGGAAATGGCGTGCTTGTAGATCATCTGACTGACGCTATTCTTGAGCAGCACCACAAATTGATCGAAAGATTCGATCTGGCCCTGCAGCTTGATGCCGTTCACCAGATAGACCGAGACGGGAATCCGCTCCTTACGCAACGCATTCAGGAAAGGTTCCTGGAGAGAATGACCTTTTGCCATTACGACGCTCCCTTGTTGTTATGTTTCAATCCGCGCCTGCCAGTGACAGCAGGCGAAAGTTATCAGAAAGTCGCGGGATGTTAAGCACAAGGCGTGCCTGATTCCCAAAACCCTCCACCGGAGGGTATTCATCACAGTCCCATGATGTGTTATCCGCAGGAATCCCAAATTCCGGTGGGATGCCGCCAGCCCCCAATAGCACCCCAAAGCTGGCAAATATTAGCACAGCCGCTGCGTCATGTCGGGAAAAACCCGGCTTCATGCAGAGAGGCCGTCAGTCGTTCCAACCCATCAAGCGCGGCGCTATCCAGCCAGAACGCGCCGGATTCCGACCGCAGCCAGGTCAATTGCCGCTTGGCAAACTGCCGGGTCGCCACGATCCCCCGCTCGACCATCGCTGGATAATCCAGTGCACCATCCAGATAGTCCCAGACCTGCCGGTAACCCACGGCCCGCATGGCCGGCTTGTTCAGGTCGAGATCGCCTCTGGCTCGCAGACGCTCCACCTCGGCGACAAAGCCCTGCTCCAGCATCGCCCGAAACCGCTGTTCAATCCGCTCATGCAAGATCCGCCGCTCTGCCGGCGCCACGATCAGCTTGATGATGCGAAACGGTAATAATTCGTTACGCGAACCGCTGCAAAGTTCCGTTAACGATTGACCGGTCAGTTCATACACCTCCAGCGCCCGCTGAATGCGCTGGGCATCGTGAGGGTGGATGCGCGCCGCTGCGACGGCGTCAACCTGCGCCAACCGGCGGTGCAAAGCAGTGCTGCCCTGTTCGGCCATGTCCGCCACCAGCCGGGCGCGCACAGTCGGATCAGCAGTGGGCAGCTCCGCCAGGCCTCGTTCCAATGCCCTGAAATAGAGCATCGTCCCGCCCACCAGCAACGGGCAATGTCCAGCGGCCTGAATGGCGCCGATTTCTCGCAAAGCGTCGCTGCGGAACTGACCGGCGGAATACGCTTCGGCGGGATCGAGAATGTCGATCAACCGGTGCGGGGCGATGCGTAAGGTTTCAGCATCCGGCTTGGCCGTACCGATGTCCATCCCCCGATAGACCAGCGCCGAATCGACGCTGATGATCTCGAAGGGTAACCGTTGCACCAGTTCCACCGCCAGGGCAGTTTTACCGGAGGCGGTCGGCCCGATCAGGAACAATACCGGTGGGCGAGAATCGGGGCTGACCATGTCAGCGATGCGCGACGCGATGTTAGCCATCACGGAAGGAAAGCCGTTAACGCCCGCGTCGGAACAGTCGATCCAGCTCGTCCAGGGTTAACTGAATCCAGGTGGGTCGACCATGATTGCACTGACCGCTACGATCCGTATGTTCCATATCGCGCAATAGTGTGTTCATTTCCAGCAAGTTGAGTGGTCGATGCGCACGCACCGCTTCATGACAGGCCAAACTGGCCAGCAGGGCGAGAATGGCCGTTTCTGTCCGGTCACTGGTCTCATGCGCCGCCAGATCGGCCAGCATGTCGCGCACCAGTCCCACGATATTTGACCCGGCCAGCAAGGCCGGAATTTGCCGCACCGCTACCGTATCCGGCCCCAGCAGGGTCAGTTCCAATCCGGCTTTGGCAAACAATGCGCCATGTTCTTCAACCTGCCGTTGCTCCTGCGGACTGACCGTCAGGGTGACCGGGGTCAACAGCGTTTGCGTCTGGATCGCGCCGGCAATGAGCGCGGTTTTCAGCCGTTCATACAGGATGCGTTCGTGGGCGGCGTGCATATCCACCACCACGAGTCCGACCTCATTTTCCGCGACGACATAAACGCCATGCAGTTGCCCGAGCGCGTAACCCAACGGCGGCGCTTCCGCCAGGGTTTCGGCAGGCGCGTTGGCAATAACAGGTTCGGAGACCGGGGACACATGGAGTTGACCATAGGCCGCCATACGCTCTCCAACATGGCCGGGACTGGGCGATCTGGTCGCCGCCGAACTGCCGCCGAATTTGCCACCCGACCATAACTGCTCGCTGGCCTGTGGCGCAGGCGGTGGAGCGGTTCCCGGACGCACTTCCGCCAAGGCGGCCTGAACGGTTCGGCGGATGAAATCGTGAATGGCCGGCGCTTCGCGGAACCGCACCTCATGCTTGGCGGGATGCGCGTTGACATCCACCATCGCGGGATCAAGTTCCAGATAAAGCACCGCGGCCGGCTGGCGATCCTGATAGAGGATGTCCTGATAAGCCTGCCGCAGCGCATGAGCGATGACCCGGTCGCGCACCGGTCGACCGTTGACAAAGAAGTATTGCAGGTCCGCTTGAGCGCGGGAGACCGCCGGCAAACCCAGCCAACCCCAAAGCCGCAATCCACGCTCGCTCCGGTCGAAAAATACGCTGGCAGCGATGAATTCCCGGTTACACAGTTCCGCTACGCGCTGCGCCCAGTCCTCCTGAGTCGCGGCGGGTTCCACATTCAAGACCGGCTTCTGGTGATGCCACAGGCTGAATCCCACCGCGAACCGGCTGAGCGCCAGGCGGCGGAGGTTGTCCTCAATGTGGCCCAGTTCAGTGCGCTCGCTGCGCAAAAACTTGCGACGGGCCGGCACGTTGTAGAACAAATCGCGCACTTCAACCGTACTGCCCAGCGGATGCGGGGCTGGCGTCGGCTCCTCCATTGCCTCGCCGCCATCGCCGCTGACCCGCCAGCCGGTCTCCGATCCAGCCGTGCGGGAGGTCAGGGTGAGCCGCGATACCGAGGCGATGCTGGGCAATGCTTCGCCGCGAAAGCCGAGGCTGGCGAGGTGTTGGAGATCGTCGAAACTGGCGATTTTGCTGGTGGCGTGGCGGGCAAGCGCTAACGCCAACTCATCGGGCGAAATGCCGGAACCGTTGTCGCGCACCCGGATCAGCCGGACGCCACCTTGCTCCACTTCGACGGTGATGCGGGTGGCACCGGCGTCCAGACTGTTTTCCAGCAGTTCCTTGACCACCGAGGCGGGGCGCTCGACCACCTCGCCAGCGGCGATCTGACTGACCAGTTGCGGCGGCAGGCGCTGGATGCGGATATTCAACAAGCGAATGAAGGACTACTTAATGGTCTTCTGCAACACGTCCAGTACTTGTTGCGCGCCTGCCGAACGGTCGGGTTGGTCATTGCTGTCGCGAACCACCACCAAGGTTTGCGTTCCCTGCCCGGACAACCGGACTCGGTAACGGGTGCCCTGCGGCGGCGCTTCCGGCTTGCTGCGCCAGAACGCCATTTTGGCGAGCCAGCCTTCATCACCGGATTTCTGACCTTCCAGTTCGGGATCGCGGTACTCGACTACATACAAACCCTGACTGCGATTCTGCTCTTCCACCGCGTAGTTGCTGCCGTCCAGCGCCAATCCCACCAGTCGCCAAGAGCGGGAATAGTCTTCGCTGATGAACAGTCGATTCTCACCGCTTTCCTCAACCAGCCGGACACGCGGCCCGGACGCCGTCGCTGTCCCACCCTTGGCCTGCTGGACCTCGGCGCGTTTCTCCGAAGCGCCCAGATAGACGGTCAGCCGGTTCAGCATTTCCGCTTCGAGTTCCGGACTGGGCGGTCGTCGCTGCCACGTATAGGTGCTGCTGGTGCTGGCCCCGGAACCGCCCATCGCCACTTCTTCGACGCCATAATGGGTCATGTAGACCTCGGTATTCCGGCCATCTGCGCTGCGCTCCAGCCGGGTGCGGAACTTGTCGCGGGTCGGCGCGGAGTACAGCACGTCCAGATATTTCTTCAACAGACTGCGAACGCCATCTTCGGGAATGTCAGCGCGATTTTCCACCCAGTCGGTTTCCATGATGCCGATAGTCGGATCGTCGCGTTTCAGGGCAAAGCCGGTGCTGGTCCAGAATTCCCGCACCTTGGGCCAGACTTGATCGGCGGGCGCATTAATGACCAGCCAGCGCTGATTGCCATCCTGTTGCACCGTGATGCCCGGTTGCGGCGGCAAGACTGCTTCGGCCTGTTTCGCCTGCGGTTGCGGCCCGCCGCGTTCCTTGGCGTAAGCGGACAGGCTGGCTGAACCGGATGGATTGATCTCCGGCACCATCAGAGTGTCGTCAATCGTCGACGCGGTCAGGTCGGGGGGAATTTCCAGCGGTTGCGAAATCGTACTTTGCCGGTAATCCGGCCGCCGATCCGGCAACAGGGTATCGAAGCTCTTGGAGCAGCCCGATAGCGCGATTGCTACCGCGGTGGACAGCGCGGTCGTGCGCCATGGAAAATGCGAAATTGGCGTCGTCATGGGATTAGAGGACTCCGGCTTGTTGCATCGCCGCCCGCACCGCCGGTTGAAACTGCTCGGACAGCGGCGTCAGGGGCAGGCGGATTCCGGGGGGAATCAGGCCCAGTTGGCTAACCGCCCACTTGACCGGGATGGGATTGGATTCGAGGAAGAGCGCCTTGTGCAACCCGGCCACTTGACTGTTGATAGCCTCAGTACGGGTGCGATCACCGGCCAGGGCAGCGGCGCACATCTCATGCATCAGACGCGGTGCGACATTGGCGGTCACTGAAATATTCCCTTTGGCGCCGCTCAGTATCGCTTCGGCGGCAATGCCATCGTCGCCGCTGTAGACATCCAACCGGTCGCCGCAGCGGCGCACCAGTTCCTGGATGCGCTCCAAGGTGCTGGCTTCCTTGATGCCGATGATATTGGGCGTATCGGCCAGCCGCTCGACGGTGTCCGGTTGCATATCGCAAGCCGTGCGGCCCGGTACATTGTAGAGAATCTGCGGGATCGGCACGCGGTCAGCAATCAATTTGTAGTGGCGGTACAACCCTTCCTGGGTCGGTTTGTTGTAGTAAGGGGTGACCAGCAAGCAGGCATCCGCGCCGGCTTCCATGGCTCGTTGGGTCAGGTGCAGGGCTTCACGAGTGGAGTTGGCGCCAGTGCCGGCGATGACCGGAATCCGTCGCCTGACCAGTTCCACCACCTTAGCCACCACCGCGATGTGTTCTTCAAAATCCAGGGTGGCTGATTCGCCGGTGGTGCCGACGGCGATGAGGGCGTCGGTCCCGTTCTCGATGTGGAACTCCACTAAACCCGCCAGCGCCGCAAAATCCAGCGCCCCATCCGCCTGCATCGGCGTCACCACTGCCACCATACTGCCACGAAACATGCTCTTCTACTCCCGATGAACCCACAATCGCCGCATGGTACGGATAGCGGGCCAGCTTGACAAGCGCCAGCCCGGACGCCAGAACTTGCTACCCATCCGTTGTACCTAAGCGCCTCTCATACTGGAAAAGAACTGGTCTATCAACTCGCGATTGCGGACGGTCAGATCGGTTTCGATTTCTCTGACAATCTTCATAAACAGTTCCGCAGCGGGCGAAAGCATCCGGTTCTTCAGGTAGATAAATCCGTAGTCCAGTTTCAGCCAAGGCGCCCGGTAGGGCAGGACGCAAAGTTCTCCGCTGTGCAGCCACGGCTCAATCTGCAACGGTGTTGCCATACCAAAAGCATCACTCACCAGAATAATGGCGCGGGCGCTCGCGATATCATCCACTTCTATCTGCGGGATTAAGTCGCTCGTTTCTGCATCCAGATCACTTTTGCCAGGCACGAGACCCGCCCCGCGGGGTGGGACACGAATCGATGCGAGCGGGAAGACATCCAGATCGGTTTTTGCGACGGTCTCGCGTCCTAGAAGCGAGTGCCCGCAGCGACAATAGAAGACCATTTCGTGTTGTCCGATGGGTTCGATCCGCAGATGTTCGACGGTTGTTAAATCACTGCTCTCCGCGACGCCCAAGTCAACGGATCGCGCCAAGACCCGATCCGCTACCCCCCGCCAACTGCTCAGGGTGAGCTGACAACGCACCTGCGGGTGCCGCCGGATCAGCTCTCCCATGGCCCGACTGCCTGACAGTTCGGCAGCGTAAGCCCCCATGGCAACGGCCAAGTAGCCCGCTTCAAGTCCTTGGAGCAGCTCGATCTCTCGCTCCAGTTCATCCGCCTCGGCAAGGATACTTTCAGCGCGGTTCAACAGCGCCTCGCCGTAAAGGTTGGGCGTGACCACGGTAGTTTGGCGGTCGAAGAGCGGCACCCCCAGCCCCTCTTCCAGACTGCGAATACTCCGCGAGAACGCCGGCTGGGAAAGGTGTTGCGCCTGAGCCGCCCGGTGAAAATTACCGTAGCGCTTCAGCGCCAAGGCGTGGGTGAGTTGCTGCAACTTGATCATGATGCATTCAGGGTATCAAAATGAGTGAAATAATGCATTAGACAAAAGGCAGTTTACACTCTATATGTTTCCAGGTATGGCTTCGCGCTCAACGGCTTGAATCCATCGCTGGGTGCAGCAGTCGCAATGCTGGGCAAAGGCGAATGACTGTTTGAAAAGGCAATCTTTAATGGAGAATCTGATGACCATAAAACGGCAATTACGCACGGTGATGTTCCTAGCGTGCATGACGCTAACGGTGGCGTGGAGCAATGCCGGTGCGGCTGGCATCCCCGTGATCACCGGCGAACAATGGACCGCGTCTTCGGCAGACGTGCAGAAGGCTTATCTGATCGGCATCGCTAATCTGATCCAGGTCGAGACCGCCTACTACGCGGGGAATCCGCCAACCGATGCCCAGAACTTTGTCCCGCGTTTCGCCAAGGGGTTACAAGGCCAGACTCTCGATAGTCTACGGGAAGGTCTCAACCGGTGGTACGCCGGGAATCCCGATCAGTTGCAGCGCCCGGTTATCGAGACCCTCTGGTTCGAAATGGCTGTGCCTGGACTTCAGAAAAACAAGTAGCGGAGACGAAACATGAAACGACTTGAATGGATAGTAGCCATCGTGGCAATGACGAGCGTGGTGGGATGCACGGACATGACGCCGCAGCAACAGGGAACCATGAGTGGCGCAGCGATCGGCGCCGCAGGCGGGGCGGGCATCGCGGCTATTTCTGGGGGCAACGCCTGGACGGGCGCGGCCATCGGCGGCGTCGCTGGCGGCGTCGCTGGCAACATCAGAGGCGGCAGGCAGCAATAGTGGAATGACCCATAGGCGATCATCAATGAAGCTAGCTATTGCCTGCTTGGCTGTGGTGGTCGCCGCACCGGCGGCAGCGCAGAACTCCGACTGGAGCTTCGCGCTTTCGCCGTATGCCTGGACGCCGGGCATCACGAGTTCGGTCGAGACGGCGTGGGGAACGGTCGAAGTTGACCAGAGCAGCCGAGAGGTACTCTCTCAGCTCGACTTCGCTTTCATGGGTCTGTTCGAGGCGCGCAACGGCCGCTGGGGCCTGATCGCCGACCTGTTTTACACCGATCTCTCGGAAAGCCGCGCTACCCCGCTCGGCGCACTCTTCTCGCGGGCGCGGATCGACACCGAAGCCAAGGCGTTAAGCGGCTATGTCACCTACCGGGTTCATGAGGACGACCGCGTCGCGGTCGATCTCATGGCCGGCTTCCGGGTCAACGCGGTGGATCTCGATCTATCACTCTCGCCCGGCCTGCTCCAGAGTCAGCGTTTCGGTATGAGCCAGACCTGGGTGGATCCGCTGATCGGCAGTCGCGCCCGCTTCGCCATCACCGAGCAGTGGTTTGCAACGGCCCTGGTGGACGTCGGCGGCACGGGTGGAGGTTCTGACCTGACTTGGCAAGCCTTCGCGAGTCTCGGCTACCAGATCGACGCGCGCTGGTCCATCCAGGGCGGCTGGCGCTATGTCTCTATCGAAAAATCGATCGATGGGCGCGACGTCGAGATCGACCTCAACGGTCCGCTGCTGGGTTTCACCGTGCGGTTCTAATGTAGTCGCGGCTGTTCCTGACCATCCACTTCCTCCACCCTAACCCTACCCTTCAAAGCGAGAAATCGATGCGCATTCCCGTCCTTCTCATCATTCCTCTACTGCTCGCCGCGTCAGTGCCAGCCACTCATGTGCTGGCCGCCGAAACGGCCGCCAACGCGACTCAGGAACAAACCTTCACCCTGAGCCGGGGAGAAACCCTTTCTGCGGTCTGTTCCCGCATTCGTGCGGCGGGCACTGCGATTGCGATTCCCGATTGCGTCAAACAAATCCTCTTCGTCAACCGTCAATGGTTCGATGAGAACTTCGGGTATGTCTGGAAAGATCCAGATTCCGTCAACCTCGATTCGGCCATTCGACTCTGGGCCGGCGTTGCTTACCAAATGCCGGCGGAGTTTGTCCAAGCGAACCTCCAGGGTGTGGACGCGCAAAACCCGGCGGGAGCGGCGAACCCGACGGCGAACCCCATTCATCCCGGACATTTCGATCCCAAGGGCAAGCCGCCGTCGAAATACACCATCGAAGTGCTCAAGCAGGCGCAGGCATCACTGCCGTTCTCCGATACCCGCGATTTCGCGGAGAATCGGAAAGGACTCATCGCGCAGATGCCGGATCTCCAGATCAAAGCGGACGCCGGCAATGTCGCCTGGGACATGGAAGCCTTTCAATTCCTTGATCAAAAGAATGAGTTCGACAGCATTAACCCGTCGCTGCATCGCATCGGTCAACTGAACAACAACTATGGGCTTTATGAGGTCGTGCCGGGGATCTATCAGGTCCGCGGTTTCGATCTCTCCCAACTGACCTTTATCCGGGGCAAGACGGGCTGGATTGTGTTTGATCCCCTGGTGTCCGCCGAAACGGCCCGCGCGGGTCTGAAGCTGTTCCAAGAGCACGTTGGCAAGGGACTTCCCGTCACCGCTGTGATCTATTCGCATGACCATGCCGACCACTGGGGCGGCGTGCGCGGCGTCGTCGATGAAGCGGATGTGCGTGCCGGCAAAGTCGAGATCATCGCCCCCAACGGCTTCATGGACGCGCTGGTCTCGGAGAACGTCTTTGCCGGGAATGCCATGAACCGGCGGCTCTTTTATCAGTACGGCACCCTGCTGCCTCGTAATCCTTACGGCTATGTCGGGCAGGGTCTCGGCCAGGGTGTCTCGGCAGGTGCGGTCGGACTCATTGCACCAACCCGGCTGATCACCAAGCCTATCGAGGAAATCACGGTCGATGGCGTCAAGATGGTCTTCCAGCTCACGCCGGATACCGAAGCGCCGACCGCGATGATGACCTACATTCCCGATAAAAAGGCGCTGTGGATGGCCGAGAACTGTACCGCAACGCTGCACAACATCTACACCCTGCGCGGCGCGCCAGTCCGCAATGCGTTGAACTGGTCGAAATACATGAACGAGACCCTCCACCTGTTCGGCACCCAGGCGGAGGTCATGTTCGCATCCCATCATTGGCCGCGCTGGGGCAACGACCGGGTTCAGGACGTGCTCCGCGCCCAACGCGATCTCTACGCCAACATGAACAATCAGGTGCTGCATCTGGCCAATCAGGGCGTCACCATCAACGAAATCCACAATGTCTACGAGCTGCCGAAGAGCTTGCAGCAAAACTGGTACACCCGTGGCTATCATGGCTCGCCTGAACACAACAGCCGGGGCGTGATCCAGCGTTTCCTTGGTTTTTGGGATGCCAATCCGACCAATCTGATTCCATTGTCGCCGGGCGACTCGGCGCCGCTCTATGTGGAAATGATGGGCGGCGCCGAGAAGATCCTGGCCCGTGGTCGGCAGCTCTATGACGAGGGCGCCTACCTCTACGCCACGGAGATCCTGAACAAGCTAGTTCAGGCCGAGCCGCAGAACCAGACCGCCAAGGATCTGCTGGCGGACAACTTTGAACAGATCGGCTATCAGCAGGAAAACCCCGGCCTGCGCAACAGCTTCCTGGCGGCGGCTTATGAACTCAGGAATGGCATTCCGCAAGGTCGCATCGCTCAGACCACCAGCGCCGATACGATCCGGGCCATGTCCACCGGCACCTGGCTCGACTTCCTCGGCATCCGCCTGGACAGCCGCAAGGCCGAGGGGATGCGCTTCACGATCAACCTGATCACGCCGGACAACGGCGAGAAATACCTGATCGAGCTGGAGAATGCGACCCTCACCAATATTGAGGGGTTCCAGGCTGACAAGGCCGATCTGACGCTGACCATCAAACGCACGGATCTGGAGCAGACGATGATGGGCCTGAAGACGCTGGAGGCGCAGATTGCCGAGGGCACCGCCAAGGCGACAGGCGACGTGGGGATCTTGAAACGGCTCGCGTCAATCCTGGTCGATTTCGATCCGCGCTTTGAAATCATGCCTGGCACCAAAACCAGAACGGCAGAGGTTAAGCCGGCGAATCCCTTCAAGGCTGAAATAGGCAAGGAGATTGCCGAATAGCCGAATAGAGCGATCCTGGATGAGTACAACGGGCTTAGGGTTGCTGTAAAAGATGTAAACTGATGATGGGCGCGATCTCCATAACGAATCGCGCCCATCTCTGTTTGCGGCTCAATATCAAGGCTCAGAGGTATCGGAGACCCCGGATGAAAATTGACCGAATGGTTGGGTGTACCGCCCTGCTGATCCTCGCCCTCACGATCTTGCCAGGGGTTGAGGCAGGCGAGGTTTTGGATAGTGTGAAGGCCCGTGGGCAACTGCGCTGTGGGGTAAGTGAGGGTATTCCGGGCTTCTCCGAGCGCGATGCCGACGGACGCTGGCGCGGGTTCGAGGTGGACTTCTGCCGTGCAGTAGCGGCGGCCGTCTTGAGCGACCCGGAAAAAGTGGAGTTCGTGCCGCTGCGCGCCTCCGCCCGGTTTCCCGCGCTACAGACGCGCCGGATCGATCTGTTGCTGAGCGGCACCACTTGGACCCTCACCCGCGAAGCGGTGTTGAAGGTCCAGTTTCCAGGGATTCTGTTCTACGACGGCCAGGGCTTCATGGTCCCGACCGCGGCCCATATTACGACGCTCGCCGACCTCGATGGCGCAACGGTCTGCGTGGAAAAGGGAACGACGCACCAGCGCACCCTGACCGCCTATTTCAAGGTGAAAGGCTGGTCCTTTGAGCCGCTGGTCATTGACTCGGCCCCTAAGGCCGCAGAGGCGTTCTTCGCGGGCCGCTGCCGCGCCTACACTTCGGACGCTGCCCAACTGGCCGCCATGCGTCTGCGAGCGCCCGAGGATCCGCGGGCCTTTGTAATCCTCCCCGAACAAATCTCCAGAGAACCCCTCAGCCCCGCCGTCTGGGGCGGCGATCCGGAGTGGACCACAGTGGTCCGCTGGGTCCTGAACACCCTGATCCTCGCGGAGCGACACAACGTCACCCGCGACAACCTCGACGCGGTCATCGCCGGGCAGACCAACCCCTTGGTGTGGGCGACCGACGACGACCGGGAACTGCTCGCGCAATCGATGGGTATTCCGATCCGCTGGGGAATACGGGCACTGAAGGCGGTCGGCAACTATGGCGAGATCTACGAGCGCAATGTCGGGCGTGACAGTCCGCTCAAGATCGAGCGCGGTCTCAACCGGCTTTGGACCGAGGGCGGACTTCACTATGCTCCACCCATCGACTGAGGGACGCAGTCATGAATGACCTACAGATTTATTTAACCATCGGGGTCTTTGTCGCGGTGATCCTGCTGATCGCGTTCGACCTCATCGACATGATGGTTGCTGCCCTGCTCGGGGTCAGCGTCCTGATCGTGTTCGGGATCCTTGACGGTAGCGATCTGATGCCGATTGTCCACACCGCCGGGGGTCCGTTGGCCCTGCTGTTCGGCGGCATGGTGGTGGCGCGGGTGATCGGCAAGACCGGGATTTTCGACTGGCTCGGCGATGCATTTCTGCGCGCCACCGGCGGGAGCGGCAAGCGATTCCTGCTGCTCATCGTCGCGCTGGTCGCCCCGGTGTGCGCCGTGCTGCCCAATGCGACCGCCGTTATTCTAGTAGCCCCGGTCATCATCGGCGTCTGCCAAGCGCTCAAGGTCGATTTCGTCGGGCCACTGATCATCACCGCCATCGTCAGCAACGCGGCCGGCATGTTGACCCTGGTGGGCGACCCCGCTACCTTTCTGGTCGGCAGTGCGATCGGGCTGTCCTTCCTCGATTATCTGCGGATGGTGAGTCTGGGGGGCTTGCTGGCGGTGCTGGCGGTCGTGCCGCTGCTGCCGCTGCTGTTACCGAAGATTTGGGCCACGCGGGTGACCTTGCCCCCTGAGCGTCCGCCCATCACCATCGAGCGGCCCGGCTTCCTGGCGCTGTCGCTGCTGGTGCTCGTGATCATGGTGGCCCTGTTCCTGATCGGGGAGTCCCTGCCGACCCGCATCGTTCCGCCCCAGGTCGCGATCATCGGTGCAGCGCTGGCCCTGCTCGTGGTCTATGGCGTGCGCATCGAGCCGGTGAGCGAGGTGGTCCGCGACGTGGACTGGAAGACGATTGTGTTTCTCGGCGCCATCTTCACTTTGGTCCAGGCCTTCATCAAGACTGAATTGCTGCAAGGCCTGTCGATCCGGCTCTACGATTGGTTCGGGGCCGAGTTGATGGTGGTGGCCTTGCTGTCGCTGGCTGGTATCGGGATCCTGTCGAGCCTGCTGGCCAACATCCCGGTGGTCGCCGCCGCGCTGGTGACGGTCATCGGCTACCTGGTCGCGGCCGAGGCAGCGCCCGAGATCGCGTTGGCCGCTGGTTTTACCGACTGGCCGAATGCGACGTTGCCGGTGTTCGTCGCGATGATGTTCGGCGGCACCCTGGGCGGTAACGCCACGCTGATCGGCGCTTCGGCGAATGTCGTTGCGGTCGGCATCTGTGCGGCGCGGGGCCAGCGCGTGAGTTTCATGCAATTCCTGCGCATTGGGCTGCCGATTGCGGTCGTGCAGTTGTCGGTCGGGGCGCTCTATGTCTGGGTGCTGTCCGCGATTTTGGACTAGCCCCTTCGCCCGGAGGCCGCGTAGCGGAATCCGGGATTCGTCCCCTCATTCAGGGACCGGCTAGGCTGAACTCTCCTTCACCTCGGGGGAGGAACACCCTCGGCAACCTGTTCTGCGGTAGCACAAGATGCATTGCCAGTCGCAGGGTGGGCACTGCCCACCCTACGCAGGCCAAGCTATATGAAAAAGCCTGGATTTTCCATCCCCAAATTTATCGCTACACCGCGTAGCGCAGGATCGCGGCCAGCGGCTTGCTGTCAGGGATATCGGCCTGTCTCACGCTCAATACCTGGCCGCCCGACAGGAGGACGCGGCGGGCAATCTCGTCCACCACGCCGTAGCTGTCCGCACTGGGGCCAGCGGCCAGAGTGACGGCGCCATCGGTCTCGGCCACCGTGCCATGCACCACGTGATCCATGTCCACCAGCAGGCTTTGGACGGCCCCGAAGGTGGCCGCCCGCGCCACTTGGACGATGTCGGCACTGGCCCGGCCCTCGTTGCCGCGCTGCTCGAACAGGGCCCTCCAGGCGGTGATTCGGCCGCGATAGACTTCATCGAGCAGAACCCGGGCGGCGCTGGCCAGTTCCGCCTCGCTTTTGCGCTCCGGGTTGCCCTCCAAGCCCTCCGGGAGCAGGTGCGGATAGGTGCTGACCGAGCGGTAGATGGCGCCAAGACTTTCCACTGCGGCCAGCACCAGGGGGGTGTCGCTACCGGAGAGCAGCCCGCGCAGGACCGTATCGACCTGGCGGGCATACTGCCGCAGCCGGACCTTCTTGCCCTCAGACCCGCCCAGGCGACCGCTGTAGGAACGGACCGAGATGCTCGCCTTGCCCACAGCGGAGGCAGCGTCCTTGGGCATACCAGCCAGCTTCACCTCGACGGCCGGCAAATCCGCTGATACCTCGATCAGCCGGACGCCACCATCGGCCAGCGCCAGCACATAGCAGGTGTTGCAGAAGGTGATCGAGCGCAACAGAGGCTTGAGGTGAAAGCGATCGGAGACCTTGACCAGCGGCTCCAGGGCATTCGGCACCCGGAAGGTGCGCAGATTGTCCGGGGTGGCATAGATCACCAGCCCGTGTGCCTGAAAGCACCAGAACGCATCGTCATCGATCAGGTCGTCCAGTTCCTCGGCGAGGGCGGCGACCCGGCGCTTGTCCGCACCCTCTAGCTGTTTCAGCCCCTCCTTGGCTAGATTCTTTAGCAGAATGCGGTCCGCCTCCGTCTCCTGGCTGACGGGCGTCGTGGGCAAAAAGATCGACACGCTCATGTCGTTGCGGTACTCGGCGAGGGCGGTGAGATCGGCCATTGAGGGGATATCGAGATAAAGCATGGATATACTCTTTGCTAGGGTGACGGTTCCAGAAACGGCGGGTCGATGCCCGCCGCAGGACTACCCCCGGTAATCGCGGCATATGGCCCGAACGATCAGGGTGGAAAAAAAGCGTGTCAGTCTACAGGATATTGATCGATTGTAGGAGCGGATCATCGCCTCTCGATTTCCCTTGTCCAGGGTTAAACAGTTTCCTCCTGCACCACAGGATCTTGACCAAGCGCCAACCCGGAGTTGGTTACAGCAACGGCGGCGGCCCGTCGTCTACTGGCAGACCCAGGTGGAGGAAACCAAAACCCGGTCCTGAAATCGGTCATGTCGCGTAGCATGAAGAGCGGTTCTTTCTACCGGACACCGTATCCAAACTGCTCCTTCTGGCGCGTTGATATGGCCGGGTCAGCACGCCATGGCCGGATAGTTTTCACCCCAGCCGGATAGCGGTACACTGCCATCATTCAACTCCCTGTGTCCCTTGCCTCTAGGAAGTCCCGCCCGTGAAAAACTACCTGGTCATTTCCGCCCTGGGCGAAGATCGTCCCGGCCTGGTCAACGAGCTGTCCCGGGCGATCCTGGACTGCGACTGCACGATCATCGACAGCCGCATGACCGTGATGGGCGGCGAATTCGCCATCCTGCTGATGGTGCAGGGTAACTGGAACACGCTGACCAAACTGGAAATGCAGTTCAAGCGGTTAGAACAGGCGCTGGGCATGGCCATCATCGCCAAGCGCACCGAGGGCCGGATGCCCACCGGCGATGTCCTGCCCTATGCCGTGGAAGTGGTCGCAGTCAATCAGCCCGGCATCATTCATCATCTGGCCAGCTTCTTCGCCAGCCGTTCGATCAACATCGAAGACATGGTGACGCGCAGTTACAGCGCTCCCCACACCGGCACCCCGATGTTCTCGGTCAATCTGGCCATCGGCATTCCCGCCAATACCCACATCGCCATGCTACGCGAAGAGTTCCTCGACTTCTGCGACGATCTGAACCTGGACGCGGTGCTGGAGCCGATCAAGGGATAAAGCGATTCCCTGAATAAGCTCATACCCCCATGTCCAAACGTCGTTTGTTTATTCTTGACACCAATGTGCTGATGCACGACCCCGCTGCCGTGTTCCGCTTTCAGGAACACGACATTTATTTACCGATGATGGTGCTGGAGGAACTCGATCACGCCAAAAAAGGTGTTTCCGAGGTCGCCCGCAATGTTCGGCAAGCCAGCCGGTTTTTGGATGATCTAGTCGCTGGCGCCAGTCAGGAGGAGATTGAGCAGGGATTGCCGCTACCTGGCGCACCCAGCCCGCAGGGTGAACCGACCAGCGGTCGGCTGTACTTCCAGACGCGCCCCACTCGGCTCAGTCCGTCGATTCCCTTGCCCGGCAATGCCCCGGACAACGACATTCTGGGCATGGCGCTGACCCTGCGCCAGGATCATCCGCTTCGGCAGATTACGCTGGTGTCCAAGGACATCAATCTGCGGATCAAGGCGGCCATTCTCGGCATCCACGCCGAGGATTACTACAACGACCAGGCGCTGGATGATGTCAATCTGCTGTACGGCGGCATCCGCGAACTGCCCGCAGATTTCTGGGAAACTCACGGCAAGGAACTGGATTCCTGGAAGGATAGCGGTCGCACCTTTTACCGGGTGCGCGGCCCGGAGACTGTTCACTGGCATCCCAATCAGGGATTATTTTCTGTGGAGGAAAGCACCGATTTCATTGTGCGCCAGCTTTATGGTCAGGAAGCAGTCATCGAAATTCTCCGGGACTATACCGCACCCAACCATGCGGTCTGGGGCATTACCGCCCGTAACCGTGAGCAGAATTTTGCCCTCAACCTGCTGCTGGACCCGGAGATCGACTTCGTTTCACTGCTGGGCGCAGCGGGTACCGGCAAGACGTTATTGACGCTGGCGGCGGGGCTGGCGCAGGTACTGGATGTCCCGTGCTACCGGGAGATCATCATGACCCGGGTCACGGTGCCGGTCGGCGAAGACATCGGTTTTCTGCCGGGCACCGAGGAAGAGAAGATGACGCCGTGGATGGGGGCGTTGATGGACAATCTGGAGGTGCTGGCGCCGAAGGAAGGCGGGGAATGGGGCCGCGCCGCGACTGCGGATTTATTGAGCAGCCGGATCAAGATTCGCTCGCTCAATTTCATGCGCGGTCGAACGTTTCAGAGCAAGTATCTGATTCTCGACGAGGCGCAGAATCTGACCCCGAAGCAGATGAAAACGCTGATCACCCGCGCCGGTCCCGGCACTAAGGTCATCTGTCTGGGCAACATCGCGCAGATCGACACGCCTTATCTGTCGGAAACGACTTCGGGCTTGACCTATGTGGTGGATCGTTTCAAGGACTGGCCGCATGGCGGGCATGTGACCCTGCGGCGCGGGGAACGCTCGCGACTGGCGGAGTTTGCGTCGGAACAACTGTGAGCAACAGGGCTGCCTCCCAGCGCGGGCGTCCCAAGGCGCTTTATCCCCCGGCGCGGACGATTAAAAACAGCGCGAAATACGGTCCCGGTGTAGCGGGGATCTCTTCAAAGCGCCGGACAATGCACTGCGCAGGACGACTGGCCTGTTCAATGTACAGAGTATCTTCGGTCCGACCCGTTTCCCGCAGTAATTCCAACAACCGGGGTCGATGCCGGCCCGGTTTGAGAATCGCCACGCTGTCGCTGTTTAACAGGGCTTGGCGCAAGGCTTCATCGCCGGCGGTGGCGGGAATGACGGTCAACCGTTGTTCGCCGGTGATTAGGGGCAGGGCGGCGGCGGCGGCGCTGGCGCTGACCGAGTTAATGCCGGGAATGACCACGCAGGGAAACCGCTCGCCGAGTCGATGAAGCAGATAGCTGAAACTGCCATAGAACAGCGGATCGCCTTCGCAGAGAATCGCCACGTCGTGCCCGGCTTCGAGTTCCTGGGCTATGAGTATCGCGGCTTCGTCATACGCCTGATTGACCGGGCCACGATCCAGCATACAGGGCATGGCGATGGGGATTTCCCGCTGGCCTTGCAACCATTGCGCGGCGATGTCGCGGGCCTGAGCGCTGCCTTGTGGAGTGGCGGGATAGGCGACCACCGGGACGCTTTGCAAAATCCGCACGGCTTTCAAGGTCAGCAATTCCGGGTCGCCGGGTCCCACGCCAACGCCGTATAAAGTACCCGTCATAGCGGTTTCTCCAATTTCATCAGCAATACCGGCAAATAAGGCCGCATCACCCGCTGTCTCGCCAGTCGCTCACTGCGGGCAATGCTCAACTCGGTCCAACAGACTTCCCGGTCACCGGCGAAACCATGCAAATCCACCCGGCTATCCTCGGTCACCGCGCTGGCGACCAACCGCCCGCCGGGTCGCAGCCGTGTCCAAACGATTTCGAGCATTTCCCGCAAACTGCCGCTGCTGCCGCCGATGAAGACCGCATGGGGATCAGGCAAATCCGCCAGCGCCTCCGGGGCGCGTCCGGGGACGACGTGCAGATTGGATACGACGCCGAACCGTTCGCGATTGATGCCGAGATGCTCCAGCCGTTCCGGGTGACATTCGACAGCGTGAACTTCGCCGAGCAAATTCCAGCGCGCCCATTCCACCGACACGCCGCCACAGCCTGCGCCCACATCCCAGCCTGTTTCACCCGCACGGGGAGCAAGCAGGGAGAGAATGGTTAAGCGCACCTCGCGTTTGCTGAGTAAACCCTTGCCCGGTTCCGCGCCGGTACTGAACTGCTCGTCGGGAATGCCGGGGAATTCCGGCAACACTCCGCGCCCTCGACAGGTTTCCAGAATCACCACGTTCAGCGGGGAAAAGCAAGACTCTCTCTCCCCTTGTGGGGAAGGGTGGGGATGGGGGGGGATGGTTGCCGCCAATGCATCGGCGTGGAAATGGCGAAACTGCTCACTCGGCAGACCCAAATCTTCGGCGACCCAGAGCGCTGATTCGCCAAACCCGGTTTCGATCAACAACCGGGCGATAGCGGTCGGTGAATTCTCGCGGTCGGTGAGCAGGGCGTACAGCCGATTGCCTTGCAGCACGGCGCGCAGCGTCGCCAATGGCCGCCCGTGCAGGCTGACAAACTGCGCTTGTTGCCAGGGTCGTCTCAACCGGGCGAAGGCGGCTTGCACACTGGAGACATTCGGATGAAATACCAGATGTTCCGGCGACAGATCACGCAACAGGGTCTGGCTGATGCCGTAGAACAGCGGGTCGCCGGAGGCCAGCAGGGCAATCCGTTGGCCGGCATAAGTGCGTAATAATGCCTGCAAACCGCTCATCGGACTGGGGTAGGGGATTTTCCGGGCGCGCAACTCCGGGAAAACCGCCAGATGCGCCGCCGCCCCGATCATCAGTTCCGCTTGATCCAGCGCCGCCCGTGCAGCGGGACCCAACGCGCCGGCTTCCATACCCATGCCGACGACATGAATCGGCGGGCCGGGCCAGTCGGGTAGCGCCGTCATCAGAAACGGATTCCGTGCGCCATGCGCGCCAAAGCGTTCAGCGTTGCCGCGGCCAGGCTGCTGCCGCCACGCCGACCCAACAGGGTGATGCAGGGCGTTTGAAATTCGCTCGGGGCAACGTCCCACAGAGCCTGCTTGGATTCCGCCGCGTTGATAAAGCCGACGGGCATCCCGATGATCAACGCCGGGCGGGATGCGCCTTCATCCAACAGTTCCAGCAGGCGGAACAAGGCGGTGGGCGCGTTGCCGATAGCGACGATGGAACCGCCCAGATGCGTAGGCCATTCCGTCATCGCCGCCATGGAGCGGGTTTCACCGGTCTGGCGGGCGCGTTCCGCCACCGTCGGCGAATTCAGGAAGCAATGGACTTGGCCTTGCAGATAGCGTTTGCTGATGCCGTGGCTGACCATTTCGATATCACAAAGAACATCTGCGTTCTGTTGCAAGGCGGCGAGTCCTGCTTCGACTGCGCCGGGACTGAAATAAAGATCGTGGACGATACCGGGATCGCCGGAAGTATGGACGAGCCGCATGGCTACTTGTTGCTGGTCGGAATCGAAGCGGGAAAGGTCGGTCAACTGGCGAATTTGCCCGAACGATTGGCGCTCGATTTCATCAGGATCGCGGAGATAGTCAAAGCGAGGCATGGCGGCTCCAGCATGTTCGGTGCAAGGGGTGAAGGGGGAGTTTAATGATCATGGGGGTGATCATGCCCGACTTGCGGCACATTCTGCCAATCTTCACGCCCCACAATCGGACCACGGTAGGGACAAAACTGACAATTCATCCGGGCCTCGCCGCGTTCTGCTTCATGCAACCGTTCCACGAAGGTCGCAACCACCAGCGGATGCGCGTTCAGATAGGGGGCGACGGCGGCCTGAACTTCGGGATGACGAGTTTGATAGTCGGTCACCGTTGCCTGCACCTGCTCAACCAGCCGGCCAGTAAACAGCAGATAGGGGAAAACGATGACGCGCTGGAAACCGAGCTGATGCGCTCGCTCCAGGGCGTCCGCCATCAGCGGTGCGGTCACGGCGGTGTAAGCCGTTTCCGCCCAGCCAAAGCCCATGCCTTCCCAGAGAATCCGGGTGATTTTGCTGATATTGGAGTTGGCGTCGGGATCGGAACTGCCACGCCCGATCACCACGAGCTGCGTGTCCCGCCGGTCATAGTCGGGTCCAAAATCGGTCTCGATGCTCTCGATCCGTTCGCAGGCGACCTGCAACAGGTTCGGATGAATGCCCAAATCTGCGCCGAAGGTGATGTGAACATCCGGATGTTCCGCCTGAAAGGCATTCAGCATGACCGGAATATCATTTTTAACATGGCCAGCCGCCATCAGCAGGGCCGGCAGGGCCGTGATACGGCGGAAACCTTGCTGCCGCAGCGTCTCCAGCGCTTCCGGCACACTGGGGTCAACCAGTTCCAGGAAGCCGGCCAGACTGGTTCGGTCGGGCAGAGCCTGTTGCAACTGGTTGGCCAGGTGGTGAAATTCGGCCACGCCAGCGGCGCGGCGGGTGCCGTGGCCGATTAACAGGACAGCGGGGTGTGAGGTCAGCGGAGCTTGAGTCATGGAAGGCGCATGGGAGACCGTGAGATTGGCATTCTGCGAATAATAGCGGTTAATCGATTTCTTGATAGAATTTCCGCCGATCTTTTGATCCATTCCCGCTTTTCAAACCGAAGACCTCGGAGGGTGCGACCCATGTCCGCTTATGCATTTCCCTTCGCCGAGATCCATTATCCTGACAGCGATGGACTGCCCATGGCCGAAAGCGATTTTCAACGCGAATACCTGATGTATGCCGTAGAAGCTTTACGGATCCACTTTCGGGATCGCGACGATGTGTATGTTTCCGGCAATCTGTTTATCTACTACGAACAAGGCAATCCCAAAGCCGTAGTGGCGCCGGATGTGTTCGTGGTTATCGGCGCTCCCCACCATGACCGACCCTCCTACAAGCTTTGGAATGAACCCAAGGGGCCGGATTTTGTCCTTGAAATCACCTCGCAAAGCACCCGTGGCGAAGATCAGGGCGCCAAGCGCGGCATTTACGCCTATCTCGGCGTCCGGGAATATTGGCAATACGATCCCACCGGCGACTATCTCGATCCCCCACTGCAAGCCTTGCAGTTGATCGAACGAAACTACTGGCCGCTACGTAGTCCGGGCGGTTCCAGTCTGCACAGTGGAGTGCTGGGTCTCGATTTACGCCTTGAAGAAGGCGTGTTGCGTTTCTACGATCCCCATACGGGAGAGAAGTTGAGGAGTCATCTGGAGACCGAGCAAGCCCGGTTGGAAGCCGAAACGAATGCATTGCGGGAAATGACTCTGCGCCAGGCTGCCGAGGCGCGGCTCGCCGAACTGGAAGCCCGGCTGCAGGGAATGAACCGCAGTGATTGCGAGCCTTGAGAGCTGCAAAAAGGTTCGTTGATCCTTCAGGAGGAGCTTGACGTAAATAAGGAGCCAAACTTCTTTTGGCCCGTTATCCATCCCCGGCGTGAACGCTGGGGTTTCTCACGGAGCATCTGATGAACCTCAGTCAAAGGCAACAGCAAATCCTGCAACGGGTGCAGCAACAGGGTTTTGTGTCCATCGATGATCTGGTCGCCAGTTTTAATGTGACGCCGCAGACCGTTCGCCGGGATATCAATGCCCTGTGCGATCTGGGTGTCTTGCGCCGCTTTCATGGCGGTGCAGGTCTGCCGTCCAGTGTGGAAAATATTGCCTATCCGGCGCGCCAGATTCTGAATCTCGAAGAGAAACAGCGAATTGCCCAATTGGTCGCGCAACACATTCCCGATAAATCCTCTTTATTCATCAATCTGGGCACCACGACCGAAGAGGTCGCCAAGGCGCTGGCCGACCATACCGGTCTGCGGGTCATTACCAACAATCTGAATGTCGCCACGCTGCTCAGCGATAAACCGGGTTTCGAGGTCATTATCACCGGCGGACTCGTGCGCCACCGGGATCGGGGCATCGTCGGTGAAGCAACAGTCGATTTTATCAAGCAATTTAAGGTCGATTTCGGCGTCATTGGCATTTCCGGCATTGACCTGGACGGTACCTTGCTGGATTTCGATTACCGGGAAGTGCGGGTTTCCCAAGCCATTATCGCTAATTCCCGCAACGTGTTGCTGGTGGCCGACCACAGCAAGTTCAGCCGCAGCGCTATGGTGCGGCTTGGCCATATCTCTGAAGTGAATATGTTGTTCACCGACGATTCCCCTCCAGAGAGCATGGACGCCGTGCTCGCAGCGGCTGAGGTTCAGGTGCTCATCGCCAACGCCGGGAACGCCGCCGCGTCGCCTCACAACCGCTGATTTTCCTCCCCCAGTTCGGTAATTTTCTTTTTGGTTCTTTTTACCCAGAAAATTTTTCTGAAATGTTCGCTTGAACATTTTTATGGGTTCGATATAATTAAAATCAAAAGTGGATGCTGGATTGCGAACTGCAAATGCCGGTTTACCGCATCCTGATGTTCTAAAAAATGTTTTGTGCCTATCGATCATCAAAGGAGAAAAACACCATGAGCGAGTACATCCTGTCCATCGACCAGGGCACCACCGGTTCGACCGTGCTGATCTTTAATCACGACGGCCAGATCAAAAGCCGGGCCTATTCGGAATTTACCCAGTACTACCCCAAACCGGGCTGGGTGGAGCATGACGCGGAGGAAATCTGGCTGGTGACGATCAAAGTCATTGCCGAAGCGCTGCACAACGCCAACATGCGCGCCAGCGACCTGAACGCCATTGGCATCACCAACCAGCGGGAAACCGCCGTACTGTGGGACCGTGCCACCGGCAAGCCGGTCGCTAACGCCATTGTCTGGCAGGATCGACGGACTGCGCGCTATTGCGACGAACTCAAGGAACGGGGCCTCGAAGAGATGATCCGCCACAAGACCGGTCTGGTCATCGATCCTTATTTTTCCGGGACCAAGGTCAAATGGTTGCTGGATAACGTGACCGGATTGCGCGCCCGCGCTGAACGCGGCGAGATCGCCTTCGGTACCATTGATTCCTGGCTGGTCTGGCAGTTGACCGGTGGCAAAACGCACATCACCGACTACTCCAACGCTTCACGCACCCTGCTCTACAACATTCAGGAACTCCGCTGGGATGAGGAGATTCTTGAACTCCTCAATATTCCCAAGGCGATTCTGCCCGAGGTCAAGCCATCGTCCTGCGTCTACGGCGAAACCGACCCGGAAATGTTTTTCGGCACCCATTCCATTTCCGTTGCGGGCATCGCTGGCGATCAGCAAGCCGCACTGTTCGGCCAGGGTTGCCACAGCCCAGGGCTGGCCAAGAACACCTACGGCACCGGTTCCTTCGTGCTGATGAACACCGGTAATCAGGCCGTGTTCAGCCAAGAGAAATTGCTGACCACCATCGCCTGGGGCATCGGTGACGAGCCGGTGCAGTACGCGCTGGAAGGAGCCATTTTCATCACCGGCGCCGCGGTGCAATGGCTGCGCGATGGCCTGAAGATCATCAAATCCGCGTCTGAGACCAAGGATCTGGCGCGATCAGTACCGGGTAATGAAGGCGTCTATTTTGTTCCCGCGCTGGTCGGTTTGGGCGCGCCGCACTGGGATCCCTACGCCCGGGGCCTGCTGATTGGCATCACCCGGGGCACCACGCAGGGCCATATTGTCCGGGCGGTTCTGGAAAGCATGACCTATCAAACCCGCGATGTGATCGAGGCTATGCAGCGCGATTCCGGGATCACCCTGAAGGAATTGCGCTGCGATGGCGGCGCGTCGGTCAACAGCGTGCTGATGCAATTGCAATCCGACATTCTCGGCGTCCCGGTCGAGGTGCCGCGCATTACCGAGACTACAGCGCTTGGTGCGGCTTATTTAGCGGGTCTCGCCACGGGTTTCTGGAGCAGCCGCGAGGAACTGGCGAAGAAATGGCAACTGGAAAACCGCTATACCCCGCGCATTGACCAGGCTGAACGCGACCGCCGGTTCCGGCGCTGGCATAAAGCGGTCGAGCGCGCCAAGGGCTGGGCGCTGGATGATGAGTGAGGGGCCGTTATGAAACTCCGCGAGAGCAACATTCAGAAGCTGACCCAGGGCATGTACGATGTCCTGATCATCGGCGGCGGCATCAACGGCGCGGTCTCCGCCGCCGCCTTGTCCGGCAAGGGCGCACGGGTGGCATTGATCGATCAGCGCGATTTCGCCGGCTTTACCAGCCAGCAATCGTCGAATCTGGCTTGGGGCGGCATCAAGTATCTGGAAAGTAACGACTATGCCCTGGTTCGCAAGCTGTGCCTGAGCCGCAATCACCTGATCCGCCACTACCCATCGCGGGTCCAGGAAATCCGCTTTTTCTCCACGATTGACCGGGGATTCCGCTTTCATCCGTTGTTTCTGTGGGCGGGAACCTGGGTGTACTGGCTGTTCGGCAACGGCTTCACCCGTATTCCCCGCCTGCTTTTCAAACGGACCCTCCGGCGGGAAGAGCCGGTGGTGAAGACCGACAACGCCGCCGGCGGCTTCGAGTACTCCGACGCCTACCTGCACGATAACGACTCGCGTTTCGTGTTCCAGTTCGTGCGCTCCGCCATGGATCGCGGCTGCATCGCCGCGAACTATGTGGAATCGCTCGGTGCGCGCCGCGAAGGTGATCTTTGGATAACTCGGGCGCGGGATGGCATCGACGGTCAGGAGATGGAAATCCGCGCCAAGGTGTTGATCAACGCCGCCGGTCCGTTCGTGGACAACCACAACGCGCTCACCGGTGAACAGACTGAACATCATCATATGTTTTCCAAGGGCATCCATCTGATTGTGCCCCGGATTACCCCTCATCAACGCATCCTGACCTTCTTTGCTGACGACGGACGGTTGTTCTTCGTCATCCCGATGGGAGTGCGCACCTGCATCGGCACGACCGATACCCGGGTGGAATCGCCCTTCACCGAGGTTACCGATGACGACCGCCAGTTCGTGCTGGACAACATCAACAAGCGCCTGAATCTCGACCGGCCGCTGACTCGCGCCGACATCATCGCCGAGCGGTGCGGGGTGCGCCCGCTGGTGGTGAAGGCCCAGGCCGATGGCAATGTCCGCGACTGGTTACAGCTTTCCCGGAAGCACGAAATCGACGTGGATCGGGCCAGGGCGCATCTCAGCATCTTTGGCGGCAAGCTGACCGACTGCGTCAATGTCGGCGATGAAGTTTCAGACATCGTCGCCCAACTGGGCATTGCCTTGCCGCATCGGGACTACAAGTGGTACGGCGAACCGCACGCCTCAGTGCGTGAGGAATATCTGCATCAGGCCAAACTGATGAATCTCGACAGCTACACCTCACCCGAGTCCATCGAAAGTCTCAGCAGCCGGCTGTGGCGGCGTTATGACCAGCAAGCGTTCGAACTGCTGGCTGAAATCCGCGAGGACCCGCGCCAGGCCGAGGTGCTCATCAAGGGCACCGATTATCTCCGCTGTGAAATCCAGCTCGCCAAGCGCCAGGAAATGATCGTCAAGCTGGAAGACTTCCTGCGTCGGCGCTCCAAGATTGCCCTGGTGGTGCGCCGCGCCGATATTCGTCACGCCGAGGGTTTAATGGAAGCTTGTGAAATGCTGTTTGGCGACCAGGCCCGGCAAAAATTCGAGGAGTATTTTCAGGAGTCACCCGCAGCCGAATCGTCAGCCGCCCTGGCCGAAGTCGCGTGAATTAAAAAATCCCCAAAGGAGACCCTGTGATGACCCCCTTTCTTGGCGAAGTGATTGGTACGGCCCTGCTGATTCTGCTCGGCAACGGCGTGGTGGCTAACGTGGTGCTTAAAGAGACCAAGGGCAAGGATTCCGGCTGGATCGTGATTACCTGGGGCTGGGCCATGGCGGTGTTCGTCGCGGTATTCACCGTGGCGGCTTTCAGCGGCGCACATCTCAATCCGGCGGTTTCCATTGGGCTGGCGATTGCTGGCAAATTCGCCTGGGTGCAACTCCCGGCTTATGTGCTGGCCCAGTTCATTGGCGCGTTCATCGGTTCTTTCCTGGTCTGGCTGATGTACCGGCCCCATTTCACGGCAACTGAAGATGTGGATCTGAAGCTGGCGGTGTTTTGCACGGGGCCGGGCATTCGCGATACCGCCTCCAACCTGATCTCGGAAATCATCGGGACCTTTGTGTTGGTGTTTGCCGTGCTGTTCCTGGCGGTCTCGGTGTTCGGTCTGGGCGCGCTGGATGCGTTGCCGGTCGGCTTGCTGGTGCTGGCCATTGGTTTATCCCTGGGCGGGACGACCGGTTACGCCATCAATCCGGCGCGCGATCTCGGTCCCCGGATCATGCACGCCATGCTGCCCATCGCCGGCGGCAAGCGCGACAGCGACTGGGGGTATGCGTGGATTCCGGTGGTCGGCCCGATCATCGGTGCGGTGTTGGCCGGCTTGCTGTATCTGGTCCTGCAAGACCCTAGCAACGTTCATTTCCGTTGATCGGCCCAGGTAACGGGAGCGCGGCGCCAGCGCTCGCGTTTTTCCCGCAACCGCCATCAACGCATCCAGCACGAGAGCACAACCATGCCGATCCCATCCCAATGCTACGATCACTGCGACCGCGACCGGCGGGCGCTGTTGAAATCTGCCGCCGCCCTTGGGTTAACCGCCGCCTGGCCGGCGACCGTTCGCGCGCAGGAAGCGGGCGATGTGACCCTGCGCACTGCCGCCGCCCGGCGCTGGCTGCTCGGGGAATTCACCCCGTCAACCTTGTCCTACGAAGCACAGATGCAGGAAATGGAATTTTTCATCCGCGCTGCCGAACCGTTTCGCGGCCAGCAGATTTACGTAGTCTCCGAGACCATCCCCACGCATGTTTACGAGGCGCGGTTCCTGGCGCGGGCGTTCCGCGAGATTACGGACATCCGTGTGGTCCATGATCTGGTGCGCGAGGGCGAACTGGTGGAGCGTATTCAACAACAGGTGCGCACCGGCCGCAATTTCTACGACGCCTATGTCAATGATTCCGACTTTATTGGCACCCACTACCGGTATGAAACGGCAACGCCGCTGTCGGACTGGATGACCGGCGATGGCGCGGCCTTTACCCTGCCCACGCTCGACCTTGAGGACTTCATCGGTCTGAGCTTCACGACTGGGCCGGATGGCAAGGTTTATCAACTGCCCGACCAGCAATTCGCTAATCTGTACTGGTTTCGCCATGACTGGTTCCAACGCCCCGACCTCAAAGCCGGGTTCCGCAAACGCCACGGTTATGAACTCGGTGTTCCGCTGAACTGGAAGGCTTACGAAGACATCGCCGATTTCTTCACCCATGAGGTGAAGGAGTTGGATGGTCGTCGGGTCTATGGACACATGGACTATGCCAAGGTCGATCCCTCACTCGGTTGGCGCTTTACCGACGCCTGGCTGGCGATGGCCGGAGTGGGGGATCCCGGATTGCCCAATGGCCAGCCGGTCGATGAATGGGGCATCCGGGTCGAAAATTGCCATCCGGTCGGCTCCAGCACCAGTCGGGGCGGGGCGTTGAACAGCCCGGCGGCTGTATACGCACTGCGCAAATATCTCGAGTGGCTGCGCCAGTACGCGCCGCCGGAGGCCATGAAAATGGACTTTTCCACCGCGGGACCGGCGCCGGGTCGGGGCGACATCGCGCAGCAGATTTTCTGGTACACCGCCTTCACCGCCGATTTGTTGGAAAAGGGGTTACCGGTGGTCAACAGCGATGGAACCCCTAAATGGCGGGTGGCGCCGTCGCCGCATGGGGCGTATTGGGAAAAGGGCATGAAACTCGGCTATCAGGACTGTGGTTCCTGGACGCTGTTGAACAGTACGCCACTGCAACGTCGTCAGGCCGCCTGGCTGTATGCCCAGTTCACGACCTGCAAAACCGTTTCGCTGAAGAAGACGCTGGTCGGGTTGACGCCGATTCGGGATAGCGACCTGCGTTCGGCGGCGATGAGCGAAGCCGCCCCCCGGCTGGGCGGGTTGGTCGAGTTCTACCGTAGTGCCGCGCGCGTGGCCTGGACGCCCACCGGTACTCACGTCCCTGATTATCCCCGGCTCGCACAGTTGTGGTGGACGCGCCTCGGCGGTGCAGTGCGGGGTCAGGCGACTCCCCAACAGGTGATGGACGACCTGGCGGCGGCGCAGGATCAAACTCTGGCCCGTTTACAACAGGCGGGAGGCATGAAGCGCTGTGAGCCGCGATTGACTGAACCGCGCGATCCCCAGTACTGGTTTGATCAACCGGGCGCACCCAAGCCGAAACGGGCAGATGAGGAGGGCCAGGGAGTGACCGTGGACTATGAGACCTTGTTGCAAGCTTGGCGTGAGGAGCGAGTGGGGGTTTGATCCTTGACGGGCCAGCGCGTGATCAACCGCTAATCGGAGGTTTGCCCGGCCTGAGCAAAAGGCACAGCTTCCTGGCCAGTTCGCTCTTGTGGTACGGTTTGGTCAGGACTTCCACCCCTTCTGTGATCCGGCCATTACCCACCAGCGCATGTTCTGTATAACCCGAAGTAAACAGCACTCGCAGACCGGGCCAGCGCCGTTGCGCCTCGGCGGCGAGTTGTACCCCGTCCATATCGCCGGGCAGCATGATGTCGGTGAACAGGAGGGCAATTTCCGGGGTGGCGTCCAGGATTTGCAGGGCTATCGCGGCTGTGTCGGCTTGCCGGATGTCGTAACCCATCCGCTCCAACGCAGTCACGACGAACGACCGAACGCCAGTGTCGTCTTCAACGACCAAAATGGTCTCGCCTTGGCCTTGCAGATAGGCGTGATCGGATGCGGACGGTTCCGATAGCGCGCTGGTTTCCTGATACTCAATTCGGGGCAAATACAGGCGCACCGTAGAGCCTTGGCCGGGTTCGCTGTCAATGGTGATATGGCCACCGGACTGCTTGACCAGTCCATAAACCATGCTCAGCCCCAGACCGCTGCCTCGTCCGGCGTCTTTGGTGCTGAAAAACGGTTCGAAGGCATGTTCCAGCACCTCGGGGGCCATGCCCGATCCGGAATCCCAAACCGCCAGCATCACGTAGGGGCCGGGCCGCACATCCTCCTGATAAGCGGCGACCTGGGCTTCATCGAGTAGGGCATTGGTGGTTTCTACCAGCAACCGACCACCGTGCGGCATGGCATCGCGGGCGTTGATGACCAGATTGAGCAGGGCGCTTTCTAACTGTTCCGGATCGACCAAGGTCATCCCTAGATCGGTCGCCAGCGCCTTGTCAACGCGAATGGTGGAACCTAGCGTCCGTTGGATCAGGTCCAACATGCCAAGGACCAGCCGATTCAGGTTGGTCGGTTGCGCCAGCAAGGGCTGTCGGCGGGCGAACGCCAGCAACCGCCGACTAAGATTCGCGCCCCGGTCGACGGATTTAAGCGCCTGTTGGGTCAGCTCCAACAACCGGGGTTGCGCGGTGAGCTGTTCATGCAGCAACTCCAGATTGCCCATGATGACGGCGAGCAGGTTGTTGAAATCATGAGCGATGCCGCCCGTGAGCTGGCCGATGGCCTGCATTTTCTGCGCCTGGCGGAGCTGGGACTCGGCAAGCTTGCGTTCGGTCAAATCGCGGACAATGACGATGGTGGCGGGCTTGTCATTAAAGCGCACATCGAGCGGCACGGTGCGGGATTCGAACCAGCGCCGCCCCGAATGGGTCGGCAGTTCGTATTCAGCAACGTGAATCTGTTGCGTCGCCAGCGCCCCGTGAATCAGCCCGAGAAAGAGTGCCGCCTTGTCGGGGGCATGGACTTCGCTCAGCAATTTGCCCTTGAGCGAGACAGCGCCGGTCACGGATTGATTACGGGGATCAGCCAGCACATCGCAGTACAGACCCTCCTCATCGACGACGAACACCCGGTCAGGCAAGGCGTGGGTGACCGCTCGCAGCCGTGCTTCACTCGCACGCAGGGCAGTTTCTGCTTGGCGACGCACGTCAATTTCCCGCAGTAGCGTGATGTTAACCACCTCCAGCGCTTTGGCACGATGCCAGGAGATGAGGTAAGCGGCGACCAACAGACTCAGGGTGGTTAATAACAGGCTCCAGACCAGGAGATCAAATTTCATCAGGATTTACGCCGGTTCAGCAACGTGCGCAGCTTACCAGCCAGTTCGGCCTTGCGATAAGGCTTGGCCAGCATTTCCATGCCTTCCACCAGTTCGCCACCGCTGACCAGCATGTGTTCGGTATAGCCGGAGGTGAACAGAATTGGCAGGCCGGGTCGGCGGCGCACGACCTCGGTAGCCAGATGCACCCCATCCCTGTCGCCGGGCAGCACGATGTCGGTAAAGAGCAGAGCGATGTGGGGAGTTGTGTCGAGAATTTCGAGCGCGGTTTTGGCATCGCCCGCCTGGCAGGTTTCATAACCGAGGCTGTGCAAGGCCTTGACGGCGAACAGGCAGACATCGACGTCGTCCTCAACGACTAGAATTTTTTCGCCGTGGCCCTCGAACGAGGGATTGGCGATGGGTGGCTCCAGCGTTGCTTGGGTTTCAGCATGAATTCGCGGCAAGTACAGCCGCACCGTGGTACCTCGGCCCGGTTCGCTGTAAATGGTGACGTGGCCACCGGATTGCTTGACCAGACCGTAGACCATACTCAAACCCAGACCGCTGCCCTTACTGGTTTCCTTGGTGGTGAAGAACGGTTCAAAGGCCCGCTCCAGCACTTCGGGTGCCATACCGGCGCCGGAATCGCTGACGGTGAGCACCACATAGGCACCGGGCCGCACATCCTGATGGGTCGCGGCATAATCCTCGTCGAGAGTCGCATTGGTGGTTTCCAACACCAGGCGTCCGGCTTGCGGCATGGCGTCACGGGCGTTGATGACCAGATTGAGCAGGGTGCTTTCAAACTGGTCGGAATCGATGCAGGTTTGCTCCAGATCGGGCGCTAGGACTGTTTGAATCTGGATCGTAGCACCCAGAGTGCGGCGGATCAGCTCAATCATGCCCAGCACCAATTTATTGAGATCGGTCGGTTGCGCTTGCAGGGGCTGGCGGCGGGCGAAGACCAACAGCCGCCGGGTGAGCGCCGCGCCCCGATCCACTGCCCGCAACGCTTGCAGCGCCAACTCGTACAGCCGGGGGTGAACCACTAACTGCTCATGCAGCAATTCCAGATTGCCCATGATGACGGCGAGCAGGTTATTGAAATCATGGGCGATGCCGCCAGTGAGCTGGCCGATGGCCTGCATTTTCTGGGCTTGCCGGAGTTGAGTTTCCGCCTGTTTGCGGTTGGTGATGTCGCGGGCGACGACAATGGCCGCCAACTTTTCCACTGGCGGGCCTTCGGGCAGTTCAAACAGGCTGAGCTGCGCACGATTGATGATGGCTGAGCGCTGATCGACCAGCGGTAGGTCCAGCGGCGCGGTGCGCGATTCAAACCAGCGCAGTCCCGAGGTGGTGGCCAGTTCGTATTCAGCGACCTGAATTTGCCGGGTTTCCAGCGCCCGGTGGATGATGCCGAGAAGGAACTCGGCCATTTCTGAAGAATGAACCTCACTGAGCAGTTTACCACGGATGGGAATGATCCCGGATGCAACGCTCGTGCGCGATCCACTCAGGAATTCCCGGCGTTGGCGAGTTTCATGAAGTTGCGCCTCGGCGGTGAAGCGGCCCTGGATCGGGGTAATCCGGTGAGTTTCCCATTCCCGTCCGGCGGCTAGCACTTCGCGATAGCGACCAGCGGCATCCACCACGAACACCAGATCGGGAATGGCCCGGGTCATGGCGCGGATCCGCACTTCACTTTCCCGCAAGGCTTTTTCCGTCTGGTTGCGGAATTCGATCTCCTGGATCAGGGAGGCGTTGGTCATGGCGAGTTGCGTGGTGCGTTCGATCACCCGTTTTTCCAGCAGGGCATTGGCTTCGCGCAGTTCGGCCTGCGCCTGTTGAATCGTGGCGCGCATGTGGTTGAACGCACGGGTGAGTTCGCCCAGTTCATCATTGCGGCGGATCGGGAGATCATCGGTTGGATAACCGCCCTCCAAGCGCCGGGTGGCGTCGGCCAGCGCGGCGATGGGACGGGCCAGGGAACGGGCGCGGTTCCGGGACATCAGGTAAGCGACGATCAGCATGGCCAGCGCGGTGGTGATCAGAATCGAGATGGTGGCGATGGTGGCGAACTGGGCGGCGGCGGCGTCTCGGACGAAGCGCGCCTCGGCTTCAGCGACCAGCGCGGTGGCGAGAGCGATGACCCGGTCAGCGAGGGGGTCGGCTTCCAGGGTCATGCGTTGCAAGGCGAGGGGGTCGACAGGTTCTGCCACCGCTTGCGGGAAGGGGTCAGGGGTTACCGCATCCTGCACGCGCTGTTGGACGTCCCGCAACTCGGCCAGCAGCGCCTGCAGTTCCTGCAGGCGCTCCAGAATGCAGGTTTGGGCGGACAAGCGCTGGCACTGGGTCAAAGTGACGACTGCCGGTTGAATTTCCTGATCCCAGGCCTGGCGCCAGTCCTGCAGAAAGTGCGGATCGCCTAGGCTGACCCAGCCGCGCAAGCTGGCCATGGAGTATTGTACTCCGGCCAGCACGCGCAGAGAGGATTGGGCCAAGGGCGCCCCTTCACTGGCCAGCAGAACGACCCGGTTACGCAACTCGTAGGTGGAGATCAGGGCAGCCAGTAAAATGATGATGCCGACCAGCGCCACGGACAGGTGAGATCGCAGCAGTTGTCGGTGCAATGGGCGCTTTTTTGCGGCGCGTTCAACCTTTCGGGAGGGGGAGTTCATGGAATGCGAATGCTTGTTACCGCGCCGCTGGGTCGGTCGTGGCGTGAAGATGGCCGCTGAGCAGGGTGCGTAACCGGGCCAGACTGAAAGGTTTGACCAGAGTGGTCACGGTGCGCAGTCCGTTGAACTCCGCCAGAGTTTTCGCATCGCTGGCGTAATCCGGGTTGTAGCCGGTGGTGATGACGAGATCCGCCGAGTAACCTTGTTGCAGCAACCAGAGCAATAGTTCATTGCCGTCCATGTCGGGCATCACCATGTCGAGCATGATCGTGGTGGGCTGGAAAGCAGGATAGCATTCCTGACAGGCTTGGCCGTCGGTAGCAACTTTCACTTCATAGCCCAGCGTCAGGGCGACCTGACGGACGAACTCGCCGAACGCGGGTTCATCATCGACAATCAGCAGGCGTTTCTCATTCATGAAAAATTCCGGTACCAGCGTAGGTCAATTGCGGATGCAGCCAGTGGTTTTCGGGAAAGATTGAGCAATTTTGCGCATTCAGGGTCAGCGATGAACCAGGGAAAGCGTAACGAAAAATCTTGCAAGCGCATAGTCTAAAAAGCTCCTGACAAGTGGGGAAGGTCACTGAGGCGCCCAGACCGCTCCTTGACGCCATGACCTGCCGGGCGTTAGCATCATCCCCTTATAAACAACATGGGTTCCCCAAAGGCATTCAGCCGGATGGGGATGAAAAGGGAATCTGGTGGAGCGGCGATGGAGCCGTCCATTCCAGAGCTGCCCCCGCAACTGTAAACAGCGAGTCGCGCCCCCCGCGCGCCACTGGCCGATCAGGCTGGGAAGGCTGGGCGAGCGACGAGAACCTGTGAGCCAGGAGACCTGCCGATGTTGTCCATCCACGTATTTCCGGGCGGGGCGCTCCGGGGTTGCGGAACGGTCTCCTGCCGAGTATGCGCTGCGAACCTGTCGCAGTCGCCGATCCTCAAGACGCCTTCCCCTGAACCTGCCGCTCCAGAACCAGGGGAGATTCTCCTTCATGCATATCACCGAAGGTTTTTTGCCGCCGCTACACGCTGCAGCGTGGACGGCCCTCGCCTTGCCGTTCGTCGTCGTCAGCGCCCGTCGCGTTCACCGATTGATGCAGGATCAGCCGCAAATCAAGTTGCTGCTGGCGGCTTCGGGGGCCTTTGCTTTTTTGCTGTCGGCGCTCAAGCTGCCATCGGTGACCGGGAGTTGCTCTCATGCGACCGGGACGGGTTTGGGAGCGATTTTGTTTGGCCCCTCGGTGATGGCGCTCATGGGAACCCTGGTTCTGCTCTTTCAGACCTTGCTGCTGGCGCATGGCGGGATCACCACGCTGGGCGCGAATGTGTTCTCGATGGCGATTGTCGGCCCCTGGATAGCGTATGCGGTGTTGCGCGGTACGCAGCAGTTGGGAGCGCCGTTGGCCTTGAGCGTCTTTCTGGCGGCGATGCTCGGCGACTGGGCGACCTATCTGACCACAGCGGGGCAACTGGCACTCGCTTTCCCCGATCCGGTCAGCGGGATCGCTGGATCGTTTATCAAATTCGCCAGCGTGTTCGCCCCAACCCAGTTGCCACTGGCGGTCATTGAAGGGCTGCTGACGGTGGTGATTGTCAATTTCCTGCGGGAATACAGCGGCGAGGAGTTGCAAAACCTCAAGTTCCCGCCGCAAGCCCTGGCGACGGAGGGCCGTTCATGAAAGCGCGCAATGGTGGGTTGTTAGTTCTGGCGGCGATGCTGGCTGTCGGTTCGGTGTTGATTGGCAGTCGCCAGGAAGACGCGGAGTTTGCTGGCACTGACGGTCAGGCGATGGAAGCCGTGACAGCGTTAAACCCGGACTATCAGCCCTGGTTCGAGTTGCTCTGGGAACCGCCAGCGGAAATCGCGAGTGGTTTATTCGCCCTGCAGGCGGCACTGGGTGCTGGCGTGTTGGGCTATTACCTCGGATTTCGGCGCGGTCAGGCGCACGGTCGGCAGAAGCGCCCTGATGCGGGCGATTGATCATTACGCCTGGACTAATCGCTGGCGTAACCGGCATCCGGTGGAGAAGCTGTTGCCGGCGTTCAGCCTCCTGCTGTTGACTTTGTTGCTACCGCCGCTGACCACCGGGCCGCTGGTTGTGTTGCTGACCGCGCTGGCGACGGTGCAGGGCGCGGGCGTACCGCTACACGCTTTTTGGACGGTGATGGCGGTTCCCGCCGCCTTCCTGTTGGCTGGCGCACCGTTTCTGGCAGTGTCCGTCAGTTTCATCGGGGGAGTGAATCTGCATATTTCCCCGGATGGCGCGTGGTTGGCGTTGGAGACGACGGTGCGGGCGCTGGCGGCGGTCAGTTGCCTGGCGTTTTTGACCTTGACCACGCCGCTGGTCGATTGGGCGCCGTTGCTGCGGCGGATGGGAACGCCGGCCAGCCTAGTTGAACTGATTTTACTGATGTACCGGCTGATTTTTGTCTTTGCCGAGCGGGCGTTGACCGGTTATCAGGCGCAGGCGGCGCGCTTGGGTTATGCCCGGTTTGATCGCAGCCTGCACTCCACCGGACTGTTGGCGGGCAATCTCTTCCAGCGAGGGCTGGATCGGGCGCGGCGACTGGAGATCGGGCTGGCGGCGCGGGGCTACACCGGTGAGTTGCGGGTATTGACACCGGAGCGTTCCTTGTCATGGCCGCGGCTGGCGGCGGCGATGGCGCTGGTGAGCTGCGTCGGTCTGCTTGGTCTGCTGGCGCACGAGGCGCCATGACGGTGCCGCTGCTGGCGGTTGACCGTCTGGAGTACCGCTATCCGGGGGGCGTGGTCGCCCTGCGTGATCTGAATTTGCAGGTCCAGAAGGGACGAAGGCTGGCCATTCTCGGCGCGAACGGTTCTGGCAAAACCACGTTGTTGTTGCATCTGAACGGCACCTTCCGTCCGACAAGCGGCGAAGTGCGGATAGAAGGCCAGCCGGCGGGGTATGACCGCCGTTCACTCATTCGCTGGCGGCGACGGGTCGGGCTGGTGTTGCAAGAGCCGGATGATCAGTTGTTCGCCGCCACCGTGGAACAGGACGTGTCCTTTGGGCCGTTGAATCTGGGTCTCTCCGCAGCGGAGACCCGCGAGCGGGTGAGCGAGGCGCTGGAGGCGTTGCGAATCACTCCGTTGGCGCAACGGGCGACGCATACCCTCAGTTTTGGCCAGAAAAAACGGGTCGCCATTGCCGGCATTCTGGCGATGCGCCCGGAGATGCTGGTGCTGGACGAGCCGACTGCCGGCCTGGATTCTCATGGAGTGACGCACTTGCTGGGGGTCCTGCGACAATTGCACGAGGCCGGCGCCACTCTGATATTTTCCACCCACGATGTGGAACTGGCCTATAGCTGGGCGGATGAAGTGGCAGTCTTTTACGAGGGAACCGTGCGGATGCAGGGCGAGACGTCGGCAGTGCTGGGCAATCGGGAATTGCTGCATCGGGCGCGGTTGCGTCCGCCGCTGCTGCTGGAAGTTGCGCAAGCGCTGGGCATGGATGCCGAATCGCTGCCCCGGTCTCGGGAAGCATTATTGCTGCTGCTGCGGGAACGGAGATAGGGAAGCAGGGAAAAACCCTGACTCGCTAGTCACTATTCGCTACTTCCTGATAATTCGGCGCATACGCCGCTGCCAGCCGGATCGCTTCCACCATGCTCAACGGATTGGCCTGGCCGGAGCCGGCCAGATTGAAGGCCGTGCCGTGATCGACGGATGTGCGGATGAAGGGCAGGCCGATGGTGATCGCAATCGTGCGGTAAAAGTCCACCATCTTGGTCGCAATATGTCCCTGGTCATGGTAGAGCGATAGCACCGCGTCGAACGCGCCTTCGCGGGCCAGATGGAACACGGAATCGGCGGCGATGGGGCCGACGACATCGAGGCCCAAAGCGCGGGCGTCGGCGATGGCCGGCTCCAGTTCCCGCATCTCCTGATGACCGAACAGCCCATGTTCGCCACAGTGGGGATTGAGTCCCGCTACCGCCAGTCGCGTGCGAGACATGCCGAGCGACTTCAACGCCCCGGCGCAGCGCTGCAAATAGTCCAGAACCCGCTTGCGGGTGACCAATCTGATCGCACCGGCCAGGGAAACGTGTCGACTGAGGAAAAACACCTTCAGGTTAAATACCTGGAACAGGGTCAGCGGATCAGCGGTTCCGGTCAGCCGGCCCAGCAGTTCGGTATGGCCGATATCGCGGATGCCGGCGGCTTTGAACGCTTCCTTGTTGATCGGGGTGGTGGCCAGAGCGTCGATTTGGCCGGCCTGGCATAACTCTACCGCCTTGACGATAAATTCGTGGGCGGCGCGGCCCGCTTCCGCCTGCGCCTGACCGAACGGTGCCCAGCGGGCGTCGATGTTGCTCAGATCCACCAGATCAATGCAGCCGGGTTGATAACGACCCTCGGCGGGGTCAGCGACCACTTGAATTTCCATATTATTCAGCCCGGTGATGCGTAACGCCCGCCGCAGGGCGCTGATCTCGCCGATGACCAGCGGTCGCGCAGTTTCATAGATGGCCGGTTGCGCTAGCGCCATAACTACGATCTCCGGGCCAACGCCGGCAATGTCGCCCAGAGGAATACCGATGAGGCTGTTACGGTGCGCAGCTTTAACGTGATTGGGCATGTTCCTGCTCTAAATGACCATGTTGGGTTTTATCGCACCCATAGCATAAACCGGATGCGATAGCGAAAAATTGCTTTTGTGATCGATGGACGAAAGCCGTGCTGTGGGGAATCGTTGTCAACACGGCGGGTCTGAGGTCATACGGCGTTAAAACCGATGGTGATATACTTCGCCGTTTCCATGAACCGGCATGGTTCGGGCGGCGCGTGACCCGGCAGCCGTTCCCCTACATTTCAATGAGTAAGCAGCAGCATGACAGAGAAACGTTATCTTTTGAATACGCAATTGGCGCAAATGCTCAAGGGCGGCGTCATCATGGATGTGGTCAATGTGGAGCAGGCGCAAATTGCTCAGGAAGCCGGTGCGGTGGCTGTCATGGCCCTGGAACGGGTGCCGGCGGACATCCGCAAGCAGGGCGGGGTGGCGCGCATGTCCGATCCGGGGCTGATCAAGGCGATCAAGGAAGCCGTCACCATTCCGGTCATGGCCAAGGCGCGTATTGGTCACTTTGTGGAAGCACAGATTTTGCAGGCGCTGAAGATCGACTACATCGACGAGAGCGAGGTGCTGACCCCCGCCGATGAAGAATGCCATATCGACAAGACGCCGTTTGAAATTCCCTTTGTCTGCGGCGCCCGCAATCTGGGCGAAGCGCTGCGGCGCATCGCCGAGGGCGCGGCGATGATCCGCACCAAAGGTGAAGCGGGCACCGGTAACGTGGTCGAAGCGGTGCGGCACATGCGCACCATGAACCGCGAGATCCGTCAGTTGGCGACCATGCCAGTTGAGGAAATCATGACCTTCGCCAAGATGAATGGGTTGCCCTATGAACTGGCGCTGGAAGTGAAAAAGCTGGGCCGGTTGCCAGTGGTCAATTTCGCCGCCGGCGGCATCGCCACGCCCGCCGATGCGGCGCTGATGATGCAACTGGGCTGCGATGGCGTGTTCGTCGGTTCCGGCATCTTCAAGTCCAGCGATCCCTCCCGCCGCGCCCGCGCCATTGTCAAGGCAACCGCTTATTACAATGACCCTGAGCAATTGCTCGAGGTGTCGATGGATTTGGGCGAACCCATGGTCGGCCTAGACGTAGCCCACATGCCTGATCACGAACGTCTGGCGGGACGAGGCTGGTAATGGATCACGCCGCCGCCGGTTTCGGGGTGATCGGCGTCCTCGATTTGCAGGGCGGGGTGCAGGAGCATCTGGATCATTTGCGCCGATTGGGCGTTGCGGCCCGGCCCGTCAAACGTGCTGCCGAATTGGCGGGCCTGGCGGGCCTTATTATCCCCGGCGGCGAAAGTACCTGTTTATCACGGTTGTTGGCGATTTTTGGCCTGGATCGGGCGATCCGGCAGGCGTATGACGGCGGCCTGAAGCTATGGGGCACCTGTGCCGGAGCGATTCTGCTGGCGCGGGAGAATGTCGGTGAAATGCCCTGTCTGGGCCTGATCGACATTGTGGTCAGCCGCAACGCTTTTGGCAGTCAACTGGACAGTTTCCAGTGCGAGGCGCTGGCTCCAGCCGTCGCCCGGGAACCGATTCCCTTGACGTTTATCCGCGCCCCGAAAATCGTGCGGGCCGGGGAAGGGGTGCGGGTCCTGCTGCCCATGGCGGATTACATCGCCGCCGCTGAAGATGATCGGATTCTGGTCACGGTATTTCACCCGGAACTGACGCCCAGCCTGGCCTTTCACCGCTATTTCGCCCGCAAATGCGGACTCAGCGTGGCCGGCGGCGATGACGCGGGCGTCGATCCGGACTGGACGCCGCACAGTTGGATGGATTTCAGCCATCATGTTTAAAACTTCCATCTCCCCTTTCCTTCTGGAAATCAGGGTGTTTCCGGTATGTCAATCGATGACGCGGCTCACGCCCGCCTGACCACCCGCCGCCAGGCCGGTTACGACCGCAAGCAGGCCCGCGCTGATCGTGAAAAGGGCCTGCTGATCGTTTACACCGGCCCCGGCAAGGGCAAAACCACCGCCGCTTTTGGCATGGCGCTGCGGGCTATTGGTCATGGCCTCACAGTCGGGATCGTGCAATTCATCAAGGGCGGGCAGGACAGCGCTGAACGGGCGGTGCTGAGCCGCTTCGAGAATATGGACTTTCAAACCCTCGGCGAGGGCTTCACCTGGCAAACGCAGGATCGGGAGCGGGACATCGCTGCCGCTGAACGCGGCTGGGCCGAGGCGGAGCGGATGATCGCAGACCCTGGTTATGCGCTGGTGATTCTCGATGAACTCAACCTGGTGCTGAAATATGGCTATCTCGATCTGGTGCGGGTGTTAGCGACGTTCCGCGCCCGGAGGCCGGACTTGCATGTGGTCGTGACTGGTCGCCATGCTCCAGAGGCACTGGTGGAGTTAGCTGACTTGGTCAGCGAGATTCGCGCTATCAAACATCCCTATCGGGAACAGGGCGTGAAGGCGCAAAAGGGGATTGAGTTTTGAAATCGGTGCGATGACCTGATTGCAAGGTCACGGTGTCAGGTGCAGCAGGCGCACGATCAGCGGGGCCAGCAGCACGGTCAATAGGGCGTTCAGGCCGATGGCCAGGCCCGCGAATGCTCCGGCCAAGCTGCTGATCTGCAATGCCCGCGCTGTACCAATGCCATGCGCCGCGACGCCAATCGCGAAGCCCTTGACCGCATCGTCCCGAATGCGCAGCGCCTCCAGCAAGGCCGGAGCAGCGACCGCGCCGACCACGCCGGTCAGAATCACAATGACTGCGGTCAGCGACGGGATGCCACCGATTTTCTCCGCAATGCCCATCGCCACCGGGGTCGTCACGGATTTTGGAACCAGCGACAGCAGAGTGCGCGGCGAACCGCCCAGTAGCCCGGCCAGGCCGATGGCGGAAACGATCGCGGTGAGCGAACCAACCAGCAGGCCGATGACGATGGGCAACAACAGTTGTCGCACCCGGTCCCAGTGCAGATAGAGGGGAACCGCCAGCGCCACCGTCGCCGGGCCGAGCAGGAAATGAATGAACTGCGCGCCCTGGAAGTAGGTGGTGTAGGGGGTGCCGGTGAGCAGCAGAATCGCCGCCAGCAGCGTCATAGCCAGAGCAACCGGATTGAACCAGGCTCGCCCGCCGCTGCGCCGGAACAGCCAAAGCCCGGCCAGATAGACGATCAGCGTCACGGTCAGCCACAGTAATGGCGAGGCCGCTAAATAGACCCAGATATCGGTGAGTATCTTCTTATCCATCCCAGCGCGCTCCCCGTTGCCGGCGGATGACCCATTGCATGACCAGTGCGGTGACGGCGACCGTGATCAACGTACTCAACACCATCGCGGCCAGCAGCGCCAGCCATTCATCCGCCAGCCGCGCCCCGTGCTGGATAATGCCGACCCCGGCGGGAATGAACAGCAGCGACAAGTGCGAGAGCAATGTTTCCGCCGTCGTGCGCAGTGCCTCCGGCAGCGATTCGCGCCAGCGCAGCGCGATAAACAGCAGCACCATGCCGACCACCGGGCCGGGAATCGGCAGGCCGCTGATTTGCACCGCGACTTCGCCAATCAGTTGCAAACCTAGTAACACCGCCATCGCGCCAATCATGGTTTTGTCCTGGATAAGCCCCAAAGGGGCGCGCTAATGTTAGCCCAGGGCAACGCCCTGGGTGATTTAGGGGATCAAAGCCCTTTGAGATCAAGGTGGGTCTCAATAGCGTCTGCCAGCCGGTTGATGCCGTCCTCGCGTAATTGTCGGTAATCCGGCGTCTCCCGCACGGCCAGCCCGGCCCAGCGCAACAACGCATCGCGGGCGGGAGCGGCATCGAACAACCCATGCAGGTAGCTGCCGAAAAGCTGACCGTCAGCGGAAAGCGCGCCGTCGGGCCGCCCATCGTTTAACCGAATGGCTGGTTTCTCCAGCGCCGGTCCGGCGCTGACGCCGGCGTGAATTTCATAACCGGTCACGAAAGCGTCTTCCAGTTCCAGCCGACCCTCGACCCGGTGTAACTGCTTCTCCGGCTCCAGGGTGGTCGTGAAATCCAGCAGGCCCAGGCCGGGACTGCTGCCCGGTTCGCCCTCCAGTCCGGCGGGATCGTGAATCCAGCGTCCGAGCATTTGAAATCCGCCGCAGATGCCAATGACTTTGCCGCCATAGCGCAGATGGCGGCGCAAATCCGCCTCCCAACCCTGTTCGCGCAGGCGTTGCAAATCGCTGCGGGTGCTCTTGCTGCCGGGCAGGATGATCAGATCACTCGGCGGCAGCGCTTCGCCGGCCCGCACCCAGCGCACCTCGACCTGGGGATGCAACCGCAGCGGATCGAGGTCCGTATGATTGCTGATCCGCGCTAGGACGGGAACGGCGACCCGCAGCCGTTCAGCGTCTTTAACCAGACCCGCATCACACGGCAGGGCGTCCTCAGCTTCCAGATGCAGACCTTGCAGATAGGGCAGGACGCCCAGCACTGGCTTGCCGGTTTTCTCCATTAACCAGTCCAAACCGGGCGTCAGCAGGCCGACATCGCCCCGGAAGCGGTTGATGATCAGGCCAGTGATGCGCGCCTGTTCGCTCGCTGAGAGCAGGGCCAGTGTGCCGTAGAGATGGGCGAATACCCCGCCCCGGTCGATGTCGCCGACCAGCCAGACCGGACAATCCACCGCTTCGGCGAAGCCCATGTTAGCGATGTCCTTGTCGCGCAAATTGATTTCCGCCGGACTGCCCGCGCCTTCCACCAGCACCACATCATAGGCGGCGCGCAGTCGTTCATAGGATTCCAGCACCGCCTGCATAGCGATGGGTTTGTAATCGTGATAGCGCCGGGCGTCCATATTGCCAAGCGCCTTGCCGTGGATGATGACCTGCGCGCCGATGTCGGTGTTGGGCTTGAGCAGTACCGGGTTCATGTCGGTGTGCGGCTCCAGGAAAGCGGCTTGCGCCTGCACCGCCTGGGCGCGGCCAATCTCGCCACCATCGACCGTGACCGCGCTGTTGAGGGCCATGTTTTGCGGCTTGAAGGGAACGACCTTGACGCCGCGTCGCGCCAGCAGGCGGCAGAGTCCGGCAGTGATGACGCTTTTACCGGCGTCGGAGGTGGTTCCCTGAATCATAAGGGTTTGGGTATTCATGGCGGTGATTTTTACTGAAATAGACGGTTTTTGGCTACACTAACCTGATTGGTTTTCTGTGTTTTCCATCCTGGCCGTGGATAAAAATCCCCATGCGATTGAATCACCCCCTTTTCCTTCAGCCGATCTCTCGCCAGCCGGCGAAGGGTGCCTGATGTTGACCGCTTTGTTATGCCTCGGCGCAGTGCTGCTTGATCAGCGTTGGGGTGAGCCGCGCCGCTGGCATCCCTTGGTGGGCTTTGGCGATCTGGCGCGGCGGGTGGAAGTGCTGCTTTACGGACCACCGGAATTGAACGATGCAGCGCGCCGTACCCGTGGCGTGGTCGCGGTCATTGTGCTGTTGGTTCCCTTCACGGTCGCCGCCGCGTTGCTGGCTTGGTTGCCGCTGATCGGGGTGATCGTCGCGCTGGGGTTGCTGTATCTGGCTATCGGCGCGCGCAGTCTGGCGGAACATGCGCAAGCGGTGGCGGCGGCGCTGGACGCCGGCGATGTGCCGCTGGCGCGGAAGAAAGTGGCGATGATTGTCAGCCGGGATACCGACGATCTCGACGAGGAAGGCATTAGCCGGGCGACCGTGGAGTCGGTGCTGGAAAATGGTTGTGATGCGATTTTCGGGGCGCTGTTCTGGTTCGTCATCGCCGGTGCGCCGGGCGTGGTGCTGTATCGGCTGGCGAATACCCTGGATGCGATGTGGGGTTATCGGAATGCGCGCTATGTTCATTTCGGCTGGGCGGCGGCGCGGCTGGATGATCTCTTGAACTGGCTGCCGGCGCGGTTGACCGCCTTGAGCTATGTGACCTTGGCAACCCGTCCGGCGCTGGCTTGGCGGTGCTGGCGGGAACAGGCGCCGGGTTGGAAAAGCCCCAACGCCGGGCCGGTTATGGCCGCGGGGGCGGGGGCGCTGGGTCTGGCGCTGGGCGGACCCGCCTGTTATCACGGCGCATGGCAGGATCGTCTTGCGCTGGGGGAGGGATTGGCGCCCCGCGCTGAAGATATTGGCCGGGCAGTCAAGCTGACGCAACGGGCGTTGTGGCTGTGGCTGGGCGTCATCGCCCTGGGGGGATGGATCCTTGCTTGAACATGGCGGCGCATTGCGGGCGGCGGCGGTCCGTTATCACATTCCCTTGAGTGACTGGCTGGATGTATCTACCGGCATCAATCCCCGGAGCTGGCCAGTGCCGCCCATTCCTGCTACGGTCTGGCAGCGGTTGCCGGAAGCGGAGGATGGTCTGGAAAAGGCGGCGGCGGCGTACTACGGAACATCGCATCTGCTGCCCGTCGCCGGTTCGCAGGCGGCGATTCAGGCATTGCCGCTGCTGCGTGAACCGGGTCCGGTCGGGGTGCTTCATCCTGGTTATGCGGAACATACGCACGCCTGGCAGCGGGCCGGGCATGAGGTCGAGGCGCTGGCTACTGAAGCGCTGAACGAGGCAGTGGATCGGCTGGATACGCTGGTGCTGATCCATCCCAACAATCCCACCGGGCAGCGCTTTGAACCGGCGACGTTGCTCGACTGGCGGGCGCGGCTGGCGGCGCGCGGCGGCTGGCTGGTGTTGGATGAGGCGTTTATGGATGCGACGCCGGAGGACAGTCTGGCCGGGCAGATCGGGTTGCCGGGATTGATCGTGCTGCGTTCGCTGGGCAAGTTCTTCGGCCTGGCCGGGGCGCGGGTGGGGTTCACGCTGGCGGAACCGGTGGTGCTGGGACGGTTGCGCGAGGCGCTTGGCCCGTGGACGGTGAGCGGTCCAGCCCGCTGGGTTGCTGCGCAGGCGTTGCAGGATCGGGCCTGGCAGGAGCAAATGCGCGTTGAGTTGCTGCGTTCGGGAAAGCGGCTGGCCGATTTATTGAAGCGGCAGGGATTGCCGGTCGCCGGCGGGGCTGGACTGTTTCAATGGGTTCCCCTGCCGGAAGCGGCGTTCTGGCAGGAGGCGCTGGCGCGGCGCGGGATTCTGGTGCGGCGCTTTACGGACCCGCCGGGATTGCGGTTTGGATTACCGGGTATGGAGTCGGCCTGGCGGCGTTTGGAGTTGGCGCTGGCCGGGGTGCGGGCGGAACGGTTGCAATAGATGGAGAACTGATCATGGCTTTGAGTTATCAGCGACGCTTGATTAGCGAGCAGGACTATCTGGAAGGCGAACGTCTCAGCACTATTCGGCATGAGTATATCAACGGCGATGTCTATGCGATGGCGGGAGCGAGCAAAAACCATGACCGAATCGCCGGGAATGTCTCTCGAAAATTGGGTAATCATTTGGAAAATACACCGTGCGAGCCTTTTTCCTCCGATATGAAAGTCAAGGTTGGAAAAGATTTTTTTTATCCGGATGTGATCGTGGTTTGCGACGATAAAACCGAAGACGAGTATTACACCGAGTCACCGATTATCATTGTGGAAGTCCTCTCAAAATCAACGCGCCGCACGGATCAGACTCTCAAGCGTCTGGCTTATCAAAACCTGCCGAGTCTTCAGGAATATGTGCTGATTGAACAGGATTTCGTCGATGTTGAAATCTGTCGAAGGGAGCGTCACTGGCAGTCCGAGCATTACTATCTGGGCGATGAAGTATATTTCGTCGCGATTGATCTACGATTGCCGGTTGAGGTGATTTACGCACGAGTAGTGAATGACGATATGCGGGAATTTCTGGCCCGCCGTAATGAGGAATTGAATGGCAACGAATAATAGCGAGTGGCCGCTGACAGTCGGTGAGGTGTACCTGGTGGGTGCGGGTCCCGGCGATCCTGAACTGCTGACCCTGAAAGCGCTGCGGTTGATGAAACAGGCTGATGTGGCGGTGTATGACCGGCTGATCGGCCCGGAAATTCTGGAACTGCTGGAACCCCGGACGGAGCGCATTTTTGTCGGCAAGGAACCAGATCATCACACCCTGCCACAACAAGATATTAACCAACTGCTCGTCGATTTAGCCCGGCAAGGGAAACGGGTGTTGCGGCTGAAAGGCGGCGATCCGTTCATTTTCGGGCGCGGCGGGGAAGAAATTCAGACACTGATGGCGGCGGGCATTCCCTTTCAGGTCGTGCCTGGCGTAACGGCGGCGGCGGGTTGCGCGGCCTACGCTGGCATTCCCTTGACCCATCGGGATTATGCGCAGAGTTGCGTCTTTGTGACCGGGCATTTGCGGGATGGGACGCTGGATCTGAACTGGCCGGTTTTAGCGCAGCCCCGACAGACCGTGGTGTTCTACATGGGACTCAGGAGCATCCGCCCGATTTGTGAGCAGTTGCAGGAACATGGCGTGTCTGCGGACCTGCCAGCGGCGCTGGTGGAGCAGGGGACGTTACCCGGCCAGCGGGTGTATATCGGGACGGTGGCAGATTTGCCGGAGCGGTTGGCGGGAGCGTGTTCGCCGGCGCTGCTGATCGTCGGTGAGGTGGTGAAACTGCATCCGCAACTGGCGTGGTTTCAGCCGGCGGTTTCTCCCCTTTCTCCTTAAGGGAGAGAGGGATGGTATTTGCAATGGATGAACTAATGGATGAACTATAGTTGAAGGGACTGTCAAGAACCCAACTGTGAGGTCATCTCCATGAAGGCATACTACTTCGGCACCTGCGTTATCGATGCCTGCTTTCCCCAGGCCGGACTGGCCGGTATCGAGTTGTTGCAACGCGGGGATGTCCAGGTCATTTTTCCTCAAGAGCAGTCGTGTTGTGGCCAGCCGGCCTATAACTCCGGCTTTCCCGACGAAGCCCGCAAGGTCGCTCGCCATCAGATTAAGACGTTCGCCAAGGATTATCCCATCGTCGTGCCGTCCGGGTCCTGCGCCGGGGTGTTGAAGCATCAGTATCCGCGTCTGTTCGCCGGTCAGCCGGAGGAGGAGGAGGTGCGGCGCTTTTCCAGCCGGATTTACGAACTCAGCGAGTTTCTGATCAAGGTGCTGAACGTCCGGCTGGAGGATCGCGGCGAGCCGATCAAGGTCACCTGGCATTCCTCCTGCAACGCTCTGCGGGAAATGGCCATCATTCCCTATGCCAAGGCGTTGTTGCGGCAACTGGAACGGGTGGAACTGGTGGAATTGCAGAATGAGCGGGAATGCTGTGGTTTCGGCGGTACGTTCTCGGTCAAGCAACCGGCGATTTCCGCGGCCATGGTCAGCGATAAGGTCGACGATATTGTGCAGACCGGCGCAGCGCGGGTGCTGTCCACCGACTGCGGTTGTCTGCTGAACATCTCTGGCGCCCTCGGCTATCGCGACTTGAAGATTCCCACCCAACATCTGGCTGAATTCATCCTGGAGCGCACTCATGGCCAAAACTGAGGATGTCGCGATTTTTGAGCGCAACGTCGCCAAGGCGTTGGGGGATGGGCAGTTGCGCCGCAACTTGCGCAGCGCGATGGCGACCATGAGTCAGCGTCGCCGCACCCTGTTCGCGGATACCGAGGCGTTTGAACAACTCCGCACCTTGGGCCAAAGCATCCGCCGTCGGGCGTTGAGCCAGTTGCCGGAGTTGCTGGAGCAGTTGGAGCAGCGCTGTACGGCGAATGGCATTCAGGTGCATTGGGCGGAAACGGCGGCGGAAGCTAACGCCATCGTGCTGGACATCCTCCGCCGGCATGGCGCGACCCGGGTCATCAAGGGCAAATCGATGGTGTCCGAGGAGATGCATCTCAACCATTTCCTGGAGGAGCAAGGCATCGAGGCGCTGGAGACCGATCTCGGCGAGTACATCATTCAACTGGACGGCGAGACCCCTTCGCACATCATCGTGCCAGCGATCCACAAAAATAAGGATCAGATTGCCCATCTGTTTCACGAGCGGATTCCTGATGCGCCCTATACCGAGGTGGTGGAGGAATTGAACGCGATCGCCCGTGGGGAGTTGCGGGAAAAGTTTCGCACCGGCGATGTAGGCGTCAGCGGGGTCAATTTCGCGGTCGCGGAAACCGGGACGCTGTGTCTGGTGGAGAATGAAGGCAATGGCCGGATGTGCACCACTGCGCCGCCGGTACATATTGCGCTGATGGGCCTGGAGAAAGTGGTGGAGAAGTTGCAGGACGTGCCGCCGTTGCTGCGCCTGCTGACCGGTTCGGCCACCGGCCAGCCGATCACCACGTATTTCAATATGATCACCTCGCCGCGCCGCTCTGGTGAGTTGGACGGTCCTCACGAAGTGCATTTGGTGATTTTGGACAATGGCCGCTCCGGGATTTACGCCGATCCCGAACGCCGCACCACCCTGCAATGCATCCGCTGCGGGGCATGTCTGAACCATTGTCCGATTTACACCCGGCTGGGTGGCCACGCCTACGGTCATGTCTATCCCGGCCCCATCGGTTCGATTCTGACCCCGCAACTGAAAGGACTGGACGAAGCCGGGGTGATGGCGACTGCTTCGACGTTCTGTGGAGCCTGCGAGGAGGTCTGTCCGGTCAAAATCCCGTTTACCGAAATTCTGCGGATGCTGCGCAACGAGGCCTACGCCCGCGACGAATCGGAACATGAAGTGCAAGGCCATGGTTATCGCTACACCACGGTCGAGGCGTTGAGCTGGAAGAGTTGGGCGCTGTACAACACCAGCCCGGCGCTAGCCCGGATCGGCGCTCAGATGTTGAGCAAGTTCGGTCAACATCTGCCGATGATCGGGCCGCTGAAGGAATGGACCCGCGTCCGCACCCCGCCGCCTTTTGCTCCGAAGACCCTTCATGAACTGGCCCAGCAACGAGGATTGGATGATGACCGCTAACGCTCGTGAAAATATCCTGTCCCGGCTGCGGGCCATCCCGACTCACGGCCGATACACCGTGCCGGAAGCGCCAGTCATCGCCGGATTGGCGTTGAGTCGGGAAGAGCGGATCGACCGGCTGCGGCGTATGTTGGAAGTGATGCACGCCGAGGTGCAGGTGGTTGCGGCCCGCGAGTGGCTCGGGGAACTCAAGACGCTGTTGCGGACCCGTGCGCTGAATGGGTTGCTGTACGCGCCGGCAACGCCGCTCGGCGCAGTGCTGGAAGCCGCCTGGGAGGAGGGATTGCCGCCGCTGGTTCCCTATGTGGAGCCGGTGGAGCAGTGCCGGGAGTCGTTATTCACCATTGACGCGGGCATCACGTCTACCCGTGGCGCGATTGCAGAAACCGGGGCCTTGATCCTGTGGCCGAGCGTGGCGGAACCCCGGTTGATGTCATTGACACCGGGTTTGCATATTGCGGTGCTGGAGGCGGAGGCGATCTTTAACACGTTCGCTGAAGCGATAGATCGACAAGGCTGGCTGGAGCAGGGGATGCCGACGAATGTGTTGCTGATTTCCGGACCGTCGAAGACGGCGGATATCGAGTTGACCCTGACGTTCGGCGTTCACGGGCCGAAGGAGCTGGTGGTGTTCATTTTACAATGATGCAGCGCATGATCGGGCCATTGGTCCGGTGCTGGATGCGGCGGCGATCCCGTTGTGGTGGTTTCATCGGGGTTGCTTTCGCCGCTAAAACCGGCAACTGAGCAACAGCCGTTCCAGCCTTTCCGCCTGATCAGCCCAGGTGGGTATCGGCAGGTCGGGCGGTCGAGGTTGATTTAGTTGATCGGCGATTTTGTCGGCCAGACCCTGGGCATCGTCCGGTTGGTAGAGACAATACGGCGCGTCTTTGAGCAGGTCGCCGATGCTGCCGACGGCGGCGGCGACTAGGGGGATGCGACAGGCTAGCATTTCGTAGGCTTTCTGGGGGAAGGAATAGCGGCCGAAGGCTGTGTCGCGAATGCAGAGGATGGCGACGTCTAAAGCGTTAAAGAAGATGGGCATGCGGTCGTGCGGCAGTTCGCCCAGATGGAGAAGGCGGGGATGGGCGGGGATCGGGGAGTCGGCGCGCCCGGCCAAGGCGAGGTGGAGTTGGGGGTCGCGTTCGGCGAGCCGATGGAAAGCGCGATAGAGCGTGTCGATGCCCCGACTATTGTCGAGGGCACCGGCGGTGCCAATCAGGCGGGCATCAGGCGATAGGCCGAGTTGCTGGCGGCAGGCGGCATGGTCCAGAGGTTGGAACTGTCCGGGGTTGATGGTGCTTTCCAGGGCGATCACCGGGCCGGTGGGCTGGCAGGTCGCTTGGATGTAGTGGGCTAGGGTGGGGCTGACGCAGGAAACGCCTTGGGCATAGCGCAACGCCCGGCGGTAGAGAAAGCGAACGCCGGGCAGGCGGGTGAGACCGAAGCTTTCAAAATTGTCGTAGAGGTCGGCGGCGTAGGGGCAGCGCAATTGGCAGGCCAGGGCGGCAGTGAGAATGAGATGCGGGCTGTCGGAGCCGCCCAGCAGCAGATCGGGCTGGAAGTCGCGCAGCAGCGCCAGGCTATGACGCAGGTAGCGGTCGGGACGGGCGAGGTTGAAGGAATGCCAGATTAGCTTGCCGTCGAGTTCGCGCTGGATGAGTCCTTGGGGGCGGGTGCGGTAGCTGAGGCAGAGACCGAGAACAGTATGGCCGCGTGCGGCGAGCTGCCAGGGCAGGGCGTACAGTCGGCCATAATGGTCATCCAGCACGTCCTTGCGCATGTATTGACGCTTGCAGAAGTAGGCGATGCGCATGGTGATTAAGCCCAAGGTTTCATTTTTTCACGATCTTCTTTATCTCTACAATCCCGTCATCATATTCGAATGAGCTTAATAAGCTGATGGAGTAATTTTTTTCAATATTGTTTTCATAATTTTTACAATTCATTAAACCATAGTATTTTTCAAGAATAGCTTTTGGCCTTATTATTAACCATGCAGTATGAATATTATATTGAAATTTTTCATAATCCATATAATGACATAAATCATAAAATTCTTTATCCTTAAATATCCAGTAATCATTTGGGGTGCCAACTACTGGCAGGTTATCATTAGGAATAATCTTTAATAATTTTTCTTTATATTCCGTTCCATAGTCTGGTAGTTTTAAGCCTTGCCAGGATAGGTATGCTAATTTTGGTGCTGATAAAAACATAATAATAGCGATAAATAAGGGTAATTTTTTATGATAAGCATGTACCATAATTAAAATAAATATTGGATAAGCTAATACTATATAAATCCCATTAGTGGATCTGTTCAGTAATATTGAAAATAGAATTATGCACAATAATATTCCTCCAAGTAATCCATTATTTTTTTCAGTTAAAAATCCTCTAGTGTAAAGGATGCTTGCAATAAAGACTAATAAAAATTCTGGTAGTGTGTGCCAGTTTTTTGATGAAAAATAATATTCAAAAATAAAATTATTGGATAACTGGAAAGTTGAACTATCTATTTCTGAAAATAATTTTATTCCATCAGGGTGTAGCATAAAGTATATTGCAATACAGGCTATGCTGACTAGCATAGCCGCACTTGTATCTACTTTCCTGACTTTTTTATTAGTAATTTTTGACAAAAATATAGGTATTGAAACAAATAAAAAAAATTAAGCCCACAGGGTGTGTTTCGACTGCAATGAAACCAGCTAGCAAAGCACCAGAGTACATTTCATAAATCAAAAACAGTGTCGAAATTGAAATGAAGAACAATACAAACATTTCAGTTCTTATAGAGTGTGACCTGATGAAAAAGATTGGCATGATTAGCATCAACAACGGTACTGTAAAAGCTACAGGTGCTGAATAGCTTAACTTGCGAGCTATAAAAAAACCAAGTGAATGAAGACAATATTAGCAAGAATATGCTGACAATATAGAGAGAGCTTTTGCTCCAACTACCGTATAGATCAGCGAATGATCCATAAGCAAAAGAGTATAGCTTTCCGAAATAGTGTGTTCCACCAAGACCATTTTTTACATTCCCACCAAATACAGTATCTGTTGTTATATTTTTTATATAGTCGTTATATATAAAACTTGTAAACCAAGTGTCATCTACTCGATAAGGATTGTATAAGTGTCCATAAGGAGATAAGTAAGATGTAAATATAATAAAAATAGAAATAATCTGTAAAAAAAATAATATTTTATTTTTATTTGAAGAATTTTTTGATATAAATTTAGATATCATTAGTATTAATATTTATTTTTATAAGTTTTATTGGGGATAAACGGCGTCAGCCCTTGACGATACCGGGTCCGCAGACGCTGGAAATCGGGGATAGCGCGGGACATTGCTGCCAGTAGCGCCAGGCCATGGAGCAGATGCGCGATGATGTGATCGCGGATCGGATGACGCAGCAGGGTGAATTGACCGTCGCGATAGCGATAGACGATCACTGCGTGCCAAGCGGTATGCAGCCGGTAGTTGTCGCCGACAATGGCGGCTGGTCGGGAAGTGGACGCTGGGCATGAGGACTGGGCAGCGTCGATGATCTGACAGGGAATCGCGGGCGTGCTGTTTTGCAGCCGGCAGGCTAGCAGTTGCGCGTCGCCGGGTTGGCCAGGCAAGTCAATCCAGACCATGGCGCAGGTTTGCAGTGAGGTTGGCAAGCTGGCCGGTGGAGGTGGTGGTGATAGCTCCCGGGCGCCGAGTTGTCCGGTCAGCGCGTCATGCCGGGCGGCTGAGTAGGTCTGGTGGAACAGAGTATGACCGCGCCAATGGGTGTACAGGATGAGATGGTGCAAGTGGATGAGATAGGCCAGCAAGGCCCATTGACGGCCACGGCGCGGGGGATGCAAGGCCAGAAAGACGGTGCGATTGCGTTTCCGGTAATACTCGCGCCAGGCTGCGACTGGTTTCAGGCCGCTGAAATGATGACGGATGACCGAGGCAGGGACGGCCCACAGGGTCCAGCCGGCGCGTCGGGCGCGTTGACCCCATTCAACATCATCGTAGTAGATGAAGAAATTTGGAAAGAAACCAATGGCGTGAAGGGCTGCGGATCGGATGAGCAGGGAACAGGCAGCAAGATAGTCCACCAGAGCGGGCGGCTGGTCGGGATTTTGCCGGGGACCGCCTGCCCCGCGTTGTTGCAGCGCACCCAGCCAGGGCGAGAGCAGCGCACCGATTTCCTGCACGATGTTGGGTTGTTGGTAGAGGCAGATTTGCGAGCCGGCGGCGACGGCGTTCGGTTCGATGGCGAGCTGGTCAAGTAACGGCGGCAGCGCGCCGGGTTCGACGATGATGTCGTTATCCAACAGCCAGATGAAGCGACAGCGGGGGCAGCGTAACGCGATGGCCATGCCGGCGTTGAAGCCGCCTGCGCCGCCCAGGTTGCAGCCGGTTTGCAGCAGGGCGACGTCGGGGTAATTCTGGCGCAACCATTCGGCGCTGCCGTCGGTGGAGCCGTTCTCAATGATCAGCAGGTCGTCTTGCGGACGAAGTTCGCGCAAGACCGACGCGATCCCTTCAGCCAGAAAGGGCAGGCCATTCCAGACGACCATGATGGCGATGACCTCACCGTCGGGTGCGCGGTTAAGAGTGGATGACATGGATGGAGGGAACGTCCTGATGCGGGCGGGTCCACATAGCGGACAGTCGCTCGATTTTTGCCATAAAAAACCGCTCGCTCCAGAGCTTGAGACTGGCCTGTTCGGTAGCAGTGAGGAAAGGCGCGACGTCCTGGGCGGCGGCGGGCCAGTCAATCTGGCGGGTTTTTTCGCGCAGAGCCGTTTGCACCCATGTCCAATCGATGGCGTGACCGCAGCCAGCCCACGGCCCGATCTGCCGCAGGGCCGCAGCCAGATGCGGCAGATTAGGCGGGACGCCCTGTTTCACATACCAACTGAAATCGTACCAGTCCCGCCCCTTGAGATAAGGTCGGCACAGCAGCGCATGAATCTTCAGCGCAAAGTTGCTGGGCAGATCCTGATGGCGCACCTCAAAATCCAGTGGAAAGTCGAGATAGCGGTAGCTGAAGCTGGAGCCTTCCGGTGGGCGAGTGTCGATTTCCAGCCTTACCGTGAGTTTGCGCCCTGCTTTGACCCAGTTCCTTGTCTAGCGCTGTGATGAAATCACGCATTGGGTTGTGCTTGTACACGGCTTGTAATGTTTGCAGGTGGTCTCGCTGGAGGGTGTCGAGAATATCGCTGTCGATCCGCAGACCATCGACCAGCCAGCCGCGTCCCCGCCACGCCAATTTGCGCCGGCAGACTATGTCCAGTAGGGCGCGCAGCGGCTGCGCTACCAGCGCAGTCTGGTCATCCAGAATCAGGCGATCGACTCCCTCCAGAAAAAAGCCCTCGTTGATGGCGAGCGGAGAAAACTGGAAAAGGCCAAACGATGGATGCAGGGTTTCGCTGCTTTTTCGTTCTGGAGTCACGCAGGCCGTTAACGGGGTGGTCTCCGGAATCCAGCCATGAAAGCTCAGAGCGGTCTCAAAAGAAACATAGCAGCCCGGACGCAAGGCTTGGGCCAGTGCGAAAGGGTGGCCCGGCTTCGTGCGCCACCGGCGAGCCAGCAGATACCGCCCGCGCCGCAGTCGCACTAACTCACCGGCCTTGAGCGCCCGGTTGACCAGGTTGTAGCGTCGCTGGGCGCTGCCTTCGACCAGACGGGCGAGCTGCTGTTCGCAGATCACCCGATCACCTAAACCGGAGTCGAGAATAGCTTGCACCACAGTTTGCATAAGCAATTCCAGAAACTTTCATTTTATGAAAGTTTCTGGAATGATTTGCCGCATGTCAAGCGTTGAGGCATCAGTCACGAGCTAAGCCGAGTATCTGGTCGGCGGTCTTCAGTGCGGCGGCGACGACCTGGTCCATGTTGTAGTAGCGGTATTGGGCGAGGCGACCGACGAAGAAGGCGTTGCTTTCGCAGGCGGCGAGGGCTTTGTAGCGCTGGTAGAGAGCTTCGTTTTCCGGGCGCGGGATGGGGTAATAGGGGTCGCCTTCGGCCTGGGGGTATTCGCGGACGATGGAGGTGCCAGGGTGGCTTTGGCTGGTGAGGTGCTTGAATTCGGTGATGCGGGTGTAGGCGTGGTCGTTGGGGTAGTTGATGACGGCGACCGGCTGGTATTGGGCGATGCCGGGTTGGTGTTCGTGTTCAAAGTGAAGGGAACGGTAGGGCAGGGGACCGTAACAGTCGTCGAAATAGGCGTCGATGGGGCCGGTGTAGATGACGGTTTTGGCGTTGAGCCGGTGGCGGATGGCGAAGAAATCGGTGTTAAGTTCGAGGCGGATGTTGGGATGGTCGAGCATCTGCTGGAATAGCGCAGTGTAGCCGTCCTTGGGCATGATCTGGAATTGGTCGTTGAAGTAGCGGTTATCGCGGTTAGTGCGAACCGGGATGCGGGCGGTGACGGCGGCGCTGAGTTGGGAAGGGTCGAGGCCCCATTGTTTGCGGGTGTAGCCGCGAAAGAATTTTTCGTAGAGGTCGCGGCCAACCGTGTTGAGGACGACGTCTTCGCTGGTTTTAATGGGATCGCGGGGTTCGCGCACCCGGTCGAGGAAAGCCTGGACGCCGGCTTCGTCGAGGTGGAGATTGTAGAGACGGTTGATGGTGTCCTGGTTGATGGGGATGGGGAGCAGTTGACCGTCCACGCTGGCGAGGACGCGATGCTCGTAGGGCAGCCAGTCCGTGAAGCGGGAGAGGTAATCCACCACGCGCTGGGCGTTGGTGTGGAAGATGTGGGGACCATAGCGGTGGATGAGAACGCCGTGAGCGTCAAGTTCATCGTAGGCATTGCCGCCGATGTGGGAACGCTGATCAATAACTAGGACGCAATGACCGGCGCTGGCGAGGCGCTCGGCGATAGTGCAGCCCGCAAAACCGGCGCCGATGATGGCGGCACAGAATGATGTTGGACGCTCTGAATGCAAGGCGCATTTCTCGTTGCCGACGCTTAGGCGCCTACGCCAGCGCCAGAAGGGGGTTGATATGGCGCAGGCCACTAAATCGCTTGAAATCATGATCAGTGGAATAGACGGTATATCCTTGTTCAAGCGCCAAGGCAGCGATATGGGCGTCAGTCGTTAAATTGCCGCCTGTGCCGGAGACGGCCAGCAGATGGCTCAGGATCAGCCAATGACCGTTGCCGGGAACCACGGTGCGCACCACGGGAAGCGCTAACCATTCATCGATATAGGCGCTGGCGCGATCAATCGTCAGCGGATGTTCAAATACACGCGGGTTCGTCGCGATGCGCAAGAAGGCGAGGATCACCACCCAAGGTAGGCCCACGCACTTGTTATCCGACAACGCCCCCTCTAACCAGGCGCGGGCGCGGGGACTTTGCGGCAGATCATCATTCACGGCGTAAAGTAGCAAGTTCGCGTCTACCAACATCATTTGCGTAATTCCAGCTTCATCGCAATGGCCCGATCCTCGATACCCTCGGCAAGTTCCAGCGCCTTGTCCAGGTCGAACCCGGGGAATACGCGCCCCATGGCTGATCCTGACAAGCGATAGGGTTGCGCCTGGGGATGCTCCAGGGCCTGCAATCCCAATCGCAAGGCCTCATTAACGATAAACTTAAACGGTTTACCTTTGCGGTGAGCTGCTTCCTGAAGAGAGGCCAGAACCTGATCATCGAGAGTCAATGTAGTGCGCATCTTGATGCCTTCTTATTATTCATCATGATGCGAGTATAGGTAATCCGCTCAGGTAGATTCAATGGTCTGTGAACTTAAAAGGGTCACCATTCAATTTCCCTTTTCGTAAAGGGGTACTCGTGAGTAATTTGATTGCGGATCTCGCGAATCTCCTGCCAACGCGCCGCTGAAGGCCGATATCCGTATCGCTCAAGCAGGTTCAGAATATCGATGATCGGCGTCGATTCGACGGGTTCATGCAAAACATCCAGCGCAAATTGTCGGAATAAGGGCAGCGCGCCATTGCCTCGTGCAGCGCCAGGAGATGAAAATCGCATTCGTTGAGCAAATCGTTCAGCGCTCTCATACCGGTTGCCCCTAGCGCGTGGCTGGGTTCAGGATGGAAGAGGGTGTGGCTTTATTTTTATTTTAGTTTATCCAATAGATATCCAGACATACCTTACACAGGGGCCTCTTCGAGATTGGCATACTGAGTCGTGGGAAGCTTGAAAAATGAGCGAATTCTTTCAATATTTTTCTTCAATTTTCCAGACCAACAGACAAGCGATGCTCTAAATCTCTCTTATTTTTAATCGGTTTCTTCTCAACGCCACGATGTTTAATTTGATTCCAAACCTGTTCATCAGGATTAAGCTCAGGAGAATGAGGTG
>Ga0209507_1000211_pt1 | contig 77050 bp, 88 predicted proteins | sample AD_UKC028_MetaG_FD_184414 | JGI IMG/M metagenome (GOLD analysis project Ga0209507, IMG submission 184414) | Active sludge microbial communities of municipal wastewater-treating anaerobic digesters from USA - AD_UKC028_MetaG (SPAdes) (version 2) | ecosystem: Engineered > Bioreactor > Anaerobic >...
TTACTTGATCGATCCGGGAAAACCCGCTCAAAACGGACGGGTCGAGCGGTCCCACCGCTCAGACCAAGAGCGGCTGTATGACCGGATAGATCTGAAGACCATCACCGTGAGCGAATTGAGATCCAGGATGAAAACTTGGAACGCATGCTACAATAATTTGGAGCATTGCGCTCTTAACGGACTCACTCCCAATGAGGCGTTGAGAGTGCAAAATGTGTTTGCCTAAAACAAAATCCGCCTTATTTTTCAAGCGGATCTTTTACCAAAGATTCAGTTCTTTTTTAAGATGTGCACGGTAACGCTCCCGCCCGCGCCACCGATGTTATGAGCAAGACCGATTTTGACGTCTTTTACCTGCCGTTCGCCGCACTTGCCGCGCAGTTGATTTGTAATTTCATAGATCTGGGCTAAACCCGTCGCCGAGATCGGATGGCCTTTGGCTTTCAGGCCGCCCGAAGGATTAACCGGCATTTCTCCGCCCATGTTAATCTTACCCGATTTGATCAATTCCCCGCCCTTGCCGGGCTCGGCAAAACCCAGATCTTCATAAGAAATAAGCTCCACGGAAGTAAAAGCGTCATGGATTTCCGCCACTTGAATGTCTTGGGGCGCCAGCTTTGCCTGCTCAAACGCCGCCTTGGCGGCTAGCTGGGTTGCTTTAAAATGGGTTTTATCTTCGCGCTCGAAAGTCAGGATATAATCTGTAGCGAAGCCCGAACCGATAATTTCAACCGTACCCGGTTCTTGAGAAACAATGGCCGCCGCCCCGCCGTTCACCGACAAGGAACAATCCATCAAGCGCAAAGGTTCGGCCACGACCGGCGATTTCTTGATCTGCTCTAAAGTAACCGGCCTTTTATAATAGTAGGCTTTAGGATTCAACACCGCGTTCTGATGGTTTTTCAAAGCAATCAGCTCAAGGTCTTCATGAGAGCCGCCATATTTTTGGCAATACTGCTGATAAACCAAAGCATTCTGAACCGGAAACAGCAGCCCTTCGGGCTGTTCGATTACGCGTTCGGCCGCTGATAAAATCAAGTCAGTAACCACTTCCGCCCGGTTATCAACCAGTTTTTCCCCGGTCAAAACCAGGATGTTTTTAAGGCCGGCGGATTCAAGCAGACGCAAAGCGGTCCAAAAAGCCACGCCCCCGCCTCCGCAAACCGAAGTAAGCTCGATGATCGGAACATTGGTTTTAAACAGACCGGATAATACGGAAACCTTATGGGTTTGATGCTCCCCTCCGCCCGCCGAAGACATAGCGGAAAAAATTACGGCATCAATATCTTTTATCGTCATCTTGGCGTCTTCCAGTGCTTCCATGGCGGCATCATAGGCATATCCCCACCAAGGCCGTTGTTCGTAATTAAATTTGGTCATCCCCACTCCTTTGATATACATGATTGTAAGTTTAGGGTTAATTTAAACAAAAAAATACGCTCGATAGCCCGCAAATCGCGTTTCTCCATTTTATCGGAATCCTTTGCGAGAGTAAAGATTCGCCTGGAGGCAAGCCAAAAGAAAAGCAGCGTTAAACGCTGCCTGCCGAAAAATTACCTTTCTCGGAAAATTCAATTGTCGGATCGCCGGCGGCAAATTTTACGATAATATTCGCCGATATCCCCGCTACCAAAGCCAGCACTAGGACTTCGCCCCAGAGCCAGCAAGCCGGACCAAGGCTGGCGGCCATGAGCCAACCAATATGACGGTTCCTATTGACGCCCTTGGCCAGTTGGCCAAGGTAATGCTCCTTGCCGGCTTGCCAAACTTTGTTGTTTTTTAATGTCTTTCTTAGATTGCCCTTGCCCTGAAAATTGTCCCAGTTGGCTTCGATGTCAGCCAACTGTTTTCTCGAGAACTTAAAAAAGCTCTCGCCGGCAAACAGCAACATTGCCGCACCGGCAACGCAGGCCAAGGGAAAGACTGTTTTCCCTAAAAACAATACGGCCAAAAAGGCTACAATTCCCACAGCTATTCCTTGCGGTCTGAATTCTTCATTCCACTGCATCGGCGTACCCTCCAATAGGTTACGCGCGAAAGATAACATAAATTATATAATCTGTCAACTCAAATCCGGTTCGTTTGGTTTAAAAAGAAAAGCGGCGCTTTTGCACCGCTTACCAATTATCGAAAGTATTCCTTCTTCTGCGATCCTGCCCCCGAATGGTGGCCGTGAATCTTAAGATCCCGTAGAACATGACTGTCGCTAACGCGGCCGGAACCAAAACGCTTCCAAAATTTGCAAAACCTATAAAATATACTGCCGCTATGCCTGCCAGCACGTACCGGTCGTTAGCCGCGCCGAATCCAAACAGTCCGTTGGGGTCCGCCGCGCTGTTCCGGAATTTCCGCAGCTTGATGTACGCGCCGCCGGCGTAATACACGCTGGCCGCGGCAACCGCCCAAGCCAGCGGCGCGAACAACCCGCCAAGAATCAGCGTGGCTAAAAACGCAAGCACCGCCGGTCCTCTCTTGTCGCGAGGTATCTCCATTTTTTCCATCTCAGCCTTGACGTTATTCCATCCCTGCCCAATCTCATCAAAACCCATTTTATGCCTCCACAAAAAGCTGGTTTGGATAATAATCCAAAAAAATATGTTCGTCAACGCCGCAAAACCAGACAACGCTTCGCGGATAAAAAAAAGCAGCGTCAAACGCCGCTTATCTTTACCACCGTTCCCGGCGCTCTTTCTCCCGTTCGGCCTGCCGTTGAGTACCCCGGGCCGTAAAAAAAACAAATGACGCGAACGAAGCCACTAATGCCGCGATAACATGCAAGTCATAAAAAGCGGCAACGCCAAACACGATCACTCCGGCCACGGCTCCCGTGGCATCATCAAGCCAAGGTTGCGGTCCAAATCCCAACAATCCCTGCGAATACTTTTCGGGGTTTCGGAATTTTGCACATTCCGCTATCGCCGCGATCGCCGCGTAAACGACGAATGCCAGAAAAGCCCAGCTGACAGCATGGCTTAACCAACCGCCAAGCCAGCAAATCAAAGCTATTGCCACGAACACCTTGCCGGCACTGTCATCGTCCGGTATGGGTACCTTTCGCAACTCTCTTAACATTATACAATCTCCTTATATTTAGTACTGGCCGGATTATAATATTTTAATATAAATTTGTCAAGCAAAAACATCTTCATGTATTTACCGTTTTTTGTAAAAAAAGCGCTCCGATCAGGAGCGCCGTAAAACATTTTCAAAAAGGACAATTCTTGGTTTCGGTTTCATTCCAAGGCAGTTATCCGGTCGTGATCTCCGCCGCTCTTCGCTGATTCGATCCGGCCAAGATAGACATTGGCCCAGCGTATTTTACTGCGCGTAAATTCCAGAAAAGCCGGTTTTTTCAGCGGTCCGGAAAACACGTAACTGCCTTCAGGCAAAGCGTCCGCGCAGGCTCCGGCAAGCTCCCAGCTGCCGCACGCCGCTGCCATAAGACCGCTGTCGGCATTCTTGTTCCCCAAATATTCGGCCAGAATGGCATGGAAAACATACCCGTACAACGCCTCGTTAACCAGATCGGCGCTCAAAGCCAGCGCTCCTCCCGTGCTTGTCATATCGGCAAAACGGTAAAACGTTGCCATAACTTCCGGCAAATCCTTTTCACGGATCAAAAACAGCTTCATGAAATCTTCCGCGGCGCGAACAACATCCCTTTCGGCCAAAAAATCCATCATTAGCCGGCCAGCCTTTTCTCCGGCGTTTCCAAAACTAAATGGATGCTTTAACCGTTCCATGGTATCCATATCCTTCCTCCTGCCAGTTTTGAATATTATTTTATATAACTATTATCATAAAATATCAATCATAGTTTTAAATTTTCCCCATCGGGATTAGAATGGATTATTAAGAATCCTTAAAGCTGATACGTAATTTATGTCCTGGAAACAGATCAACACTTTTTTCAACCCTGAAAGCATCGCCATCGTCGGCGCCAATAACCGAACCACCAGCGTCGGCTACTCCGTGTTTAAAAACATCAAGGATGGAGGATATCAGGGAAAAATATTCGCCGTAAACAACAAAACTCCGGAAGTCCAAGGAGCCAAAACATACGCTTCGGTCTTAGACATCAAGGAAAATTTGGATCTGGTTGTTATTGCCACCCCCGCCCCCACCGTCATTCCGATCGTGCTGGAATGCGCCCAAAAAAAAGCCAACGGCGTCGCCATCCTTTCTTCGGGTTTTAAAGAAGCCGGGCCGGAAGGGCGCGAACGATTCGACCAGCTTAAAGAAATATCCGAGGAAAAAGACCTAAAGATCCTGGGGCCCAATTGCCTTGGTTTTATTAATCCGCGCCTCGCGCTCAATGCCAGCTTCGCCCCAAAAATGCCCGTTGCCGGATCCATCGCTTTCATCTCACAAAGCGGAGCGCTTTGCGATACTTTTCTTGACTGGGCCGTTTATGAACGTATCGGGTTCAGCTATTTCGTTTCCGTCGGTTCGATGGCCGACATCAGCTTTCCGGAAATGATCGATTATTGCTCGCGCGACCAGCATGTTTCAAGTATTTTGATATATATGGAATCGCTCAACGACGCGCGCAAATTCATGAGCTCGGCCACGGCTTTCTCCAAACACAAACCGATCGTTGTCCTAAAAGGCGGCGTGGGTGCCGCAGGCACGAAAGCCGTAATGTCCCATACCGGCACAATCGCCGGCAGCGATTATGTTTTTGAAACGGCGTTCCGGCGATCCGGCGTAATCCGCGCCAGAACGATCTCGGAACTTTTTAACTACACTAAAACTTTAGCTAAGCAAAAAATACCGGAAGGAAACCGGCTGGCAATCATCACCAACGCCGGAGGACCGGCCGTCATTTCGACAGATTTTTTAACCGAACATAAGGGAGAACTGGCCAGCCTCACCCCGGATCTCATTGAAAACTTGAACAAATCTTTACCGCCGGCCTGGAGTAGAAGCAATCCGATCGACCTTTTGGGCGACGCCTTGCCCCAACATTATAAATTGGCGATCGAAGCCTGCCTGAAAGAAAAAAACGTTGACGGTATTTTAACGATCATAACGCCCCAGGCAATCACTCAAACCGAAGAAATCGCAAAACAGATCGTTGCCATACCCGGCCTGGAAGAAAAACCGGTTTTTGCTTCCCTGCTCGGAGAAGATGAGGTAAAAAAAGGCGCCGATATTTTCCGGCGTTCCGGAATACCGGCTTATCGCACGCCGGAGAAAGCTATTAATTGCTTTTTAGGCTTGCATGAACACCTGGAAAACCTAAAACTGATCCAAAAAACCCCGGAAGCGATACCAACCTCTTTTTCCCCTGATTACGAATCCTGTAAAAAACTGATCAACAAAGCCCTGGATGAGAAAAAATTCTCGCTGGGCGGAACCGAATCAAAAAAAATCTTGAAGTATTACGGCATACCGGTCAATCCGTCGATCCTGGCAAAAAACGCCAGCCAGGCGGAAAAAGCGGCTGACAAGCTTGGCTTCCCTCTGGCTTTAAAGATCGAATCGCCCGACATTATCCATAAAACCGACTGCGGCGGGGTCGCCTTAGGCATTTCATCGAAAAAGGAAGCGGCTGATGCTTTCACAAAGATCATCAAATCCGCCAAAAAAGCTTACCCGAATGCAAAGATCGACGGAGTCTCCCTGGAAAAAATGATTCAAAAGAAATTCGAACTGCTAATCGGGAGCAAGAAAGACCAGCTATTCGGACCGGTGATTGTTTTCGGCTTGGGCGGCGTAGCGGTTGAAGTGTTCAAAGACATCTCCGCGGAACTTCCTCCTTTAAACATGGCGTTGGCAAAAAGGATGATCGAAGAAACCAAGATCTACCGCCTGTTGAAGGGCTTCCGCGGCATGGCCGGGATCGATATCAAGGCAATCCAATTTTTACTTTACAAATTTTCTTACTTGGTAATGGACTTCCCGGAAATCAAAGAAGTTGATATCAATCCTTTCGCCGCCGACGAGGATGGCGGTTGCGTATTGGATGCCAAAATCATTCTTGACCAAAAAGCGGCTGATATTGGAGCCAAACCCTACTCTCACTTGGCCATCGTTCCCTACATCAAGGATTACGAAAAAACGATCAAGATCCATAACCGGAAGATTTTTTTGCGGCCGATAATGGCCGAAGACGAACCCCGCCACAAAAAATTCATCGACGATCTCTCGGAAAACACCAAACGCTACCGCTTCTTTAAAGTGATCGATAAAACCCGGAGCGATTTCGTGAAACGCTATACGCAAATCGACTATGCCCGCGAAATCGGCATTATCGCCGAAATTGAAGACGAAGGCATAAAAAAAACCATCGGAGTGGCGCGCCTGATCGGAGATCCGCTAGATAATACGGCGGAATTCGCGATAGTGGTTTCCGACTGCTGGCAAAACAAAGGACTGGGGTCAAAACTGCTTGAACATATGGTTTCCATCGCCCGCAAGGAGAAAATAAAAACGGTTTACCTGGCTTTTTTGGCCGACAATATCGCCATCCGCAGTCTGATAAAAAAACACGGCTTTGTCATTGAAGAACGCGAGGAAAGCTGTTTCGCCGAATTGGTTTTGCAATAAAAAAACGTTTCCTTCCGGAAACGCCCTGTTTGCCTGCCTAAAGGCGGAAAAGCATATTCACGCCTCTAATTTTTTTATCTGCTTCTAGATACCTTGCTTTTAGCATTTCCACGGCCTTGGTATCGCTTTTAGGCATACTTTTCGATATGACATAAGCTCGGTCAAAATGGTCCTGGGCTTCGCTTGAGGCCTTTACAATCAAATCGCGATCAATGGTTTCGTCTTTGGCAATAAAATATAACTGCCCCAGCACGCATTCGCCCCAAAATTGCTCTTTCGGGGAAAATTCGTTGCCGGGACTGTTCAGGTGGCTATAAAACATTATCGCCAGATTATAGTTTGGCGCTTCCGGAATATATGCCAAGGCTTTTGCCTTGTCCCGCATTTTCTTATCATTTCCGGCTTTAAAAGCTTTAAACGCCTGTTCCAACAACTTACTCTCTTGCGCTAGGTCCATGTTTCCGCTCCTTTTTAAGATGCTGTTTGAACTTTCTTTATCTTAGGGCAGCTATTTTGTCAACAGTCTAACAGTTATTGCCAGGCTGATTATCACCACTTGGCCTTGTGCAAACCCAATTCAAAACCGATACGGTTAACAATGATATGCAGAAAGAAAGTAAAGAATAAAAGCACGGCCCAGACCATAAGCTCCAGGCGAAGGATCGGGCCCAAAACCACAAAATTGCCCAAAACGTAATTAACTTGGTCCCAGGGCATGAACTTGGCGCCCGGTTTAAGTTTTAGACGGCGCTTGGCAAAAGCCGCGGACAAGTCGCCTAGCACCGCGGCCAGCGGCATAAAAACCCCAACTAGGCCGATTTGGGCTTCGCCGTAATCGATCAGTGAAATGACATTAAAAATAGGAGTCGTAAAAAGCTGCTGCTGAATATAAAAAACGATAATGCCGGCCAGCATCGCGAATACCGCTCCCCGCCAGGTTTTATGATCTCCCAGGATCGGTTCCCCTCTGTATTTTTTTCCCCCGTCGATCGGAACCGCCAATGATTTAAAATATCCGGTTCTCGCAACCATCGGAGCCGCCATATTGGCAAAATAGGCCGGCAGAAAAAAATAAAAACAGGATAGAACAAATATTATTGATTCAGCCATATTGAAATTGCTTTTTAAGCTTTTTGATATTCTATCCTAAAACCGGTTTTTTGGCACGGCTAAAATAAAAAACCTGTTTGAGGAGCTTTATGCTTTATGCTATTCTGGTTTTAGGTTTACTAAGAGGAACCGATTAATTATTTATGAAATGCGATTTCCATATCCACAGCTGCTATTCTTACGACAGCGCATCCCGACCCAAGGATATCATTGATACCGCGATCAAACGCGGCATCCAGTGCGTCGCCATTGCCGACCATGGGAATATCAGAGGCTCTCTGGAAGCCCGCGAGTACGCGCAAGGCTTGCCGATTTTGGTCATCGTCAGCGAAGAGGTAAAATCAAAACAGGGAGACATTCTGGCGCTCAACATCAAAGAACCCATTCCCAATAAACTAAGCGCCGAAGAAACCATCACGCGCATCCACAGCCAAAGCGGAACTGCCGTGATCGCCCACCCTTTCGGTTCCATGTGCGGCTTCGACGGCGACATGAAAGAGGTCATGCAAAGAGCTGAAGCGATGGAAGTTTTGAACGCTTCGGTTTTCTGGGGTAATAAATTGGCGCTGGAATTCATGAAAAAGAACGACTGCGCCTTTACCGTGGGTTCCGACGCCCATTTCACCAATTTCATCGGAAAGGTATGGCTGGAACTGCCGGTCGAATACAAAAAAACCCTTACGCCGGAATTCGTAATGGAATCGGTAAAATCAAAGATCGGCATGATCGGCGGAAAAGTAGGATCGTTCGCCGAAAAAGCAATCGACCATCCCAAGCGTAATTTGTGCAAGATCGGACTGCTTAAACCGCGCGCTTAACCCCACCCGCGCCTTGGGCCGATTAAAAGTTCCAACGGAAACAAAAAAAAGACTCAACCCTTTTTCAGCAGCTTTCTCGCCGCCTGATAGGTTAAGCCTGCCCAATGCAAGAAGGAAACTAATCCGTCGTTATCTTTATTGTAGACATCGGTAGCGTTATAAAACGCGTCGATCTCCGCTTCCTGGATTCCTTTTTCATGATAAAACGCCGGACCTGCCGCTACGTAATTTTCAAAACGGACTCTAGCTTTGTTTCCTGCAATGCTTAGTACGGTTATTTTTGCTCCCTTCGGGATCGGATGATAATCGGAATAAGCGGCCTTGTCTGGCCCATAACCGAATACCCGGTCAATGCTTTTTTCCAAATAAAATACATCTCCAACCTTTATAACCATCTATTAGCCTCCAACAATGAACTTTCCATATTCAATCACGGTTTCACAAAAAAGTAAATCCATAGGCTATTCTATGGATTTTTTGGCAAAATAGCCAAGAAAAGTTCATGCCTCTTTCCGTTAAGATACGGCTCCCCGGCTTTAGACAATAAATTATTATTGAAAAAAACCGGACTCTCCCATGGGTCATTTTTCGATACAAGAAATACTCCTTTGGCCAGCGCCGAATTTAATCCGCAATCTTCAAAATAGTCCGGGCTTCACAATGTTTAATGAAGCATTATCGATGAGCGACGTTCTTGAAATGAGAGATATCGATTTTTTGTCCAAACAGCCAGCGGACGATTTTCGGCCGTTCGTCATCTAAGATTTGAACCGCGACAACGTCAACCTGCCACTTAACATCCAATGGAATCCTGTGATTTATAAGCCAAACCTCGGCAGCATAAGCGATTTTTCTCTGTTTTTCAACATTCACTTTATCTTGGGCCAAAAAACCCGCTTTCCCGCCTTTTATTGTTTTTACCTCGACAAACACATAACAATCTTTTTTCTTGGCAACAATATCAACTTCCGCAATCCGCGGACCGTTGACCGCCCTAAATGAAAAATTCCGGTCAAGGATTTTATATTGATGTCTTTCCAAATACCCGGCGGCGGCTTCTTCTCCCCTTCTTCCGGTCAATTTAGTGCTCATAAAACCGCATACTCCTTACTTCTAAATAACATTATTTTTGCTGTCTTCATCCGCTTTCTGATATTTTTTGTCCAGTTTTATCTTAACTTGCCTTCTTTTTAAGAAAGCGGCCAAAAAATAAATAATTACAAGGCCCAGTGCCAGAAAAATCAATCCGCCCAGCCCCGTATAATTGTTATAAGCGGTCCACGGCGATTTTTCGAAAAAATCTTTTTTCACCGCCGGCATCACGCGCAACGCGGAAACGGTTTCCAATAAACCGAACTTGTCGTTTTTCCCTACCGCTAAAGCGTATTTTCCGGAATTGCTTTGGCTGTATACCTTGATGGTATATGATCCCGGCTCGACTTTTTTTTCAAACTCCGGACCTTCCAAATAATAATCGTCGCCGAACGGCTCGTAAAAATCCAACCAAAAACATTCCGGACCATATATTTTCTGGATCAGCTCTCCATCTTTTAGAATATCGAGGGAAAAATCGGTTTTAGCGCCGCTGGTATCGGGCACCAGTATATTTGCGTAAAGAACGAACGGTTTGGCTGAATAAACGGTATAAACAACCGGCTTGCCTGCGAGTTCTCCGTAATATACTTTTGAAACATCGGGGTTTTTGACAGTAACCGCCGTTTTTGGACCCACTATCACTGGCTGATGGGCATAAACTTCATTTTTCGCAAAACAAAAGAAAAAGAATAAAACAAGGGAAAAAAGCAAAAAAAAACCGTTAAAATTCTTGTTCGAAAACCGGGTTTTTTTAGTGAATCTGGACATTTTCTTCGATTATTATAAGATAACCGAAAATCAGCCAACTGGCAATTTAAAAAGATTTGCTTTTAAGCCATTTTTTGGGTAAAAAAGAGGTAAGCTTAAAAAAATGAACAAAGAATTAATTCTAGCTACATTCCTATTCCTGGCTATCTCAACCGCAACTATTGCCGTTCTAATATCCGACAGCAATAAAGAAGAAATTCCTCCCCGAAACGAAACGGCAATTCCGAAAAACTTATCCGTCATTGACGGAAAAACAATTCTTTTTTACGGAGACGGATGCCCTCATTGCCTTGAGATTGAAGCTTTCTTGGAAGAAAAAGAAGCAGCCCAAAAGGTCAACTACGAAACCAAGGAAGTTTGGAACGATGCCGATAACCGCAGGATAATGATGGAAAAAGTCGCTGCCTGCCAAATGAATCAGGATAGCATCGGCGTACCTTTCCTTTGGGATGGAAAAAACGGAAAATGCCTTATCGGAACAGACCAGGTTATGGGATTTTTCCAGAAAGAAATTAACTCCGCTGAAAACGAATAAGCTCATCATTCAAAAAAACCGTTGTTAAGAAATCGGCTTATGAAAAAAAGCATTTTAAAGTTTAGCGCCGCTTTGGCCGCCTTATTGTTCCCCGCTGTTCCGGCTTCGGCCGTCTGCCCGGTCTGCACTGTCGCGGTCGGCGCGGGAGTCGGATTGTCGCGTTGGCTCGGGATTGACGATTCTATCGCCGGACTCTGGATCGGGGGTTTAACCGTTTCCCTGATCGTTTGGACAATAAGCTGGCTTAATAAAAAAAATAAGCATTTTCCCTTCCGGAACACAACCGTTGCTTTTGGCTATCTTCTTATGATGATCGTTCCCCTTTACTATGCCAAGATTATAGCGTCCCCTTACGCTTTTCTCTGTTCCTGCGCGCGCGACTTGCTGGTCTTGGGAATCGCTACTGGCGGAAGCGGTTTTTATTTCGGAGCCCTTCTGTATGAACATCTTAAAACAAGGAACGGCGGCCATGCCTATTTCCCTTTCCAGAAAGTTGTCATGCCGATCCTTCCCTTGCTGTCTTTAACCGTCGTTTTTTATTTATTAACCAGGTAAATCGCCTGAAATCCCTAAATTATGGAAAAAAATAACCCAAAAAAGGAAAACAATCCGATAAAGAATCTTGAAGAATTCGTAGCCAAGGTGGATGAAATGAAGAAAAAAGACAAAATGGACTTGTCCAGCGACCAAGACCTGTCGCTAGCCATAATGAACTTGGTTTCGATCGAAGAACATTTTTTCTTTACCGGCGCCAAAACCGGAAAAAATGAATATTACGATTTTATCCAGGAAGTCCGCGAAATGCGCAAAGAGCTCCTCAAAAAGATCATTGTTGAATACGAAGGAGAAGTATGGTGCATTTCAAAGCACCTGCTGGCCGCCTCGATGCGCATAATGGAAGTCGGCACCAAACAGCTCAATATCGGAAATAAGGAAGTAGCCTACGATCTTTTTAACAAAGCCTACAACCTCTATTCCCTCTTTTGGGGGTTGAATATGAAACTGGTCAAAACCGATGACATCAAAAAGATCGGGGAAGATGCCGTCAATAAGCACGACTCGGATCCCGAACCGAAAGGATTGCTGGGCAAGCTTGGCGCAGTGGTAAAAAAAGCCCTGAACTGCTGCATCGAGTAAATACCCAATAACAACAACTCTTTGGAAAACCGGAATCACGTCCCGGTTTTTTCAATTAAGACAAAACAAAAAATCGGATTTGAAGTGGTATAATCAATTATGTAAAATATTTATTTTCCCGAGGTTTTTCGTCCGGCGTGGCATTAAACCACGCCTGACTGCCAAAGGAGATCCTTCTTTGGAATCCTCGATATTTTATTACCCGGGCTTACCCTTAATCTACACAATAATAAATTTTACCGCTGATCAAATCTTTACCGGCAAAAATTATTTGGCACAAAACATGGTCAAAAATACTTTCAAAGTCTCAGGCATGAATTGCGCTTCCTATGCTGCCAGCATCGAACGAGCCATAAAAAAAATACCGGGAGTGGCATCCGCTAGTGTCGATTTTTCCAACGGAAAACTTTATGCCGAATTTGATGAAAAATCGGCAACTGCTGAAAAAATAATCAAAACGATAAAAGAAATCGGCTTCAATGCCAAGATGATTGCAGACAGAAAGGAAAATTCAATTGAAAATAAAAAACAATTCGAAAATGAAACGCTAAAAAGGCGATTTGTCCTTTCATTTATGCTCGGCCTGCCGGCAATCTATATGTCCGCTTCTCCCCTTATCGGACTTCCGGTGCCGGCGTTTGAAATGAAAGTGCTGGCACTGGCCCAGTTTTTCATCTCAACCGCAATAATGTCATTAAACGCGCCGCTCTATGCTTCAGGCTTTCGCGGCCTGATAAGCAGAAAACCGAATATGGATTCATTGATCGAAATCGGCACTGTCGCGGCATATCTATACAGCGCGAGCATATTGCTTTTGGCTTGGTTCTCTCCTGGCCATTCGGCCGGACATCTCTACTTTGAAAGCGTCACAATGATCCTGATTTTTATTTCCTTGGGTAAATATCTTGAAGCGGCCGCCAAAGCAAAAACCAGCGATGCGATAAAAGAACTTATTGGATTGCAGCCTAAGAGCGCAACCGTAATCGTAGGCGGCTTTCAAAAAACAATGCCTGTCTCTGAAGTCAAAACCGGAGACCTGATTTTTGTCCGGCCGGGCCAGAAATTCCCAGTGGACGGAATTGTGAGTGAAGGATTATCTTCAGTTGATGAGAGAGCGATAACCGGAGAAAACATGCCGTTGATTAAGAAACCCGGCGACATAGTTATTGGAGCAACAACCAACCAAGTCGGAGCCTTGACCGTCAGGGCAACGAAAGTTGGCAAAAACACCGTCCTCTCACAGATCATTGCTACTGTCCGGGAGGCAATGGAATCAAAAGCGCCGATCCAGCTTATCGCCGATAGAGCGGCTTATTATTTCGTACCTGGAATTTTAGTTATTGCCATCCTGGCTTTAGTGGTTTGGCTGGCTCTTGGAAAATCTTTTGCTTTCGCGCTTACCGCTTTCATCTCGGTTTTGGTCATCGCCTGCCCTTGCGTCCTTGGACTAGCCGCTCCAACCGCCGTTATAGTCGGCTCCGGCCTGGCCGCCAAGATAGGCATTCTGGTCAAAAACGGCAAAGCGCTTGAAATAGCGAGTAAAATCGATACCGTTATTTTCGATAAGGCCGGGACGCTTACTGTCGGAGAACCGGAAGTTACCGACATTTTTGACGAAAAATCTTCCGATAAAATATTGAAGCTGGCGGCCGCTCTTGAAATGAATTACGAACATCCCCTGGCAGCCGCCATTGTATCCGAAGCGAAACGCAGAAATTTGGAAATCCCTAAAGTCCGGGAGTTCCAAGCAGCTCCCGGCAAAGGAATATCAGCCGCTTTCCGCGGCAAACCGTTATTGTTCGGATCAAAAAAATTAATGGCCGAGCGCCGGATCGAAATCAAAGCGCTTGAGCAAAAAATTTCGGCCTTGGAAAACCAGGGGAAAACCGTAATGATCCTGGCCTACAACGGCAAAGCGGCCGGATTAATCGCCGTTTCCGACGTTCTTAAAAAAAATTCCAAAGACGCAGTTTTGGCTCTTAAAAAAATGGGAAAAACCGTCATTATGGTCTCGGGAGGCAACAAGAGCGCGGCGATCGCCATAGCCAAAGAAGCCGGAATCGAAAATGTTTTCGCCGAAGTTTTGCCGCGGGAAAAATCCGAAAAAATAAAAAAACTCCAGAAACAAGGCCATGTCGTCGCCATGGTCGGCGACGGAATAAACGACGCGCCGGCCCTGGCTCAATCGGATCTTGGAATTGCCTTGGGCTCGGGCACTGATATCGCGATCGAGACCGGAGATATGGTTTTGATAAAAGACAACCTAAACGATGTCGTTGAAGCAATAAGGCTAAGCGCCTTTACTTTAAATAAAATAAAGCAGAACCTATTTTGGGCTTTCTTTTATAATATTTTGGGAGTGCTGATCGCCGCGGGGGTTCTTTATCCGTTTACCGGCTGGCTCTTGAATCCGATGTGGGCGGCGGCCGCAATGTCTTTATCCTCCGTCAGCGTGATTCTCAACTCACTCTCGATAAAAAGGTACAAAATCGGATAACCAACTAAAAATACCTTCTCCTCTGCCCGATTTAGCAAAAAGAAAGCTTCCCAAGAAGGGAAGCTGTTTTTGTTTCCACGCAATCTAAAACCAGTATTACGCTGATCACTACCCATGGAAAAATTTTGGCTACGTATAGAGCCAGCTTTCTAGTATTTGCCAACAACCCCGGCCTGAAGGCCGGGGCTTGCGGCCCGGGTAAGTCAATATCAATTATTAACCGCTATTCTTCATTGATCATTGATACCGCCTCTTGGACCTTATAAGCCGGGATCTCGTAATCTTTTTTACCGGCGAATAGCCCCTCTTCCCGAAGGGCTTTTAGCATCGGATCTACCGTTCCTTTTTTAATACCGGTCTTCTGATGCAATTCGAGCGCGCTTATACTCTCTTTCGCTATCAGATTGTTCCTTTTCAGTAATTTTTTGGCCAGGCCATAAGCCAGCATTTTCCGCTTGGCGGAAAGCTTCGTTTCTTTAAAAAAGATCTCGTAATCCGGCTTCTGGATCACGATGTGGGGCAGAAGAGCATGCACCACCGCGTCCTCGTCAAAAGGCCCGCTATCCGAGAACAACGATTCTATGGTAAGTTTTTCGTATTTCATAACTTATATAAGTTTAACTTACAATTCAATGAAATCTTATCCCCAAAACTGGCTGTTTTTCCACATAAGTTTTTTTGTAAATTACTTGCTTTGTTTTATTTTATCCACATCTTATTCCACAGTCAATGGAATCAACGCGAAATAAGCAAACAAAAAAAGCTTTTTTAAAAGCTTTTTTAATCATTCAATGCCCAACTGGCTTAAAGTCCCCCTTTCCAGATCCAGCGTTTGGCGGCCTGTCTGGCTTTCGTAAATAAGCATCGCTTTGAAGCCGGCGTTGTTTCTTTTCAATTCCGCCGCCATTTCCCTCATTACGACCAAGGGAAAAATGATTTCCGTCAAATCATCTTCGGCTACGCCGTCAAGCAATTTCTGCTGTTCCCACGGCCAATAAATTACCATTGGGCAGACCCATTCGGCAACCTTTCTTTCGATATCCTCGCTTGTTTTGAACCGGCCGGTTTTATCTTTCCCTTTAAACGAATAACCTGCCGCCAGAGGATAAGCGGTTACTCCAACCGATACAACCATTGTCTGTTCTTTCCAAGACCAGTCCGGCATTTCCCGGAAACGCGCGAACAGAATCATTTCTTTGCCCGCGGCCGCTTCTTTGACCAGTTTTTTTTCCAGTCGAACTTTCCTTAAATAAGCCAGCAAGCTTTTAACGAACATAACGGCAAGCATAAGGTTTTCCGGCAAACGCTCGGCCCAGGAAGTCCCAAGAAATGCCGCTGTCATAGCCGCCTCAAAGCGCAATTCGTCAATGAATTCTTTTGAAGCCAGGCTTGACGCGGCGGCCTTTTCTTTGAATGTGCCGGCTCTTTCAAGCCATTGCGCCAAAAATTCAGCCGAGCTTTTGGCATCACGTTCAACCATCATTGGATTTAATGAAATCCTGCCATCGGCGTATCTTGTATAGAGGACAGTGTCTCCGGATGTTTTGGATTCTTCCGGTATTTCTTCGCCCATGTTCCACCTCACCTCTTGTTAAATAACTGGCTTAATCTTAAACATAAAAATTGATTTGTCAAACAAAAAACGCCCTAGCGGCGCTTCTATTTTAAAACCTGGCTTTGGTTATATTTCGATTTTTTGACCGGCGCTAACCGCGTCAAAAAGCTGTCGCGCCGCCGCATTACCGGGATCTTCGGATAAAATCTGGCTAAGCAAATTTAAAGCAATTTGCCTATCGCCCGCATCCGGCGAAACATTTTGGGCGGCATAAAGCCAAGCAAGAATCAATTTCATTTTATTGTTTTGAGGAAACTTTAGAAGCGCCTCCGTTAGGAAATTTTTTGCCTCGCCGTATCTCCCCGTTTTAATTAAGATATTGGCTTTGTTTTCATAAGCCAAATAATAATCGCTTAATTCTATCGCTTTCTCGTATTGGTTCAACGCTCCCTCAATGTCGCCCCGGCGTTCTAAAATAGCTCCTAAATTATTATGGGGATAGGTCCATTGCGGCTGAAGCGCAATCGATCTTTCAAAATGAATACCCGCCTCCTCTATTTTACCCGCCCGGAACAACTCAACCCCCAGATTGTTTTCCAGGTCATAACTACCGTTAGAAGAAACCTTATTCTCTATTTTTTCGTCATGGGAATAAAGGGAATAACCGCTCTTCCAGTCTGCGTTTCTGGCGATTGTCCTGATCATGAAAAGAACAATAACCACCGCGCATGCGCCGTACACTGCGCGGCGGCGTTCCGGCCGCTTATTTTCCGCAATTCTTACCAGAATATAGCTCATGCCCGCCGCTACGCCGATGATCGGCAAATAAAGCCACCTTTCAGCCATAGTCATATCCAAAGGAATAATGTTTAAAACCGGCGCAATGGCAATGAGAAACCAAAGCAAGAAAAAAACTCCGATACTCGATCTTTTTGTTCGAATAAAACCAAAAAGAAAGAAAAAGAGCGCGCCAAGGACGATCAAAGAACCCCAAAACCTGGCATCAAAAACCGAAGAAACGACAAAATGGCGCGATATCGAAAGATGGTACGGGAAAAAAATTATTCCAAGATAAGAAAGAACGGTATATGGAATAGTAATTATCCTTTCCAGAAAAGCCGCGCTTGAGATAGGCGCCATATGGGTGGAAACAATTTCGATTTTGGCGATAAAAAATCTTAAGAAAAAATAAATAAAAAAAGCGATCAACGGCCCTAAGCAGATTTTGACATATGTGCTCAAACCGGGCTTCACAAACAGAAAGAAATAAATAAGCATTATGGGCAATCCGACAACTGCCGTTTCTTTGGAAAGAAGCCCCAAGAAAAAGAAAAAGGAGAATAAAACAATATTCCTGATACTTATTTCTCCGGTCTTTGGAACGATTCCCTTCAGCAAAACGATCATTCCGGATAAAAAGAAAAAAACATAAAGTATTTCTCCGATGCTTCCGATATAGGCCACCGATTCTACGTTTGCCGGATGGACCGCAAACATCAAAGCCGCCAGGAACGCAATAACGCCGCTATTGGAAACCTTTTGATCGTAAAAGATCATTTTAAGCAAAACGTAAACCAGTACGGCGTTGATAAAATGGAAAAAAATCTGGAAAAGGTGGTAACCCAGCGGATCAAGACCCCAAACCGAGTAGTTGAGCATGTTGCAGAACGACAAAACCGGCCGGTAAAAACCGCCCATGAGACCGGCTCCGCCCGCATAAAACGTGCTGGAAGCAAGCACATAGCCCAGATTGCTCCAGCTGCGGATCACCGTGTTATTAACGATTTGCTCCTCGTCATCCCAAACAAAACCGTTTAACAAAACGTTGGCGTAAACAAAAAAGACCGACAAAGCTAATAGTAAAACGGCGATCGATCTTTTTTTTATCCAGTCCATTTCAATATCTTAGCTAAAGACATCGATATCGTAAACAAAAACCCGGGCATCCATCCCGGGCGAATCTACTCCTTAAGCGGCAAACCATTCATTAAACGGTCGACGGCGTTCCTGGCTTTCGCGAACCACTGCTCCCAATTGCCGCTGATCACGACGTACGGCCGGCCTTTCTTTTTTAAAGTATCCTTCCACCATTTGAAATATTCCAGCCGCTGGTCATAATCGGGCATTGGCCGCTGATTGTGGAAGTAAAAATTGGACCAGAACATTGTCATCAGCAGGCATGTTGTTATTTGGTTATTTCTAGTTGATGTTTGAAAAAGAAAGGCCTGCGAAAAGCAAGCCATTAAACCGTTGTTAACCGGTCAAAGCGCCATAGGCCGAAAGTCTTCGCACTCTTGCCAGCCGTTTCCGGCATTAATCTGGAAAAGGATGGTTTCCGAAGGTCCCGGAAGCAGCGGATCGGTTCGCGGATCGCCGGTTCTGCGCATTTTAACACCTAAAGCGCCGGGCCGACTGCCTTTCCACAACGTTCTTTTTTCCTCATGCCCGTCCTTGACCCAGATTTTCACCACCCGGAGCTTTGCTCCAATAAACGAAGGGTCGACTTGCGCTCTTTGCTCCAAATCGGCGACAAAAGTCCAATATTCTGCCTTAGCCCCCTTAGGACCCTGACCCTCGATAAAAATAATCTCGTCGCCTTCTTTGGGTGCTTTCTTGGGCACAGCTTCAATGAATGCTACTTGACCTTTTTTCACGTCAAAAATCCGGTAGGCTGTGGTATGGAAAAAGAATTCCTTTCCGTCGCTGCCCTTGATAAATCCAAATTTCTTGGCCGGGTTAAAGTACTTAACGATTCCTCTCATCAAGCATACCTCTTGGTATAAAGACGCTTTATCATATCATTTTTTCTATAAAAGTCAAATTAAAACAAAAACGGGCTTTTGGCTCCGTTTGCCATGGAAGCACCCGTTTATTCCAGTCAAGGCAAAACGATCAAGCCTTTATTCCCTTTAAAACATATACGGGTACTTCAAAATATAAATTGTTGTTTTCTTCTTTAAAAGAAAATCCCATCTCTTCGCATCTGGACGCGGCCCAGCTTTTCAGCTCGCCGTATTGGTTTTTGTTAAGATCAAATTTCTTTGAAAAGCTTTCGATATCCCAAACCGTTACCCCTTTAGAAAGCTCAAACTTCAAAAAACCACGGGCTTTCATCCGGCCTTTAAGGTCTTTTGGCGGAACGTAACATCCATCGTAATGAATGCTTTTTAACCCCATCGCTTTGGCGCTTAATTCGGTCAAAAAACCCGTTTCTCCGTCATTAAGGCCAAAGCTTGAGACAACGCAGCAGCCGCCTTTTGGCATCGCGCTCGCGACAGCTTCCAAAAGCCGGCTCTGCTCCGCCAAAGGAAAATAATATATGGCGTAACGCAAAACGACAACTTCGTACCTTTCTCCGGTCTTATCTAAAAAATCAAACAAATCGCTTTTAACGATCTCGCGGGGTATCAGCGAGTTTGGTATGGTTTTTAAGCGGTCGGCGTTAATGTCGACGTAAATTACTTTTTCAATGCTAAACCGCCCGCTCAACTTCCGAGCCAGATAATCGCCCGCGTTTCCGGGGCCGCAAGCCAGGTCTAAAATCTTTAATGGTGCCTTTTTCTTTTTACTTAACAGGCATTCGGGCGTCAAAAGCTCAAAGTTGGGAAAATCCCCGATACGGTTCAAATAAGCCAAATATGACCCCCCGTCCTTTTGGAATTGATCCCGCAATAAGGCGAATATTTTCATGATTTAAAGGCTTAAAAGCTTAGCACAGCGAAAAAAAGTGGACCCGGCGAGAATCGAACTCGCGCTTCAGCAATGCGAATGCCGCGTCGTACCACTTGACTACGGGCCCAGACCCCGCCATGGCGGTAATATCCGAATATTTAAATCCGAATGTCTGAAACAAATGCAAATCATCAATATGCTACAAATAACGCTTCAGCTCTTTTAAGCTGCTTATTTTAACAATGGAATTATCGCTTACTTTCCCTTCCCTGTCAATCAGGATTCCGGTGATGCCAAGATTGATCGCCGGCATTATATCTTTCTCCAAACTGTCTCCCACCATCACCGCTTCTTCGGGTATTGTCTTCATTTTCCTTAATACTTCCAGAAAAGCCCGTTTATCCGGTTTCTTGAATTGAATTTCCCTCTCGGTAAAAATATCGAAATGCGACAGCTCTTTTATGCCTTCAACAAGAAAACGGCTGGCCAAAGTCAGAATCGCCTTTCTCTGGGGAAGATTAAAGATCTCTTTGGCATCATCGTAAAGTTTGAAACTTAATTTTTTTTGCAGGTATTTGGCGAGATCTCCTTTTTTTTCTTTCGATATGTCAACCGCCGAAAATTCAATCACTCTGTCGGTAAATTCTGTCCAATTATCAACCTCGGAAAAAAGCGAGAAAACTCGGTCAAAAAACTGCCGGGCTTGATTTTCGTCATTGATCAGGATGCCATATTCTTTTAACCGGTCAAAAATCCCCTTAAAATCGGCTTTGCCCGAATAAGCCAAAGTCTTGGAAAAATCAAATATTATTAATTTATACATTGCTGATTTTTAAAGATGCTTCTTTAGCTCAAGATAACAAATCCCAGTATCCGGCACAAGCAGCGCCAACAGCTCTACAGTGTTTTAAAGAGGCCTCTGGCGGCCAGCAGACCGGTTGCCGCAGCTTTGACAATATCCCGGCTCAAGCCCGTGCCATCGCCGGCCGCAAATAAGTTTTTTACGCTTGTCTCCATTTTTTCATCAACAGCCACTTTCATGGAATAAAATTTAATTTCAGGCGCGTATAAAAAAGTCGAATCAGTCGCAACGCCAGGAATTACTTCGTTCAGCTTATCCAGGCCTTCCATAATGTCGGTAAGTATCCGATGCGATAAAACCATCGCGATATTGCCCGGAGTAACATCTTGAAGAGTCGGAGAGAAAGTGCTCTTTTTGAGCCGCCAGTCATTTGATCTTTTTCCGCGCCTAAGATCTCCTAAGCGCTGAATAATCGGTTTTCCCTGGCCGAGAATCGTAGCGATCTTGGCAATAGATTCTCCGTACAATGTGGTATTCTCCAGCGGCTGCGTCAAGATCGTCCGTACTAAAAAAGCAAAGTTTGTGTTTTCGGATTTTTTATTCTGGAACGAATGGCCGTTAACTCCGATGAATTTACCGTAGCTTTCCTTAACCACAAAACCTTCGTGGTTCGTACAAAAAGTCCTCACAAAATCTTCGTATTTCGAGCTCCAAATGTGGAACTTTGGATCGCGGTTCACGTCAATCACCGATTTCATTACGATCGCGGGAACTTCCACGCGGACGCCGATGTCGATCGGAGCATGGTTCGCTTTTATCTTGTGTCTGGAAACTATCTCGTCAACCCAAATCGATCCTACCCTGCCCGGAGCAAGAATAACCCGCTTGGCTAAAATCGTTTCGTTATCCATCAATAAAATACCCAGGCATTTATCGTTTTCAATAATAAGATCTTGAACGGTTTTACCTGTCATAAAAACCGCGCCTTTCTGCTCAAGGTAATCGCTGAATCTTTTAATCAAGCGCGGCGTATTCTCACTGCCAAGATGCCGCTGCCGGATCTTTACGAATTTTATCCCTGCCGACATGGCTTTTAAGGACAATTCAGAGATCTTTTCGTTGTCGGTGCCATGAACATATTCCGGCGCTCCAAACCTTAAAAAAACCTTATCGATCTCATCAACAATCTTCCAGGCTTCGGTTTCGTTATCAACGTAATCGGAAAGGTCTCCTCCGACCACGTCGGGGCGAAGGTTCAAAATTCCGTCGGAAAATATTCCCGCCCCGCCCACGCCGCACATAATGTGGCATGGATTGCAGGAAAAACATTTATTATTGTTGGTAACCGGACACATCCTTTTCTCCGCTTCCGGCCCCTTGTCGACAATAAGAACTTTCAAACGCTCTGAATGGTTTAAAAGTTCATAAGCGGAAAACAAACCGGCCGGCCCGGCTCCCACGATAACAACATCCCATTGTTTTTTTTGTTCGTCCATTTTATAAGGATTAGGCTCCCAATCAATACTAGGATTTTAAGCTGCCGCAGTCAATTTGACGATCTGGCTCAGAAAAATAAAAATCAGCGAACCGATCAAGGCTGATCCGGGAATGGTAAATAACCAGGCCCAGGCAATACTGAAAGTAACATTCCAGCGGACAGCCGTAATCCGTTCGGATGCTCCAACCCCGGAAATAGCTCCCGTAATTACGTGAGTAGTACTTACGGGTATTCCCAAGTGCGTCGCCAGAAATATGCTTAAAGCGCTGGCAGTTTCTGCGCAAACTCCGTCAATTGGTTTTAATTTTGTGATTTTAGTTCCCATCGTCCTAACTATCCGCCACCCGCCGCTTAAAGTGCCCATAGCTATGGATGCATGGGCGCAAAGAACCACCCATAAAGGAATGGTAAATTCTCTGGTTAAGCCGGAGGCTAAAAGCAATCCGGCAATAATACCCATGGTTTTCTGGGCATCGTTTCCGCCATGCCCCAAACTGTAAAGCGCGGCGGAAAAAAGCTGCAGGATCCTGGACCATTTGTTCACGTTTTCAGGACTGCGTTTAAAGGTAACCCAAGCTGAAACTACTTTCAACATATAGCCAAGAACCAAGCCGATAGCCGGAGCCGCAACAATAAAAAAAAGGGTTTTGGTCCACCCTCCGGGAATAATAACGCCGAATCCCGCTCCGGCTACGGCCGCTCCGGCATATCCGCCGATTAAAGCGTGAGACGAACTGGTCGGCAATCCGCGATGCCAGGTGAAAAGATTCCAACAGATCGCGCCAAGCAAGCCGCAGAAGATTGTAAAGATTGTAACGTGTCTCACGTCAATCATCCCCGACCCGATAGTCTTGGCCACCGCCGTTCCAAACACCAAAAACGCGATAAAATTAAAAAATGCGGCCCAGATCACGGCCTGCTTGGGAGATAAAACCCGGGTAGAAACGATCGTCGAAACGGAATTGGCGGCATCATGCATTCCGTTCGTAAAATCGAATATCAAAGCAATAATGATTACGAGAATAGTAAATAAAATTACCGGATCCATGGTTGCAATTCTATCTTATTGGAAACGCTGCCATTATAGAAACACTGGTTTTTAACGACCGCCGGTTCCGCCTACACGCTATTGATTCTTGATCAGAATAGTTTCAAACATATTGCCTACGTCCTCGCAACAATCAATCGCGTTTTCAAGAGTTTCAAATATCTCTTTTAGTTTGATTATCTCGATTACTTTTTCGCAACTCACTTGGGGCACGTTCATTAAGGTATTGAGGGCAGTCCGGTTTATTTCATCGCCGGCATTTTCCAGATCATTGAGCTTTTTGCAGCGGTCATGCAGCTGTTCGTGGTATTTCCTTACATTCTTGATCTCCTTGATGCCCAGATATATTTCCTGGATGGCCGCCTGGATCACGCCCGAATAATCATTGATCGCCTGGACGAACGGTTGAGGAATCTTATAGATTACCATGCGATTCACCGCCTTTTCCAAATGGTCGATGATGTCGTCCATGTTCTGCCTTAAAAGATCAATGTCCTCTCCTTCCAAGGGGGTAATGAAATTACGCCGTAAATTGTCCATCACTTCGTGGCCAAGATCGTCGGCTTCAATTTCTAATTCCTTAAACCTGATGGAAGCCTCCTCCAGTTTCTGCGGATCATCAAGTATCTGCTTCAAAAGCATTCCGGCTTCATTCAACTTTTCCGATTGCTTTTCGAACAACTGGTAGAAAACTCCGTCTTTGGGAAATAAACTGAACATATTTTTTCTTTATTGATTAAAATTTTTGATTTTGACGCCTGACGGCACAAAAAAAATGGCTCGCGCCATTTTTCCAAAACCTCAACTATTCAACCTGTCAGGTTTTTAATCACTATATTAAACGATTTATTGCTTAGCTTCATAGTGTATCTACTTTTCTAGAATCTTTTCAATAAAATTACCATTTTATCCTTGGCGAATTCCAGTATCCCGCCTTCAATTTCCCGTGTAATATCTTTTTCTCCGGATTTAATAGTCAATTTTCCCGCTTTAAGAACCGAAATTATCGGTATATGGTTCTCCAAAACCGCAATCTCTCCGATCAAAGTCGGAGCGATCACTGTTTTCGCCTCTACCGCCAATTCCAAACCTTTCGGGGTTAAAATTTCTACCTTCATGGTAATATTCTTATGGGCTTACGCGTTAATTACTTCCTGGATGTTTCCTTTCATGTAAAACTCCTCTTCCCTCTTTGAATCCAGGTCGCCCGAAATGATCTTTTCGAATCCTTCGATCGTTTCTTCTATCTTAACGTATTTTCCGGGATGGCCGGTATAGGGTTCGGCTACAAAGAACGGCTGGGACAGGAATTTCTGAACTTTTCTGGCGCGGTTCACAACAAGCTTGTCTTCATCCGCCAGCTCTTCAACGCCTAAAATCGCAATAATATCCTGCAATTCTTTATATCTTTGCAAAATCCTCACAACCGCCGACGCAACGCGGTAATGCCTTTCCCCAACGGTCCTCGGATTAAGGATCGAAGAAGAAGATTCCAAAGGATCGACGGCCGGATAAATACCAAGCGCCGCAATCTGGCGGGAAAGCACCAACGAAGAATCCAAATGGGAAAAGATCGCGACAATGGCCGGATCGGTAAGATCGTCAGCCGGAACATAAATGGCCTGGATTGAAGTAATCGAACCGTTTTTATTTGAAGTAATGCGCTCTTGAAGGCTGCCGATCTCGGAAAACAAAGTAGGCTGGTAGCCGGTCTGCGACGGAATACGGCCAAGCAAGGCTGACACTTCGGATCCCGCCAGAACAAAGCGGAAAACATTGTCAACGAAAAGCAATACGTCTTTCTTTTCCTCGTCCCGGAAATACTCCGACGTGGCAAGCGCCGAGAATGGAACACGGAAGCGCACGCCGGGCGATGCGTCCATTTGTCCGAAATACAACACCGTATTGGCAAGCGTGCCTGAATCTTTCATGTCAAGATAAATGTCGTTGCCTTCTCTGGTCCGCTCTCCTACCCCCGCAAACACCGAAATACCTTTGTGAACTTTGGCGATATTGCGGATCAGCTCCTGGATCAAAACGGTTTTTCCCGTACCGGCTCCGCCAAACAAACCGATTTTTCCGCCTTTCGGCAAAGGACAAAGAAGATCAACAGCCTTTAGGCCGGTTTCCAAGATTTCCACATTCCCTTTTTGTTCTACAAAGGTCGGAGAGTCTTTAAACACAGAACGGAACTGGTCGGTCTTTACCGGACCCATTTCGTCGGTAGCCTGCCCCAAAACGTTCAAAAGGCGGCCGGCTGACCCTTTCCCAACCGGAACCATGATAGGTTTTCCAGTATCGGTCGCCTCATCGCCTCTTTTTAAACCTTCAGTAGGGCCCATTGCCAGCGTCCTTACTACCCCTCCCCCAAGATACTGCTGGATCTCAAGAATCAGGTTTTTTTTCTGAACCTCTAGCGCGTTGCCCAGGGAAGGCATAGCTTCTTCCTGGAACTCAACATCAACCACCGGTCCGATTATTTGTATTATTTTAGCCATAGTATTTCTTTAGTGTTCGAAGCGCGAATGTCCGAATATTCGAAACTTAACATTTTTGAAAATTCGGCAATTTATTAATTTAAATTTGTTTAGAATATTTGGATATTCGGATTTCAAACAATTTATTCCAGCACTTCTTTAGCCGACGATATCTCGGTAACCTCGCGCGTTATCATCTCCTGCCTTGCTTTATTGTAATCCAGCATCAGTTCGCCAACGCGTTTTTTGGCGTTATCGGAAGCGTTTCTCATAGCTACCATCCTCGCGGAATGTTCGGACGCGTTGCTTTCAAGAATGCATTGGTAGATCAAATATTCGATCAGCTGGGGAATAATTTCGCGCCCAACCATACCCAAAGAAGGCTCGATGATCGGATCAGTTTCATGCTCATGTTTTTCCCCGGAAATTTCTTTAAAAATTTCCCGCAACGATTCGCGATCCAGGGGCAATAATTGCATAATCCGGGGCTTTTGGAAAAAGGTTGACTGGAAATCGGTCCAAACAATATAAACTTTTTGGAATTTTCTTTCGATAAAAGCCCGGATTATATAGTCGGAAATCGGTTTAACCTCTTCCAATTCTCCGTAGTCGCCTATGCCGAAAAAACTATTGTTGATCTTTTCTTTCTTTTTCTTAAAATTAGCCGTGGCTTTTTTTCCCACGGAAAAAACTTCCACTTCCCCCGTTTCCTTCATTTTTCTGATTTCTTTTTCCGCCAGACGCGCCACATTCTGATTGAATGATCCGCAGAATCCCCGGTCGGAAGCAATCACCACCGCGAGAATCTTTTTCACCTCGTCCTGGCGCAAAAAAATATCTTTCCGGGCTTTTAAAACAGGTTCAATATGTGAAAGCAATTGGTTTACTTTCTGGGCGAACGGCCGCGAATCCAAAGCGAATTTCTGCGATTTTTTCATTTTTAAAGCCGACAAGGTTTCTAACGCGCCCGTAAGTTTCCTGATGTTGGATACCGATTCGATTTTACGCCTGATCTCCTTAAGCTCCATAGGATTTTTTAACCCGTTTGATCACCTCTTCAAGCTCGCCTTCGGTCTTGGAATCCAATTGCTCCTTCTCGCGGATGACATCCAGAATGTCCAATGATGGCGCAACCAGCTCTTCAATAAGATCTTTCTTGAACTGCTGAATCTTTTCCAGCGGCAAATCATCCAGATACCCCTTGGTTCCCGCGAAAATCACCGCGATCTCTTTTTCAAAAGACAGCGGGGTTAGATCTTCCTGTTTTAAAAGCTCTCTCATGCGTTTTCCGCGCTCCAGCATCTGCCGGGTTTGCGGATCCAGTTCTTCGGTAAATTCAGAAAATCTTTCCAAATCCTGGAATTGCGCCAAATCCAGTTTGAGGGTTCCGGCGATCTTTTTCATCCCGGGTACCTGCGCTTTGGAACCTACGCGCGATACCGACCGTCCGATATCCAGCGAAGGCCTCTGGCCTTTGTAGAACAAAGCGGAATCCAGGAAAATCTGGCCATCGGTAATCGAAATAACATTGGTCGGAATGTAGCCGGAAATATCTCCGGCCTGGGTTTCAACGATCGGTAGCGCGGTCAAAGAACCGCCTCCCTGGGCCTTGGATAATTTTGCCGCCCTTTCCAGCAGCCTCGAATGCAAATAGAAAATATCTCCAGGATAGGCTTCGCGGCCCGGCGGGCGGCGCAAAACCAATGATATTTCCCGCCACGCCCAGGATTGCTTGGTAAGATCATCGTATACGATAACGGCGTCTTTTTTATTATCGCGGAAATACTCGCCGATAGCGCAACCAGCGTAAGGAGCCAGATAAAGAAAGCTGGCCGGATCGTCGGCGAACGCCGCCACGACGATCGTGTACTCCATCGCCCCTTTGTCTTCCAAAGTTTTAATCAGCCTTTTTAATTTCGATTTCTTCTGGCCGCAGGCAACATAAACGCAGACCGGGCGGTTCTTCTCTTCTTTCTGGTTTATGATCATATCCAAGGCAATGGCGGTTTTTCCGATACCGCGGTCGCCAAGAATCAATTCCCGCTGGCCTCTGCCGATCGGAATCAACCCGTCAATAGCCAGAATGCCGGTATGGAGCGGTTTATCCACTGGTTGTCTTTCGATAACCGACGGAGCAAGCCGTTCGACCGGATTATTGATCTTTGATTCAATTTTTCCCTTGCCGTCCAAAGGCCTCCCAAGCGGATCGACCACCCGGCCGATCAGGCCCTCGCCAACCGGAACGGACAGCGTTTTTTTGGTTCGTTTAACCACGTCGCCTTCTTTGATCGCGCTCCCTTTGCCCAAAACTATGATACCGGTTTCGTATTCTTCCAAATTCAAAGCCAATCCGAAAACCTGGCGCCCTTCAAATTCCACCAATTCAAAATTTTCGACATCCCTGAGGCCGTTCGCCTTCACCACGTTATCCCCGGATTCGATCACGGTTCCGATCTCGTCCATCTTAGGCTCGAATTCCTTTTCTTCTAATTGTCTTTTAAATTGTTCGATTTTATCCATAGTACTGCTTTGGGCTTGAAAGGAAGAATTCTTCCTTGATCGCCGATGAAATTAGATTTCCCCTAGCGAAACCATTTTTAATTGATTTAAATATTTTTTCACCGAAGCATCGATCAAACAATCCTCGGTTTGGGCGACAAATCCTCCAATAATGGAACCGTCGATCTTGAGTTCGATCCTCTTCTCCTGGCCCAAAAACGCTTTCAATCGCTGCTCCAGAAGCTCTTTGGTCCGGCTATCGGTTTCACGCGCCAGAACAAGCGTTATCTTCTCTTTCCGGGCCGCGTATTTGTCCGCTGACTCCAGAATTTTCGGCAGCAGATATTCCTTTTTTTTGCGCTTTAACTGCTCCCTTAAGCGAAGGATAATTTTCTTTTTTACGGGCTCCGGCTGGCCTTTGGTCATCATAGCCAGAACGCGGGCCCAAGTTGTGATGGCGGTTTTTGTTTTCATTTTTTTACGCCTGCTATCCCAGATCTTTAGCCAGCTTTTCAATGATTTTTTTGTCTTTTTCCCTGTTCATCTCTTCTTTCAGCACTTTTTCGGCCAGAATAAAAGCGAGATTTATCGCCTCCCTTCCTTGCTGTTCTTTGGCCGCTATTTTTTCCTGTTCTGCCGCGGCTTTAGCGGCCGCGATTATTCTTGTTTTTTCCTCATCGGCTCCGGCTAATATTGTTTTCGCCTTTTCCTGGGATCTTTTTTCGGCGATTACCATCACATCTCTGGCTTTTTGCTCGCCTTTTTCCTTGATTTCTTCGCCAAGCGCCCTGATCTTTTGCAGGGACGTTTCCGCTTCTTCGGACTTCTTTATCCCTTCTTCGATCTTGGCCCTCCTTTCTTCAAGCATGCCTAAAACCGGCTTATATAAAAACTTTTTTAAAACCAGGAGAAGAATGAAAAAATTCACGATCTCCGCCACTAATAAATTCCAATTGATGCCTAATCCTTCCATAGCTTTTTTTATAAGTATCCGCTATTTTGCCGCAAACACGCCGCTGCTATACGAACCTGATGATAAGAGCAATAACCAGCGCGTAAATGGCTATGGCTTCCGTAAACACGATCGCTAAGATCATATTTGTCTGGATTTTTGAAGCGGCTTCGGGATTCCTTCCCATTGCCTCCATCGCTCCCTTGCCGATCAAGCCTACGCCGATGCCGGGACCGACTGCCCCTGCTCCTATAGCGATCGCTGCTGCCAATTGTTTTATTGATTCCAATTCCATGTTTTTTCTTTTTTTATTTATTTTTTTACTTGTTCTATTCGAAACTTTTTTTGACCTTTTTTTTATTTATTTTTTTTATTTATTTTTTTATGTTTTTTATTTATGTTTCTGGCCGTTTTTCCTTATTTGGGCCGGCGATTGTTTTATCGTCCGCTTTATTTTTCTTTTCCAGCACCGGCAGGACAACGTACCGCATTTCCAATCCCGCTCCCAAAAAACCCATAACCACCCCCAATATCGTCAATAACGGCTTAGTAGCCAACAGCTTGTCCAGATACACCCCTAAAACCAGCAAACCCGCCATCGTCAGAGCGATCATTAACCCCAATTGCATTCCCATTCCCAGGATATAAGCCAGTTTTTGCCGATCCTCATCCATGTTCCATCTCAATGGTCGCTATCGAATAAAACACCACGGTGAGAGTGGCAAAAACCAGCGCCTGGATGAAAGTAACCAGCACTTCCAGCGCCAGAAACGGCAAAGGGAGCAGATAAGCGCATAAACTGGAGATAATAATCAGCAAAACCTCGCCGGCGAACAAATTTCCGAACAACCGCATCGACAGGGAAATAACTTTACTGAATTCTCCGACAAACTCCAATATCCCAACGAAAAACTGGATCGGATTCTTAAAATTGAAGAATTTCCCCAAATATTTGCCTATCCCAAGATGTTTTATCGAATAGTAATTGACCGAAACGATCGAAATGACCGCCAAAGCGATCGTAAAGTTCAAATCCGAACTCGGAGACCGCAACATCGGAAAAACCCCCACTCCGGGTACCAGTTCTATCAGATTTACCGACCAGATCAGCAAAAAAAGCGTCGCGGCCAGCGGAAATATCTCTTGGGTTTTTTCACGCGAACCGGTAATGGAATCAGTAAAACCCATCAAACTCTCGATAATGAACTCAAAAAAGTTCTGGGTTCTGGTCGGAACCAGCCGGGGCTCCCGGAAAATAAAAACCATACTGGCAATAAGCATGGCGGTGATGGTCAGAGTCCAAAAGAAGGTATTGGTAATGACCAACCCTCCGATTTGAGAAATCTTCATAGCGGCAACGGCTATTTCTTCCATCGAATTTATATTTTTCTATCGGTATTTCGCCTCCCGGGGTACGACCCCCGGGCGGCGACCAGAGGATGTTTCCTCTGGACTCCTCATTAATTTGTTCCAAGGGCTTGTCCCGGGGTCTACAAATTAATAAAAATCATCCATTCAAAAAAAGCAACACCCAATACGGGTTCAAGAAAAATTTACCTCTTTTTGTTTTTTTTGTCAACTTGGGAATAAAACCGCTTTTGTAACAAAAAGCAGGAAGGCTGGTTCCTTCCTGGTTTAGAACAATTTTATGCTCCAATCCGTCCAATACTCGAACAGGAGGAGGAGGAATATTAACAGAACGATCTCTGTCAATATTCCTCTTATGTCAATCCAAAACTCTTCCTTAGTCATTGCTCTTCTCCTATAATAAACCGCTCTTACAACGATTTGCGCTTTAACCGCTTTTTTTCGGGCAAAGCGCAGACCGCTGTAACCGGGCATAATTGTTAATTTTCTAGCTTAATTATAGCATAAATTTAATAATTTGTCAATCAAATTTTGAGTAACAAAAAAGAAGCGTTTATCCCTCTCGCCGCGGACTATCCGCTGGTAAGAGTGATAATATACGCTCCCCTGCTCCCCGGAGTGTTCTCGCCGGTCCAGATGAACCAGTCGGTCTCCGGGTCTGTTGATGTGGCGCTGACCGCCGCGATCGCCGGTTTGCTCCCGGTCATTACCAGGACCAGCGCGTAGCAACGGTCACCGTAGTCGTCCCGGGTAACCATATACCCGGCGCCAATCTTATGGCGCGATTTCTCTGGGTTGTTCCAGAAAGCGGACTGAATCGCGTCCATCGCTTTTGCCACCCCGGTACCGGCCTGGCTGCTATCCAAAGCGGCCAGAAATTCGCTAAACTCCGTTCCGGTTGCCGCCCGCATATCCCCTTTGGTGTACCGATGGGCATCATCATCCGGGTCTCGATTGTTCAAAAGCTTTAAGACCTGGATCTCGGAGTACGATTTCACGTCGTCCGAGACATTGATTGGCCCGGGAACAACCACTTCCCTCTCAACTACCCTTACCTTTTCCTCCTTGGTTTCATTCGGAGGAATTACTTTCTCGGCGATTTTACTCGCCGTGTCTTCTACCGGCTGCTGCATTCGTGGCAGCACCACGGCCGCGAGGATCAGCAGGACGATTACGCCTGCTATAATCTTCGCGACTCTTTTCTGCTCGATGCTTAATCCTTCCAACATAACAATCCACCTATTTTTTATTTATAATTTTTAATGCCCAGAAAGCGGAATTGCTTCTGTAATCTTTTATAATTATACACTATTTAACCTCTTTTGTCAAGCAAAAAGAGGCCTGCCGCCTCTTTGTAATTATCCGTTAAAACAGCCTGGTTTTCCTTAAAATTCCTAGCAAGTAAGGTGGAACAAGCCGACTACCCGCTTTCCTTCCGCCGCGTTCTCGTTAAAGACCGAAGCGGCTTTCCCGGTTTTATCGATAACCAAGTTCAACCCTTTATCGATGATCGCTTTGGTCGCTTCCCTGGAGACATTAACGACGCCATCGGCGCCCGTACCGACAACGATGATCTCCGGATTCTTGCTGATCGCCAGCTCGACATCGCCGACACCCACGCTATGGGATTCAGCCCTAAGCCAATTTTCCACTTCCCCGTCCCAAAAAACCGCGATATCCTGCGAATACTCCTTGCCGTTAATGGCCATAAGGCCGAATTCGTAACGATTGACCATGTTTTGTTTTTTCTTAACGGTTGTTAAATCGAATTTATATTTTTCTATCGGTATTTCGCCTCCCGGGGTACGAACCCCCGGGCGGCGACCAGAGGATGTTTCCTCTGGACTCTTCATTAATTTGTTCCAAGGGCTTGTCCCGGGGTCTACAAATTAATTAAATTTCGGGCTTTTGGCTGGACCACTTTCCGCAGCGGTCGCCCCACCGGGCCGCGATCTTATTGTCGATCCGCGCTTCGATCACTTCGCAGTTGTTCGGGCAGCCGCCGCAATTGAAAGCCGTGCACCGGATATCGCGTTCGGTAATGTCAAAGCCCAAAAACCTGGTATGTTCGGGCGGATTATCGCGCACCAGCAATGCCGACCCCACGGCTCCCATTACGGTATTGTAGGGCGGAATGATCACCTCTTCCTGCAGCGCGTCCTCGAACGCTTTTTTAATGCCGGGATTTTCGGAAACTCCGCCTTGGAAAACGATCTTTGATTTGATATTTTTACCTTTAGCCACGCTGGAAAGGAAATTGCGGACCAACCCGTGGCAGAGACCGGCGATGATATCCTCGGTCTTATGGCCGATCTGCTGCTTATGGATCATGTCTGATTCGCAAAATACCGTGCACCGGGCTCCAAGCTGGGTTGGTTTTTTTGATTTTAAAGCAAGCGGACCGAATTGTTCGATGGGAATTTTTAAACGGTTGGCCTGGGCGTCCAAAAACGCGCCGGTTCCGGCCGAACAGATAAGGTTCATGGCGAAATCCACGCTGGCCCCGTCTTCCAGGATAATGATCTTGGAATCCTGGCCGCCGATCTCTAAGATCGTGCGCAACCCGGGCACAAAATGGGAAGCTCCCCGGGCGTGCGCCGTAATCTCGTTTTTCATAAGATCCGCGCCGGTAATCGCGCCAACCAAGTAGCGCGCCGAACCGGTTGCTCCAACTCCGGCAACCTCAACCTCTATCTTTTTTTCCTTAAGGCTTTGCTTAAGCATCGTAAGCCCGGCCTGGACGGCCTTGATCGGATTTCCTTCCGTCCGGATATAAAGAGAGTAAACCACTTCGCCGGCTTCGTTTATCAATACGAAGTTAGTGGAAATTGACCCGACATCGATTCCTAAATAGCATTTCATATGATTTTTTCGTTAAGGGGTTTAAGGTTTTCTTGCCGCTTAAGATTTTTTTGTTTTTTAAAATGGTAATTCTTAACCACGTCGGCAAAAGCCTCCAGGCGCGTATTGATTCCGGCCTCGGCTACTTGCTCGTCAAGCGACAAAGAAAGAAAGGGAATGTTATTCTCCTGCCTGATCTTTTCCAAGATCGGACGCACGGTAACCTCGGGCATGCAACCGAAAGGCAAGATCTGGATCACGCCGTCAAAATCCTCTTTGACGAAATCTAGCATTTCGCTGATTGCGTCGCGGCCGTGTCCGCCTACCGTAGATTTGAGATAATGATTGATCCGCCGCTGGATCGCCCAGTCTATCCAGGGAAACAGCAATTTTTTCATATGATAGCTTACATTCATCTGCCGGTGGATCTCAATACCGTCCAGCCCGAGCTTTGCTTCCAAATCGAAATTGATGGACGGATCGGTCACCGTGTAGATCTCTCCCATCATCCCGACTTTGAACACTTCTTTATTTTTATCTATTTCCACCTTGTTAAGTAGTGATAAAATCTCTTTTTTCGCTTTGAGAAGATCTTTAAGGTTTGCTGTTTTTTCTATCGCTGCCAGGCCCTCGCGCACGATTTTTTCCGTACCTCCTTTTTTTATCTCCCGCGGCCGCAGTTTTTGGGCGATCTTTTCTATCTTTTCAATGAGGAAAAGTTTTTCGAAGAAAACATAAAAGGCCGCGGCAATCTGCTTATCGCTAGCATCGCTGTTTTCTTTGATCATTCTATAGATATCGCGGGGCGTCGCGCGAAAATCGACAAATTTCACTTCATATCCGCCGTCTTTCAGAACTTTTTCCTGGATCAATCCGTAATATTTCTGGCGGCAGGAACCGCCGACGTTCTGCATGCTTAAAATGGTATTGACTCCTTGCTTGATGACGGCAAGATAGCCGCCAAGCGTAACCTTCATTGGAAAACAAAAAAGCTCCGGCGCTATTTTAGCCCCTTCCGAAACGATTGACGGATTGGTTTTTGGCGGCAGGATGACTTTCATGCCAAGCTGTTCGAACAGCCCCTTAAAAGCAATCGTATAATTCCCCCATCGCGCAAATGTTACTACCGGTTTTTCTTTGATGGCCATAATTAAACTTATCGTTGGTATATTTTCTTTATCCTCCGCGTACCGGCAAAACGCCGAAATACCGCTTAATTTACGGTTTTACCATATCAAAAAATTTCTTACAAGACAACCAAAGGACTCCGCTGCCGGAGCCTGATTTGCGTATAACTAATCGATTTACCCTGCTTCTGCCGCCTAAGAAGCGTACGTGACGAATGAATGCCCTCAACAGGAATCGAATGGTTCCCTGACTCACCATTTCTTTGGCATTATGGTTTTCGCTTGTTATTGGCCGCACCAAACCATTGGTAATTTATGGTGCCCTCGACAGGAATCGAACCTGTAGTCGCAAGGTCCGCAACCTCGCATTTTATCCATTAAACTACGAGGGCCAAAACGTTTACACGATACCACGAAACATTACCCAAAGCAACCGCGACAGAGTTACGTTTTTTATTGAAACGCGTTTTTGTTTGTTTAATTGCCGGCAAGCATGGATGGCGTTTCCCGATACGGCTCTTTGTAAAACAGAAACAGAACCATCATTGCAAAATTACTCAGAATAACCACTAGATAAACCACCGATTCACCGGCGGCCGCTATTTTTAGGTTTTCGGGAATGGAAAAGAATAATATAACGGTAACAAGCCCCCTCGGGCCCATCATCAACTCATGGACAAAATTATTCTTTAGCAGATAATAGAGGGCGAATTGCCTGGCAACCATAATCACGGCAAAAACCAGCGCTCCCAGCCAAAAAGCGCGCCCTTCAATGCCCGACAGGCTCAATGTGTAGCCAAACAAAGTGAAGAAAAAAGTCCTGATTAAAAAAGAAAGTTCGACAACTATTGTTTTCAGCTGGTCGGTTGTTTGGTCAAGTTTTGGCATATTGAGAAACCATTTCAGGTGTTTTAAAGCGCCGATGTTTCTTAGCACCAACCCGAAAACCAGCACCAACAGCAACGCCGGCAAATGGACGATTTTTGCCGCCGAATAAGCCGCCAGCAATGCCGCCAAAATCGGTATCAGTTTCAAGTTTGAATTTACATAATGCATCGCCAGCAACATAACCAAGATAAATAAAAAAACGAGCAGTAGTATTGCAGAAAAATCTTCTACCAGCCTAAAAATCGTACCGGGTAAATCTAGGCCCGCCAGCACGAAATAATTAAAAGCCAGGATTCCAAGAATATCGGAAAAAGTCGATTCATAAACGACGAATTCCCTTTTTGAAACAGGAAGATTGATCGAAGCGGGAATGGCAATGGCACTGCTGATCACCGACAAAGGTATCGCGTAAGCGATCGCCGACGCGATGTTTATGCCGTAACCGAAAACAAAAATTGCCGAGATTGCCGCGGCCGTAACCACAAGCGCGGCGAAGGAAACGTTAAACGCTTTTCGAATCGTGCCGATTTTTTTCTTGGCCAAGCCCAAATCAAGCGACGCTTCCAAAACGATGAAAACCAATCCCAAGGTACCCGTAAACCCCAACATCCAACCAATACTCTCCTTGCCGCCGGGAAACAAGTTCTCCATAAACGGCTTCAATCCCGCGCCCATCGCCATTAACAGCAAAACCGAGGGAATTTTGGTCTTTCCCGATATCCAATTAAAAACATAAGAAACGAGCACGATCAAACTTAATCCCGATAATGCCAGATAAGTATCCATGTGTTGCCTAAAAACAATAAATCGCCGATAAAAACGGCAAAACTTACCTGATTATATCATTTTTTTAGCGGAAAAAGAAAAATATTGGTCAGCAACCCCGATCTTAACGTAAGAAAAATGATATAATAAGCAATAAAAAGAATACAAAAAAACAATATGGACAACAACTCTCCTGTTCCCGTTAAAACCAAGATCGCGGCGTGGCTGCTGATCGGCCTGGGTGTTTGTATAACTGCCGCGTTTATTTATTCTCTTTTTAGCATCCCGCCGGGGCAGGAATTGAAAGCCGAAGCCCTGCCTCTGGTTTACGGTCTGGCGTCTATCGCCTTAATCATTGCCGTCTTTTCCTTTTTGGCCGGCTTGCCTTTTTTTGCCCGGCAAAAGATCCGGCTCTTAAAACAATCCTTGCTGGTTTTTTTGGCGGCCTACGCTACGATTTTTGCTTTATTAAAAGGCTTGGTCGCCTTATTCCAATCATTTTTTTACGACTTGGGCTGTCCTGATTTATTTTACAATGAAGCGGCCCAAAACGCTCCAACCTGCCTGGCCAACGCCGAACTGATCACTTTCAATTTAGACTTCCTTTTTATTTCCACGACCGGCGCCATTATTATCGGCGGTTTAGCCTTTATTCTGATAATGGCCGGCCGGAAAATATTAAAGCTTAACAATAATTGGCGGAAAACGGCTATTGCATTGATGGCTATCAACATATTGACAATGGGCAATACTATTTTGCTTCCCCTTGCCACAATAGATAACTTTCTCGGAGAATCGATGGTTTTCTCGGTTGCTATAAACTTACTAAGCCTGGGATTTTCTCTAGCGGTCATCCTTCTTTTGCTTCTCGATAAAAAGCATTTTTCAACCAGAACAAAGGACTAACAATTATTTATTGCCAGCAAAAACTCCGCAAGCGCGGGGTTTTTGCATAAAAAAAACGGCGCTTGTTCGCCGTTATGGTTTTCTCGCGTAAAAATGCACGATCGTTTCTCCGAATATTTTTTCCGGATACGCCCGCAGAATCACCAATTCCAAACCCGAATCTTCCAGCATTCCTATCATCTCAGGTACCTTATAATATGCGTAATAACGCGAACCGCCGCCAAAAGACCTGGGCCGCTCTTCCAAGCCCTCGCCTTCCCCTATCTTAAAATTAAAGGAAAAAATCCCATCGCCACCAAGGGCCTTTTCAATCTCTAAAAGAACTTCGGCAAAATCAGTCTTGGGCACGTGATACACGCAGCCGTTCGCCCAAACGCCCGAAATTCTTCCGCTTTTTACGCCTAGCCGCCGCATGTCCATTTGGACGAATGAAACATTTTCATGCTTCTCCTTGGCAACGCCCAGCATTCCGCGCGAATAGTCAGCTCCGATTGCGCTTATTTTCTTTGAACTCAAATAGGCCGCATCTTTGCCGTTTCCGCATCCTAAATCAAGCACTATCAAACCGGGCAGCATTCCGATAAAATAATCGAGGAGCCCATGCTCGAATTCGCCGACCGATCCGGCCAAAGTCCGGTCGACGCTGGCGGAATAACCTTGCGCGATCAAATCGTAGGTTTTTTTCGTTTCTAATATTTCCGCTCTAACCATTAAACCACCTTTTTAAATAGCCAGGCCAAAGCTACAATAAACCCGGTAAAAAAGCAACCACTTATAAAAAGCAACTGCTTATAAAAATTGCTTTAAATATTAAACCCAAAATAAAACTCCCGGCATCAGCCAGGAGCATAAATAAATCGACTTAACTTTTTTAAAAATTTTTTCCGCCGCCTCTGCCGCCGCTATGGCCGCCGCTAAATCCGGAAGAAAAACTACCTCCGCCGCCTCTGCCGCCACTATGGCCGCCGCTAAATGGCGATGACGACGATTCTCTGCGTCTTCGCTCCGCCCTGGCTTCCTCGTCGGCTTTTCTTTTCTTTTCCGCGGCTTCTTCCTCTATCCGCCGAACATGCGCGCGGTAGGCGCGATCAGCGTCATCGTTGTGGCTGTTGATCGAGTTCATCAGCAGATACACTTGCATCCAGTCCGTCGAATCGCTGCCGGAATACTGGCGGGCCTGTTCGATTTGTGAACGTGCCGTTTCGATTTCGGCTCGGGCGCTGCGCGAGGCTCCGTATGTTCTTTCTTTCTCATCAAGCTCCGCCATAATTTTATCGATACCGGCCAGCATTTTCGGACCCTCGATCCGAGCCCGTTGAGCCAATTCCTTGTCAGACCTGGCTTCAGATACGGATTGGGCGACATCTCCGGATATGACCTTCAAGGATTCGTTTAATTGAATCCAGTCAATGCTCTTGTCGCCCTTGCCGGATACCTCGGCCTGCCTTTTGAAAAACGCCTCTTTGACCAGGCCTAATTTGCCTCTTAGCTCATCGCCCACATCCGGATGGTTGGCCTCTTTTTCGGCTGCCTCGATCCGCTCGGGCAAATGCTCCAAGGCGCTTTTGGCCTCGGCTTTTGACCGTTCAGCCAGTTCTGATTGCTCAATCAAACGATCGCAAGCCTGGATATGGCCGGTTAACCGGCGGATCAGGGCGCCAATGGCGTTTCTGGCCTCTTCCGGTTTTTGGTTTTCCTTGGCGTCTCCCTCGGCAACATCGATTTCCAGTTTCAGAGAATTTAGCAAAGGAACATCGATCTCCTCGAACGGCTTGACCAGGGACCCCCAAACTGATTGCGGATGGTTGTTCCTTAAACTATTCAAGGCTGTTTGGGCCGGAACGATCGACGCTTCCAGCTTTGCCAGTAGATCTCTCAATCTCGCTGCCATCTCAACGCTTTCTCTATGGTAATCGGCCGCGGCTTGGGCTTTTCTTTCGGCCTCTCTTTTTGCCTCAGCCCTTGATGACAATATCGATTTTCCGATTAACAGTAAAAGTATGCCACCGACGACGACTACTACTACATAGACTATCGTTGACCCGCCACTGCTGTCATTTGACGGCGAGCTGGCCGTTGGTTGGTATGGTTGCGAACTGTGGTCTGCCGCCGGAACCGCTGCCGCTGAAGCTGCGGGCCAGTTTGTCGGCATGCTATCCATTACCGCTTCAACGCCGGCATCAAGCCCGCTCGCCCATTCTTGGCTTTTAAAATACGGGATCATTTCGCCGGCGATCGATTCTTCGTCAAAATAACCATCAACTCCGTCACCCGGCTGGATCCAAACGCCCCGGTCGGCCGTATCCAAGGAAAGCAGGATAAGCACTCCGTTGTTAACGTCGCGCCGCCCCACTCCCCATTCATTGAACAAGCCCTTGGCGTAATTGCCCAAAGATTGTCCCTGAAGATCTTGGGTCGTAACAACCGCAATCTCATTGGTGGTCTTTTGTTGATAATCGATCAACCTGTTATTCAAATCCGTAAATTCCGGCGCGGACAGCTTTCCCGCCTTGTCGTACAAAAATTGACCGCTAATTGCTGGGGGGTAACTGACAGCCGATACAGCGCTTGCCACGATAAAAAAAACAGCAAGCACGCTTAAGACCGGATTCCATCCGATTTTGCTTTTCATCTCTTTCACCTTTTAAGTTTTAGATGAGCTGGTTTTCGTCGTAATAATACAATACTTAAAATATTTTGTCAACAGACAAATTCGCCTGGCATACCTATGCCAATTTAACAGAGACCGGGACTCTGTAAGCTTTTTTTGCTTAAAATTAGCCAAAATCTGATTTTTAAAAAGTGTTGGCGCTTTAGACAAATTAGCGGATATGCTTGACTAAGTATCCTAATTATTTTATTATTTTAAGATTGGACGAGCCTTGGCACACTCGCCCGCAGACGATCATTTACAAGGAGGTATTTGATGAAACCAACGGCATTCAAAACGGAAACGGTTTTAAGCTTGGCAACCGGCTTATCTTTCGTCCCGCAGGAAGACGTGATCGCGCTGGTGAACTTCATGCACAATCAAACAGTCCACTATACGCGCCTGGCAGAAGCCATCGAGTTATGCAAAACAAGGATCGGCAACGAATATTCGGTCCTAAAAAACGGAGATGATATCAGGCTCCAGATAAATGAAATGAAAGGCATTTTCCAGCCGAAAAGCTCAGAGGATATGGCATTGATATTCCAACGCCACTGGCTCGCGGCAATGAAAAGACTGCTTGGGGAAACAATTAAACTCTTTCCTCTTCCCTACAAGAAGCTTGATTTGGCCTGCCCTAAGATTTAAAAAAGCTAAACAATAAAGAACAGGAATACGGGAAAGAATTTTTTTAAAAGCTTGATTTAATTATTTTTTTGTGTCATTTAGCGATCAGTAAAAGCCCTTTGAAAAAGGAGGTATGAAGAATGGTTGAAATCAAAACCGGAACAATGAGGCTTAAGACAAACGGCATTCTTGATCTTTTAAACCATTTAAAAGAAAATTTCTCTTCCCGCCTTGCCAAGCCCGTAAAAATTAAATATTCCGGCGAGATCAGCGGCCCTATGGCTCCCTGGCCTTATTACTCGCTGGTGATTCCGCAAAAGAAACATATCGGTCCGTTCGAATTCGGGAAAGATGACCGGATTCTGATGGCCATATTCCCGTCGATATACGGACTAGCCCGCGGCAGAAGCGAAATGTTCTGCAGTATATTTTGCGAAAAACTGGAAACCATAGCGATAGAGGAACTCCATGAGTTTGGCGAGCTTTTCGACATCAACCTGATTTACATAACTGAAATCTTTGATTGACGACAAGCATACAAATCATTGATGATCCCGCGCAACCTGCGGGATTTTTTCTTGCAAATTTTTCGGCAATAGATTAGCTTCAAACCAAGCTTGCGAAAAAACCGCAAGACGCACTTTAAAAAAGGAGGTATGAATTGTGTATAAAGGAAGAAAAGTTGACGCACGGGAGAACTTGATCTTTCCGTTGGACGGAATGGACGCATTTAACGCCACGCGCCATATTGAAATGCTAAAAAACTATGTCGGTTATTTTAAAATCGGCTTGGGGCTCAATTCGAAAATGGGCGTTCCGCAAGCGGTCGATATGGTTCATAGGTTCGGCGGCAAAGCGTTTGTCGATCAAAAGATTAAAGACATCCCCAACACCCTGGCCGATGCAACAAAAGGATTGGCGGATCTGGGTGTGGCAATGTTAAACGTGCACGCTTCGGCGGAAATAGACGGAATGATGGCGGTCGCGGAAAATAAAGGCTCAACCCTGGCATACGCTGTTACCGTCCTCACCTCTATGGACGAAGAAGAAGCATATCTGGCATACGGCATGCCGGTAAAAGCCAAGGTTTTGCAGTTCGCCCGCAATGCCGTTTTGGCCGGAATGGACGGAATCATCTGCTCAGCCGAAGAACTGCCAATGCTGGCCAAGCACAAAGAGTTGATCCGCCTGCGAAGAATAGTTCCGGGCATCAGGCCAAAATGGGCTCCCCCCGACGACCAAAGCCGTTTCATGACGCCGACCGAAGCCATTAAAGCCGGCGGACCAGAAGTTAAACTGGTAATCGGACGGCCAATATCCAAACCGCCTATAGACATCGGAACGCCGGTCGACGCGGTAAAACTGATCTTGGAAGAAATTACCGGAGCGCTGGAAGCGTGCGATAAATCGCGGGAGCGGATATTGTGAGAATAACGGCGAAAGAAATATATTCGCGCCGCCGCGATTTCTTAGATATCGCGCGGGCCAGACAGGCTTTTTACGAACAAACATCGGAAGACGGATGGCTGGTTGGATACGCCGGAAAGTACAAAGATAAAGAAGGAAAACACCTCCAATATGTCGGACAAGTTTACCTGAACTTCGCGATTTTGGAGGAATGGCCGTCCGACGACCTTGGCTTTATCGCCGGGAAACTGGCCAGAAAAATAAAAAAAGTTTTCCTGCCTTTAAAAAAGCTCCCTTCGAATGTCGTACTTTGCGGAGCACCGGTCGGAGGCTTTTGCCTGTCAACCATGCTTGGCCAAAAACTAGGCTGCCGGACGATCAAAGCCGAAAAGAAAGTTCTGGCCGTAGGCACCAAAGGCGGCCGGGATGAAACCCAGTTAATCTTGGACCGGCACGAAGTGCACCAAGGAGATTTGGTAATCATTATCGAAGACGTCTGTAATAATTTCAGCACGACGCAGCAACTGATCGAGCTGATCGAAAGTTACGGCGCCGATGTGATTGCCATCGCCTGCTTCCTGAACCGCTCGCCAACGGTTGACAGCCTGTATGTTTTCGACAACGGCCAACGCGAATTGCAAGTCATTTCTCTGGTAAGAAAAAAGATTGAGGAATTCCGCCAGGACGATCTTAAGGTCGCCGGCCTGATCGCCGCCGGAAAGATCATGTGGAAACCGAAACGAACAGAGCAATGGGCCAAATTGATGGCCGCAATGCATCATTCTTAAGAAATAAGCATGTCCTGCGCTCTCCGCAGGGCTTTTATTAATTTCTTTGTCTGTAAACCGGGCATTCTTGACTTGGAAGTTTTTGTAACCTATCGTTAGAAATTAATCACAAATTCAGAACTTTAAAAAGGAGGATTGGCTTTATGGAAACGGCATGTCGGCAAACCGTCGTGAATGGAATGGGCGATACGATCTCTTTGGCCGTAAAAACCACGGCTCTGGTTATGGCAATAACTGTTTTTATCAGCGTGATATTTAATATCCCGCTATACCTGATGCGTTTTGTTATATTGGCTCCGTTTGGTTTAACCGCGCTTGGTTTTTTAGACACCCTGCTCTTCTCTTACCTGGGAGCGAACATTTTTTTTCTTCTGGCCTTACGGATTTATCTTTCCGGCTGTGAACAGTTGGTTTGGAAATACTTTCCGGTAGGTTTGATGTGATACGATAACCCTACGATGACCCTATTCTAGGGTTTTTTCTTTATGGAAATTTGGTTCAGTTATAATGCTTACACTATTTTAGTTGACAATCAGTAAAATTGATATATAATATTTAAAGTTCGCTTGGAGAACAAGATAATGATAGAAATCGAGGATAAAATAAGCCAAACTTTGGCGCAAAGAATCGCAACGATATTAAGAGAAAATTTAACGGCCGGCTTTGAGATAATACCCAGCGACAGCACAAATAGCGTTGGAATTATTTACGCAGCGGGCCAGGGCTTAAAGGTATTTAGAGCTGCTCTTAAGAAAGCTGAACGTTATTACTTCGGGACGATCTTTACCGAGCCAATCGGCTTAGGCCAATCGCCAATATACGCACATACGAAAGAAGCCGATTCAACCCATTGGATCTTCACGGTTTTCGGAAGAAATAATATCGAAACCGCGAAAGGCCTGGCAAAGATTTTAGCCGAAGAATTTCCGGGAATATCGGTAAAGATCATTCTCTCGTCGGAGAAGCCGGAAAAACAAGAAAACTTAACCGACTGGAGCATTTGAAACCTCTTTTTTGAGAGGTTTTTATTTGCATTAACCCGTCGTGTGCTAAAATTACTGAATATGAGCCTTCTCAACACCCGGTCTAAATATCTGCAGATCGCGTTCAACCGTTCCCTGGCTGAAGTCCAGGAAATGGTCTCGCTCCTGCCGCCAACGCCAAAGATCATCATCGAGGCGGGAACTTCTTTGATCAAGCGCTATGGCCAAAAGGCGGTCTCCGATTTGAACTATTGGTGGGCTGAAAAGATCGGCCAACCCGCATACATTGTCGCGGATCTCAAAACCATGGACCGGGGATCGGCTGAAGTAAAGAGCGCCGCCCGGGCCGGCGCATCCGCCGCCACTTGCCTTGGCTTGGCGCCCGTTGAAACAATCGATGAATTCATCAAGAATTGCGAAACGCACGGCATTGATTCGATGGTCGATATGATGAATGTTCCCTTTCCCTTTGAAGTATTGCAAAAATTAAAAAATTTGCCCGATATCGTCGTCCTCCACCGGGGCGCGGATGAACACATTTTAAACCGGGAAAAACAAATCCCCCTCAACCAGATCACGCGGATAAAAGGCGCCTATGGAAAAATTTTAATATCGATCGCGGGCGGGGAAACAACCCGGGAAGTGGTAAGCGATTTTTTCAATGGCGCCGACATTGCTGTCGTCTGGCGGTCTTTTTACGAAAAGCCGAAAGATACGTCAACCCTGGCCCAGGATTTTTTGAAATTAATAAAGTAAACAAACGGCAGAGACCCGGTCTCTGCGATCCGCTGGCTTATGATGCTGGAAAAAGGAAAAAGATATTTGCAAATCGCTCTAAACGGCACTATTGAAGATGCGCGCCTGGTTGCCGCTTCTTTGCCGCGCTCCAAAAATATTCTGCTCGAAGCCGGAACGCCTTTGATAAAAGAATACGGCATCCAGGCAATCGCTGCCATTCGGCAACTGGATCCAAATGCCTATATTGTGGCCGACATAAAATGCGCCGACCTCGCTGACCGCGAAATCGGGCTGGTTTGCGATATCCAGCCTGCGCCCATACCAGTCTTGCCTAAACCTTTGCTTACGCAAAAAATCACTTTTCTGGACCTGATAAAAATGACCGCTGACCAGATTAACGCAATACAGGAAACCAACCAGGCCAATCTATCTTTTCCAGCAATAGCCAGCGACGCCAATGCCGCCACGGTTTTAGGCGTGGCCCCGGTTGAAACGATAAATTTATTTATTGAAGAATGTAAAAAAAGACGGATCGATTCAATGGTCGACATGATGAATGTTCCAAATCCGCTGTCAATCCTTAAAAAGCTGGATTGCCCTCCCGACGCCGTGATCCTCCATCGAGGCGTGGATGAAACCGAATTTTCGCGCGAAAAACAGATCCCCTATTACCAGATCAAACAGATCAAAGGCAACTACGACATCTTGGTTGCCGTTGCCGGAGGCGATACTATCCGTGAAATCCAGCGCGCGTTTTTCAACGACGCCGATATCGTGGTCGTCTGGAAAAATTTTTACCAAGCCACGGAAGACACCGCGCGCCTAGCCCAGGATTTTTTAAAAGAAATATGATTATCGAGAATTTATAAAAAAATATCAACAAAACAACGGAAACGGTTTTTCAGAGCACAAAAATAACAAACATATTAATACGGCTAATTGTCGCTTTTTTTGGCCAATTTATAAAGAAAAAACCGCCTTGTGATCTACGCGGTTTTTCCTTGGAATTTTACAACACTACTTCCCGTTCGTTTTCCTTGCTAATTCTTTGAAGCCTTCCAACACTTCCACGGGAAGGGCGAAAACTACGGTCTTTGAAGGATCGGGATTGATTTTTTCAATCGTTTGCAAAGTGCGCATCGACAATCCCCCGGGTGTGGCCGCCAAAACTCCCGCGGCCTGGGCCAGGCGCTCCGCCGCCTGCGACTCGCCCTCGGCACGGATGATAATCGCCCTTCTTTCCCTTTCGGATTCGGCCTGTTTGGCCATCACGCGTTTCATATCGGCGGGTAATTCGATATCTTGGATCTTGATATCAGTAACATTAATCCCCCAGTTATTGGTGGCGATATCGACGATCTTTTTAATCTCCTCGGAAATTTTCTCCCGTTCCGAAAGCAGCGGGTCGAGCTCAATCCCTCCGATCACATCCCGTAATGCCGCCTGGGCGTATTGCGATACCGCCAGCGTATAATCCTGGATGTTCAGAATTGCCCGCTCCGCCGACTCCACTTGGAAATAAACTACGGCATTGATGCCTACCGGAACATTATCTTTGGTGATCACCTCCTGTTGGGGAATATCGGTAGTCGTAATGCGAAGATCCACCTTGATCATCCGCTGGATGCCGATCAAGATCCAGGTCAGACCGGGCTGTTTAGTGCCCGTGTATTTTCCCAAAGTAAGAACAACGCCCCGTTCATACTGGTCTATGACCCGTAAACCGATAACAATAACAGTAAACGCTTCAAAAATGAGCGCGGCCAAAACGCCGGCTACGCCAAAACCTACAAATGACCCTGCCAGAATTGCCAAAAAAAAGATGACCAGGCTGATCAAGCTGGCTAGCGGATTTGCTTCTGGTGTTGTGTATGTTGGCATATGATTAATCAAAGGTTTGTTTTGGCAAACCTGAAAATTTTTTTATTGTTTTTTACAAAAACCTTTCCTACTATTATCATATATCAATACAATCGTATTTTACCAGCCATGCCGTCGAAATTATCACAAGAAATCAAAAGCATCCCGAAGATCGGACCGGCCTATCAAGCGCGCTTGAAACACCTCGGCATCGAGACGGTCAAGGACCTGCTTTATCATTTCCCCGCGCGATATGAGGATTTTTCGGTTCAAATACCTATTGCCGACCTCAAGGTGGACGAAACTGCTTGCGTCCAAGGAATTGTTGAAAGCGTAAAGATGGTTCGCGTCTGGAAACGCCATCTCACCATTACCGAGATCGTGATAAGCGATTCGACCGGAAAAATTAAGGCTTTATGGTTCAACCAACCTTATCTGGCCGGAACATTTAAAAAAGGCTTGGCTGTCTGCCTGGCCGGCAAACTGGTGGAGAAAAAAAGCAGCCGCTATCTTTCAAATCCGATGTATGAAAAAGTTAACGACGGGCCGGATTCCGAAATCGACCTTACTCACACGGGACGCCTGGTACCGATCTATCCGCAAACCGCAGGCTTATCGAGCCGCTGGCTAAGATACGTAATCAAACCGCTGCTAGCCGGATACTCCGGCCTTCGCGACCCGCTGCCGGATGCCACCGTATCGGCTTATGAATTCATGCCTTGGGGCGAAGCAATCCGGCAGATTCATTTTCCCGAAAGCCTAAACACAGTTAAGGCGGCGCGGAAACGCTTTGCTTTTGAAGAACTTTTTTTTATCCAGCTTTCGGTCCTGCAGGAACGCATCCGGCTCAACAACGAACAGGCCGAAGCGATCACAATGGACTTGCCCCTGATCCAGGATTTCACCAAAACCCTCCCTTTTTCGCTCACGGAAGCCCAGCGCATATCGTCTTATCGTATCTTAAAAGACATGGAAAAAAACCGGCCGATGAACCGTTTGCTCCAGGGAGACGTCGGGTCGGGAAAAACCATTGTAGCCATGATGGCTGCCCTCAACGCCGCTAAAACGGGATATCAAACCGCTTTTATGGCGCCGACGGAAATTCTCGCTACCCAGCATTACGAAAATTTCATTAAGCTCTTAAAACCTTTCGGCATCGAAATCGGGATCCTTTGTTCCAAGCATACCGCGGTATCTTCTTTTGGCCAGGTTTCCAAATCAACGGTTTTGGAGCTTGCCAAAATCGGAAAGATCGGGATTCTGATCGGAACAAACGCGCTGATCCAAAAGGGCGTGGCGTTTAAAAAACTGGCTTTCGTAATCCTGGACGAACAGCATCGTTTCGGAGTTGAGCAACGGGCGGCCCTGGCCAAGAACAACCAAACGAGAAAAAGAGAAAAATTCACGCCCCACCTCCTATCAATGACCGCGACCCCCATTCCCAGAAGCCTCGCTCTCACAATTTATGGCGACCTGGACCTTACGCTGCTGGACGAAATGCCTAAAGGGCGCAAAAGAATAGAAACAAAAATCGTAAAACCGGACGACCGGGCCGCGGCTTACGAATTCATCCGCCGCGAAATAAAAAACGGCAGGCAAGCTTTCATAGTTTGCCCGCGCATAGACACTGACGAGGAAGAAAAACGCGACGCTATTTTGTTTGATCCGAAAGCCGACTATTCGGGCGCCGAAGCGGTAAAGGCCGTTAAGGAAGAATATGACAAACTCTCCAAAAAAATCTTTCCGGATCTTCGCATCGGCATGCTTCATGGAAAAATGAAAGCCGCGGAAAAGCAGGAAATAATGGAAAAGTTCAAAGCAGGGATCATAGACCTCCTGGTTTCAACCTCCGTTATCGAGGTCGGGATCGATGTGCCGAATGCCACAATAATGGCAATCGAAGGCTCCCATAAATTCGGACTGGCGCAACTGCACCAATTCCGAGGCCGCGTCGGCCGGGGAGAACACCAGTCGTACTGCCTGCTGTTCTCCGATTACCCAACCCGCCGCCTTAGCGCCCTTCTTAGGCATGACAATGGCTTCGAGCTGGCCGAAAAAGATCTTGAGATCAGAGGGCCAGGCGAAGTGTTCGGCAGCCAGCAATGGGGCATGCCCGACCTGGCAATGGCTTCGCTCGCCGATGTCTTTTTGGTAGAAAAATCGCGCAACGCCGCTAAAGGAATTTTAGCGCGCGACCCAACCCTTGAAAACCATCCCCTGCTCCTGGAAAGAGTAAAACAACTGAAGCAAAGAACTCATTTGGAATGATATTTTATTTCCAAAAACGCCGTAAAACAGATTAAAAAAAATTCGCATTTTTAATTTATTTAACTGGCGGAATGCAAAGAAACTCTGTCTTGAGGAAGTTTAATAATTTAAAGCCGGAACTTACCCCCGGAAAAAAAATTATTTGACTTAATATTTTTTTATATTATAATCTTATTTATATTTTGGAGGTATTTCGTTGATAGTTTTTGTACGACATGGTGAAGCTGAATCTTATACCGACAAAAAAAGACCCGGACTGTCTGAAGCCGGGAAAAACCAGATCAAAAGTTCTTTGCAAAAAATTGCAGCCCTCTGCCCAAACCAAATCATTTCCAGCCCTACTCCCCGCGCCTACGAATCGGCGCTGATCATTGCCGGAGCACTCGGCCTGCCGCTGAAAATCAATAAGGCTTTGGCGGCAATCGATACGTCTGAAGCCGACGTAGCCGGTTTTCTGAAGGCTATCGAAACCAGTAGAATACCCTGGCAAATATACTGGAAAGAGATTGGCTGGCCAGGATTGGAAACCTACGAAGCATACGTTTCCCGGATTGCTCCGGCAATCAAAGCGATAATCGCGAAGCGCAGGCAAACGGTTATCGTGGGGCATTCGGAGATGTATCAAATTATCGCCGCCGGATACGGGATCAATGTTGCGCTTGACGCCCACGTTGAAAACGCCTGCGTTATCGTCTTTAAATGATTCCGTTGAAGAGGTTGAAACAACAATCTCTTTTTTGTTTAACCGGCTTTTTTTATGATTTTTATAATGCCGGTGTTGCCGTCAACTTCCACCATATCTCCGTCTTTTAAAACACGGGTGGCAATCTTCACGTTGACGATCCCGGGAATGCCCAGCTCCCGGGAAATAATGGCCGCGTGGGAATTGATACCGCCCTCGTCGGCAATGATGGCGGCGGCTTTGCGGCAGGCCATTATGGTTTCCGGACCAGTGGTCCGGGAAACCATTATTTGCCCTTTTTCCATTTCTTTGATCTTTTTCTTCAAAACCGCTTCCCCTCCCCGGTCAAAAACCACCGGAATAATTTTTACCGTTCCTTGCGCGACACCGGCGCTGGCCGGGTCGCCGCTAAGTTCGACAATGCCCTCCTCAACTTCGGGCTGGAGTTTTTCAATCATCTTCTCCGCCTTCGAGCCGGTATAAAAAAGCGTTTTTCCGTTGCGCCTTAAACAGACAAAGCTCTTTATGCGCTTGTTTACCTCATTGATATCAATGCTCTTTCCTCTTAAAAGCGCGTTGATTTCTTTATAGCTGCAAAATCGCGCCTGCTCCGGGGAAAGATAAAACCTCCTGGCGATTTCGCATAAAATAACGACCAGCGATTCGTAAATTTTATTAACCTCCGAGCGGAAAGAAAGCTTCTTTGACCCGGTTTCGCGAACCGACCAGCAAAGATCAATGATTGTTTTTGAGGCGGCGATCTTTTTTAACGCATCCTCCCTTTCGGAAATTATCCGCTCCTCTTTTGAGGAATTCAGCAATAAGCTGAAAATTCGGGCCGCTTCGGCTTCGTTTTTAATTTTTTTAAAAACAAAAGCGCGAATGGCCTGGCCAACCTTCGCGGCATAAACCTCGTCGATAAAACCGTAGATCGTAAAAAACGGTATCGCCTGCGAATAGTGTTCTTTAAGGATTTCTTTGATTTCTTGATCGGTTTTTCTTTGTAGCGCGCTTTTTGAAATTCCGGAGGCCAATTTTGATATTCCGGAGGCCATTGTGTCTCCCTGAAAAAGTATTTTTCTTATTTGTTTAACATTTTTAAAAAGCCTCGCTCCTCGTTCTCCTACTTTCTTTTCGGAGTCAGTTGAAATATAAACACTTCCGGTACAAACATTGCCAGTACAAACATCGCCGGCTTTCTTTTGATGGGTAAAAACCAAAAAATCGTAATTGCTGGCCAGCACCATCTCGTCCATCAAAACAAAGAAGTCAGCATCGGGCCAGATTATCCGATAATGATTTTTTATTATATTCTTTTTCTTCATTTCACTTTCTTACCTTCTCCGTCACCCAGAAACCCAGCGGTTTTTTGATCATCATGCGGGTCTGGGACTCAATGGCCGGGATAGAACCAAACACTATAAGGGTTACGGGCAACAGCGCCCATTGCAAGATCATGGACAGGCTCCGCCACCTTCCGTATTTGGCGGGTTTGGGCGGCAAAAGCAGCCAGCTGGTAGCCGCTGAAACAACCATGCCGATCATGGCCATGGTCATTATTTTGGAAGTAACCAGAGGCAAATTATACGAAATCAAAGTAGAGCTGAATTTATCTCCGCCCAGAAGAAGCGGCAGCCACCCAAGGCAGAAAGTTAAAATTGAACAGGTTGCCCAAGACCAAAAACCTTCAAGCATCGTAAAGGCATGGAAAAATTTTTCCCCGAAGCCGATTTTTTTGCTGGCCGGATTCATTAAAAAATTAAAAAAAACGTAGGGCACGTTTTCCACGCCCCAAGACCACCGCCGCTGCTGTTTGTATTGGTTAATCATTGTTTTGGCCAGCGTCGGAGCCATCACCGCATCCAGCGAGATCGGATAATGAAGCGGAATAACGCGATAGTCGCCCGATGTTTTAAAATAAGTCCTCCAGAATATCCTTGAATCGTCGGAGACGACATTGGAAGGATACTCCGATTCAAGCAGCGCTTTAAGCGGCATGGAATGGGAAGAAAAGGTAACCAGCTGTTCGGTTCTTTCCTGCTGCATCATTTGCCAGAATGTCGAAGAAGTGGCAATGATCCGCGCAACGGCGGAAGAGTCCCAGATGTTGTTGTTGTAAACCGGAATCGGCTGGTAACTTTTTTTTAACGGTTCTTCGGTGTTTAAGAAAACCCAGGTCAATCGGGAAAAATAATGGGGATACGGCTTGGTATCGATATCAAAGATCGAAACTAAAACATTTTCCAGCGGGACTTTAATATGCGGGATTATCCCCTCCCTAACCTCTCTTAAAGACCAATTGACATTGGCCCCTTTCCCGGCTAATTCTCCGGAAATTCCGCCAGGATGAACGCTTATAAAGAAACCGCAAAAAGCATTCTTAAATTCCGTTTTGAGCTCCGTTGCCGCTTTTCGGGATTTCTCGCCGGCCCTTTCCTCAATAGCCAATAAAACGGTTATTTTTTCCTTGGGGTAAAAACTGGCGGCTAGCGACAATACCGCGTCCCTAACTATCGTTTTTTCCTCGTTGGCAACAGGCAAAATAACCAGATGATGGATTTTTTTCCATTTTTCGCTTTTTTCTTTTTTCAAACGCTTCAACCAGTTAACAGACGAATTAGCTTTCATTTTTCGGTAGCTAACGACCTGATGGACGGAAAGATAAAGTACCCGCAAAAGCCAATAAAGATCAAAAGCGATAATGAAAAAAGCCACCCAAAACGGAATAAGCCAGGAAAAAAGCAAAGCAAAAACCAAGGTAGACCAGGCAAGCAATCCCGGCAAAATCTCAAAAAACCGGTAAAGACTTCTGGCCCGGGACCCCGGAAGGTCGTCTGCTTTAGAAAGGTTGATATAGTCTATTTCCATATGCGAAGAAGCCGACCCGAATCGGTTTATTGGCCAGCAATACCGACTTCCAAAATGATCGTAAGGCGCGCGGCAAAAAATTTAGAGTTAAAAAAGTCCGCCGCAATCCGCCAACATGTGGCGCTAACGGGAGTCGAACCCGTATTTTCGCCTTGAAAGGGCAACGTCCTAGCCGTTAGACGATAGCGCCAATTGATCATATTCGACCATATTGATTGCAAATACCTTTTGCAACCAGTTTATTCTAACAAAAAAAATAAAAAAGTAAATGCTCTAAACCGGACAACGTTCCGCCTCCACCCCCCGCTTAGCGCCCGCAAACCGCTTAACCAGGAAATTAGCCGCCGCAATCGATATCGCTCCCAAAGGAATTCCCAATAAGATATCAACCGCGTAATGCTGAGCCAGATAAACCGTACCCAAAGACATCAATAAAAACCAAGGCACGGAAACAATAAGGGTTTTTCGGCTATAAACAGCCCAATAATAAACAATCTGCATGCCCCACTGAACGTGGGAACTGGGAAAAGTGGAAACGGGCGGAAGTTCTTTCTGGCGGTTTCTCACTTTTTCTTCGAAAATAGAAACACTGCTGGCTGGCTCATATCTTAATATTGATTGCTCTGCCGATAAATAATAATTATTCGGACTATTTGCCGGAACAACCAACCAAAAAAACAATCCGATGGCCATTGTCATAAAAAAAGAAATGACCAAGGCCGGATAGATTTTTCGGTTTTTCACAAAAAAAGCGATAGTTGCGCCGATCATCAAACTTAGTCCTTGAAAACAGCAAATCGTCAAGGGAGATAAAAAATCGAATAAAAGTTTAAACGGGTTGTCGGCTGTATGAAACCAAATAAAAGGATAAACTCCAAAAAGCGCTTTGTCCCAAGCAAGCAGCATTCCGCTCATGAGCCTTCCTTGCGCATCTGCGGTAATTCCGTTAAGAACGACAATCAAACTGGAAAATCCCAGCAGCAAAAAAAAGGATGGCCGCGCCAACCCGCTAGCCTTCCGGGCCAGATCCTTTAATCCGGGCATTGGATCCCCTTTTTTGGCCAAAATAGCATTGTCAAGAAAAATCCTGATATAAATATAAATAAAAAAAGCCGCGGCTAAAATTACCGCGCCCTGAAAAAAACTAAAACTTACGGTAAAAGCCCGCGCCTCTAAGAGAAGAAAATCAACAATACCGATTGACCCGCGCGACGTGAAGTGGAAAAGGAACAGGCAAATACAGGAAAAAAGCAGCAAAAAAATTTCTTCAACCCTTAATCTCTGCCAAATTGTTGCGGCTGTCATAGGCTTTTACTTTGGTTAATCCAGCGGTATTTCAAAAAAACCGGAAAAAAATTAAAATAAAGACAAGATGGCTCCTGGTAAAAGCTGAAAAAGGTTCAAGCGGATAAAATGTTTTTTATCGGAAAATCTTCCCGCTATGTCATATCTATTATATATTTTGTTTGGTTTTTTTCCCAGCATTGCCTGGCTTTTGTTTTATCTGAAAGCCGATGTCCATCCGGAACCAAAAAAAGAAATACTTGCTGTTTTCTTTTTTGGCGCCTTGGCTACCGTTCCGGCAATCATCTTCGAAGTTATTTTAGTCGATCTCTTCAATAACTTAAAATTGCCGATCATGGCCACCGCTATTCTGGTCAACGTGATTGGAGTCGCCTTTATCGAAGAACTCGTAAAATATGGAGCCTTTTGGCTGAAAGAGCAAGAGATAAACCGTAATTCCCAGCTTGACGAGCCTGTAGATCCCGTGATCTATATGATAGTTTCAGCGCTGGGTTTTGCCGCTATCGAAAACCTTTTATTCTTGTTGCCGATAATCCAAATGAATCTGGCGATTATGACTTCTTTGTTCCGGGCATTAAGCGCAATTCTTCTGCACACCCTATGTTCGGGAACAATCGGCTACTATTTAGCCCTTTCTTTCTGCAATCCGCTTAAGAGAAAACGCCTCGTTTTTAAAGGAATTTTGATAGCCAGCTCCTTGCATGGATTATATAATTTATTTATAATTAAAAGCGGAGAAAGCGAAACAAGCGTGGCTTACTTGTATGTTCCCCTTCTCATTTTAACCGGATTAGCCATATCTTTATACAAAGACTTCAAAAAGCTGAAAAAAATGGGAAGCGTATGCAAGATCAAAGAAGTTTTGACATAACAAAATCAAATTAATCGCATATTTCCGGGTGATTCCGGCCGGCACGGTTGAGCGGCCGGAGAATGTTTCCTCCCCCGCAAGATACGGGGCGGAATACATAAGGGATCCTTGCGAATTTATATTCCATGGGTAAGCCCTTAGCCAAAAATAATCAAAATTATGTCTTCATTTTTGGAAAAACTAAAAAAAGGCACTAAAGCTAGCGGTAAAACAAAAACCGAAAATGTTGATAATCAGCTTTCCGAAGACGAGAATGAAGATGAAGATGAAGATCAAAACGAAGAAGAGAATGACGAAGCAATCATAGACGAAGAAAGAGAAGAAAAGCCTGTTGCAAAAAGCTTGGCTCAAACCAAGAAAAATTTAATTAAGAAAACTAAAAAATTGGACAAAAAACTGGGAAATCTTGAGGTTAAAAGCATCCCAACCATCGACGATCAGCCCGCGGAAAACGATCAACCCGAGAATAGCGAGTGGCTTGAAACCGAAGGACAGCTTGGAATCGATATGTACCAAACGGAAAACGATCTGGTGGTCCAGGCGGCTATTGCCGGCATCAAAACAGAGGATTTGGATGTCTTAATAGAAGACGATGTTCTAACCATCAAAGGCAAGAGAAACAACCCTTATCGAATCGATTCGGCCGATTATTTCATTCAAGAATGCTATTGGGGAGCTTTTTCAAGAAGAATCATACTCCCGGTCGAGGTCGACGCTTCAAAAACCGATGCCCAAATGAGGGACGGAATATTAACGATCAGGATCCCTAAGCTGCAAAAAGAATCAAAAAAACGGATCGTCATTAAAGGCTAACCCTAAATGGCATATAAGCCTTGAGAATACGAGCAAAATGCAAATTTTGCTTTTTTCGTTACCTTTTCACTCGCTAACTCGTCAAATTGGTGTCGAGGGGGAGATTTGAACTCCCATGGGTTGCCCCGCTAGCTCCTAAGGCTAGTGCGTCTCCCGATTCCGCCACCTCGACATTCTTTTGATAACCGGCAGAATCACGCCTGCCGATTCCGCCACCGCAACTAACAACCATATCTTACGACGTCTTATGGCTTTTGCCAAGAACGCGAATCAAAAACCCATCCCTTAGGGATGGGTTTTTTAAAATAACAAATATCAAGCCCAAACATTAATTATGTACCGTTGCGGCCGCTACTCCTGCACCAGCCCCTGGACCAACGCCACGATGCCTTTGGCTAGAACGGCCACAGCCACGCCAACCATCGCGTACATCACGTTCTGGCGGGCAGAATTGACCTTGTCCGGGTCGCCGCCGGCGGTGATGAACAGGAAGCCGGCATAAAGCAGAAACATAACCGCGATAATTAAAACTATAATGAAAAACCAATTCATGACATTATTGATCGCTTCTTCAACCGAGTTGGTTGGGGGGGTTGTATCTTTCGTAACATCAGTTTCCGGGTCAGGCGGATCTAAAGCCGCGCTGGAAGTTGCCGGGCAGATCATCAAGCCAAAAAGAGAAAGCAGGATTATTCCACTGATTAATGTTTTTTTCATTGTTTTTTTAATTTAGACGCGGCTTTTTAATTCTTAATATGGCTACTCCTGCACCAGCCCCTGGACCAACGCCACGATGCCTTTGGCTAGAACGGCCACAGCCACGCCAACCATCGCGTACATCACGTTCTGGCGGGCAGAATTGACCTTGTCCGGGTCGCCGCCGGCGGTGATGAACAGGAAGCCGGCATAAAGCAGAAACATAACCGCGATAATTAAAACTATAATGAAAAACCAATTCATGACATTATTGATCGCTTCTTCAACCGAGTTGGTTGGGGGGGTTGTATCTTTCGTAACATCAGTTTCCGGGTCAGGCGGATCTAAAGCCGCGCTGGAAGTTGCCGGGCAGATCATCAAGCCAAAAAGAGAAAGCAGGATTATTCCACTGATTAATGTTTTTTTCATTGTTTTTTTAATTTAGACGCGGCTTTTTAATTCTTAATATGGCTACTCCTGCACCAGCCCCTGGACCAGCGCCACGATGCCTTTGGCTAGAACGGCCACAGCCACGCCAACCATCGCGTACATCACGTTCTGGCGGGCAGTATTGACCTTGTCCGGGTCGCCGCCGGCGGTGATGAACAGGAAGCCGGCCCAGAGCAGAAACATAACCGCGACAATCAGCACGATGACGAAAAACCAATTCATGATATTATTGATCGCTTCTTCCACCGAGTTGGTTGGGGGGGCCGTATCTTTTGTGACATCATCTTCGGCCGGCGGAGGAGTCAACGCCGCGTTCACCGCCACCGGAACAAACGCCAAACCAAGGAAGGAGAACAGAACCATAATGCTGATCAATATTTTTTTCATTATTTTTTTTATTTTTTTTTATTTTTTTTTATTTTTTATTTCTGTTTTAGTTGTTTTATTTTTTTAATATTTTTATTCTCCCAACAGCCCTCTCACAAAAGACACAAGCCCTCGCGCCATAACCGCTACGCCTACTCCAATCGCCCCGTAAAATAAACTGCTTCTTGCTTTGGTAAGCTTTTCCGGGTCGCCGCCGGCGGTGATGAACTGGAAACCGGCAAATATCAGAAATAAAACCGCGATAGTCAGCACAAAAGCAAAGGCCCAATTGGTTATATTATTGATAGCTGTTTCCACGCTTAGCGTTGGCGCGTCTTCGGTGATAAAATCATCGTCATCGTCGGGCGTTGCCCCAAAACCCCCGGCTGGAACAAGGAACAGAGCAAATAAAATCAAACTGGCGATAAATTTTTTCATTTTTTTAAAAAATCGGATTTTTTATCGTTTTTTATTTTGGCCGCCGGAATCATGTTTTTTTAACATTCAGTATTTGTCTCAAAGCCAATACAAACCCTTTCGCGAGAACCACTATCCCCAATCCGATCAACGCGTAATAAACCATTTTCTTGCCCGTTTCCACTTTTCCGGGGTCTCCGCCCGAAGTCACCATCATGAAACCGCCGATAATAATGATCAAAGGGCAAATAATGATAGCAACCGTAAAAAAGAAATTAATGACATTTTCAATGATATCTTCCAGGCTTTCAGCTTTAATAGGATTATCGACTTTCACTTCGATCGGATCCTTTTCTTCCGCAACCGCCGCCATGGCGTTTTTTATACCCGGATTTCCGTTATCGGCCAAACCGATAAAGAAAGCCGCACCCGACGCTGCCGCGCATAAAGTTAACAATATTCCCTGGATGATCCGGCTTTTTTTCATCTTTTCCGTATTTTTCTATTTTTATTTTAGCAAACGGTTTTTTAAAATCAAACACCCCGGGCCGCCTAAGTTTTCTTCACGCCGAGAAGCGCCCTTATCAGAATAACAATCCCTTTCGCCATAATGGCTATGGCCAAACCGATCAACGCCCAAAAGATGATTTTTTTACCCGTTTCAAGCTTTTTAGGATCCCCTGAAGCCGTAACGAACATAAAACCGCCGATAATTATTACAATCGGGCAAACAACCAGCGCTATCGTAAAAACAAAATCGATCAAATTGTTGATCACTTTATCCAAGGTATCGTCGGTAATGGGATTAACGAATTCCACATCAACCGACACATCTTCATCGTTGGTTGCGGCGAAAACCGCCGATGACGCGCCGCAACCGTCTCGCCCGATAGCCGGAACGAGGCCTAACCCCAATCCCAAAACCAGCAAAAGAACCGGTAGAATTGTTTTTTTAAGCATTTTTAATATTTATAACTAAGCTACGGTTTTTTAAATATAATGCCGTAATGGTATCCGCCGGCCTTGAAAGCCTCCACAAACAGCAATCCGACGCTGTCTGCCAAAGATCGCACCTCCTCGGCGCTTATCCTGGTTTCCGGACCGGCTGTTGCGTTTTTTTCCCAATCGATTACCAATATCTTTCCGTCCGGCCGCAAAATCCTTTTCGCTTCTTCGAGTGTTCCTTTTTTGTTGTCGGTCTGGAAAAGGACGTTGGAAAGCAGGACAAAATGCACGGAATTATCCAAAAGCCGCAAAATCGTCTTTTCAACATCCATGCGGATAGTCTCAACGTTGAATATCCCTTGCGATCTTAATTTCCCGCGAAGCGCGGAAAGAGGCTCTTCTTGGATATCGATAGCGTAAACCTTCCCTCCTTCCATGGTCTTTGCCATGGGGATGGTCCATCCGCCGGAACCGCACCCGAAATCAGCGGCAACCATACCGGGCTTCAATTCCAAATGGCTTCTGATGATGGATGCGGGATCAAGGAAATCTTCGGGCATCGCAAATATTTATAAGGCTTTAATACATTCTAGCCGAATAGGGGCTAAATACAACTGGCCGAAGCCACTTTATCCCCAGTTTCCAGCCTCATAATCCTTACGCCTTGAGTCGGCCTGGAAAGCGTTGATATTCCGTTGATCGGAATCCTTATGACCTGGCCTTTCTTGGATATGATCATCAGTTCTTCCTCGTCGGAGAGGACGAAAGATGTTACAAGTTCACCGGTCTTTGAGGTAATTTGCGCCGTTTTGATCCCCGAACCGCCGCGATTTTGCAGGCGATATTCTTTTAAGCTGGTCTTTTTGCCGTAACCGTTTTCCATCACGACTAAAATCAGCCTGTCTTTTTTCTTTTCACCAGACGCTTCATTGGCTTTTGAAGGTATTACATCCATTCCGACAACCTCATCTCCGCGCTTTAAGCCAATAGCCTTAATGCCGGCGGCTTGCCTGCCCATCGGCCGTATCTGGCTTTCTTTGAATCTAACCGACTGTCCTTTCTTGGTGACGATCAAAACCTCATCGTCGCCAGTCGTTTTCGACACCTTTCTCAAGGAATCGTCTTTTTTTAACGTAATGGCAATCAAGCCCGAACGGCGGATATTGTCAAAATCGTCCAATGAAGCTTTTTTGGCAATACCGTTCTTGGTAATAATTAAGAGATATTTTTCAGCAACCGGCTTTTCTTCTTTTTGTTTAGCTTTAGCTTTTGGATCCGCTTTCTTGTCGAGCGGCATCATGTAAAGGACTTTTTCCTGGGGAGACATTTCCAGGAAGTTGACCACCGCCCTCCCTTTGGCGACGCGGGCACCTTCTGGAATCTCGTAAGCTAAAGTCTGGAATACGCGTCCCGAATCGGTAAAGAACAGGATCCGGTCATGAGTATTGGCGATCAAAGACTGCTCAACGATATCATCGCCCACGGTCTTAAGCCCGATGATGCCCTTGCCTCCCCGTTTCTGGATCTTATAGGTTTTAGGATCGATCCTTTTGATATATCCGGAGTTGGTAAGGGTAATAATGGTTTCTTCCTCCGGTATCAGGTCTTCTTCGGAAATCTCTCCGATACCGCCCGCGTGAACTTTGGTGCGGCGATCGTCGCCGAAATTAAGCTTTACTTCAGCAAGCTCCTTTTTCATTACGGTCTTGATGCGCGCCGGACTTTTAAGGGTTGCCGACCAATCTTCGATCATCGCCATCAATTGCTTCAGCTCATCCTCGATCTTTTTCCTTTCTAGTTTGGCAAGGGCCGCAAGCTTGGTTTCAAGAATGGCATTGGCTTGGACCTCGTCAAGCTTAAAACGCTTCATCAAATTAACCCTGGCATCGTCCCGATTCTCCGATTTCCTGATAATCCTGATCACTTCATCGATATCGGCCAGGCATTTAACCAAGCCTTCCAGAATATGGGCTCGCTCCTTGGCTTTATCCAGCTCGAATTGGATCCGGCGGATAACCACTTCCTTGCGGTGAGCCAGGAAATAATTCAACGCATCCGCCAGATTCATCACTTCGGGCTGAATGCCATCCACCAGCGCCAGCATATTCAAATGGAAAGTCCTTTGCAAATCGGTAAATTTGTAAAGGCGGTTTAAGATTTTTTGGGGATGCCCGTCTCGATGCAAATCAATCGCAATTCTCATTCCTTCCTTGTCGGATTCATCGCGCACGTCTTTTACCCCTTCGATTCTTTTTTCAGCCACAAGATTGGCTATTTGCTCCAATAAGTTTGATTTTTGGACTTGGTAAGGTATTTCCGTGATCAGTATCTGATACCGATCATTTTTTTCCAGATTAACGATTTCCGCTTTTCCCCGGCACACAATAGGGCCCTTCCCTTGGGAATAAACCTGGATTATCGATTTTTTATCGAAAATCTCTCCGCCTAACGGAAAATCCGGCCCCTTGACGAATTCAAAAAGGTCTTCGGTTGTTGCTTTGGGATTATCAAGCAGGTAGGTCAGCGCGTCACACACTTCTCCCAGGTTATGGGGAGGAATATTAGTAGCCATTCCCACCGCAATGCCCAAAGACCCGTTCAATAGAAGCTGCGGAACAGGCGAAGGAAGCACCGAAGGCTCCTTTCGGGTTCCATCGTAATTATCGATGAAGTTTACGGTATTTTTCTCGATATCGCGCAAAGTTTCCTCGCCTACTTTCGACAGGCGGCATTCGGTATAGCGCTGGGCCGCGGCCGGATCACCGTCGATCGAACCAAAGTTGCCTTGGCCTTGCACCAGCGGATATCTTAAAGTAAAATCCTGCGCCAAGCGCACCATTGTTTCATAAACAGCCATATCTCCGTGAGGATGATAGCGGCCAAGAGTCGAACCGACGACCGTCGCCGATTTTCGGTATTTGGCGTTATGGCGCAGCCCTTCCTCAAGCATCACATACAAAATCCGGCGCTGGGCGGGCTTTAAACCGTCGCGCACATCGGGTAAAGCCCGGGCCACGATCACCGACATCGCGTAATCAATGTAGGAATCTTTCATGATCTCCACGATTTCGGTAGCTTTCACTTGTGTCTCAACAAACGGTTCTTCAGGCTGCCCCTTTTTTTTGTTTTTATCGTCTTTTGATTTTGCCATGGTCTTGTTTTGTTTTCCGATTTATCCGGCGAATATCGGAAGCTATATCGCCAAAACAACGATTTTTGCGTTATCTTGCTGAATATCTTTTTTCTTAATAACCAGTTTAGGCAGCGGCTCAACCGGTCCTACCCCTACCGCTTTCAAGAAATCCTGCAGAGGATCGAGCTTCATTTTTAGCTTTGGAACCTGGTAATTGGTTGGAATGGTGACGCTGGGCTCGATTTGAGTCATGATCTTCATCGCTTCTTTGGCTCCAGCCGCCTCCTTGCCGCCTACCGGACACGTCAAAATATCAATCGGTCCGAGTTTCTCGATCTGATCCTGGGTAAGTTCGGCCTGTTTTAAATTGCCCAAAACGCAGATTTGGATGTCTTCAGCTTCAATCGCGTATATCGTATTCTGCGTCTTCTTGCCATCTTTGTCGGTTGATGCCATTCCTTGCACGTAAACACCCTTAATTTCATACTCGCCGGGCCCGTCGATCAAAAAAGCCGAATCCTGCGCGCCGGTTTTTTTAAGATTGGTAACCGTGTATTGCTTGTTGGTAAGCAAAACAATATCGGCATTGGATTTCGGGGTTTTTAAACCGGTTTCGTCCTCGTTGAGCGGATCGATCAAAATCGTAACATGCTCCCCTTTGCCGCGGGCGGCAATGATCTGGAAACAGGATAAACCGTGCCAAATTATTTGCATATTCGTTTTAGGGATTTATTAAAAAAGAAAAAATAGGAATTACAATTTCCAATATTTCAGATTAGCACGGAAATTTCCAAAACTCAATAACAAAACAAGCTCTTATTTTTTTATCCGGAGACGCTTCATTTATTTGACAAAATATAAAACATATTCGGGGCTTGAAAAAGAATTCAAAATAAGATACATTCTTTTTATAGCCGCGGCGCAAACGGCAGAAACGGGTGCGCGCAAGACGGCATGCGGCCATGGCCGCAGAAACAAATATGATGAAAGAAACTGTAAAAAACGCCAATTTGTTAAACCCTCCTAAGGTGGGAGAGATAGTCAAGGGAACGGTAATCGTCCAGGAAAGATCTTCCCTTTTTTTGGACTTGGGAGCAATCGGCACCGGCATCGTTTACGGAAGGGAATTTTATGAAATAAAAGAAAGGCTTAAGGATTTGAATGTCGGAGATCCCCTTTCGGTCAAGATCGTAAACCTGGAAAATGACGAAGGATATATCGAATTATCGGTATCGGGAGCAACCAACGAGCTCGTCTGGGACTCTTTAAAGAACAAAAAGGACAACAAAGAATCCCTAACCATCAAGGTGCTTGGCGCCAACAAAGGCGGACTGATCACCAAGATCTCCGGTTTGGCGGCTTTCCTCCCCGTTTCCCAGCTTACCAGCGAGCATTATCCCAAAATTATGGGAGGCGATCCGGAAAAGATACTTAAAGAGCTCCAAAAATTCATCGGAACCGACCTCAATGTCAGGATTCTCAACTTGAAACCGAAAACCGGCGAAATCATTTTATCCGAGAAGCTCGGAGAAATGGAGTTGCGCGAAGAAGGGTTGAAAAAATTCAACATTGGCGACAAGGTTGATTGCGACATAACCGGCGTCATGGAATTCGGCGTATTCGTAAAATTCGGCAAAGAAAGCTTCGAAGGCCTTATCCCGGTTTCGCAAATAAGCTCCGATCAGACCAAAAACCTCTCTGAACATTTCCGGATCAATGATAAAATCAAGGCAAGGATAATAGAAATTGCCAACAATAAAGTGTTTTTGTCCCTCAAAGACCTAGATTAGCCCTCTTTAGCCGCAGCCTATTAACAAGTCACAAATATTTCGCAGCGCGTTGCGGACCATCTTTTGGGAGGAGTTTGGCCGCCTAAAGATTCATCAACCGACTGCGATTTTTGGCGAAAAGATGAACGATTTTGCAAAAAACCTAATTATCGTAGTAGTGATTTTTGTCGTTATCTCCGGGGTTTTCGCCCTATTTTCCAAGCCGGCCGAACCGGAAAAACAGGTTTCCCTCACGCAACTTGCCAAGGATATCAACGAAGAAAAGATTGCCAAGATAAAAGTAGCCGGCAACAACTTGGAAGTTACATACAAGGAAGGAATCAAGGCCACTTCGGAAAAGGAAGTCGAATCAACCTTATCCCAATCTTTTGATAATCTCGGAGTGGACAAGGCAAAGCTGTCTTCGGTTGAGCTGGAAGCGACGTCGGAAAGCAGCACCTGGTCATGGCTTGGACCGCTGCTGTTTGGAACGGTCATTCCCCTTATTATCCTGATCGTCCTTTTTATGATGATTTTCAGGCAGGCGAAAGGAAACGCAATGCAGGCTTTCGATTTCACAAAAGCAAAAACGAGGATCCTTGGCGCCGGCGGATCCCAAAAAATGAAAATCACCTTTGATGATGTCGCCGGTTTAAAAGAAGCCAAGGAAGAGCTGAACGAAATCATTGATTTTTTGAAGAACCCGGAAAAATACATGAAAATGGGAGCCAAAATCCCCCGCGGCGTGCTTTTGATGGGATTGCCCGGCACCGGAAAAACCTTGCTGGCCAAAGCCATTGCCAACGAATCCGGCGTTCCCTTCTTCTCGATCTCCGGGTCAGAATTCATTGAACTGTTTGTAGGCGTTGGAGCCAGCCGCGTAAGGAGCTTGTTTGAACAAGCCCACCGGGCCAAACGCGCCATTATCTTTATCGACGAAATCGACAGTATTGGAAAAGTAAGAGGCGTTGGCTTAACCGGCGGACACGAGGAAAGAGAGCAGACTCTCAATCAAATCTTGGCTGAAATGGACGGCATTGAAGGCGAGGAAGGCATAATCGTCTTAGGCGCCACCAACCGTCCCGAATATCTCGACCCTGCCCTGCTCCGCCCCGGCCGCTTTGACCGCCGGATTGTCCTGGATTTGCCCGATGTCAACGACCGCGAAGCGATTCTGAAAATCCATTGCCGTAAAACTCCCTTAGCCAAAGATATTAATATGCGCGAAGTGGCGGAACGAACGCCCGGATTTTCCGGAGCCGACCTTGCCAACGTCGTCAACGAAGCGGCGCTTCTCGCGGCAAGACGGGAAAAGCAGCAGATCTTCCAGGAAGACTTCCTGGAATCGATAGAGAAAGTCTTGCTTGGGCCGGAAAAGAAAAGCCATCTTTTAACCAAGGATGAAAAAGAGATTGCGGCCTACCATGAATCGGGCCATGCTTTGGTTTCTTCTTTCATGCCGAAAACCGATCCTATCCGGAAAATCTCCATCATTTCGCGCGGCATGGCTGCCGGCTATACGCTAAAAACCCCGATGGAAGAAAAACGCATCAGGACTAAAACGGAATTCCTCGCCGAAATCGCTACCTTGCTGGGAGGCTTTGTCGCCGAAAAGATCAAATTCGGGGAAACTACCACTGGCGCGTCAAACGACTTAAAACAAGCATCCGCTTTGGCTAGAAAAATGGTCAAGGTTTACGGAATGTCGCAACTTGGATCGATCGCGTTCGGAGAAAGGGAGGAACTGGCATTCCTGGGCCGCGAGTTCGGAGAAGAAAGAAACTATTCCGAAGAAATAGCTTCAAAAATCGACGACGAAGTTGCCAGATTCATCAATGAAGCCCAGGAAATGGCAATAAAATCATTGCAACAGCGGCGAAAATTGCTGGATAAAGTAGCAACGCGGTTAATCGAAAAAGAGACGATTGAAAAAGAAGAGTATGAAGCGCTGATCGGAGACGCAAGAGCGGAAAGCGAAAAATCATTGAAAAAAAAGGAAAAATAGATTAAAATCGAAGCGGTAAAAACGTTACGGCTTTTATTTGATCCCCTGGCAGCAAGACGCTTTGCTGCCAGGTTTTCTTAGGGCGTGTAGCTCAGTCGGTTAGAGCACGACTCTTATGTCGTTTTACCAACAGTGTATTCTGGGCGTGTAGCTCAGTCGGTTAGAGCACGACTCTTATGTCATTTTTTCAATATTATATTCTGGGCGTGTAGCTCAGTCGGTCAGAGCACGACTCTTATAAAGTCGGGGTCGATGGTTCGAGTCCATCCACGCCCACCTTAAGGAGTTGTTGAAAAAATGACGAGATTCGTTGCTGCGAATCATAAAGTCGGGGTCGATGGTTCGAGTCCATCCACGCCCACCTAAAAGAGTTGTTGGTAAAATGACGCGACCCGTACTCGGGTCATAAAGTCGGGGTCGATGGTTCGAGTCCATCCACGCCCATTTGAAGCCGAATTTAGTTTGACAAAAGAGTTAAAATTAGGTATTTTCTCAATGTAGCCTTGCCTCTACAGACCGTAAAAGCGCAAAAAATGTACGATGGGCGTATAGCTCAGTTGGTTAGAGCGTTTCGTTGACATCGAAAAGGTCTCCCGTTCGAATCGGGATACGCCCACAGGAGTTTTCAAAAATCCAATACCAAAAAATCCAATACAATATACAATACAAAAAGTATGACAAAACAAATCGATGAATTCGTAAAACAATCTTTGAAAGCAGGCTTGCCTGAAATCAATACCGGAGATACGGTTAAAGTTTCCCAGAAATATACCGATAAAGATAAGGAAAAAATCCAGATCTTCGAAGGAATGGTGATCGCGAAAAAACACAATAAAGAAATGGGCGCCACCATCACCGTCAGAAAGATCGCTTCCGGAATAGGGGTCGAGAAGATCTTTCCTATCCACTCCCCCATGATCGCCAAGATCGAGGTTGTGAAATCAAGAAAAGTAAGACGCGCCAAGCTTTATTACATCAGAACGGCAAAAGGAAAACGCGCCCAGCTCAAACTGATCGAAAAAAAGAAACCTGAAGCTTCTAAGTAAAAACCTTTGAGCATGGTCCGGCGGCGCCGGAACCATGCCTTGCCCGGGTGTTGGAATCGGCAGACAAGCTAGCTTGAGGTGCTAGTGGGGAAACTCGTGCGAGTTCAAATCTCGCCCCGGGCACCGCGCTTAGCGTGGTACAAGGGACGCTCAGCGTCCCACCACGAATTATACTATCTGTTAGCATAAATATCCCGCAGCACTGAACGCTGCGAAAAAGCTTAATCTTTCGGCTCACTTTATTTTTGTTTTCGAGACGCTAAGCGTCTCGTTCGGGCGGTTAGCTCAGCGGCAGAGCGGCTCGTTTACACCGAGTAGGCCAGGGGTTCAAATCCCTTACCGCCCACAAAATCGCAAAACGCGATTCGGGAGGAATAATTTGAAAAACCAAGAGTACTTTGAAAATATAACTGCTTGGATGGAGACCGAACCAAACAAAGTCGTTGCCGAGCTATGCATTGCCCTATTAAATGATCACGATCCAAAAGAAATAGAAAAAATGTGCCGCGTAATAACCAAAAATTTCAAGGTTTTGGTAGCTGACATAAAAACACTCAACGACGCGTTCTACAAAAGAGAGACTCCCTCATTAAAATGCGCTTTTATCCATTTTGGCCAAAATTTAAAACACTTAGATGGAGTAAAAGGATTATCTCCTGAATTCACGACAAACCAGTTGGTTATAGCCGCAAGCAATGTATTGTACTTTTTAGAAAAACAAGGATGACTTCCATCCTTTTTTTATTGCTTAACACAACCAAAAACCGGCCTTAAATCTGCCGGTTTTTGCTTCTCTTTTACTGGAGCGATTGATGGTAGCGAAAATCGTCGTAGTTGCCCGGGTAGGCCGTAAGCATGCTGTTTTTAACCTCCCAGATGTTGTTGCAGACATTATTCAGCGTATAGCGGTCGTGGGATACCAATAAGACGGTTCCGTTAAAATCACGAAGAACATTGGTCACCACTTCCTTGCTCGGCAAATCCAAATGGTTGGTTGGCTCGTCAAGCAGCAGCAGATTGCTTCTCTGGAGGATCAATTCCGCGAGCGCTACGCGCGCCCGCTCCCCTCCGCTCAAACTGCCAATCGTTTTTTCGACATCTTTTCCGGTAAACAACAAGCTCCCCAGCACCTGGCGGATCTTTTGCTCATCTTCATTGATCTTTGACGCCACTTCGTCCAAAATGGTTTTTTTTGGATCCAGTTCCTCGTGGGCCTGGGCATAATAGCCAACAACGATCTTTTCGTGGATCTTAATGGTTCCTTTGATCAGGTCTTGCCTGCTCAAAATGGTTTTAAGCAGGGTGGATTTTCCCGTACCGTTGTTGCCGATGATCCCAACTTTATCTCCCCAATCCACTTCGATCTTCCCGTCTAAATGGAACAGCGGGCGGCCTTGGGCGCCAACCGACAAACGGTTGAGTTCCATAACTTTGTAACAAACTTTCCGGCCCGCATCAAGATTGACTTTAATATCGGAAACATCTTTTTTGGGCGGCTCCAAGCGTTCGACCTTGTCCAGCATCTTGATCCGGCTCTGAACACTGGCAGCCTTTGTGGCTTTCGCGCGGAATTTATTGATGAACACTTCTTGCTCCTTTAAATATTTCTGCTGCAGTTTGTAGTCCCGTTCCTTTTTTTCAACTTTTGCCTTCCGCTCTTCAACATATTGCGAATAAGGACAATAATATTTTTCGAAGCCTTCTTTGGACAATTCGTAGGTTTTATCGCAGATTTTATCCAAAAAATAACGGTCGTGGGCAACGCAAAGGATAGCTCCCCTCCAATGGGAAAGGAACTGTTCGAACCACTCGATAGTCTCGATATCCAAATGGTTGGTCGGCTCGTCCAGCACGATCATATTGGGATTGAATAACAGCACCTTAGCTAAAGCTAATTTTGTCCGCTCCCCCCCGCTTAAGGACTCTACCCGTCTCGTCCAGGCATCTTTTCGAAAACCGAAACTTTCGAGAATTTTCTCTATTTTTCCTTCATAACGAAAACCGCCGGCAAGCTTGAACTTATCCAAAAATCTGACATATTCCTCGGTCTCAGCTTCGTTAAGTTTATCCTGACTTTCTTTTTCTTCGTATCCCGCCTTAACCTCGATCAATTCGGACATTTCCCGGTTTGCCGAACGAACTTCATCTAAGACCGTATTCGACAAAGAATCCCAATGGGTCTCTTGAGGGAGGTATCCGATACGGGCTTCCTTGCTTACCTCGACCGCTCCATCATCGGCTGTTTCCTGTCCGACAACCATTTTCAGCACCGTCGACTTTCCGGTGCCGTTCGGCCCAACAATAGCTATCCGGTCGTTGTTTCTTACCGTTAGCCTTAGATCCGAGAAAATCTCTTCTTTTTCGAATGTTTTAACAACATCTTTTAAGATAACCAACGGATGCTGCGATCGAGAACGGTTGGCTTCAAAATATTTTTTATTGATTTTAATTTTTGCTTCCATAAGATTATCTGTATTTCTGAGACATTGGACCGTCAACAAAAAAACAGGGATTATCGCGCAAGAAACTGACAGCTTCAGCGCGAAATTACGCTTTCAAAAAAGCGCTTTCCCTGCTTGGTCACATCGCGACAATATATTCAAGCTGGCTGGAAGAATCTTTCCTTTTTGACATACTAATATTTATACATTGTAATATATAATATTTCCCGCGAATTTGCAAGGTTGGCGCAAACAATATGCCTCCAAAAAACACGCCTTTGGTTCCTTCGCGGCAAATATGCCGCTTTTTTTATTGCCTTTTTAAGTAAAAGTGGTATTATAATTGATTGCGTTCTGCGGTCAATTTTTTGGCTTTTTTTATTCCCCTGCCCGTTAACCGCACGGCAGGCTGATCAAATCCGCTAAAAGGTGGGATGCCAGAGTGGCCGAATGGGGCGGTTTCGAAAACCGCTATACCTTCACGGGTATCGGAGGTTCGACTCCTCCTCCCACCGCCACGTATAAAATAAATTTTTACGTGGCCGGAACGTTGATTTAGGAAGTAAATTTTACGTTCCGCTGCTAAAAAAATATGTCCCTTTTTTCTAAAAACAAAAGAAAAGAACCGCAAAATATCGATGAAGTTTTGGCGCAATTCGAACAGTTAAAGGAACGATTCGAAAAGTTATCGCAAGAAATGGAAGCCGCAAAAGCCGCCAGCGCGGCCAATTTGAAAAAAATAGCCGTAATAAGGTTTAATCCTTTTTCCGAGCTGGGTTCCAACCAAAGTTTTTCCGCGGCAATCTTGGATGAGGCGAACAACGGCCTGGTTATCACCAGTCTTTTTACCAGAAACGAAAACCGGGTATACGGAAAACCGATCAAAGACGGAACATCAACGTTCAAGCTTACCGACGAAGAAAAAGAAGCAATAAAAAAAGCCCAAGAGGCCAGATAATATCACAATGGAAACGAAAGAAAACAGGACAATTCGGCCTCCCGTAATCGTAGTTATGGGCCATGTCGACCACGGCAAGACCTCGATTTTGGATTACATAAGAAAAACCCATATTGCCGAAAAAGAATCGGGAGGCATCACCCAGCATATCGGCGCTTCCCAGATCGAACACAATAAGAAACTGATCACTTTCATAGACACGCCGGGACATGAAGCTTTCTCGCAAATGCGGATGCGGGGATCAAAAATCGCCGATATCGCCATTTTGGTTGTTGCCGCCGTCGAAGGGCTCCAACCCCAAAGCAGGGAAGCGATTAAACATATCAAAAAAGCCGGAATACCGATGATCGTGGCGATCAACAAGATTGATATGCCCGGAGCAAATCCCGATAAGGTAAAACGGGAATTGCAAAAAGAAGATGTTTCGGTCGAGGATTGGGGCGGTAATGTTCCTTCGGTGCACGTTTCGGCCAGAACCGGAGAAGGAATCAACGAACTCCTGGAAATGATCTCGCTTGTTGCCGAAATGGAAGATCTTCAGGCCAGCCTGGATAAACCGGCCCGCGGTATAGTGATCGAATCGTCGCTTGATCCCAAAAGAGGGCCCAGCGCCAGCGTTCTTCTGCAGGACGGCTTGCTGCAGCCCGGGATGGCGCTGGCAACGCCTACCGCCTTCGGAAAAATTAAAAGCCTGGAAAATTTCCGGGCTTCCAAAATCGAAAAAGCCCTCCCCTCCCAGCCGGTCGTTATAACCGGTTTTGAATCAGTTCCCAAGATCGGCGAAGCCTTTGAAGTAATGCCAAATATAGAAACGGCACGGCAGTTTACGCAATCACCCTCCGGAAAATCGCTCAAAGAAAAAACGGCCTGCGCGCCGGTCAAAGAAGGCCAGAAAGTTTTAAATCTTATCTTAAAGGCTGATTTCCTCGGGTCCAGCGAAGTATTGGAAGAAACGCTGGCCCAGCTGCCTCAAACCGAGACCGCTATGAGAGTCGTAGACTCCGGAGTTGGAGAAATAAATTTAACCGACGTTAAAATGGCAAAAAGCTGTAACGCGGTCATTATCGGATTCAGGGTAAAAACGCACCCGACGGCACAAGTAATGGCGGAACGGGAAAAAATCCGGGTCATGAATTTCGACGTAATTTATGAACTGGTCGAATGGCTTCAGAAGTTCATGGATAAAATGAAAGAACCCCAGATCGTCCGGAAAGACATTGGAAAGCTTAAGGTTCTGTTAAGTTTTTGGGCTGAAAAAAACCGCCAGATCGTCGGCGGCAAAATAACGGAAGGAGAGGTTAAAAAAGGCGTTAAGATCGAAGTGGTAAGAAATAACGCAGTGGTAAGCCACGGACGGCTCATCAACCTCCAAAAAAACAAGAAAGACATTGTCGACGCCGGAAAAGGCGAAGAGGTAGGCATCCTGTTCGAAGGTTCCGAAAAAATCCAGGAAGGAGATTATTTGGTCTTTTATACTCAAGAAAAAAACTTCTAATACCATGGATCGAAGAGTGGAAAAACTAAACAATCTGATACAAAAAGTGATGGCGGAGCTTATCCTGAAGGAATTTTGCGTAACGCGAGATGTTATTATTTCCCTCACTTACGTTGAAACCAGCGAAGATTTCGCAGAAAGCAAGATATTTATTTCAACGATCCCCAATGATTCCAGGGAAAAAGTGGTAAACGCCCTAAACAAAGAAGCTTATCTTTTCCAGAAGATGCTGAATAAAAAATTAAAAATGCGCCCGGTTCCCAGAATTAAGTTTTTCGAAGACGAAAAACCGGAACAAGCCGAAGCGGTGGAAAAGATCTTATCCAAGATCGGAAAAGAACAGCAAGAGGGGTAAGAGAGCTTCCCCGTCAACATTGAAAAAAAGACGGAATTATATTAATAATCTATTATATTAGCTTAAGGCCAGGTAGCCAAGCAGTAAGGCGACAGTCTGCAAAACTGTTACGCATGGGTGCAACTCCCATCCTGGCCTCATTTTCTATCTAGCGTCCTATAATTATAGAACGGTAAAGGCACCTGCAGACTATTGATTTTGCGTCCACCATTTGCTATATATTTTTTATAATGAATTTTATAATGATTTTTATAATGATTTTATAATGAGAAAAAAGATTTGGACGGAAGAACAGCTAGTAAAAGCGGTTAAAGAATCTTTCAGTTTTAGAAAAGTTTTAAACAAGCTCAAACTAAAGGAAGCTGGTGGAAATTATACGCAGATCAAAAAATACATTAAAGAATTGCATTTAAGCACCGCCCATTTCAAAGGCAAAGCCTGGAACGCCGGTTTGCGAGGACTTGGCAAGCCAAGATTAACCTTGGATGAGATATTGCAGGAAAACAGCTATTTCCAAAGTTTTAAATTAAAAAAACGATTATTTGCCGCCGGTTTAAAACCAAAATACTGCGAATTATGCGGCTGGGCCCAACAATCCAGTGATGGCTATGTTCCATTGGAATTGGACCATATCAATGGTAATAAATTAGATAACCGGCTGGAAAATTTAAGAATCCTATGTCCGAATTGCCATAGCCTGCAGCCTACTCACCGCGGGAAAAATAGAAAAAGAAAAAATATAAAAAATAAATAGGCCCGAGTGCTGGAACTGGCATACAGACAGCACTTAAAATGCTGCGGGGGAAACCCCATGTGGGTTCAACTCCCACCTCGGGCACAACTATATAACAATCTTGGATTTCACCTCTTTTTTTGGCGGCGGCGGCTAACGCCGCCCATTGTGTTTTGGGTAAACCGCTGATTTTTTTGGCGGACAAATACAGGTTCGAGCCGAAGATTTTTTTGGCGAATGATTTTTTGGCGATTAAATCCTCATTTAAGGATATTTTACCCACATTTTGAGCGTCTTTTAGCCATTCTCTCATCGGTTCGAGCCAATTATTTTGGCAAAGTTCCAAATCGTTGATTTTCTCCTCTAAAGTCTTTTTCCGGCTCATTAACTCCGCTCTTCTCTCCAAGTATTCCGCCCGTTCGATATCTTGATCTATGTAAGTATCAATCACGCGTTTAAGTTTGATATTTACCTCTGCTAATTCTTCCCGCGCTTCTTGAATAAGGCCAGCCGAAGATTGGGCAAGATTTAGCTTATCATTGTCCGCCATCTGGTTTAATTCTTTTGCCCAATCTTCGGGCAAAGAAAATTTTTGCATTTCCTCGGATAACTGGCGGTTAAGCTCCTCCTCTCTGATATATGGCTGGCGACATTTAACAGTCTTGGACTTTTTGGAACAGCGGTAATAAGTATGGCCTTTCTGATATTCGCAAGTTACCATCATTCCGCACTCTCCGCATTGGAAAAGTCCGCATAATGCCTTCGGCTCAATTTTTGCCCTTTGCGGCTTACTCCTTTCTTCCAAAACCGCCTGCACTCTATCAAAAAGCTTCTTTGTAATAATTGGCTGGTGTTTGCCTTCGTGAAGCTCGCCGCTATAGTAAAAATATCCGTAATAAAACGGATTGCATAAGAGACGCGAAATTTGGTCTTTTTTCAAAGGATTTCCGCCTTCGCTTTTCCAGCGTCTGGTCGGCTCTGTTTTAATGCCATTCTTAGCAAGAAATAAAGATATATCTTCCAGCCGTGATTCGTTTTGAGCATAAAGTTCAAAAGCCTGTTTTATTACCCTTGCCTGTTTCCTATCCAAGGCGATGGTCTTTGTCCTTTTATCGTTCATATACCCCAAGGGAGCTTGTCCGGGATAAATTCCTTGTCTGGCTTTTTCCCTCAATCCTCGGCTGGTGTTCTGGCTTAAATCCAAAATATACTGGTTGGCCATTCCAAACTCCACGCTCATCATTAAGACATTATCCGTGGGGAAATAACCCCGGTCGTGGGTTTGGATATGTTGGATTATGCCTCGTTGCAACATCCAACTGATCTGGCCGCCATCAATCGGATTTCGAGCCAGCCTGTCCAGTTTCCAGCAAATAATGCCTTGTGCCTCTCCCTTCTCTATCCGTGAAAGCATAGCGGTAAAAATCGGACGACCCGGAACCTTAGCCGACTGCTTTTCAATAAAAGTTTCTTTTATATTTAGACCTTCGCGTTTAGCAAAAGAGCGCAACTCGGAAAGTTGCGCGGCAATAGATAAAACTTGCATATCCTCGGTATCTGTAGATTTACGGCAATAAAGGAAGTAGTCGAACATAGTATATGCTAACTATAGTATGTAGAACCAAAGTTAGCAAGATATATACTATAGTTATCACCTATGAAAAAAGAAGTCCTATTAAAATTTGGGCAAAAAGTCCGCGATGAACGGACGAAATTAGGTTTATCTCAAGAAGAATTGGCTACTCGTGCCGGAGTTCACAGAACCTACATCGGAATGATCGAACGGGCCGAAAAGAATATAACTTTGGAAAATATAGAAAAGATCGCGAAGGCACTCAAAATAAATATCGGCGATTTTTTTAAATCATAAATATGAAAATCGTAAATACATACTCATTTAAAGGCGGGGAAAAATTTATCAAAGAGAACCATCCGAAGGAATTGGCGGAAGTTTTGGAAGTTATTGAAAACCTCAACGCTAAAATATGCTTAACAAAGGAAAGTGCCGAAAAGACGATGAAGGGCGAACTCCTGTTCTCCCCCAGCGATATGAATCATCACCTCAAAACGGCCTTACACAAGAAGAGCTGGACTGAAAAAGCGAATGGAAAGAAAAAAGAGTATGCGGAGCCGCGTCATGCTTTCGGCGGCGGACGTTTCCGCGAGATGGACGGAATAAAAAACAAAGTAGGCTTGGAAATTCAGTTTGGAAAGTATGCCTTTATGGGTTACGATATTTTTTCCAAGATGATTATTTTCAAAAATCTTGGCCTTATTGAATGTGGAATAGAAGTTGTTCCGGCGGAAGAATTAGTAAAACAGATGTCCACCGGCGTTTCTTCTTTTGACCAGCTCCTTGTAGACTTTGAAAATAGAGGCGAAAGCAATATCGATATTCCGGTCTTTGTTATTGGAATTGGACTGACTGAGCGGGAAAAGAAGCAGGCGGAGAAGATAACCACTCTATTCAAAAGCGATAAAAAAGCAGCTCTTGGCTCGATTAAATTACGCAAATATAACGGGTCAAAACCCGGCCCCAAATAAACTTTCTCTTGCTTTCTTAAACTCATCCGGCGTCCTTGCAAGCTCAACATTGCTTGTCGGCTGATAAACCGGCGTACCCATTAAACGATGTTTTAAAGTGCCGTTCGCAGCGGCCTTTATTCGTTCTTCGGCAACATCTAAATATTCTTTTATAATATCCGAGCCATAACCCTTTCGATTGTGTAAAACCGCAGCACAGATCGCACTTCCTACCCCCAAATAAGGATCAAGAACTATGTCGCCAGGATTTGTCATAGATAATACAAGTCTTTCAATAAGCTCAATCGGGAATTGGCAAGGATGATTTGTTTTTTCTGGATGGTTGTTTTTTACGTTTGGGATTTCCCAAACATCGGACGGGTTTTTCCCAAGAGGATTACAAGAAAGGGTGCCATATTTTTCATTCTTCTTGAAGTTTTTCTTGCCCGGATATTTTTGAGGAACTCGTACAGGGTCCAAATTGAAAGTATAGCTATCATTCTTGGTAAACCAAACTATAGTTTCGTGCCGTCCGGAAAATCTTTTAGAACAGTGTAAGCCGTGTCCAAAATGCCAGATAACCCGGTTTCTAAGCTTGAGTCCATTTTTCTTGCCGATAGCATAAATGAGCGCGTCCAAAGGGAAAACCTCGCCATTTGTTGCGATATGGTTTCCCACTTGCCAGCAAATACTGCCATCATCAGTTAATATGCGGCAAGCTTCCTTTATTACTGCCTCTTGCTCGGCGAGATAAATATCCAAATCTCTTCTTTTTTCGTATTCTTTGCCAATATTGTAAGGCGGCGATGTAACAACAAGTTTGACCGATCTTTCAGGCAGCTTTTTCATTAATTCGATACAATCTCCGTGGAAAAGAATTACATCAGCGTCCTTTGAGATATTACGCGCAATTTTTATTTTCTTTATAGGCAAAAGCGACGATTGGCAAGGTTTATTTTCTAAATTTTCGGGTTTTTGTATGGTTTCAGGATTGGGATTTTCCGTTTTGATTACATCTAAAACAATGCCCTGTATCGTTATGGGAGTTTCTTTATCGATTATTATCGGCTCTATACTCTTATTCGCCGGTTGCAAACGGATATAGTCTTTTTCTTTATAGAACTTCTTTAAAGTAGCCTCTTGATTATTAATCAAAGCAACAACCTTCTGCCCGTTATTTGCCGTTTGTTGATATTTAACTAAAATAACATCGCCATCGTTGATATTCTCGTCGATCATACTATTGCCAACTACCCGCAGGGCGTATATTTCCGCTGACCGCGGAAGCTTATCCTTTGGAACCGCTATGGTTTCATTGTTTTGGATTGCCTCAATCGGTTGGCCCGCCGCAATCATGCCCAAGAGAGGAATCTTAACTAAAGGTTGATCGTTTGCAATACTAATCGCTCGCGCTTTATTTTCGATTTTATCCAGATAACCGCTCTCTTTAAGTTTTGAAACATGGAAATGCGCCGTGGAAACGGAAGCTAGCTTGAATTTTTTTTGTATTTCTTCAAGAGAGGGGGCATACCCCTTTTTTAGAGAGTATTTTTTTACGAAGTCCAAAACTTCTTTTTGACGCTTTGTAAGCATTTGATATTGATTACTGTTTATAACTAGATTATAATAGAAAGAAAATAGAAAATCAAAGCCTTGGTTATCCCCAAGCGAAAATAACAATAAAGCTATGGCAAAATTCACAAGAACTCAAAAATTCACAAAAGAGAACATCTGCAATGTCCCCCAAAATAAGGCAATAATTTATAAAATAAAAGACGGGAGTGGTGAAAATCTCTATACAGGGATAGCTGGCCGCGGAAGAACACAGGATCGTCTATTGGAGCACAAAGAAATACAGAAAGAAAAAATACCCGGAGGTACTAGATTTCAATACGCAGTAGTTAAAACTAAAGTAAGGGCGCATGAAATCGAAAAATCAATTATCAAAAAAGATCAGCCGGAATTTAACAAAAATTGTAAGTAGCTTTTTATCCGCCAAAAAATCATTCGCCAAAAAAATCTTCGGCTCGAACCTGTATTTGTCCGCCAAAAAGATCAGCGGTTTGCCCCAAACACAATGGGCGGCGTGGGAGGTACCCGCTTTTTAATGCGCTGTTTCCCGGTATTAAAAAGGAGGAAAAATTTATATGCTCGACATTAAATTCAGAAAATTAAAAAAATCCGATATTGAAAAAATCCGGCTTTTTTATAAAGCCAACGGCTTGGATAACGCAGGAAGCCTTAGTGATGATTTTTTATTAAAATGCCTTAATTCCGAATTGATTTTTTCTGTTCTTTATCGCTGAATACAAAAAAGAAATTATAGGAGCTGTTTATTTTGTAGACCAAGGCGGTTTAATAACCGTTTGGAGTCTGGTGATAGATAAAAACTACAGAAATATGGGAATAGGCACCGAATTGGTAAACAGCGGCTTAAAAATCGCAGCCAAGAAAAAAAGAAACATGACCTCAACAATCACAGATCCGTCCAATATTCCCGCTATCAAACTGTTTAAGAAGCTAGGATTCACCGAAGAGCGGAAAAGAATCAGGTTGGACAAAATAAACTAATTATAAATTATATATTTCCAATTGTTATTTCTTTGGGCTCACAAACCGCCCAGCGCAGTATAAAGCCATACAGGTAACCAAAAGCTATATCCTCCTCTGCAGGATGTGAAGAAACCTCCTCCCCAACTCCCGCTCTCTGCGAGAAAGACTGCAAGGTGCCTTTTGTTCAATGAGCAAACCCGTAATCTAAAAAGTGTTTTGTATACGGACATTTTGCACTCACTGGCCGAGGGCTTGGTTAGGAGTTAATCCCTTCAACCCGCAATGGCGGGTATTGTTGTAATCACGGTTCCATTTCCTTAATTTGTATCTCAAATCTTTGAATGACGCAAAGCGGTTCCGTTGGTAGAACTTCTCTTCATCTTCACGATGTGATC
>Ga0209507_1000213_pt1 | contig 76696 bp, 58 predicted proteins | sample AD_UKC028_MetaG_FD_184414 | JGI IMG/M metagenome (GOLD analysis project Ga0209507, IMG submission 184414) | Active sludge microbial communities of municipal wastewater-treating anaerobic digesters from USA - AD_UKC028_MetaG (SPAdes) (version 2) | ecosystem: Engineered > Bioreactor > Anaerobic >...
AGTCGCCGATCTCGGGGTTGGTAAAGTACTGTTTCCGGAGGCTCTCGGGGTTGAGCTTCCGGTATTCCTCCCGGATGCGGGCATACCGATCGTCCACGATCCTGTATTCCCAGTCCGAGAGGAGCTTCCTGCGCAAAGCCGTCCGCGCCTTCTCCCGATGGACCTTCGTCAGCATGACGCGGTTGAAGAGGATGGGCTTGTAGCGGGAATACAGGTATTCTCCCAGATGCATGCGGTTCAGGCTCGACTTCGGGATCGACTCGGTCAATTCGCCGAATTTCAGCTTGGGCAGTACGTACAGAGTATCCCCGGGCCAGCCTGAGTTGAGCTCCTCGAGTCCGCCGGCGTTGAAGTGCTTGAGAAGGGCCCGGACCGCCTCGACCCGGTTCTCCTGGTTCTTCCTGAGCCCGTCCAGGATGTCCCGGAAATCGCGGGATTGCTGCTTGAACCATCGGGCCGCGTCCTTGCCGTTCTTGAAGCGGGGTAGGGTCGCGAGGAAGTGGAAGCGGCGGCCCTGGATCAGGATGCTGAACTCGAGGGCAAGGTTGACCCGGATGCCCAGAGTCCTGCCCGCGTCCAGGGCCTCCTTCATCAGGTCGATGGAATCGATCGATCCATAGGCGATGGTCAGCTCGGAGATCCCCTTGATGAAGGCGTCGATCAGGAGCTGGGTCGGGTTCTTGCGGCCCGAGGTCGCCGTGTCGTGGACATGGTCGTCCCAACCCGCGTCCAGGTTCTTGAGGCGCGAATCGGTCTCCGGAAGCTCGACGACGTTGAGTTCAGCCAGGAGCTTCCGGATCACCGACTGCTGTCCGTGGCTGGATACGGAGAAATCCTGGAGGAGTTCGAGCTGGCGACGCCGGTCGCCCTTGTGCTTGATCGCCTCCTTGATGAGCCCCAGCTGGACGCGCGCCGTGTTGAGCGGAAGGTCGAGGGTCTTGGCGTGGAACGACACCTCGACCAGCATCCGGAGAGCCCGGAGCCTTGCCCGGGAATGCTTGGACTCCAGGTCGCTCACGACCATGATGTAGGCTTCCGCGATCGATATCCTGCGTTTCTTGAACCAGCGGGATACCCCCAACGGATGGGAGCGGGGGCCCTGGGCGATCGTTGCGGGCGCATCGATCCGGGCGTTCAGTTCCCGTCTAAGCTTATACAGCTCCGAGGAAAAACTCAGGGCGTTGACGAGCCTTAGGTATAGGCGCTGGGGGCCCGCATCCTTCATGGTATCTTAGTCTACCACAAGTACGCGGTATGGATAACGGGCCGTTCTGCGGAGCGTCCGGGTGACGTTCGACCGGCCGTCCGGTCATAACGATGGACCTCGGTTCTCAGGACGTCAAGCCGCCCGGAGCGGTACCCTTCGGCCTAGCGCGCCCGCACGAAGGTCATCATCCCTCCGTCCTCGTGGTCGATGATGTGGCAATGGAACATCCAGTCCCCGGGGTTTTTCATCACGAAGGAAATATCGACGAACCCGCCGAGGGGGACCGGCACGGTATCCTTCCAGATCGGCTGATCCGGCGCAGTCCCGTTGACGGACAGCACCCGGAACCTGGTGCCGTGGACATGGATGGGATGGTCCATGCGATGGCCCATCATCATGGACATGTGGTCCCGGTTGTAGATCCTCAGGGTCAGGGGAACCCCGACCTTCGCCTCGATGGGCCGGGTTCGGGGGAAGGCCCGGCCGTCGATGGTCCACACCATCCCCCCGGGGCCCATCATGCCGCCCATCCCGGAGGACAGGACGAGCTCCTGGTCCGGGCGCGCGGGAACGGCCGCGGGAGCCTCCGGGGCGGGAGGACGGAAGGGGGAGGCGGACGCCGGGACGGATCCCGGTCCGTACACGATCGGGATGACCAAGCCGAGTTCCGGGCGGGAGGAGGAGATCCTGTACCGTTCCCCCTCGTGCCGCGACGCGAATAACTCCGCGTCCACCCGCTCGCCCGGGGCCAGGTCGATGCGATCCGTCTCGTAGGGACGTTGGAGGGGATGGCCGTCGAGGTGCGTCACCCGGAACCGATGGCCGGATACCTTGAGCTCGTGGAAGGCCGCGGTCGACGCGTTGATGAAGCGGAGCTTGTGGATCTGTCCGGCCCGGACCCGCAGGGGCGCCACTGCATCCCCGGTCTTTCCGTTCACGGTCTCCACGTTCCCGTACCGCTCCATCTCCTGCCGGGAGGTCCCCTCGAGCCGGTTGCCCCGGGAATCCAGGAGCCAGTCGTCCAGCACAAAGGTGTGGTCCCCGTCGTAGAGGGCGTCCTCCGGGGCCAGTACGATGAACGGGGCGTAGAGCCCGCGGTCCATCTGGGGAAGTACCGGCATCCGGTGCGGGTGGTACCAGTAGGTCCCGCTCTCCCCCGCTAGGAAGTCGTACCGGAACACGGCCCCGGGCTCTATCGTGAGGGCGGGGCCGTCCTGGTCGTTCGGCAGGACGAGGCCGTGCCAGTGGATGTTCGTCGCGACCGGAAGGCGGTTGGTCACCGTCGCCCGGACCCGCTCCCCCGGGCGGACCACGATGGGCCGGCCCGGCACCGTTCCGCCGTAGGTCCAGGCCCGGGTCGTCAGCCCCGGCCGCAGCTCCCACTCGGTCTGCCGGATCTCCAGTTCCACATCCCCGGCCGCCGCCGGGACGGCGAGAGCCCCGGCCAGCACGGCTGTAAGAACCGCGTGCCGAAAACGAATCCGCCGTCGGACCATTCTCAAGATCACCTCCCCTTCCCGGATCGGAGGACCGAGAATATTACAAATATACTAATAAAAACCCTGTGTGCGCGTTCCCGAAATCCCATCCCGGCTGTCCCGCTGGGCGGTGAGGTCTACGATCGCCATGTCGGGCGGCTACGTAGTGATTCTAAAACGCTCTCCGTTCAGTGTATTGTCTAGATTAAGAAGGGGACCGTAGACGGATAACCGCCCGTGCCCGCACACTGCAGTGACCTTATCAGCTACGCGGAGCTTCTCAAGGGCGGGGCGATATACTTACCCGGGGGTGTCCATGAGACGTCAGCTATCCCTGACAGAGCAAAGGCAGGAGGAGGAGCGGACGGCCGGCGATTTTCTCGCCTTTTTCGAAGGGCGGCAGGACCTGGGCGCGGTCATCTATCAGGAATGGACCGCCAAGGACGTCCTGGGACATGTCGCCTCCTGGCACCTTAGTTTCGCCCGGAACCTCCTGGACGCGGTGAACGGCGTCAATCCCTCTCCGTTCAAGGGAACCCTCTCGGAAGTGAACGAGCGGGGCGTGCGGGAAATGTCCGTGCACCCTCCGGGCGAGATCCTCCGGATGATCCGGGAAGCCCAGGCGACCATCTCCGCCCATATCGAGGACCCGAGGGTCACGGAGATAGCCTACAAGAAGGGTTCCCGCAATTATTCTCCGATCGAGCACCTGGAGGTGGTCCGCCGGCACATCGACGGTCACCTGGCGGACCTGCGGAGGAAGGGGTAGGAGCCGCGGCGTTTCGTCGCTGCCGCGCGCGGCTGAATGCGCCGCTTCCGGAGGGGCTTCGCCCTCCAGCCCGCGGCATACGCCGCTTCGCGTCGTTTGTCGAGAGGTAGTTGATTGACGTGTACGCTATCGCGCACGACGGCATCCTGCCTCGGGCTTCCGGGCCGCCTTCGCGTTTTTCGCCGCATCCCTGCGGCGAGCCCTCGGTATGCGCTCGGGACGACGCTCCGGTTCGAATGCGCAGTTTCGCGTCGTGTCCGTTGGGGATTCGCCCTACGATCTCGGACATCCTGTCCTCGATCTCCGGGCCGCCTCGGGCGCTGGCGGCGCCCATCCTGGGGCGCCTTCCGGCGCTTCCGCGCCGCGCGCCTTCGGTTCGAATCCCCTATTCTATTAATGATGAAAACCGGCCTGACGGCCGGTTTTCGTCGGTTGGAGAATAGGGGATTCGAACCCCTGACCTATAGATTGCGAACCTATCGCTCTACCAACTGAGCTAATTCCCCATCGGTGCGGGCGGTACAATAGCCTGCCGGGCGTAAAAAATCAAGGGGCGCCCTCGGTCGTGGTAGGAACGTCGTCCGATCGGGGCGCCCGTGACCGCATACGGTACGGCGCCGGTAACCGGAGTCGGGGAGGCGACCGTAACCGCGGGGGCGGTTACCGCGGTCCGTCCTTCGGCCGGCGGCTCAAAAGGCGATGTACCGCGTCGGTCAGCCGGTCCTTGAACACGAGGCCCGCGAAGAAGAGGCACGCGGCGACGGTCAGGACGGCCAGGGCGGTCCCGTACTCGCCCCGGTAGGCGGAGTTGCCGATGAAGGCGCTGCCGAGGATCCCGGGTAGACGGCCGATCCCGGAGATCAGGATGAAGAGGGGCAGGGAGATCCGGCTCATCCCGACGACGTACGAGAGGGCGTCCTTGGGGATGCTGGGGATCACGTACAGCAGGAAGAAGCCCGCGGCCTCCCGGCCGGAGGCGGCCGCCTTTTCCAGCCGCGCGAGGACCTCGGGCTTCACGAGGCGTTCCACGAAGGGTCGTCCGGCCAGGCGGCCGACGTAATAATTGAAGACCGAGCCGGCCAGGATCCCCAGGGACGAGAGGATCGTGGCCCCCCAGAACCCGAAGACGTAGCCCCCGCCGATCTGCACGACCTCCCCGGGAATGATGAAAACCACGACCTGCAGGAACTGGAGCCCGACGTAGGCCAGGGGCGCGGCCGCGCCCAGGGACTCGACCCAGGCCCGGGCCCGCTGGGGGTCCCGGAAGATCCCGGTCAGGGGCTGCCAGAGGAGGATGCCTCCGCCCACCGCGGCGGCCAGGATGAGGGGAAAGGCGAGAGCGGCGATCCGGGAGCCGGGTTTACGGGACTTGTCCATGGCCAGGAGTGTAGCCGGGGGGCTTCGGTTTCTCAAGGTATACGCCAAATGCATAAAAATGCGTATAAGCTCTTGACGGAACCTTCCGATATGGAATAGGATCTCGTCAGATACTGATTCCGGGAGGTTCCCATGTCCTGCTGTCCCGAACCGTACGGGCTCTCATTCCTCGCAAAGACCCCTGTTTCCCCTTCCATCCGCCGTATTTTCCCCCGCCTCCGTCGTCGTTAACCGAAATCCCCGATAGACAGTTCCCATAGGTTCGAGATCCGGACGAGGCGTCCGGGGAGGTTCCATTCCCGCGCCTTCGCCGGGAACGTATTTTTATGCAAAGGAGTCGCATATGAAGATAGCCCTGGCCTATTCCGGCGGATTGGACACGACGGTCATCGTGCCCTGGCTCAAGGAGACCTACGACTGCGAGGTGATCGCCGTCTGCGGCGACGTCGGGCAGGACTGCGACTGGGCGGACCTGGAGAAGCGGGCCCTGTCCTCGGGGGCCTCCAAGCTCATCGTGAAGGACCTGAAACGGGAGTTCGTCGAAGACTACCTCTGGCCCCTGGTGAAGGCGGGGGCCGCCTACGAGGGCCGGTACCTCCTGGGCACCGCCGCGGCCCGGCCCCTCCTGGCCTCTAGCCTTACGGAGACGGCCCTGGCGGAGGGGGCGGACGCGGTCGCCCACGGGTGCACGGGCAAGGGGAACGACCAGGTGCGCTTCGAGCTGGGGATCCGCGCCGCGGCCCCGCACATGGATATCATCGCCCCCTGGCGGATCTGGAACCTCTCCAGCCGGGAGGACGAGATCGCCTACCTGGAGGCCCGGGGCATCCCGGTCCCCGTGAAGGTGGAGGATTCCTACTCCCGGGACGACAACCTCTGGCACGTGAGCCACGAGGGCTTGGACCTGGAGGATCCCGCCTTGGAACCCAAGTGGGAGGGGATGCTCAAACTGTGCTGTACCCCGGAGAAGGCTCCGAACGTGCCGGAGTACGTCGAGCTGGGCTTCGAGGGGGGCGTGCCGGTGGCCCTGAACGGGGTCCGGATGGGGGGCGTCGAGCTCGTCTCGGCCCTGAACGTCGCGGCGGGGCGCCACGGGATCGGCGTCCTTGATATGGTAGAGAACCGGGTGGTGGGCATGAAGAGCCGGGGTGTCTACGAGACTCCCGCGGGCACGGTCATCCTGGAGGCCCACGCCAAGCTGGAGCAGCTCTGCCTGGACCGGAAGACCCTTTCCTTCAAGCTCCAGGCCGCCCAGCGCTTCGCGGAGCTCCTCTACGAGGGCGAGTGGACGAGCCCCCTGATGGAAGCCCTTCGCGCCTTCGTGGATTCCACCCAGAAGGTGGTCACCGGAACGGTGAAGCTCAAGCTCTACAAGGGTGCTATACTGGGGGCCGGCGTCGCCTCGGCGTACTCGCTGTACGACAAGTCCCTGGCCTCCTTCGCCACGGGGCCCCTGTACGACCACCGGGACGCGACGGGCTTCGTCAACCTGACCGCCTTGCCGACCAAGGCCCGGAGCCTGGTGAACTCGCGCCTGGCGGCCCGGAAGGCGGCCGCGGGCGGCGGGGACCCGACCTTCCGGTACGGGACCGGGCGGGTGGCGGCCTCGGCGCCCTAAGGCGCCGGCCGGAAAAGGAGCATCGATGGCCAAGCTCTGGGAAGTCGGATCGTCGGGCCTGGACCCGAGGGTGGACGCGTTCCTGTCCTCCGTGGCCGTGGACGGCCGCCTTTTGGCCGAAGACCTGGAGGGCTCGATCGCCCACGCCCGTATGCTGGGCAAGCAGGGCATCCTTCCCGCGGCTTCCGCCGAGGCCCTGGTGTCCGAGCTGGAGGCCCTCCGGTCCGAGGCGGCCTCGGGCTCCCTGGTCCCGGATCCCAAGGCCGAGGACGTCCACTCCTTCGTGGAGGGCGAGCTGACCCGCCGCCTGGGGGACGCAGGCAGGGCCGTGCACGCGGGGCGCAGCCGGAACGACCAGGTGGCCGTGGACCTGCGTCTCTTCCTCAAGAAGGCCTTTGCCCGGGCCCGGTCCGGGAGCCTGTCGGCGATCTCGGCGATCCTGGACCTGGCCGAGGGGCATACGGCCACCCTCATGCCCGGCTACACCCACCTCCAGCGGGCCCAGCCTGTGACCTTCGCCTTCCACCTCCTGGCCTGGTGCGCCGCCCTTGAGCGGGACGCGGGCCGCTTCGCGGACGGGCTTGCCCGGGCGGACGAGTGCCCCCTGGGCTCCGGGGCCCTGGCCGGCTCGGGCCTGCCCCTGGACCGGGAGGCCACGGCGAAGGACCTGGGCTTTTGCCGGCCTTCCCGGAACGCCATGGACGCCACCGCGGACCGGGACGCCTGCGTCGAGTACGCGGCCGCGGCCTCCACCTTGCTCATGCACCTCTCCCGGTTTTGCGAGGAGGTGGTCCTCTGGTCGTCCGAGGAGTTTGGCTTCGTGAAAGTGGGGCCGGCCTGCTCCACGGGCTCCAGCATCATGCCCCAGAAGCGGAACCCCGACACCGCCGAGGTGATCCGGGGCAAGGCGGGGAGGGTCTTCGGGGGCTTGGTGAGCCTGCTCGTCCTCCAGAAGGGTCTGCCCCTGGCCTACGGCCGGGACCTCCAGGAGGACAAGGAGGCCCTCTTCGACGTGGTGGACACCGTGGACGGGTGTCTGGAGTCCTTCGCGATCCTGGTGAAGTCCCTGGAGCCGAACCTGGAGCGGATGCGCCGGGCCGCCGAAACCGGCTTCCTGGAAGCCACGGACATAGCGGAACTCCTGGTGCTGAAGGGCATACCCTTCCGGTCCGCCTACGGGGCGGCCAAGCAGGCCGTCCTCACCTGCCTCTCCCTGGGGCTACGGCCCGCGGACCTTTCCAACTCCGACCTGGCGGGGATCTCCCCCCTCTTCGCCCGGGCGGGGATCCGTGCGGAGGAACTGGCGGCCTACCTGGACCTGGACGCCTGCGTCGCCCGCCGGAACGGGACCGGAGGCCCCGCCCCCGAGCGGACCCGGGACGAGATCGCCCGCCTGCGAGCCTTCGCGGCCGGGTGGTGAGGGCGCCATGTTCGACTGCATCATCCCTGCCGCGGGGGCTTCCAGCCGCATGGGGGCCTGGAAGCCGGGCCTCGCGTTCCGGGACGGGACCCTGCTGTCCGCGGCCGCCGCCCGGGCCCTGGAGGCGGGCTGCCGCGTGATCGTGGTGGCCGGCCGGGCCGCGGACTCGGTCCCGGGAGCCCTGGGAAGCCGGGGGGACCGGGTCGAGATCGTCCTGAATCCCGCCTGGGAGGAAGGGATGATGGGCTCCCTCCAGGCGGGCATGGCCCGGGTCTCTTCCCCCTTCTTCTTCGTCCTCCCCGCCGACATGCCCTTCGTCCCGGCCCGGGCCTTCCGGCTCCTGGCCCGGGAAGCCGAAGTCCGGGCGGCAGCCGGGCTTCCGGAGAGTCCGGTCTTTCCGGCCTTCCGGGGGGAGCCTGGCCACCCGGTCCTGATCCCCTCTTCCCTGATCCGGGAGGCCCTGCGCCTTCCCCGGGACGCCCGGTTCAAGGACTTCCTGGAAGCCCGAGGCCCGGTGTACGTGGAAGTCGGGGATCCGGGAATACGCACGGACCTGGATACCCGGTCGGAGTACGAGGGCGCCCTGAGGCTCGTGTCCCGAAGCTCGTGAAGCCCGCCTCCTATCCTTGACAGGGATATTCATGCCCCATATATTCACGATGTGAATAGGGGGTGCCATGAACCTGTCCCGCTCGCGTTCCGTCCCGGTTGCCGCTCTGGTCCTGATCGTCGCGGCCTCGGCCCATTCCCAGGTCCCGCCGGCCCGCATCATCATGGGCGGCCGGGCCGCGGTCCTGGTGGCGGACGCGGTGTATGCCTTCCCCTCGGCCCGGTCCCGGGTCATCACCGTGGGGGGCGGGGACCAGGGCCTGGGAACCTTCCTCCAGGAGCTGGATCCCTCCTACCCGTCGAAGCCGGTCCTGGACCGGAATGCCGCCGCGGAGGTCTATGCCGCCTACCGTCCGGACCTGGCGATTTTTAAAAGTGCCCTGAAGAGGGGAGTGGGCGGCGCCCTGGAATCCTTGGGTATCCGGGTCCACTACCTGGACCTGGAAACCCCGGAAGACTATTACCGGGACCTTGAAGGCCTGGGCCGGATCCTGGGGGAGCCGTCCCGGGCCGCGGAACTGGTCGCCTACTATAAAGGGGTCGTGGAGACGGCGGCCCGAATCTCGGCGGGGGCATCCCGGAAACCCCGGGTCCTGGTGGTCCAGGCCGTCGGGGATGCCTGGGAGGTTCCCCCCGCGTCCTGGATGCAGACCCGGATCGTGGAGATGGCCGGAGGCGTACCGGTCTGGATCGGGGCCAACCCCGGGGAGGGCTGGGCCCGGGTGGGCCTGGAGCAGGTCGCGGCGTGGAACCCGGACGTCCTCCTGGTCATCGATTATCGCCGGGGGGTGGACGAGGCCGTGGCCCGGATGCGGGCGGACCCCCGCTTTTCGCTCCTGGCCGCGGGAAAGTCCGGGATGATCCGGGGCTTCCCCCAGGACTTCTTCAGCTGGGACCAGCCCGATACGCGCTGGGCCCTGGGCCTCCTCTGGACGGTCAAGACTCTCCACCCGGACCGCTCGGGCACCCTCTCCCTGGAGGCCGAGGCGCGACGCTTCTACAGGGTCCTCTACGGCTTCGACGACGCGGCCTTCGACCGGGCGGTCCGGCCCCGGCTGACCGGGGATCATGGCATCCGGTAGCGCCGACGCCCCGCGGCCGGCCGGGAGGGTCCGGGCGGCGGGTCTGTGGGCCGCAGCCTTCCTCCTCTTCGCCCTGGCCCTCCTGGCCGGTCGCTATCCGAACCCGGGCTTCCTGGACCTCCGCTTGCTGGCCTCCGACGACCTGGCCCGGACCATCCTGCTAAGCGTCCGCCTACCTCGGGTCCTGGCGGCCGCCCTCCTGGGCGCGGTCCTGGCCGCCTCGGGCAACGCCTTCCAGATGGTCTTTTCCAATCCCCTGGTGGAACCGGGCTTCCTGGGGGTCTCCCAGGGCGCGGCCTTCGGTGCGGCCCTGGCCTTGGTTCTGGGCTTCCGGCACGACCTGGCCGTCTCGGGCTCCGCCTTCGTCTTCGCGCTGGCGGGCCTGGGAGCCTCCGCGGCCCTGGCGCGGCGGTTCCGCTTCGGGGGCTGGGTCCTGAGGCTGGTCCTGGCGGGCATCGCGGTGTCCGCCTTCTTCTCCTCCGCCCTGGCCTGGGTCAAGTACGCCGCGGATCCCCTGCGGGAGCTTCCGGACATCGCCTACTGGACCCTGGGGGGGCTCTCGGGGATCGGGTGGAAGAGGCTGGCCGTGGTCGCGCCGATCGCCCTGGCCTCCCTGGCGGCGCTCCGGGCGGCGGGGTGGAGGCTGTCCATCCTGTCCCTGGAGGACTCCGCCTCCTTTTCCCTGGGCGCCCGCCCGGGCCGGGAGCGCGCCCTGGTCCTGGCCGCCGCCGTGGCCGGGGTGGCGTCCATGACGGCGGTCAGCGGGATCGTCTCCTGGGCCGGGCTCATCGTGCCCCACGCGGCCCGCCTCCTGGTCGGTGCGGACGGGCGGAGATCCATGCCCGCCTCCATCGCCCTGGGGGCCGCCTTCCTCATGGCCTGCGACGCCCTGTCCCGGTCCCTCCTCCCCGGGGAGCTGCCCCTGGGGGTAACGACCGCCTTCCTGGGCACCGCGGGCTTCACGGCCCTCCTCCTGGGCCGGGTCGTGACGGTGGTCCGCTGATGCTGGAATACCGGCAGGTTTGCCTGCGCTACCCCGAGGGGGACCGGGACGCGGTGGCCGGGTTTTCCCTTTCGGTGCCCGAGGGGAGCGTACGGGCCCTGCTCGGGCCGAACGGCTCCGGAAAATCGACCCTCCTGCTGGCGGCCCTGGGCTGGATGCGCCCCCGGGCGGGGGAGGTCCTACTGGCCGGCCGGCCGGTCTCCGCCTGGTCCCCGGGGGAGCGGGCCCGGAAGGCGGCCCACCTCTCCCAGATAGAGCGGGTCTCCTTCACCTACGAGGTCCTGGAGTTCGTCCTGATGGGCCGGGCTCCCCATCTGGCCCCCCTGGCCGAGCCGGACGAGGGGGACGAGGAGCGGGCCCGGGCGGCCCTGGACGCCCTGGGGATCGGGGACTTCGCCCGCCGGCACGTCACGGCCCTGTCCGGGGGGGAGCTCCAGCTCGTCCGCCTGGCCCGGTGCCTGGTCCAGGAGGCTCCCCTGGTCCTCCTGGACGAGCCCACCGCGGCCCTGGACCCCGCCAACGCCCTGCGGGTGGCGGACGCCCTGGCCTCCCTGGCCCGGGAGGGCCGCACGGTGGTCTTCTCCACCCACGACGCGGCCCTGGCCGCCTATGCCTCGGATTCCGTAGTCTTGATCCGGGAGGGACGGCTCTTGGCTTCCGGCCCGTCCGCGGAGATCCTGACCCCCGAACTCCTGTCGCGGACTTTCGCCGTGCCCTTCGGGGTCTCCGGGGCGCCCTCGCCCTTCGTCACGGGATCCAGTATTCGCGCGGCAGGGGGTGGCAGAGGAAGCGGCTCATGGCCTCGGTGAAGCCGTAGGCCCCGGTACGCCCGAAGGCCACGAAATCCCCCGAGTCCAGGCCGGGTAGAAGGACGTCCCCCAGGCGGTCCAGGGAGGTGCACAGGGGGCCGGTCAGGACGGCCGGTCCGGCCTCTTCCTCGATGGAGGATCCGTCCGCCCGGAAGGCCCGGACCGGGAAGGGCTGGCCGGTCAGGAGGGGCCGGAGGAGGTGGTTGATCCCCCCTTCCAGGATCACGAAGCGGACCCCCCGGCTTTCCTTGACCCGGACCACCCGCGCCGCGTAGACCCCGCAGGGTCCGGCCAGCCAGCGTCCGGGCTCCAGGACCAGTTCGCCCCGGAACCAGTCGTGCCGTTCCAGGAGGCTCCCGAGGGAACGGCCCAGGGCCTCGACATCCAGCTCCTCCTCCCCGGGGCTATAGGCGAGCCCGAGGCCCCCGCCCAGGTCGATCTGGCGCAGGTCAAGGCCGAAGGCTTCCGCCGCCTTCCGTGAAAGCCCCAGGACGGTGTCGTAGGTTCGGGCCAGTTTGTCCGCATCCCTCTCGTTGCTGGCGGCGAAGACGTGGATGCCCTCGATCCGGACCCGGGTGAAGCGTTTGGCGACGTGCAGGACCCGGGCCAGGTTTTCCTCGTCCACCCCGAAGGCGGAGGGGCCGGTCCCCCCGATGATCCGGGAACCCTCCTCGATACCCGAGGCGGGGTGGACGCGGAGGTTGACCGCCGCGGGTTTCCGGGAGAACCGGTCCACCAGGGCCAGGTCCTCCACGCTCTCCGCGTGGATCCGGGCCCCCAGGCGCAGGGCCCGGCGGATCTCCTCGGCCCGCTTGCCCGGGCCGCCGTAGAACAGGAGGTTGCCGGGCCCCGGGCCGCCCCTACCGGCCGCGGTGGTGCGGGTTCCGGCGAGGGGGCGGGCCTTGGCCAGGGCCCGGGCGGCCCGGTCGAGCTCCCCCCCGGAGGCGCAGTCGAAGGCGGCACCCTTCCGGGCGAAGGTCGCGAGCAGGCCGGGATTCGGGTTGGCCTTGACCGCGTAGGCCAGGCGGACCCGGGGCGGCAGGACGGCGGCCAGGCGGTCCCAGCGTTCCCGGGCGGCGGAACGGGAATACGCGAAGAAGGGCCCCGGGGCCCGGGCCGCCAGGTCCGCGAGGGTTTGGTCGGATACGGCGAAGAAGCTCACTGGTCCCTCCAGAAGGCGGAGAGGCGGCGGACGCCTTCCGTGATATCGACGGGAGATCCCGCCCAGGATACCCGCGCGTAGGACGCGCCCCGAGTCCCGAAGGCCGAGCCGGGCACGACGATCACCCCGCCCCGATCCCGGACCGCAAGGCAGAAGGACAGGGGGTCCGCCCGGCCCGCGGGAGGCAGGGCAAGCCAGGCGTAGAAGCCTCCCGCGGGGGCCGGGGGATCCCAGCCCAGGTGTTCCCGGGCCGCGGAGCGTAAAGTTTCCCGGCGGACGGCCAGTTCGGACCGGGCCCGGGGGAACACCGATCCCGCGGAGGCGATGAGGGCCGCGGCGGCCGCCTGGGCGGGCCGGGACAGGCAGGAGACCATGGCGTTGTGCACGAGCCGGGCGGGGGCCAGGACCTCCGGATCCCCGTGCGCCCAGCCTAGTCGGAGCCCCGGGGCGGCAAAGGCCTTGCTCAGGGAGCCCAGGACGACGGCCCCGGGGCGGATCCCCGTGTCCGCGAGTCCCGCGGGGCGCTCGTCAAGGTAGAGCTCCCGGTAGACCTCGTCGGAGACCAGGACCACCCCGCGGGCCCGGCAGGCCGCGTAGACCTCGTCCAGGGCCCCCCGGGAAGCCCCGGCGCCGGTCGGATTGGCGGGGTGGTTCACGATCGCCAGCCGCGTCCGGGGCGCGGAGTCCAAAACGGCCCGGAAGAGCCCCGGATCCAGGGAGAAGTCCGGGGCCAGGGGGTAGGGGACCGGCTCGGCCCCGGCCAGCCGGGCCAGGGTCGGGTAGGCCAGGAAGCCCGGGTCCGGAAGGAGGACCTGGTCCCCCGGGCCCGCCCAGGCGTGGACAAGGGAAAATAGGGCACCCTGGCTCCCCGCGGACACGAGGAACTCGGCATCCGTGGCGCCCAGGAAATCCCTGAAGACGGCCCGAAGCTCCGGGGTGCCCGCGTTGGGACCGTAGGGGCAGGAGCCCTCCGAACTCGCCCACGCGGCCAGGGCCTCCCGGGCTTCCCGGGGAAGTTCCCAGGAGGGTTCCCCCAGGCCCAGGGAAACGCAGCCGGCGGGCGCCCCCTCGTTCAGGGCCCGGATCACGGAGAGACCCAGGCCCTCCATGCGGGCGGCGGGTCTCACCGGAGGGCCTCCTCCAGGGCCAGGGAGGCGTCGGTCTTGGCGTCCCTGTACTTCACGATGCAGGGGGCGGCCAGGAGGATCCCCGAGCGGGCCGCGTAGTCCCCCGGGGCGGGCCGGGAGCCCGGCACGACCACGGCCCCCGGAGGAACCTCTCCACGCAGGACCCGGCCGTTCACCAGGTCGTGGATGGGCACCCCCGCGGACAGGATCGTCCCCGGGGCGATGACCGCCCGTTCCCGGACCAGGACCCCCTCCAGGAGGGCCGCCAGGGCTCCCACGAAGGCCCCGTCCTCCACCACCACGGGCCGGGCCCCCGCGGGCTCCAGGACCCCGCCGATTTGGGCCCCCGCGGAGAGGTGGACCCGTTCCCCGATCTGGGCGCAGGACCCCACCAGGGCGTGGGAGTCCACCATGGTCCCGTCCCCGATCCAGGCTCCCACGTTGACGAAGGCCGGGGGCATGACCACGACCCCCCGGCCCAGGCGCGCTCCCCGACGGACCGAGGAGCCCCCGGGGACCATGCGCACCCCGTCGGCCTCGGAGATCTCCCGGGGCGGGTAGGAGGCCTTGTCCCGGGCTCCCCCGGGCCAGGCCGGGAAGGAGATCACCGGGGCGGCCTTGAAGCCCGCCAGGATGCCCCGCTTGACCCAGGTCACGGCGGTCCAGGTTCCGTCGGGGCCCCGGAACGCGGCGCGCACCTCCCCGGACTCCAGGGCGGCCAGGAAGGCCTCGTGGAACTCCGACCATCCGGGGCGGGCGGCGATCTCGTCCGGGGTGCCCTGGCAGAAGGCCTCGAGGTCGGCGGGGCTCACCGTGTCCCCCGATCGTCGGCGCACTCCATCCGGAAGAGGGGATCCAACATCTCGGCGGCCATGTCGTCGAAGGAGTAGACCCCCTTCCGGCCCCGGATCCACCGGAGGGCCTCCAGGGCCCCCCGGGCGAAGAGGTCCCGGGACCGGGCCTCGTGGGTCAGGGTCATGGTCTCCGAAGGGGCGTCCAGGAGGACCTCGTGGAACCCCACCTCGTAACCGGTCCGCAGTGAGGCCACGGAGACCTTACCGGGGGCGGCGGGGGCGAGGGACCAGCCCGTGAACCGGGGACAGCCCTCCACCAGGGCGGCCGCCAGGGACTTGGCGGTGCCGCTGGGGGCGTCGGCCTTCTTGTTGTGGTGCTTCTCGGTGATTCCCAGGTCCGCTTCGGGGTATGAGGCGGCGAAGCGGGCCAGGACCAGGGCCAGGCGGCGCAGGAGGGCCGCGGCCAGGGAGAAGTTCGGGGCCGTGAGGACCCCGATCCGGTCCCCCACGAGGTCCGCCAGGTCCGGGATGGTCCAGCCCGAGGTACCGATGACCAGGTCCGAGCCCGTGCGGACGGCCCACTCCACGTGGTCCCGCACGGCATCGGCATGACTGGCGTCCAGGACCACGTCCACCGGGGACCGGGGGGCGTAGCCCCGGCCCAGAGCCCAGGCCACGGTCAGGCCCTTGGCGTCCTTGGCGTTCTCCAGGACCGCGGAGCCCAGGCGTCCGCGGCCGAAGATCCCGACCCGCAGGGGCTTGTTCTCGGTGTGAGGGGCCTGCGCGGGCGGCGCGGCTTGTGACGCCGCGGGCGGTACCTGTCCCGGAGGAGATACGAAATCCGTTCGGGAAAACCGCGGGGGAGAAACTTCCGGGGCGGAAGCGTCCCGCGGTCGCGGGTCCGAAACCCTGAATAGGGTCCGGAACCCCGCGGATTGAAGGGCGTGCGACATGGCACCTCCAATCCGAGGGAGGTCCCATGGGCGAACGCGAATCCCATACCCTATGGGACGGACCCATAGCGCATTCGTCGGGACAAGCGATGCATCCCTCTGGCACTCCGCGGGCGGCTTTGGTTTTGCCCGCGACAGCCGCCGGGTATTAGCCCGGACGTCCAAGTCGGCCCGGGAACGGCCCCGGACCTTCCTTCGGCGATCCTCCCCTTTCGGCCGGGGTCTACGGGATCCGCTCCCTTGCCCGGCGTACTCCTGGGGATCGCTCCTCCATCGGTAGGCTGGACCATAGCACGGGGAAGGGCGAAGCGCAAGCGGTGCGGCCGCGGTTTGCGGGGACGGGCGGCCTTCGCGCTCAGGGCCGCGAAAGGCCTTCCGTCCGGGCATAGCCGGAATAGATCTCCCCGTCGACCACGTAATCCCAAGCGCCGGCCCGGGTATGACGGCGGCCCCCGAAGCCTTTCTTGAAACGGGTCAAGCCCGCCAAGGGATGGTCCGGGCTGTCCGGGGGACTCACGCCCAGAAGATCCATACGGCGCACCCCCGCCCGGGCGCAATCCGCGGCGGCGCGATGGAGGACGGCGCTGGGCCCCGCGGCCGAACGCAGGTTCCAGGAGGAGGCCGCGAACAGGTACCAGGCCTCGTCCCGGACGCGGGCGACGACGGCGGCGGCGGCCGGCTCGTCCTTGTACCGGGCCAGGTAAAGGTCCAGCTCAAGCCCCCGGTCGCGGGCTTCCCGGAAGAATTTCCGGAACAGGGATTCCGGATGCCGGGGCAGCCCCTTTCGCGAGGCCGTCCGGCCGTAGAGCTCATGGAAGGTTCGGAGTCCGGCTTCTCCCGTTCGTTCGACGACGGTCCCCCTGCGCTCCGCGAGCCGCACGGCGTAGCGGGTCTTCGCCTCCATCCTGGACCAGACGGCCGCCGGGCCGCCCGTCAGATCCAGGATCATCGTATCGGGGCAGGTGTATTCGACCGGGGCCTTGCGGAACCTGCGCCGCACGGTCGACGCGTTCATGCGCAGCTCCTGCAGTCCCCGGTTCAATGCTGATCCGCGGCCGTCGGTCCAGGCCTCTACCATGAGGTCCCAGCGGATGAAGACGCAATCCGGGGGGAGCTTCGGGAGCGCGCGAAGGGACAGGGCCTCCATCGCGGCGCCCCGCTCGTCGATGTCGCGCGCCCGGAGGCCCGGAAGGGACAGGGGGCCGGGGATGTAGGCCATGGAGCCGGCCGTACCGATCCGCCTGCAAAGGGCGGAACAGCCCAGCCCCGTCTCCGCCCGCTTCCAGCCCTGCGATTCCTTCCAGGCTATCCAGGCGGGATGCCGAAACAGGGAAACGGGCGCGGGGTCAGTCATCCTGGACCACCTTCTCGACGAGGACGCGCCGGCGGCCTCCGGGACTGTCGTAGCCGAAGGATTCACCCGCCCGCCGGCCCAGGAGTTCGGACCCGAGGGGGGTCAGGACCGAGATCCTGCTGGTGGAGATGTCGGCTTCCGCGGGAAATGCCAGGCGATAGGAGAAAACTTCCCCGGAGTCCTCGTCCCGGATCGTGATCCGGGAATTCATGGTCACCTGGATGCCCGCCGAATCCGCGGATCCCGCACCCCGGGCTATCCGCAGACGTTGATCGAGGACGGCCGCGCGGCCGGGATTTCGGCTGTTTCGCATCGCCAGGGCCAGGGCGGACAGCTTCCGGTAGTCCGAATCCGTGAGTGCGTAGAGTTCCATCCTCCGCTCCTTGTGAGTAGGTATGTCGTTTGAGAATAAGAACATACCTGCTCGGGACGAAATTGGGAACTCTCACATGTCTTGTACGGAATTTGTATGAATATCTACAAGTAAGGATCGAATCCATCCGCGGCGCTTGCGGACATGCCGCCCAGGAGCCCCGCAAGGTTCACGGCCCGGTCGGAGATCCTGAGTTTCCGGCGCAGGTTGTGGCGGTGCCGCTCCACGGTAGCCCGGGAGATCCCCAACAGCTCGGCGATCTCCTTGCTGGTCCGGCCGTTCCTCACCTGCACGGCGATCTCCCTCTCCCGGGGGCTCAGGGCCGCGCGGCCCTCGGGGCCCCGGCCGATGGAGTCGACATCCCGTTCGAGCTCCCGGATCAGGAGCTCCAGGTAGGAATCCCGGCGTTCCTCCGTCAGGGAGCGATCCCGGGCGCGCTCGGCGAGGGGCAGGATCTCCGCAGCGGCGCGTTCCCGGAAGGCCAGCAGCGTCCTGCGGCGATCGGCCTCGATCGCGGAGAGCACCTCCCGGAGGGCCACGTTCTTGGCCGAAAGATCCTCCGAGGCCGCTCGAAGCCGGGTGATCAGGTTCGAGGTCCGGAGGATGGACGCGGCGATCACGAGGATGGAATCCAGGAGGGCCTTTTCCTGGGGCAGGAAGGACAGGTCCGGATCCAGGTACTCCATGCGGACGCTTCCGCTCCATCCGACGGAGTCCTCGTCCGGCAGGGGGGCTTCCAGCGCGGGTCGGAGGGCGCCGTCCTCGGGGACGGGGGGGCCCCTGCGCACGGTGACGGTATCCTCGGAGCCGATCCTCCGGAAGCGTACGACGCAGGCCGCCCGGGACTCGTGCTGGACGGCCGCGCACAAGGCACGGGCGATTCCCTCGGCGGCGTCCCGGGGCTCCGGGCCGCCGGCGGCCAGGAGGCAGATGGAATAGACGCAGGCCAGCTCCTTCTCCCGTTCCCGGAGCCGTTCTTTCAGGGTAGCCATGGCTCCATGATATCCCATGCGGGAAACCCGTCAACGGCGCTAGGATGGGCGGCCTCGGATGGAGTACACTCGCCGGGGAAACCGCCATGGAAACCATCCGGACCGTGTTCAAGATCGGCTACGGCCCCTCAAGCAGCCACACCATGGGACCCGCCCGGGCGGCGGAGTCCTTCAAGGAACGCGCGCCCGAGGGACGGTACGAGGTGACCCTCTACGGGTCCCTCGCGGCCACGGGGAAGGGGCACCTCACGGACGAGGCGATACTCAAGGTCCTGGGCCCGGAGGTCCGGTTCGAGTGGAAGCCCGATACCATCCTGCCCGGACACCCCAACGCCCTCACACTCGAGGCCCGGGACGAGGCCGGTCGGTCCGTCCTCTCGGAGACCTGGTTCAGCGTGGGGGGAGGGGAGGTCACCCGGACCCCGGGCGTCCGTTCCGCGGAATCCCGGTACGACCTCGGCCGCATGGACGGGATCCTGGCCTGGTGCCGGGAGGAGGGACGGAACCTCTGGGAATACGTCGCGGAGCGTGAGGACCCCGGCATCTGGGACTACCTGGGCGGGGTATGGGAGGCCATGGGAGACTCGATCCGGAACGGACTGGACCACGAGAGCCGCCTGCCCGGCCCTCTGGGGGTGGCCCGCAAGGCCTCCTCGTACTTCACAAAGTCCCAGCTCCAGGGCGACCCGATCCGGGTCCGGACCCGGCTCTTCGCCTACGCCCTTGCCGTGGCCGAGGAGAACGCCTCGGGCGGGCGGGTCGTCACGGCCCCCACCTGCGGATCCTGCGGGGTTCTGCCGGCGGTGCTGTATCTCCTGGAGGAATACTACAAGTTCAGCGAGAAGCGCCTGCTCCACGCCCTGGCCACCGCGGGGCTGGTGGGAAACCTCATCCGGCACAACGCCTCCATCTCCGGGGCGGAGGTCGGCTGCCAGGGGGAGATCGGCTCGGCCTGCGCCATGGCCGCGGCCGCCGCCGCCCAGCTCTTCGGAGGGACCCCCGCCCAGGTGGAGTACGCCGCCGAGATGGGCCTGGAGCACCACCTGGGCCTGACCTGCGATCCCATCGGGGGGCTGGTGCAGATCCCCTGCATCGAGCGGAACGCCTTCGCGGCCGCTCGGGCCCTGGACGCGGCGGAGTACGCCCTCCTGTCCGACGGGAGCCATCGGGTGAGCTTCGACCGCGTCGTGGAAGTCATGCGTCGGACGGGCCACGACCTGCCGCACCTGTACCGGGAGACCGCCCTGGGGGGATTGGCGGGGGACGGTGGACGGTAAACACTAAGCGGTGAAGGATGCCGGTCTCATAGCTTGTTCACCTGTTCACCTATTCACCGATCCACCTTCTTTCACACCTCCTCCGCCTCCTCGACCTCCTCCGCGCCCGGGGAACCGGCGCCCGCCGCGGGAAGGCCCGGGGCGGAGACGGCACCCAGGGAGAGGCTCCGGAGGATCTCCTCCACCTGTCCGGCCGCCCGCTCCCGGTCGTCGATGGAGCATCCGTGGCGGAACAGCCCCCCGTCCTCCTCGACCCGGCGGACCGTAACGGACAAAGGAACCCTCCGTTCCCCCTCCGCCGTGATGGGCAGGGCCAGGCTCAGGGCGAGGCGCGTGCCGGGCTCGATCCGCCCGGGCGTCACCAGGAGGAGGCCCGAGGGCGACAGGTCCCCGAGGTGGCCGAGGGATGCGCCTTCGGGATCGAAGATCTCCAGGTTATAGAGGAGCTCCTCCCTCCGCTCCCTGCGTCCGAGCCGGCCCTGGGCCAGGTCCCCGTCCGCCCGGTACCGGCGCAGGACCCGGTTGCGGTCCAGGCCCCCGTTCTTGAGGTAGCCCGCCAGCTGGGCCAGGACCCGGGCGGACCGCTCCGCGTCGTGCACGGAGGTCTCGGATTCCCGGGCCGCCTCCAGGATGCCCTCGTAGGTCTCGGTACGCTCCCGGAAGGCGACGGCGAAGCCCTCCAGGAGGGAGGCGGCCTGGCCCGCGGAGGCGGAGGAGCGGTTCGAGCCCTCCGCCTGCTCGGAGAAGACCTCGTCGAACCGAGCCAGGCGGCCCTCGACCTCCCGGATCCGGCCGTCGATGGCCTCGAAGGAGGACCGGGTGCGCGAGAGCGAGCGGTCGAGCTGTTCCGAATGGGAGGCGACCTGGGCGGACAGGGCCCCGGATTCCCGGATCCCCGCCGCCACGGAGCCCAGGACCTTGCCGATGTCCTCCAGGGCCTTCCGGCTGGCCTCGGAGAGGTTCCGAACCTCCGCGGCGATCACCGCGAAGCCCGAACCCCGGGCGCCGGCCCGGGCCGCCTCGATGGAGGCGTTCGTGGCCAGGATGTGGGTGCGCTCCACGATGTCCGCGATCCGGGCCAGGCTTTCGGCGATGCGGTCCGCCTCCTCGGCCTCCCGGCGGGCCGCTTGGTTCAGGCGGTCCAGGAGGCGTTCCAGCCCCGAGGCGGCCTCGCCGGTCGCCTCGACTCCCTCGACGCCCGCCCGGGCATCCCGGGCGGCCTCCCGGCTCAGGTCCACCAGCAGCGAAAGCTCCGACCGCGAATCCGAGGCGGTGCGGGCCAGCCGGGCCGCAAGTTCCGCGCTCCCGGTCAGCCGTTCCCGCAATTGTCCGAGCTCCTCGTTGGTCCGGGCCTGCTCCTCGAAGAACTCCGTGACCTGGCCCCTCAGCCGGGTCAGCATCTCCAGGTCCCGACGGGCCAGCCCGGCCAGGGTCTGGGCCGAGAAAAGGATATCCGAGGAGAAGAGGTCGAATTTCACGGCCGAGCGCTGAAGGAGGGCGATGTCCTGGTTCAAGGTTTCCAGGAGCCGGGCGTGCCAAGCCAGGGACCGATCCTCCGAGGCGGCCGCCGCCAGGCGGACCAGGTCGAGGGCTCCCCGCTCTGGGTCCGAGGACGCGGCCTGGAGGGCGGCGTCCCCCCGGGAAGCTTTCCGAACGGATACGTAGGCTCGGAGACCGACGGCCGCCGCGAGCAGGGCGAGGGCCGCCGAGGCGGCCGCCGCGGGACGGCCCAGGCCGGGAACCGCCAGGCCCGTCGCGGCGGATCCCGCCGCCAGGATCGCGGTCAGGGCGGCCGCCAGGACCGGCCGCTCCGTCCGATTCGCGTTCCGATGCTTTTTCATGGCCTTCAAGTCTAGCGCTTTTTGGGAATAATGCACGCCGGAAGGTTCAGCTTCCCGGCACGCTCCCCGCGGGCGGGGCCTTCGGGGGGTCCGCGTACTCCACCTGGACCTCCGTCAGCCACTTGACCCACTTCGACCCGGTCAGGGAGGGAAAGACCGCCCGCACGGGGAACCCGTGTAGCACGGGTACCGGTCGCCCCTCGGCGAACTCGTAGGCCAGGAAGTTGTGGGGGGCCCGGGCGTCCTCCATGCCGATCCAGGTCGAGTATCCGTCGGCGCTGACCAGGTTCACGCCCTTGGCCCCCTCCAGGGGCTCCGCGAGTTCCAGAAGGGCCGCCAGGGAGGCGCCCGCCCAGACGGCGTTGTCCTCGAAGTAGCCCGGGCAGACCAGGGTGGACCGGGAGCGCACCCGGGGCAGGGTTCGAAGCTCGTCGAAGTCGAGGGAAAGGGGCCTTCGCACCGCTCCCGTGACCGCCAGGCGCCAGGTCTTCAGGTCCAGCTCCAGGGGGGTGCCCGTCATGTGGAGGCCCGAGTCGGGATCGAGCTCGGCGTAGCCGGGAACGAAGGCCGGCATCTTGGGCGGGACCACCGGCGGGAGTTCGGACCGGGAACGGGCCGGGAGGTACTCGGGATCCGCGGACGCGGGAACCGGAGCCTGCGAAGGGGGCGCCCCGGAAGGGGAGGTCGTCCCGGGGCCGCAGGACGCCATGCCGAGAACCAGGACCGCCGCGAGGAAGGCGGCCGGGATCGATGCGCCGAGGTCGGCCCCGCGTGCCGGCCTCACGGTTTCCTCCCGGCCGCCCGCTCCGGGGCGGGCACGGAAAGGAGGAGCCCCAGGGCGAAGCGCAGGGATTCCTCGTCCCAGGGTTCCTCCGCGGCGGGAAGGGCGAAGAAGGCCCAGGTCCTGCCGGCGGTCCGCCCGAGGGGGACGAAGTCCCCCAGGGGTATCCCGGAATCCCGGGCGGACCGGATGACCCCGGGATCGGACTTGATGCCGACCCCGCCTTCCATGAGGCACAGCCGCATTCGGCCGTACTCGAACCAGGCCGGGTATCCGAACATCTTCCGCTTCAGGACCGGGAGGATCTGGGGGAGGGTGGCGTCCAGCCATCGTTCGCAGGACGGGTTCCAGGAAGCCATGGCATCTCCTCGGATGACGGGCAGGTATCCCCGGGAATCTTCTACATAAGATACTCACGCGGTAGTCTAATCAAAAAGTCAGAAATAAGGGTCGCCCGCCTCGCCGGGGTGGTGGCCGCCGCGCCCGCGTCGGGTATACTGGAGGGGGTGGCTGGCAGGGTGCTGACGAACTCGGAGTATGTCAGTATCCGGCCGGATCACCGCCAAGGAGAAGGCCGTGAAACTGAAACCCTGGATTCCCCGGGAGTCGGTGAAGATCGAACTGGGCCGGCAGAGCCGGGTGTTCTTAAGTGTGACCGCCCTGTTGGGGCCCGCCTATGCCCGGTTCGTCCTGCGCCTGGCTCGGATCGGCGTGGAGGGGCGGGAGCGCCTGGTCGAGGAGTACCGTAGGTCCGCCGCGGACGAGGGGCGCTTCATCCTGGCCTACCGCCATCCGGGGGACGCGGATCCCCACCTGGTCTTCCACGTCCTGACGAACCTGATCCGGGGCAAGGCACCCGCCGTGGAGGCGGACGGCCGGCCCGGGGCCTGGTATCCCTCGGGCTCGGAGGTCCAACTCTGGGCCAGCCCCCTGGTGCACTGGGCGCTCCGGAACGCGGGCATCGTGCCGGTGCGCCACGGCGCCGTGGACCGGGCGGTCCTGGACTACCTGGTGCGAGCCGTGGCCGAGCGGCGCCGTCCCATGGCCATAGCCCCGGAGGGCATGGCCACCCTGAACGGGGGGATCCTCCCGGAACTGGATCCCGGAACCACCCGGATCGCCCTCCTGGCCGCGGAGCGTCTGGCCTCCTCGGACAAGCCCATGCCGGTACGGATCATCCCCCTGGCCATCGAGTATTCCTACGGTCGGACCACCAGCCCCGCCCGCCTGGGCCGCTTCCTGACCCGCCTGGAGAAACGGATCGGCCTGGACCGGGCCGCAGCTCGCCCCGATCCCGGGCAGGGCGCTACCGGGAAGGATCCGACCTCGCCGGAGGCGATCAAGTCCCGGCTCCTGGCCATTTGGGGCAGGCTCGTGGATATCGCGGAGACGACCTATGCCCGTTCCTGGGGCTTAAAGCCGGCCCCGACGGGCGCGGGCCTGGCGGAACGGCTGGGCGTCCTGCTGGACGCCTCGATCTCCCGGATGGAGGCCTTCTACGGGGTGCAGCCCGCGGCCACCCTGAAGGCCCGGATCCTGAACATCCGCGCGGAGTCCCTGCGCCGGGTCTTCTATTCCCGGGAGGAGTTGGCGGCCCTGAGCCCCCTGGAACTCGCGGCCGCGCGGCGGGGCTCCGCGGAGGCCTATTTCCTGGACAAGATCTACATGACCGCTGCCCTGGGGCAGTTTCTGGATCCCGGGTACCTGGACGGGAATCCGAGCTTCGAGCGCTTGGTGGAGACGGCCCAGAACCTCCACGACTTCGCCAACCGGCTGGAGGGCTTGGAGCTCAAGCACCGCTCCAAGTACTTCCTGAAGGACGCCCGGGTCATCGCGGGGGAGCCCGTCGAGGCCTCGCGCCGCCCCGGGGAGGGGAGGAAGGAGGCGGCGGAACGGGTGGAGCGGGAACTGGAGGAAGGCTTCCGGCGGCTGATACGGCATTAGCCGTTCACGTGCCCGGATCCCACTCCAGAGTCCGTGACGCGAACAGCGCTTCCATCGAGCTCAGGTACGCTTCCTTCGTGAACTCGGGCTTGAAGCTCCGCCGGATCTCCAGGGCCTTCGCGCCTCCGTTCAAGGCCAGGTCGAAGGCGGCCCGGGCCAGGATCCGGGCGGGCTCCCGATAGGCCCGGACCGGGTCGGAGGGCTTGAAGTCCGCGGCGTGGATGGTCCCCGAGAAGCCCGCGTACCCGAGCTGGCAGGTGGGCACCAGGGCCGCCACGTCCCCGATGTCGTCGCTGGCGAAGGACCGGTCATGGAAGTCGATGTCCCGTTCCGAAAGGACGGTCCGGGCCGCGGCCCCGAGGACCTCCCCCAGGGCGGGATCGGGCCGGAAGGGCATGTAGCCCGGGGAGTTGTCGATCCGGACGGCCGCCCCGATGGCGACGGCCCCGGCGGCCAGGGCCCGGTCCACCTTGGCGTCCGCGTCCCGGATGGCGGGCCAGGAGGCCCCGCGGACGTAGGTCTCCAGGACCGCGGTGTCCGGGACCGTGTTCACCGTGGTCCCCCCGGACTTCATCACCGGGTGTACCCGGATGTGGTCGTCGTCCCGGAAGGTCTCCCGCTGGGCGTGGATGGCCAGCATGGCCAGACTTGCGGCGTTCAGGGCGTTGATCCCCTTCTCGGGCCAGGCCCCCGCGTGGGCGCTCCGGCCGAGGAAGGTGGCCCGCTTGGCCAAAAACCCGTTCAGGGTGCCGTTCACCGTGGCGACCCGCTCCGGAGAATCGGACATGGAGTGGTACTTGAGGGCGACGCAGGCGTCGTCCAGGGCGCCCAGGCGGATCATCTCCTGCTTGCCCGAGAGGAAGCGGACCTTCCCTTCCGCGCGGAGACCCAGGCGGTACTCCATCTCCAGGAACTCCTCCGCGGGGGTTCCCAGGAAGACCAGGCGGACCTTCTCCCGTTCCGGAACCCCCGCCTCCGCCAGGGCCCGGAAGACGGCCAGCATGACGGCCATCTGGGCGTGGTGCCCGCAGGAGTGGGCCACGCCTCCGGCGGCCCCGGAGGTGAGGATCGCGTCCAGGTCCGCGATCAGGAAGATCGCCGGAGCGTCCTCGGAGCCCAGGTCGGCCCGGATTCCCGTGAGGGCGATGCGGGTCCGCACCCGGGCTCCGGTTTCCCGGAGCGCCTTTTCCAGGACGGCGGCGGTGCGCTCCTCCCGGAACCCGAGCTCCGGGTGGGCGGCCAGGTCCGCCGCCATGCCCTCCAGGTCCGCCGCGCCCCGGTCCAGGGCCGCCTCGACCGCGCCGAAACCGGTATCTCCCGCCATCCCCGCCTCCTTCACAAGCTTCGTGACACTACCCTAGTTCCGCCGGGAATCTTTTTCAACCGGCCGAGGGCGCCGCGGAGTTTTCTCGACCGCCGTCACCGCCCGGCCCGCGCCTCGGGCTTGGAATCCTGACTAAACGCTATTGATTTGCCCCGGGGCCTTGGAATATTCTTAATGCTTCCGGAGAACCGCGGAGCCGCGGCCCCCGCCGCGCCCGATGTATCGCGAGGAGGTTTCCATGAAGCGTCTCACGCTGCCCGTCGTCCTGATCCTGGCCCTGGCCTTCGCCCTTCCGGCGGCGGCACAGACCACGAACGTGTTCCTGCTGATTTCCGGATCCCTGGGCGACAAGGGATTCAACGACTCCGCCAAGGCGGGCCTGGACATGATCAAGGCCAAGTACGGGGCCAAGGTCACCACGAAGTACACCGAGCTGGGCGCGGACACGGCCAAGTACGCCCCCTCCCTGGAGGACGCCGGAGCCGAGGGCTACGCGGTGGTCTTCTGCTCCAACAACTTCCGAAGCGCCGTCCAGGAGATCGCCCCCCGCTATCCCCGCACCCTGTACGTCATGTACGACGGCTGGGTCGAGGGCGACATCCCCAACGTCTACTCGGTGCAGTACAAGAACTCCGAGGCCGGCTACCTGGCGGGCGTCCTGGCGGGAAGCATGACCCGGACCGGCGGCAATCCCAAGATCAATCCGGACAACGTGATCGGTTTCATCGGCGGCCGGGACATCACGGGGATCAACGATTTCTTCGTCGGATACATCGCCGGAGCCCAGAAGGTCAACCCGGCGGTCAAGATCGTCTACAACTACGTGAACTCCTTCACGGATACCGCCAAGGCCAAGGACCAGGCCCTGATCCAGTTCGGGTCCTTCAAGGCCGACGTGGTCTACCACGCCGCGGGCCGCGCGGGCCTGGGGCTCTTCGACGCCGCCGTGGAGACCGGCAAGTACGCCATCGGCGTGGACACGGACCAGGCCTCCCTCTTCCCCAGCGAGCCGGCCAAGGCGGGCCTGATCCTCTCCTCCACGATGAAGCGCGTGGACCTGACCCTGGCGGGAACCTTCGACAAGTTCATGGCCGGCCAGAAGCTCGGGGGCCAGAAGGTCTACCTGGGCGTGGCGGACGGGGTCATCGGTTTCGCCCCCCTGAACAAGGCGGTGCCGGGAGCCATCCAGAAGGAGATGGACCGGATCATCGCCGAGATCAACGCGGGCAAGGTGGCCATCCCCTCGGCCTTCAGCATGAGCGCCGAGGAGATCAACAAGATGCGGGACGCCGTCAACCCGAACAAGTAAGATCGTTCCGGAGGCTGTCCAAAAAGCTCAGTTGGCTTTTTGGACAGCTGGTTCTAGGGAAGCAGTTCCTAACGTTCCTTAAAGATCGTTAGAAACTGCAAGGGGTGTACGATAAGTAACCGACTTATTGGACACCCCGTTTATCTTTTCTAGCCGCCGGGACCGCCGCGGGCGCACCGCACCCCCCGGCCCGGCAAGGAAGCACGCGAGTGGAAACCATTCTCCAGGCCGTGGACCTCTGCAAGGTGTACGGCAACGGCACGGCGGCCAACAAATTCGTCAACCTGACCGTGCGCCGGGGGGAGATCCTCGGCCTGGTCGGGGAGAACGGTGCCGGAAAGTCCACCCTGATGAAGGTGGTCTACGGGGAGGAACCTCCCAGCTCCGGAACCCTCCTCCTGGACGGCAAGTCCGTCCGCTTCGGGTCCTCCCGGGACGCCATCGCCGCGGGTATCGGCATGGTCCACCAGCACTTCATGCTGGTGCCCTCCCTGACCCTGGCGGAAAACCTCGTGCTCGGCCGGGAACCCCGGAAGAAGTCCGGGATGTACGACCTGAACCGGGCGGTCCGTATCGCCGAGGAGCTCTCGGCCAAGTACAACCTGCGCATCATCCCCCGGGCCCGGGTGGTGGACGTCTCCGTCTCGATGCGGCAGAAGCTGGAGATCCTGAAGACCCTGTACCGGGGGGCCCGCATCCTGATCCTGGACGAGCCCACCTCGGTCTTGACCCCCCAGGAGACGGACGAGCTCTTCGCGGAGCTCAAGGCCCTCCGGGACAAGGGACAGACCATCATCTTCATCAGCCACAAGCTGGGGGAGGTCTTCCAGCTCTGCGACCGGGTGACGGTGATGCGGGACGGGGCGGTCATCGCCACCCACGACATCGGGGACGTGGACCGCCAGACTATCTCCAACGAGATGGTGGGGCGGGAGGTCCGGCTGACCCTGGACAAGAAGGCGGCCGCCCCCGGGGGAACGGCCCTGGAGGTCCGGGACCTCTCCTTCGTGGACGACTTCGGGATCACCATGGTGGACCGGGTCTCCTTCTCCCTGCGCAAGGGGGAGATCCTGGGGGTCGTGGGGGTGGACGGGAACGGCCAGTCCGAGCTGGTCCGCATCCTGACCGGCCATGCCCGCACCCTGACCGGGTCGGTGCGCAAGGGGGGGACGGACCTGACCAACGCATCCCCAAGGAAGGTCCGCAAGGCCGGGATGGCCCACGTGGCCGAGGACCGGATGACCGTGGGGACCGCCCTGCCGGCCAGCATCGCGGACAACCTCCTGGCGGACCGCTACTCCGAGCCCGCCTTCACCGGAGGCGGCTTCTTGCGGAGATCCGCCATCCAGGCGGAGGCCAAGGGCATCGTGCAGCGCTTCGACATCCGTTGCTCCTCCCCGAACCAGGCGGTGGCCAGCCTCTCGGGGGGGAACATGCAGAAGGTGGTCATCGGACGGGAGTTCACCGCAGCGGCGGACGTCCTGGTGGTCTCCCAGCCCACCCGGGGGGTGGACATCGGGGCCATCGAGTTCATCCATAGGACCATCCTGTCCATGCGGGACGAGGGCAAGGCCATCCTCCTTGTGTCCTCGGACCTGGGGGAGGTCCTCTCCCTCTCGGACAGCCTCATCGTGATGCACTCCGGGAAGATCGTGGCGTGGTTCCCCGACGCCTCCGCCGTGACGGACAAGGAGCTGGGGCTCTACATGCTCGGCCTCAAGACCCAGGACGAAATCGAGATCAGGAAGGTGCTCCATGAGTGACGGAACCCGAACCAAGACTCTTCCCGGCAAGGTCGGGCTCTTCTTCACGAACCGGGACGCCCTGGAGCCCGCCCTGGTCACCCTGTTCGCCGCGGTCTTCTCCCTCCTGGCGGGGGTGGGGCTCATATTCCTGGTCAGCAAGGAGCCCGCCCAGTCGGCGCGGAACTTCCTGCTGGGGCCCTTCCTGCGGACCTACAACATCTACTACATGATGATCGCCATGGTGCCCCTGACCTTCACGGGCCTGGCCCTGTGCATCATCTACCAGTCCAAGCACATGTCCCTGATCGTGGACTCTTCGTTCTACATCGGGGCGGTGGTGGCCACCGCGGCGGGCATCCACGTCGCCCTCCCGGCGGGCTGGCATCCCGCCTTCGCCATGCTGGCCGCGGGGATCACGGGGGGCTTCATAGGCCTTCTGCCGGCGATCCTCAAGATCCGGTGGCGGGCCAACGAGCTCGTCTCCTCCCTGATGCTGAACTACGTCTTCTACTTCGTCGGGAGCTTCGTGATCCTCTACTTCCTCCGGGACCGGAACCAGACCATCCTCTCGTCCCTGCCGTTCCGGAATACCTTCCTGCTGCCCCGGCTGATTCCGAATACCCAGCTCCACGCGGGATTCATCGTGGCCGCGGTCTTCGTGGTCCTGGTGTCCGTCTTCCTCTATCGGACCAAGTGGGGCTACGAGATCCGGATGATCGGGGCCAACCAGAAGTTCGCCGCCTACGCGGGGCTTTCGGTGCCGACGGTCATCCTCTATTCCCACTTCGTGTCCGGTTTCCTGGGAGGAATGGGCGGGGCCATCGAGATGGCGGGACTCTACAAGGCCTTCATCTGGCAGATGAACCCCTCCTACGCCTGGGACGGGGTCATCGTGGCCATGCTGGCCCGGAAGAACCCCAAGTTCGTGCCCCTCTCCGCCTTCTTCCTGGCCTACATGCGGGTGGGGGCGGACTTCATGTCCCGGCGGGGGGACGTGGCCTTCGAGTTCATCACCCTGCTCCAGGGCCTCATCATCCTGATCCTGGCCTCGGACAAGATCGTGAACTACTTCAAGGCCCGGAGGCTCCAGCGGACCGCCCTGGCGCGGACCGCCGAGGCCCGGGCGGCCGGGGCTCCGGCGGGAGGCGCGGAATGATGGAATTCCTGGCCTCCGTATTCGGCTCCTCGAACTACTGGTTCATCGTAGTGCGGTCCACGGCCCCCATACTCCTGGTTACCCTGGGGGCGGTCATCACCGAACAGGCGGGGATCAAGAACATGGCCCTGGAGGGCTCCATGCTCTGGGCCGCCCTGACGGGGGTCCTGGCCAGCGCCTGGACCGGGAGCCCCTGGATCGGCCTGGCCGCGGGCGTCGCCGCGGGGGTGGCCATCGCCCTCGTCCTGGGGCTCTTCGCCCTCAAGCTGGACGCCAACGCGGTCCTGGTGGGCATCGCCCTGAACCTCCTTTCCACGGGGGGGACGGTCTTCGTCCTCTTCTCCATCACCGGGGACAAGGGCATCTCCTCCTCCCTGCCCAGCAAGGTCCTGCCCATGGTCTCGGTCCCCCTGCTGCGGGACATACCCTGGTTGGGGAAGGTCCTGTCGGGGCAGAACCTGATCGTGTACCTGGCCGCCGCCGCGGTGGTCGTGATCCACGTGATCCTGAACAAGCTGACCATAGGCCGGCGGATCCGTGCCACCGGGGAAAACGTCGAGGCCGCGCGGGCGGCGGGGATCGACCCGGACCGGATCAAGTTCTTCACGCTGATCGTCTCCGGAGTGCTGGCGGGGCTTGCGGGCTGCTTCCTGTCCATGGGCTACACCTCGAACTTCACCTCCGGGATCTCCGCGGGCCGGGGCTACGTGGCCAACGCGGCCCAGGTCGTTGCCGGCGGGACCGCGGTGGGCTCCATCTTCGCGGCCCTGATCTTCGGGGTGACCGACGCCCTGGCAACCTTCCTCCAGAGCCGGGGACTCCCGCCCGAGCTGATCCAGGCCCTGCCCTACGCGGTGACCATCCTGGGCTTCGTAGTGGTGACCCTGGTCCGGGACAGGCGGGAGGCCGCCCGGAAGCTCCGGCTCTTCGCGGGCAGGGACGACCGGTGACCTGCGACCTCCTGATCGAGAACGCCGCGGTCCTGACCGTGGACGCGGCGTGGAACCTGTACGAGCCGGGCTTCCTGGCGGTGAAGGGGGACTCGATCGCGGCCGTGGGCCCCATGGCGGTGCGCCGGGCCTGGGAAGCCCGGACCGTCGTGGACGCCGCGGGGAAGCTCCTCATGCCGGGCTTCGTGAACGCCCACACCCACGTGGCCATGGCCGCCTTCCGGGGCGCCTGCGAGGACGTGGACGACCGCCTGCGGAAGTACATCTTCCCCCTGGAGGCCCGCCTGGTGGACCGGGACCTGGTGTACCGGGCCTCCCGGTTCTGCCTGGTGGAGATGGCCGCCTCGGGGACCACCTGTTTCGGGGACATGTACTACTTCGAGGACGAGGTGGCCCGGGCCGCCCGGGAAGCGGGGCTTCGCTGTGTCCTGGGGGAGACCGTGGTGGATTTCCCGGCCCCGGACTGCCCGGAGCCCTACGGGGGTCTCGGGTACGGGCTCGACTTCATCTCCGACTGGGCCGGGGACGCCCTGGTGAAACCCTGCCTGGCCCCCCACGCCCCCTATACCGTGGATGCCGAGCATCTTCGAAGGGTCCGCCGGGAATCCGAGGCCCGAGGCCTCCCGGTCCTCATGCACATAGCGGAGACGGCCCCGGAGAACGAGCGCTTCACGGCCTCCCACGGCTCGGTGCTGCGCTACCTGGACGCCGAGGGAGCCCTCTACCCCGGCCTGGTCGGAGCCCACATGATCTACCTGGACCCCTCCGACATCGCCCTGGCCGCCGCCCGGGGGCTTTCGGTGGCCCACTGCCCGGGCTCCAACGCCAAGAGCGGCCGGCCGATCTGCCCCGCCGCGGATCTTGCGGACGCGGGGGTGCCGGTGGGACTGGGAACCGACGGCCCCCTGTCCGGAAACGGCATGGATCTGCAGGGGATCGTCGGACTTTTCCCCAAGCTCCAGAAGATGCGCCGGAACGACCGCGGGGCCGTCCCCGCCCGGCAGGCGGTCCGGGCCGCGACCCGGGGGGGCGCCGAGGCCCTGGGCCTGGGAAAGGTCACGGGCTCCCTGGAACCCGGCAAGAAGGCGGACCTGGTCCTGGTGGACGCCGATTCCTTCGGCCTGCAGCCCGTCTACGACTGGTACGCGGCGGTCGTCTACTCGATGCGTCCCTCCGACGTCGCCGCCACCTACGTGGGCGGCCGCCTGGTCTGGGATCGCACGGGCATGAAGGGCTTCGACCAGGCCGAGGCGATGGCGGACGTCCGCGGCGTCGCGGACCGGTGCCGGGGAGTGATCGCGGAATTGACGGGAGGCGCGTCGTGACGGAATCGACCCCGCACATCGTACCCGAGGGGCCCATCGCCCCCTCGGTCCTCATGCCCGGGGACCCCCTGCGGGCCAAGTACATCGCCGAGCGTTTCCTGGAGAAGGCCGTTCGCTTCAACTCCGTCCGGGGGATGCTCGGATTCACGGGCACCTGGCGGGGGGTACAGGTTTCGGCCATGGGCTCCGGGATGGGGATCCCGTCCATGGGGATCTACTCCTACGAGCTCTTCTCGGCGTTCGGGGTCCGGGACATCCTGCGGGTCGGCACCTGCGGAGGCTTCCGGGAGGACATGGAGCTGGGGGACCTCGTCTTCGCCCAGGCTTCCTCCACCTCGTCCTCCTGGGCGGAGCAGTACGGCCTGGGCGGAACCTTCTCGGCGATCCCGGACTTCGGGCTCCTGGAGGCCGGAGTGGCCGCCGCCCGGGACCTGGGGAGGCGCTTCGTGGTGGGGAACACGGTCTGCCTGGACCAGTTCTCCCGGTACCACGCCGTGGACAAGCCCTGGACCCCCTGGGCACGGATGGGCTGCGTGGCCACGGACATGGAGGCCTACGCCCTGTACTGCAACGCCGCCTACCTGGGCCGCCGGGCCCTGGCGATGTTCGCAGTCTCGGACCTCCGCCTCAAGGGGCTCCACATGGAAAGCGCCGACCGGGAGCGATCCCTGGACTCCATGATCGAGACGGCCCTGGAGACGGTCCGCAGGGTCCGCGCCGCGGAGGCCTGACGGCCCCGCGTCCCCTACAGATCCATGGTGGACCGGTAGGGCCGGGTCTTCCGGCGGTGCTCCGCCCGGGCCGCCGCGAGGAGGGCCGGGTCCGAGGCCAGGGCGAAGCCCGTCGCGGCCAGGACCGCCGCCGCCCAGCGCATCCGCTTGAACGCCCCCGTTGAGCCCGAGGCCGAGCAGGACTGCCAGGTGTGGGCTCCCACGCCCAGGGGCCAGGTGGCCGCGTTCATCTGCCCCGTGGGGGTCACGTAGGACACGTCCCCGGTGTCCAGGGATCCCCCGATCCGGAACCCTTCCCCGAAGTCCCCGGCTTGGTCGTGTGTCGGCCGCTTGAGCAGGGACAGGGGCGCCCCGATCATCGTCAGGGTCGACTCGCGGTCCCGCTTGGGGACCGTGGCCGCCAGGTCCCGGGCGAAGGCGGTCTCCTGGGGGGCCAGGGCGGGCACGGGGAGGCGGCGCATCGCCCCCAGCATCGCCCCGTGGATGGCGTCGTTCGGGATGTAGTCGCACTTCCCGCTGCTGACCTCCCAGGAGACCCGGGTCTCCGTCATCATCGCGGCCCCCTTGGCCGCCTTGAGCACCCGGGCGACGGCCAGGCGCAGGGCTTGGGCCGTGGGGGCCCGGACGTAGAGGGTAACCGCGGCGCTCTCGGGCACGATGTTCGGCCGGGCTCCCCCGTCGGAGATGACGTAGTGGATCAGGACCCCCCGCTCCACGTGCTCCCGGAGGAACTCGAGGCCCAGGTTGAAGATCTGGGCCCCGTCCAGGGCGGAGCGTCCCGCGTGGGGGGCCATGGCCGCGTGGCTGGCCCGGCCGGCGAAGCGGACGACCAGGGCCACGTTGGCGCTGGTGGTGTAGCGGTGCGGGGTATTCACGTCCGCGGGGTGCCAGGTCAGGGCCGCGTCGGCGTCGTCGAAACGCCCCGCCTTGACCTGGGGGATCCGCCCAAGGGCCTCCTCGGCGGGGCAACCGTAGTACCGCACCGTGCCCGGAAGACCCGCGGCCGCGAGGGCGTCCGCCAGGGCCTCCGCGGCGGCGAGGGACCCGATCCCCAGGAGGTTGTGCCCGCAGGCATGGCCCGGGGCGCCCGGTTTCCGGGCCTCCCGGCGTACCGAGCAGGCCTGGGACAGGCCCGGAAGGGCGTCGTACTCCCCCATGAGGGCGATCACGGGCTTCCCCGCGCCCCGTTCGGCCGCGAAGGCATGGGGCATCTCGGGATAGATCGTGATGCGGAATCCCGAGGCGGACAGGCGGTCCCGGTGCAGGGCCGCGGACCGCTCCTCCTCACCCGAGCGCTCGGGGTGTTCCCAGATGTCCCGTGCCAGGTCGTCGTACTCACCCGCCCGGCCCTCGATGTAGTTCCATATATGGTCGGTCATGGCCGCCCCTGGGGCACCCGCTCCAGCCGGGAGACATCGAAGCCGAGCCTCCGGGACTCCTCCACCAGGCCCTCGTAGACCTCCGGGGGAGGGACGGGGTCCTTGGCCATGAGCCAGAGGAAGTCCATCGTGCCGCTGGTCACCAGCATGGTCCGGTCCGCCTCGTTCCAGTAGACCAGGCGGTAGGGCAGCCAGGTGAAGGGGAAGGGCCGGGCGGACATCTCCCCGGCCACCGCGGGATCCGGGATCCGGAGTTTCTGCCTCATCACCCCCTTCTTGCCGTCGAAGCCGCCCTTGTACCCCTCGTAGAGGACCCGCCAGGTCCCGTCGTCGTTGGGGATGTAGGTGTCCGTGGTGCCCACCCAGTCCCGGGCGACGGGAACGGGGATGCGGGCGATCTCGTACCAGGCCCCCTCGAAGAGGCCGAAGTCGATGGACCGGACCGCGGGGATGCCCTTCGTGGAGGGGGCGCCCGAGCAGGACGTCAGGACTGCCAGGGCAGCCGCCGCGAGGGCCGCGGCGGTACGGGCCGAGAGTCGGATCCGGGTCATTTCGAAGTCCCCTTCTCCGCGGGCCGGGGCGGTAGGGGGAGGAAGATGCTGGTCCTGCGCTTGTACTCCTGATAAGCCGGGTCGGAGCCGTACTTGGCGTCCGCGCTCTTCTCCAGAAGTGGGATACCGCTGACGAAGAGGAGGAGGACCGTGATGAACACCGGCCCCAGGACGGAGATCCACAGGAAACCCGAGAGGGCCGGAACCGCGTACAGGAAGAGGCCCCACCAGAGCAGGGACTCCCCGAAGTAGTTGGGATGCCGGGACCAGGACCAGAGTCCCGTGGTGATCACCCCCGATCTTCCGGCCTTCTTGAACGCGGATTTCTGCGCATCCGCCTCCACTTCGATCACGAAACCGACGAGCCAAAGGACCATTCCCACGATCTCGAAGGTGCCGAAGGACCGCGGCGAGACGGAGGAGGCGATGGAAGCGACGACGGGCAGCAGGATCACGAACACGGCCACCGCCTGGAGGCTCCAGAAGCTGGCGAACTTCCACGGATCGTCCCGCTTGTCGTCGAAGCGGTGGTCCACCTTGATCTTGATGATCCGGGTGAACAGGTAGCTTCCAAGCCGGGCCGCCCAGAGCAGGGTGAGGACCGCGGGGACCAGGGCCGCCGGGGAGGCCCCGAGGTTCCGGAGTATGAGGACGGCGGACACGAGGGCGAAGGAAAGGCTATAGGACAGGTCCGTCACCACGTCGGTCTTGCGCAGGGCCGCGTAGGCGAAGAAGATCCCGTTGATCGCGACGGCCGCGACGGCGGAAAGGACGAAAGGGTTCAAGATGCCTCCTTTTCGATATGCATTCCTAAAATCCTATATTCCCGGGCGAAAGGCAACGACGGACGAGGGCCTTCAGGCCGCCTTGCACACGTACCAGGCCGCCCGGGGTCCGACCCGGACTACCTGCACGGAAGGAAAGGCTTCCCGCAGCTCCGGAAGCCCCGTCCGGATGAAGTTGAAGTAGTCCCCGTGTTCCAGGTATTCCACGATCGTCACCAGGAGGCTGCGGTCCGGGGTGTAGTCCTGGAAGAGGACCGTGTCCCGGGACAGGCGCCGCATCTCCGCGAAGAGCTTGGCCCGGTCCTCCCGCCTAAGGCCGTGGGCCACGTAGGCCGCGGTCACCAGGTCGAAGCTCCCGTCCGGCTCCGCCAGGCCCCGGAGTGCGTCCCCGGGGTCGCAGGAAAGCCCCCGGCTCCGGGCCCGCTCCAGCATGGCCCGGGCAACGTCGACTCCCCGGACCTCCCAGCCCTCCCGGGCCAGGGCCCGGGTGAAGGCCCCGGTGCCGCAGCCGATGTCCAGGGCCCGGCGTCCCGCGGGATCCGGGAGGAAGGAGCGGCCGAGCTCGAAGGCCCGGGCGTAGGTCCGGAGCTGGCCGTGGAAGAACCAGGCGTAGGGCCGGGCGATCCGCTCGAAGAGGCGGGCGTGGCGCTCCGCGTGGGAGAGGCCGGAATCGGGGTGCATACCTCCAGGGTAGCGGATCCGCCGCCCGGGCGCCAGCCGCCGGGGCCCGACGCCGACGGGGTCGCCGCAACCGGATACGGTGGTACGGCGCCCCCGGCCTCCCTACATCGCGGACCGATGTTGATCCGGCACCGGCTCGTCGGCCAACTCCAAAAGGGCCTGGGCCACGTGGTAGATGTGGCGGTTGACCCGGTGCAGGTGGTTTAGGAGGTCCATGTGGATCTCCGTGGTCTCTATGGAGACCTGGACGCCCTCGTTCAGGCGGCGGAAATGCTTGCGGCGGAACTCCCTCTGGAGTTCCCAGCAGGACTCGGAGCATTCCAGGACCTGCCGGGCCCCTCCCGTGTCGTTGTCCTCGAAGGCCCGCATTACTAGGCGGAAATTGTCCGCCACGACCTTGGCCAGCTCCTGCACGTCCGCGAGACCCTCGTCGGAGAGCCGTAAGTCGTTGTTGATGAGCTTCTTGGCCCGGTCGCGGATGTTACCCTCGATCACGTCCGCCAGGTTCTCCAGTTCGCTGACGATGAAGAGGTAGGAGACCTGGCGCTTGCTCTCGCTCTCGGTCAGGGACTGCTTGGCCACCTTGGTCAGGTATCGGACGATCTCGGTGCGCAACGTGTCGATGTACTTGTCCTCGGTCTTGATGGCCTTGCCGTCCTCGGGACGGCGTTCCGAGAAGAGCCGGACGCTGGCCTCCAGCATATGCTCGATGATGGGCCGCATCCGGAGGATCTCCTTCTTGACCTGGAAGAGGGCCACCGAGGGTTCGGTCAGCATCGCCTCGCTCAGATATTGGGGGCCGAAAACCTCCTTGGGAGGCTCCGGGGGCACCAGGCGGTCGAAGGCCTTGACGATGAGGGGCAGTAGGGGGATCACGAGGATGTGATTGAGGACGGGCATGAGGGTGTGGGCCATGGCGATCTCGCGGGCCAGATTCTCCCGTCCCCCCGTGAACAGCAGGGACAGTTCCCGGGCCAGGAAGAGGTAGAGCCGATCCCCCTGAATTGGTATGGACAGGAGGATGTAGGCAAGGATCACTCCGATGGTCTGGAAGACCACGTGGATATAGGCGCTTCGCTTGGCCTCCCGGTTCAGGGACAGGCTCCCGAGGACGGCGGTGACGCAGGTGCCGATGGAGGCTCCCAGGTTGATCGGCACCGCCTGGGCCAGGCTGATGGTCCCGGAGATGGCCATGGCGATGACTAGGCCCGAGGTGGCCCCCGAGGATTGGACGATCATGGTGAACACGAGTCCCACCAGGATTCCGATGAGGGGCCGCTCCACCGAGGCCATCAGGTTCAGGAAGGCGGGGAGGGTACGGAGGGGCTCCATGGACCGGGACATCATGTCCATCCCCAGGAACAACAGGCCGAAGCCCAGGACGGTGTTGGCCGCGGACTTGTGCTGTTTCTTGGAGGCCAGGAGGAAGGCGAAGAAGCCCAGGGCCACGAAAAGGGCCGCCAGGCGGGTGATCTTGGGGAAGGCGAAGAGCTGGCCCAGGAAGGTGGAGCCGAGTTCCGCCCCCAGGGTGACCGCCAGGCTCTGCCGGAAGGTCATGAGCCCCGCACCCACCAGGACCGCCTCCAGGACCGTGGTGGCCGAGGAAGACTGGTTCACGATGGTGACCCCCAGGCCCGTGAGGTAGCCCCGGACCTTGGTCTTGGTGAGTTCGATCATGATGGTCCGGAGCCGGGCCCCCGCCAGGGCGGTGAGGTTGTTGTTCATCATCACCATGCCGAAGAGGAAGATCGCCAGGCCGCCGGCCAGGTCGAAGATGTTGTAGATGGACATGCCGGATACTCCTCAGCCCTTCCCGGGACCACGCGGGTACCGGGATTGTAGGAGAGTATCGTCTTAACCGTATTTTCGTCAAATTCTAACCGAGCGGCCCGCCGAGTCCCCGCCGGTCGAATCGTGGCGGGACCCCCCGTCCTTGACCGGCCGGCCCTGAGCCGCGTATCCTCCCGCCATGGATGACCTGCTGGAGCGGGCTCTCGAGGACGGCCCCCTGCTTCGGTCCCGGGTGGAGGCCTTCCTGGGCCCGGCTCCGGAAAAGGTTCCGGATTTCTGGAAGCCCGGCATCGGGGAGATCCACTACGTTCCCGTGCCCGGGGCGGAGATCCGGATCATTCAGGTACGACCGGACCGGACCGCAGCCCGCCGCCCTGTGGTCCTGGTGCCGGGGTGGGGTACGACCCCCGAAGGCTTCCGGGAATTCTACGGCCCCCTGCACGGGAAGGCGGAGTTCCTTTTCATCGAGACCCGGGAGAAGAATTCGAGCCGGATACAGGGCCGGAAGCCCGACCTGTCCGTGGAACGAGCGGCCTTGGATATCCGGGCGGCCCTGGAGGCGGCGGGACTCTTGGACCGGGACTACGTCCTTGCCGGGACCTGCTGGGGCTCCGCCCAGATCCTGGAGGGCATGATCCGGGGATACCTGGATCCTTCGACCGTCCTCCTGGCCGACCCTATGCACACCCTGTGGTTCAACAAGACCTTCCTGCGCCGGGTGTCCCCCTGGATACCCGCCGCCGCGATCCGGGCGGTCCGGCCCCTCCTGCGGCAGGCCCTGGTGGGGGACCTAAAGGAAGGGGCTCAGAAACAGCGGACCTTCGAGTTCATCGACAGGGCCGACGTGTGGAAGTGGAAGAAGTCCGCCGAGGCGGCCTGGGACTTCGAACTCTTCGGCCGCCTCGGGGCCGTGAGACGGGAGGTCTTCGTCCTCAACGGGACCGGGGACAAGGTCCACGACCCCCGCAACTACCCCCGCGTGGCCGCGGAACTCCCGGCGGGCCGCTTCCTCCGGATGCCCCTGGACGAATCCTTGCGGGAGCGGATGTTCGGAACCGTCGCCCTGGAGTTCGCACGAGGCCGGGCCGGGGAAGGACTACCCGCTAGGCTGGCGGAGTTCGAACGGGCGGTGCGGTAGGGACGGCCGCCTTGATCGTCCCCCCCCCCTCAGCGCCGGACGGGGTCCAGAGCCACGCCGCGGGGACCCTGGAGTCCGGACACGATGGTCCGAACGTCCGAGCCGTCCAGCTTGGCACGTTGAATCGTTTTTGTCCCGAGATCTACCCAGAAAAGGAAGCCTTCATCAGGATCCACGGCAAGTTGTCGGGGCGGTGCTCCTGCCCAAACGACTATATTCGTAACACTGGCTGAGCTCAGATTCGCATCACAGCGGAAAATGCCTCCCCCGGGACCGTCGTCGCTCCAATACACATATCCGTGTAAGTTATCCACGATCAAGTTTCCAGGAGTTTTAAATCCAGCAGATACAGGGGTTAAATCCAGTGTCAGATCCAAACTTCCATTGGAATTAATTCGATGTATCTTTTTATTAGCCGGATCGGCTACGAAAACCTTGTCCAGATTCGGATAATACGCCAGATCCTGCGGATCTCCGATACCGGCGCCCGCCAACGGACTTTCTGCGGAGGAGTACGGCTGTCGATAGATCGTGTCATTGGAGATTCCGGCCCAGAATAGAACTTCCTCGGCGATGTTTGGACTCAATCCCCGTGGGAATACCCCCCCAATCGGACCAGGTTCCTGATAGAGCACGGAAAGGCCGGTTCCGTCCAGGTTCGAGGAGACGACCTTCCCGAGATTGCTGATCGCGGCGCATGTCCAGAAGAGTTTGCCCGCGTTCGGATCAACTGCGATCATGGCCAGGTCGTCCTGGTTGGAAAGCGGAAGGATCTCTATAAGATTCCTTCCATCGGTTTCGCAGCGGTAGATGCGCTTTGCATCCCGGTCCGTGATGTACAGGTGCTTCGCCCCGCCCTGGGCCAGCTTTTCCGCCAGGTCCCGGAGGGCCAGGGGCTCGCAGGTCGTCAGGACCAGGGACAGGGCGAGGCCCGCGGCGGCCACGCGGGCCGCACGGAATACCTTGTTCATTCCGACCATGTGTCCACCCTCCGGGCCCGCTGGGCCTCCGCGGCGCGGGCGTTTTCCTGGCCCGCCTGGGCCAGGTACTCGTAGCGGGACGCCAGGGCGGGATCGACCGCCTTGAGCTGGTCGAAGGCCCTGCGGGCGGTCCCGTAGTTCTCCAGAAGCTGGCTGGCCCGGGCCAGCCCGAGCAGGGCCGCCGGGTTTTTAGGTGCCGAAGCGGCGGCCCGGTCGTAGTGCCGGTAGGCTTCCTCAACCCGGCCCCGAAGGAGGGCCAGGTTCCCCAGATTCACCAGGGCCGGCGGGTAAGCCTCCGCTTTAATCGCGGCCTGGAAGGCCTTTTCGGCCTCCTCCAGGAACCCGTACCGGGCGTGCAGGATCCCCAGGGCGTTGTACCCCTTGGGGCCTCCGGAGAGAGCCGCCTTCTCCAGGCCCGCGACCTGGGGCCGGTACTCGCGTTCCAGGAGCCGGCGCCATACCTCCGAGGCCGCGGCCCGGACCTTGTCCGCCGACGGAGGCTCCGGGACGGGCTCCCCCCGAGCGAGGCCCACGGGCTCGTAGAGTTCCCAGGCCTGGGCCACGGGCCAGAGCCGGGCCTTGCCCGCAGCGCCTTGTTCCCGCCACTGCCGGGCTCCCAGGTGCCAGGCCTCGTCGAAGCCCAGGTCCAGGGCGGTCACCTCCACGGGCACCCAGGCTCGGCCTGAGGCTTCGAGGAAGTCCGAAGTCGAGCGGAAGGTCTTTCGCATCCCCGCGGGGGTGGTGTCCAGGGCCACGGCCGTGTAAATGTGCCCCGGCACGGTGACGAAGGCTGTGCCGACCCCGACGGATTCCAGGAGGGCTGCGTATAGGACCGTGAGGTCGTCGCAGTCCCCGGACCGAAGCCGGAGGGTCTGGCGGGGGAACTGCAGGTAGTCCACGGCGCCGGACCTAGTGGAGAACTCCCTGTAGGGGGTGGTCGGGTCCACGGAGTAGCGGAACGAGGCGAGCCGGAGGATCTCGAAGGCAGCAACGGCAGCGGCTAGGTTCCTGTCCACGGCAGAGCCCGGCGTCTCGGAAGCCTCGGAAGCCCTCCTTGCCCAGGTCAGTACGTCGGGGTCCTTGACGGAGACGAAGGCCGCAGCCTTGCGATCGTCGTCCCAAACGGTCGCGTTCCTGTCTTCAAAACCCAGGCTCTCCACGTATTCGTTCCGGTACCGGATTCCACCGGAACTGAATTCCACGGCAAGGACTACGGAAGCCTTGGTACGCTCGGATAGTTCCAGTACTAGGGGATTGAACAAGGCCAGCAGGGAATACTCCGCGGAGGCTGCCGGCGCTAGGGTCCGCGGGCCAGAACATGTCTTGGGGTCATCCATGAACTGCCGGGAAAAGAGGCTGACCTTGATATCCGTAATCTCCTGCTTCCCGGAGTTGACCAGGGTCGCGGTCCCGACGGGATTCTGGTCGTAGTGCTTGTAGAACACCGGGAACACGGGATCCAGCCGGATGTCCCGGAAGCTTACCGTTGAAAGAGGCTGGAGCCGCATGCCCTGGGGAAGCGCGGAACCCCGGCGGTCCCGAAGTCCGTAGGAGACCCCGACGCCCAGGCCCAGGCCGTGGGACAGGCCGAAGCGGCCCCGGTACCCGAGATCCAGAACCGCCGTATACCCCTTGGGGAAGGTCCAGCCCAGCCTAAGGCCTCCGGCGGCCCAGGGGCCGATCCCCGCAAATGTATCGTCCGGGAACGCCGCCTCCAGCTCGGATCGCTGGTTGAAGAAGGAGAAGAATACACCGCCGGCCAGGTAGGGGGAAAGCCGTATCGCGTCGGAAAGGCGGAAGGGCAGGGCCAGATCCAGGGCGGCGCTCAGGTTGGAGATGGAATACTCCCCGACGGGCTGGAGAGTGTAATCCAGCCAGAGACCGGGAGCCGTCCCGAAGGGGCCCCGGTTCCGAACCAGCCCCGCACGGACACCCACCCCGAGCCCGAAGACCGAGGCTCCGTTTCCCAGCGGCGCTTCTACACCGGGTCCGGCGCTCAGGGACCAGGGGCGGGTCTCGTCGGCGGATACGGCGGAGACGATCAGGATGAACAGCAGGAGCCACCTCGGAAGGGGGCGCAAAAGGCGGAATCGGCGCATGGGCACCTCCGGTGTAAAAAACCGGTGGATGCGGGACCATGGAAGCTGAGCGGCGACCGGCGGAGTTCAAGGTTCACGGCTGCGTCAGCGAGGGGGAACTACCCCTATTCTAACACTATTTCCCGATATTGGAAGATCTCCAAGTCGAGGTTGATCTTTCAGGAAGGGTCCGGGGGAAACCGTCGATACCAAAAGATTCCACCGACCCCGGGTAAATATTAGTTTGACAGGTAGAAAAACCGATGCTAGTCTCATGTTAAACATTGGACGTTTAATGTCCACATGTCAATACTTTCAGGAGGCGTTCATGAAGCGGCGGTTCATTCTACTGGCGGTTCTTCTGGCGACGGTCGGGGCTTCCATCCTCTGGGCCGCGCCGGTGGTCCTGAAACTCGGACACGGGGCCCAGGCGACCCATGCGAGCCACATCGCCGGACTCCGGTTCGCGGAGCTGGTGAAGGAACGGACCAAGGGCCAGGTCGAGGTCCAGGTATTCCCGAACCGCCAGCTGGGCGAGGAACGGGACCTGGTGGAGGGTCTGCAGATCGGCACCGTGGACTTCGCCGTCGTCTCCACCGGACCTCTGGGCGGTTTCGTCCCGGAGGTGGGTGTCGTCGACCTGCCCTTCCTCTTCACGACCGCTGCCCACGCCTACAAGGTCCTGGACGGCGAGATCGGCCGGGGCATCCTGGACAAGTTCCAGTCCCGGGGGATCATCGGGGTGGCCTTCTGGGAAAACGGCTGGCGAAACCTGTCCACCTCCAAGCGGAAGGTCCTGAAGCCCGAGGACCTCAAGGGGCTCAAGATCCGGACCATGGAGAACAAGGTGCACATGGCCTCCTTCACCGCGGCCGGGGCGTCCCCGGTTCCCATGGTGTGGGGAGAGGTCTATACCAGTCTCCAGCAGGGTGTGATCGACGGGCAGGAGAATCCCGTGGTGATCATCCATTCCAACGCCCTCTGGGAGGTCCAGAAGTACTACGCCCTGACCGGGCATTTCTACGGCTCCCACGTCTTCCTGGCCAGCAAGCGGAACCTGGACAAGCTGCCCAAGGACGTCCAGAAGATAATCCTGGACACGGCACGTGAGCTCTCCGCCTTCCAGCGGGACTACAGCAAGAAGCTCGAGGACGAGTTGATCGTCCAGCTCAAGGCCAAGGGCATGGATGTCTACGAGATTCCCAACAAGAAGGCCTTCCAGGACGCCATGCAGCCGGTGTATAAGCAGTTCGAGTCCCAGTTCGGCAAGGCTCTCATCGACAAGATCCTGGCCGCGGGCCGCTGACCGGCCAACGTCCGGCTCGGGTGTCGCGAGACTCAGGGCCGCCCCGCGAAGGGGCGGCCCTTGCTAAAGGAGCGAGTCATACCATGGATGCGTTCATCCTGGGCTTGAAGAAGGCGATAGACCGGATCGTGGACGCCGTGGCGGTCAGTGCCCTGTCCGTCCTGGTGCTCGTGGTGGCCGCCCAGGTCATCAGCCGCTACGTGGTCGGACGGCCCTTCACCTGGTCGGAGGAACTGGCCCGGTACATGCTGGTCTGGATCGTCTACCTCTTCGCCGTCATCGCCTTCCGGCTCTCCCGGCACATGGGGATAGACTTCTTCGTCCTCCTGCTTTCGGATAGGTTTAGAGGGATTGTCCAGGGCGCCGGGGACGTCCTGATCTTCGGATTCCTGATCCTTGTCCTGCGGTTCGGAACGGAACTGGTCGGCATCACCCTGCCCCAGACCTCCGCGGCCTTGGGCATACCCATGGGGCTCGTGTACCTGGCGTTTCCAGTTTCCGCGGGGCTCATGGCCCTGGAGCTCCTATTCCGGCTGTACAGCCGTTTGACCGGAGGCCGACGGTGACCACGACGCTCTTCCTCTCCTTCGCGGTCCTGATCCTGCTGAACGTGCCCATCGCCTTCAGCCTCTTCATATCCGCCAGCCTGGCCCTGGCCCTGAACGGCATCACCCTGATGGCCGTCATCCAGCGGGGCGTCACAGCGGTGGATTCCTTCATCCTCCTGGCCATCCCCTTCTTCATGCTCGCCGGAAACCTGATGTCCGGGGGCGGCATCTCCAACCGGATCATCAAGTTCGCGAACTCCTCCGTGGGTTTCATCCGAGGCGGCCTGGCCCACGTCAACATCGCGACCAGCATGCTCTTCGCGGGCATCACCGGCGCGGCGGTGGCGGACACCTCGGCGGTCGGGTCGGTCCTGATCCCCGCCATGAAGGACGAGGGCTACGACGCCGATTTCTCCGCCGCCGTCACGGCCTCATCCTCGGTCATCGGGGTCATCATCCCCCCGAGCATCCCCTTCGTCATCTACGGCGTGATCACCGGGACCTCCATCGGCAGGTTGTTCCTGGGAGGCATCGTCCCCGGCATCCTGATCGGCCTGGTGCAGATGGTCATCTCCTACTTCATCTGCGCCAAGCGCGGGATGGGCAGCCCCAAACGTTTCTCCATACGGGATTTCCTCGGGAGCCTGCGCCGGGGAATCCTGGCCCTTTTCATGCCGGTCATCATCCTGGGGGGAATCATCTTCGGGATCGTGACTCCCACGGAGGCCGCCGTGCTGGCCATCGTGTACGCCCTGTTCGTCAGCATGGTCGTCTACCGGGAGCTCAAGCCTCGGGACCTGCCCAAGCTGATCTACGAGTCCGGGATCACCACGGCCATCGTCATGTTCATGATCGCCGGGGCCTTCCTCTACAGCTGGATCATCACCAACGACCAGATTCCACAGAAGCTGGCCGCCCTGATCGGGATGCTGACCCAGGACAAGAACGTGGTGCTTCTCCTCTTCGTGGTCGTGTACCTGGTGGCGGGGATGTTCATCGACCTGGGGGCCGCGATGATCCTGCTCGTGCCCGTTCTATATCCCGTGACCCGCATGATGGGCATCGATCCGATCCTGTTCGGAATCGTCACCGTCATCGCCCTGGCGATCGGCTTGGTGACGCCTCCCGTGGGCGCCTGCCTGTTCATAGCCAGCGAGATCGGCGGGATCTCGATCCTCAAGACCGCCCGCAGCGCGATCCCGTATCTGCTCGGGATCCTTCTGGTCCTGCTGGCGATCATCCTGTATCCGCCCCTGGCCCTCTTCATCCCGGGGCTGATGTAGGGAAGGAAGGGTCCGGGAGGGGAACCGTTGGTTCCTCTCCCGGATCGTCCCCAAGTACTCAAATCACCTGTCTCTCGTTCCGCTCGATCTCCGCCCGGCCGGATTCCCGGGGATACCATCGGGGGTTCTTAAACCTCAGGAAGCATGGCCGTCCCTCCTCCAACACGATGGAGTGGGGGCAATGCACCCGGAGGGTCTGATCGCCGACCCGCGCCTGGTACTCGATACAGTAGGTCAGGTACAGGCGCTTCACAACGACGGCCGGGCAGCCTCCTTCGTCCTTCGGGCTCAGGGTGATCTCGTTGGGCCGGGTGGCCATCACGCCTTCCCGGGCGGCCCCGGCGGGAAGTTCCATCGGGAGCGGGTATTTCGACCCCGGCACGTACAGGTCCCCGCCCCGCAGTTCCACGTCCGTGAAGTTCGACAGCCCCAGGAAGCCGTAGACGAAGCGGCTGGCGGGCCGGTTGTACAGGGCCTCCGGCGTGTCCGCCTGCTGGACTTTCCCGAGGTCCATTACCAGCATGCGGTCCGAAAGGGCCATGGCCTCGGCCTGGTCGTGGGTCACGAAGACGATGGTGAAGTTGAGCTTCCGCTGGAGCTCCTTGATCTCGAATCGCATGGACTCCCGGAGCTTGGGATCCAGGTTGGACAAGGGCTCGTCCAGGAGCATGACCCGGGGCTTGGTCACGATGGCCCGGGCCAAGGCGATGCGCTGCTGCTGGCCCCCGCTCAGGTCCGCGGGGAAGGTCCCCTCCAGCCCCGCCAGGTCCGTGTGGCGCAGGGCCTGGGCCACGGCCTCGGCGATGTCCGTCCGGGGAAGGTCCCGGACCCGGAGGGGGAAGGCCACGTTCTCGAAGACGTTCAGGTGGGGCCACACGGCGAAGGATTGGAAGACCATGCCCAGACCCCGCTGTTCCGGGGGTATGTAGAGGTTCCGCTCCTTGATGGAGACGGCGCGGTCCCCCAGCCAGATCTCCCCGGCGCTGAGGTCCTCGAAGCCGGCGATCATCCGGAGGGTCGTGGTCTTCCCGCAGCCCGAGGGGCCCAGAAAGGAGAAGCATTCCCCCTCCTCGATGACGAGGTCGAGATCCTTGACCGCGGCCACGGAGGCGCCGCTCCGGGTCGGGAAGACCTTGGAGACCCCCTTCAACTGAATCCGGCTCATGTCAGGCCCCCTTCCGATCTTTGGTGACCCAGCGCAGGGCCAGGTTGCCGGCCAGGATGATGCCGATGGCGATGGTGGCCAGGGCGGAGGACTGTACTGTGTTGCCCTCGGCGTTCATGGAATAGATGGCCACCCCCAGGGTCCGGGTGAAGGGGCCGTACAGGAGGACCGAGGTGGTCAGCTCCCGCATCCCCGGCAGGAAGATCAGGAAGAAACCGGCCACCATCCCCGGCCGGATCAGGGGCAGGGTCACGTCCCGCAGGGACTCCAGGTGCGTTGCCCCGCAGGACCGGGCCGCCTCCTCCAGGGAGTAGTGGACCTGCTCCAGGGACGCGGAAGCGGATTTCATGGCGAAGGAAACGTACCGCGCGATGTAGGCGATCAGGATGATCCAGATGGTGTTGTAGAGGTTGAGGTAGAAGGCCCCCGACCAGACCAGGATGACTCCGATGGCCAGCACGATGCCGGGCATCGAATAAGGCAGGAGGGACAGGATCTCCAGGAGTCCCTTGCCCCGGGGTTTCACCTTGACCACCACGTAGGCGACCATCACCCCCAGGAACATGGTGATGACCCCGGAGGCGACCGAGAGGAACAGGCTGTTGCGGATGGAGTCGATCACCATCCGGGACCGGAAGAGGACGTACTGGTAATTCCGGATGGTGAAGTTCTCGAAGCGGAAGGGAAGGCCGTAGGCCTTGAGGAATCCCACCAGGATCACCACCGCCAGGGGCAGGACCACGATCACGCCCAGCGACGCCAGACAGACGGCCAGGATGGGCAGCCGCGCGCCCCGCAGCTTGATCAGCATGGGCCGCATGCTCTTGCCCTTGATGATGTCGTAGCGCCCGGTCTTCAGGACCCTTTTCTGGACGTAGAGGGCCGCCACCACCACGACGATGAGCAGGATGGAGAGGGCCGCGGCCTCCCGGATCCCCTGGAAGCTCCCTGCGGAGCGGCGGATCAATTGATAGATCTTGGTCGGCAGGGTGAAGATGTTCTGGGAGAAACCCAGGATGGCGGGGACGCCGAAGTGGGACAGGGAGGAGATGAGGATCAGCATGGCCCCCGCCGCTATGGCCGGAAGGACCAGGGGCAGGGTGATCCTGCGGATCACGTACCACTGTCCCGCTCCCGCGATCCGCGCCGATTCCTCCAGGGTGGGGTCCATGCGCTCCAGGGCGCTGACCACTTGCAGGAAGACGAAGGGGAAGTAATAGCAGGTCTCCACGAAGACGATCCCGGCTATGCTGTGCATGTTGAACAGGGGTGTCGTCCCCCCGGTGAGGTCCATGAAGAGCCGGTTGATGTATCCGGACCGGGGGGCCAGCAACAGGCTCCAGGCCATGGCGCCGAAGAAGGGCGGGAACATGTAGGGGATGGTGAAGAGGGATTTCATCAGCCCCTTGAGGGGGATGTCGCTCCGTCCGATCAGCCAGGCGTAGAAGATGCCCAGGACGGTCCCGAGTACGGTGACCCACAGGGCGATCACCACGGTGTTCCATACGGACTTGAGGTTCCCCGGATCCCCGACGACCCGGACGAACATCCGCCAATCCAGGCGCCCGCCGTCGATGAAGGTGTTGTAGGCGATCATCAGAACGGGCAGGAGCACCGTGATCACGAGGATGGCCGTGGAAAGGATGTACAGCCCGAAGTCCAGGCCGAGCCCCCGCCGTCCGGCCGTGCCGGGGAGGGCTCCGGGTTTCGTTCCGAATGCGTTCATGCTTCCGTCCTTTGCCGGGTTCCGCCCGCGCGGGTGCCGGCCAGGTCGACGCGTTCCGAGCCGCCGGCCCGGTAGAATACCGAATTCCCCAGATCCAGGCCGCAGGTGCTCCCCTCCCCGGGGACGCCCCGGGCAAAGGCGTCGAAGGAGTCCTGCTGGACCCGGAGGCGATGCTCCCCCAGGGCGACGATGTAGTCGAACTGGTTGCCCAGGTAGGTCACCCGCTCCACCCGGCCCGAGAAGAGGCCGGATTTGGGGCGGGGGTGCAGGACGACGTCCATAGGACGCACCGCCAGGAGTACGTCGTCGAGCCCTTCCAGGGCCTGCCCCGCGATCCGCCCCCCCGCCAACGCGGCCTCCTGGAATCCGTCTCCGTCCCGCACGATCAGACGGTCCTTCCGGACGGTGACGGGAAGGAAGTTGGAGACCCCCAGGAATTCAAAGACGTACTTGTCCGCCGGGGAGGTCCAGATCTCCTCCGGGCTTCCCACCTGACGGAGGGCGCCTTGGCGATCCATGATCACCATGCGGTCTCCGATGGTCATGGCGGTCTCCTGGTCGTGGGTGATGTACAGGATCGTCACCCCCGCGGAGGACTGGAGGCTCCGGATCTCGTAAGCCATCTCCTCCCTCAGCTTGGCGTCGAGGTTGGTGATGGGCTCGTCCAGGACGATGAGCCGGTCCGAGGTGACCAGGGCCCGGGCCAGGGCCACCCGCTGCTGCTGGCCCCCGGAAAGCTGGGCGGGCAGCCGGTTCTCGTAGCCGGCCATCTTGACCTGGCCCAGGGCCTTCAAGGCTCGCTCCCGGATCTCGGACTTGGGAAGCCGCCGTTTTTTAAGGGGATAGGAGATGTTCTCGATCACCGTAAGGTGGGGCCACACCGCGTAGTCCTGGAAGACGACTCCGATGTTCCGCTTTTCCGGGGCCGTGAACTGGCGCGATGCGGAGTCGGACACCGCCCGGCCGTCGATGGAGATCTGCCCCTCGGCGGTCCGGATGAATCCGCACAGGGCCCGCATCAGGGTGGTCTTCCCGCAGCCGGAGGGGCCCACGACGGCCAGGCTCTCCCCGTCCCGGACTTCGAGGGACAGCTTGTCCAGGACGCGGTGCTTTCCGTAGTCCACGCTGATCGCGTCGATTTGAACTGAGGACATGGGACGCTCCTTGGAACGCGGCCTCACGGCCGCAAAGGATTCGGATCCCCGGCCGCGTCCTTGGCAGGGCGGGACGCGGCCGGGCCGGAAGGGTCGCTTACTTGAAGATGCTGTCGAACTTCTCCAGCAGGGAGTTCTTGTCCGTGACCAGGGCGACGTGATCCACCGGAAGCATGCGCTTCTCCGCCTCGGCCACCTCGATCGCGTTGTCAAGCCGCATCTTCGGGTTGATGGGCAGGGTGTACTCCTCCAGCAGGACCTGCTGGCCCTCCTCGGAGATGATGTAGTCGTACAGGGCCTTCGCGGCGTCCAGGTTCTTGCTGTTCCGGATGATGGCGATGGGGCTCTCGATGATGGGGATGTCGCGCTCCGGGTAGACGAATCCCAGGGTGGCTCCCTGCGCCATGGCGGAGCGGGCGATGTAGTCCACCCCCACGGATACGAGGTACTCGTCGGACCCGACCTTGTTCACCACCGCGCTGGACCCGCTTTCCAGGAGCATGCCGTGGGCCTTGAGCTTCCGGAGGAAGTCCCAGCCGTAGCGGGGATTCTGCACCAGGCCCGCCACGGTGAAGAGGGTCGTACCCGAGGAGGTCGGATCGGTCATAGCGATGTTGTTCCGGAACCGGGGATTGAGCAGGTCCTCCCAGGTCTTGGGGGCCTGCTCGTAGGTGAGCCGCCGGGTGTTGTACACGAAGCCCAGCATGATCAGCCGGGCGGACATGAACATGCGATCCGGATCCTTGAACTTGGCCGGAATGTCCGCGGCCGCTGGGGAGTCGTAGGCGTACAACAGTCCCTGTTTCTTGAAGTCGATGTAGTTGGTCGGGTCCCCGACCCAGATCAAGTCCGCCGCGATACCCCCCGCCTGCTGTTCCGTCGCGAGCTTCGTCATCACATTGCCGGTGCTCGCCGTGTAGAAGTCCATGGCGATGTTCGGATGCCTCTTCATGAAGCCTTCCTTCAGCGCCGCGAGCTGGGACTCCTTGAGGGAGGAGTAGATCATGACCGACTGCCGCCCTCCGCCCGCGGCGGTGCCTTCAGACTTCGCGCTCCGGGAACCGCAGCCGGCCAAGGCCAGGACCGCGGCCGCCGCAAACAGCGCCTTCCGTTTCATGTTCCGCATGGGGTGCTCCTTCCCGGGTCCCGTGGAACCCGACCGGTTCAGGCTAGACCGCAATCGGGCGCCCGGAAAGTTTAAATTCCGGCATTCCCGGTTTCAGCCGGATTTTGGAGTCCCCCGCGCCGGTACGCGGCCGGGGTGAGACCCACCTTCTTGCGGAAGAGGGTGTAGAAGTAATTTTCGTTCACCAGGCCCACCCGGGCGGCGATGTCCTTCGCGGGGCAGCCGTCCTCCAGGAGCAGCCGCTTGGCCGCCTCAAGCCTGTATTCGAGGATCGCGTCCGCCACCGAGGATCCCGTCCCCTCCTTGAAGGCTCGTGCGACGTGGGAGGAGGAGTATCCGAGTTCGTCCGCGATGCTCCGCAGGGTCAGGTTGGGATCCGTATAGCGCACACGCAGGATCGAACGGACGGCCTCGGCCAGCTCCCGGCATCGGGCGGCCCGGTGTTCCTCGAGGGCTTCCCGGACGGAGTTGAAGAGGTTCCGGAAGGGATCCAGGATCTCCTCCAGGGATGTCGGCTCCGAAGGCAGGCCGTCCAGGTCCGATCCGGCGGGGCCGGGATCCGATCGGAGTTCCCGCTCCAATTCCCGGACCGATGCGTACAGCCTGCGCAGGGCGAAGCGGAAGGGATCGAACCGTTTGCCGGACAGGGCGTCCAGGAAGGATTCCAGGGCGTCCTCCGCCGCCGAACTGTCCCCAGCCCGGAGGCTCTGGAGGATGCGCCGTTCCGCCTCGGAGGGATACTCGAGGCCGGTTTCCGGTTCCTCTTCATCGGAAAGGCGCACGACCTCTCCCGGGGAGGACAGGAATCCCATGCGGATCCGGTCCCGGAGCCTGGAAAAGGCAGCCGGAATCGCGTCTGCCCGAGGCAGGCGGCCCGAGACTGCGACCACGCCGGAGGTCCGCGCCTTCCAGGACTGGACCAGGGCGGCTTCGCGGGAAGCCGTTTCTCCCTGCAGCACCGCCAGCTCGACCCCGTCCACGGAGAGCACACAGGCCGATCCGTGGTTCCCTGAGCGGGAAGGAAGGCCCCGCGGGACGGTCGAGCCGTGGGAGGGATCCGTCCGGTCCGGGCGCACGGCGACCAGCCGAAACGCCCCGTCCGGATCGAAGGGCACTCCGTACTCCCGGAACAACTCCCCGGCGCCCGGGAATCCAAGGGTTTCCCCTTGGACGAATTCCTTGAGGACCTCCTGGGCCAGCGCCTCGGATCGAGCCCGGGAGGATTCCTCGATCGTCCGGGTCCGGGCCACCATGGATTCGATGGCGCTGGAGATCCGTCCGACCTCGTCCTGTTCGGGCGAAGCCGATCCGGGCGTCAGCGCGGAACCTATTGCGAGGGACAACTTTCCGATGGGCCGATAGAGTCTCCGAGAAACGGCGAAGGCCACCAGCATACCGAAGGCCAGGACGCCGAAGGCGGAAAAGGCCGTGGTGGTTCGAAGGCTGCCCAGGTCCCTCATCACCTCGGCGTAGGGGAAGGTACGCACGAGGAAGAGGTCTCCGCTGGCGGCATGGAGCACGAGGCTCCGGACGCCGGAGACCATGTCCACGAAGGCGCCGCTCTCTTGGCCGGATTCCAGGACGCGGCGAACGAAGGATTCGCCCGAGAGGTCGCTCAGGAACAAGTCCGCCTCGTCGTGGTACAGGACCTTGCCCGAGGCATCCAGCATGTACAGCCGGGAGGAGCCCCAGCGGACGATCTCCCGGAGCCAGTCCAGGGTCACGTTGATGATCAGGGCGCTCCGGGCGTCCGGGGCGAAGGCGCTGGTGGAGTGGAAGATGAAGCTGTGGACCGGCACGGTACGGGAGGAACCTTCGATGTACCGGGCCACGGGGACCAGCCCCGGGCGATCCCCCGACGCTTCCAGAATTTCCACCAGCCTCCCGTCCTCGAACCGGTCGAGGCCGTCGGATACCGTATCGGAGCTGCTGTATACGTAGCCCGCGGGGGCGTTGTAGACGTAGATGGAATGGATGTAGCGTCCCGTGGACGCCGCGGAGTCCAGACGTCGGACCCCGCTGAGAGTCTCGAAATTCGTCAGGTCCCGGCCGTAGAGCAGGCGACGGATGGAGGGCTCCGAGAAGAGTTCCATCCCGGAGGTGCGGATCATCTTCCGGACGTACTCGTTGATCCGTCCGGTCTCCAGGAGGGATTCGCGGTTATACCGGTATACGGTGGCGACGGTAGCGGACTCGAAGCTCTTGTAGAGGAACGCGGAGAGGGCGAGGATGGTCACCGCGATCGAGGCGATGAGGAGCAGCCAGATCTCCACGAAGTAGCGCTTCAGAAACCGGCGACGGACGCTTCCCATCGGCGGATTGTAGCACGGCTCCCGGGCAGGGCGAAAGAAAAAGCGGCGGGCCGTCTATCGGACCCCGTCGTACCCGTGGGCCCGGGCGTACTCCCGGGCCTGGTACACGAAGGCCTCCAGCCGGGTTTCGGCTCCGATGTCTTCCTGCCCGTCGAAGGCGATGTTCACCCAGGGGATATCCCCGTGATCGGTCCGGAAGGAATCCGAGAGGGAGGCCACGACGGTCCCGGGTAGGCAGGTGAAGGGGATCACGGAGGCGAAGCCCGAGACGCCGGTCCTGGCCAGGCTGGCGGCGGCGCCCAAGGCCAGGGGGGGCTCCCCGGAATAGTCGCGGTGGATGTACGTACCGCAGAGATCCAGGATGTCCTCGATGGGTACGATCCGGTTCGCGTCGAAGGTGTCCGAGAGGGCGCGCTCGATGCCATGGGCGATCCGTTCCTGGAAGAAAAGCTGGACCCGGGCCTTCGCGGCGTCGAGGTACCGCCCCTCCCAGAGGCTGACCTTCCGGTAATTCACCGAGGACAGTTCCAGCCATTCGCGCACCGGCGCCATGACCGTCTCGGCTCCCAGTTCCTCCAAACGGTCCCGCAGGAAGCCGCTGCAGAAGGGATTGTCGCGCATGAAGATTTCCCCCAGGACCGCAACCACGGGCTTCCGGGGCATGTCCAGCAGGGGAATGGCGTCGAACGCCTCGACGGACCCGCGCAGCTGTCGCACGATGTCCCTCGCCCCTCCCTCCAGGCACCGGGCCAAGCGGTCCAGTTCCCGTCGGTAAGTCTCCTCGGTCTGACCCGGCCGTGCCTCGTAGGGTTTTCGTTCCTGGCGCAGCCGGGCCAGAATCTCGCACGCCACCAGGCCCTTCCACACTACCAGGCGGAACTTCACGCCCCGGCCGGAGGTGAAGTCCGCGTAGGATTTCTTGTTGGAAGGGGATACGATCTCCACGTCTCCGTACCCCAGGTTGGAGGCGATGATGCGCTGGAGTTTCTGGTACTGGCCGAATCGGCACGGTCCGCCGTGGAAGGGCATGAAGAAGCTCGTCCGCCGCGGGTCCGTCCCTGGTTCCGCGAGCTTCTTGAGGAAGCTCCCCGTGGTGCAGATCATGGGGAAGCATTCGCGGCTGGAGGTATACCGCCGTCCCCAGTCCAGGGCCGTCTCATCCTGCATCGGCAGGACCTCCGCGTCGATCCCGCAGGAACGCGCGGCCGCCGCGAGCAGGTGAGCCGCGTCGCACATGTAGGGGAAATACAGGGTCCGGCCGGCGGAAGGCGTAGTGGTGAAGCGCCAGATCGCGCCGGAGCGAAGGGAGGAGGGTACTCCGGACCGATGCGCCTTCAGGCTGTCCAGGAAAGCCTCGCAGCGGGTGATCATCCCGGCGTCCGCGCTGTGCTCGTCCACCTCCAGTTGGAGGTGGGGCCTGCCGCGCAGTTCTTCCCGGAGGTAGTGGGAGAGGAAGGAGTCGGGACCGCAGCGGAAGTTCGTGATGAAGACCGCTTGAAGGCGGTCGCTCCGGGCGACGATCCGGGCTCCTGCCAGGATCCTCTGGGCGTTCGGCCAGCAGACCATGTCGTAGTCCCTGTGGACCCCTCCCAGCTCCTGCTCCAGGGGAAGGAAATCGAGCGGTATCGGCATCACGTCCAGGTCGATTAGCTTCTTTACGAGCCCGAGATTGAGCTCGGGATCCCCCGCGTTGTAGGGGCGGCCCAGGACGACGAAGGCGTTCCGGTCCGGAGGGAGATCCGCGAGCGTCCGGCGGCCTTCCTCCGAGACCGCGCGCAGGAACGAACGCTGGGCAGCCTCCGCGGCGCCGATCGCCCGGACCGTGTCGCGGGGAGGCGTGCCGAAGGTCTCCTCCATGAACCGGGAGAGGTCCGCCGCGAGCTTCCTACGGGAATACCGGAAGTGGACGGTGGGCACCAGGAATTTTCCGCGGGTCTCCCTGTCCCCGAAGGAGCTTCGGATCATGTAGGGGTAGCACTGGATCCATGGGCAGTTGTAGTTGACGCTCTGGCTGCCGGCCGCCGCCTCGTTGTCCACCACGAAGGGAGCGAAAACGTAGTCGATGCCGCGTTCGAGCAGGTCGTGGACGTGCCCGTGCATCACCTCGACGGGGAAGCATGTTTCCGCGGCGAGCAGGCCCAGGGACTTGGTCACGAGCGGCCGGTCCGAGGGACGGGAGAGCACGACCTGGAATCCCAGGCTCTCGAAGAAGGTCCGCCAGTATGGAAATTGCTGGTAGTACACCATCAGCGCCCTGGGAATGCCTATCGAGGTCCGTGCAGGATCGCGGGGCTCATCCCGGAAACTCCCGAGCAGTATGTCTTCCCTCCGCTTGAACAGGTCGGGTATGCCCTCCCGGCGCAGTTCCTTCTCCCTGCGCTGGTCCGGAGGCTGGTATTTGTCGCACCGGTCGCCGTAGTACAGGGCCCGCGATTCCCCCTCGATGACGACCTTGTGCACGTCGCAGCGGTTCTCGCAGCCGGCGCAGGCGAAGCGGCTCATCGCGTACGGGACGCGGCTGACCCCGAAGCCCTTGAACCTCGTCGGCCTCCCGGTCATACGGACCTCGTCCCGGGCCAACATGGCGGCGCCGATGGCTCCGGTGACGTCGAAGTGTGGAGGTACCGTGATCGGTTTTCCCGTAACCGCCTCGAAGGCGGCTACGACCGCGGGATTATTGGTGACGCCCCCCTGGAAGAGGATATGGTCGCCGATCCGCTTGGAGCCCACCACTTTCTGCAGGTAGTTCTGGACGATGGAGAAGGCCAACCCCCCGATCAGGTCGTCCTTTCCGGCCCCCTTCTGCTGTCGGGAGTTGAGGTCGCTCTCCATGAAGACGGTGCAACGGTCCCCCAGGCGGCAGGGGCGATCCGCGGAGAGGGCCCTCTCGCCGAACTCGTCCACGATGTTCACCCCAAGCTTCTCAGCCTGCTCCTCCAGGAAGCTGCCGGTACCGGCGGCGCATACCTTGTTCATCTCGAAATCCACGACGACGCCGTGGTCGATGCTGATGAACTTGGAATCCTGCCCTCCGATCTCGAAGACCGTGTCCACCTCGGGATGGAAGTGGATGGCGGCCGTCGCCTGGGCCGTTATCTCGTTCTTGATGGTGTCCGCACCCGTGAAGTGGCCGGTCAGGTATCGGCCGGATCCGGTCGTGCCGACTCCTCGTACTACCACCCGGTCTCCGACTTCTCCGTGGATCTCCGAGAGACCTGTGCGGATGGCCTCGATGGGCTTCCCCGCGGTGGCTAGATAGCGCCGGGCGACTACGTTGGTATCCCCGTCGATGAGGACCACGTTGGTGCTCAGGGAACCCACGTCGATCCCGAGGAACACCTCGACCGGCTCCCGGGTATCCGGCAGCGGATGCGTCGCCTTGGTCCCGAAAGCCCGGGACCGGACCAGCTGGGGCCAGTGCGGAAGTTCGGTCTTCCCGTCATCGAGGTGGGCTTTCAAGGCCTCGAGACCGTGGAACCGCGCGTCCTCCTTCGGCGCCGCGTCGAGGAGCCGGAATACCGCGCCGATCGCTCCCATGGACGCGTGGTACTCGGGTATGACCAATTGGCCGTCCCGGAGCCCGAAGACCTCCCGGACGGCGCGGACCACCCCGGCGTTCGCCGCCACGCCTCCCTGGAACACGACGGGGGATCGAAGTTTCCGGCCCCGTGCCAGGTTGCTCCGGAGGTTCCGGGCCACGGCGAAGCATAGGCCCGCCACAATGTCCTCCAACGGCGTCGCGATCTGCTGCAGGTGGATCATGTCGCTCTTTGCGAACACGCTGCAGCGTCCAGCGATGTGCGGGGGGCGCTCGCAGGCCAGGGCGAGGTTCCCGAACTCCTCGATGGATACCCCGATCCGCCGGGCCTGCTGGTCCAGGAAGCTTCCGGTACCGGCCGCGCAGACCGTGTTCATGGCGAAATCCGAAAGCCGGGAAGAGTCTTCCGCTCGACCTTCCCGCATCATGATGAGCTTGGAATCTTCGCCTCCGATCTCGATCACGGTCCTGGCTTCCGGGTGGAGCGCGCCGACCGAACAGGACTGCGCCACGATCTCGTTGAAGAACGCCCCGCCCACCAGCCTCGCCGCCAGTTTGCCGCCGGTACCCGTCGTCGCCACCCGGACCAGGGCGCCGGGAGGGAACCGCTCGAGCAAGCCTTCCAGAACGCCCAGCAGGGCGGAGAATGGGCTTCCCTGACATAGAGTGTAGTGGTTCTCGACGATCCGCCGGTCCTCATCGATGAGCACGGTGTTGACGGAGATGGATCCGATGTCCAGTCCCAGGGAATAGCGCTCCATCGTATCCTCCTTTTCATTCCCTTTCGCAAAACGCGACAACCAATTCCGCCACCTGAGCGGGCGCGTCGAGATACACGAGGTGCCTGCATCCTTCCAGGCGCAGGATCGAGCAGCGGGGTACGCGCGTTTGCAGCATGGTTAGCGTGGCGGAGTCCATGAGGCGATCCTCCGTGCCCGCGATGACCAGGACGGGTTGACGGACAAGAGGCAGGCGATCATCGAAGGTGCACTCGCCGATGACGTCCCGGGTTATTTCGACGACCAGCCGCCGTCCCTCACGGGTACGGAACGGCCTGGCGTAGCAGTCGATCATCTCGGGGGTGAGTTCGGCGGGGTCCCGGACTTGCTTCCGGATCTGCCGGGCCACGATCTGCTTACGGGCCAGGACGGAGGCCGCCGGAAGCAGGAAATTCAGCCTGTCGAGCCTCGCGGCCACATCCGCCTGGCCGCCCGCCCCGAAGGGACTCAGCAGCACGATCCGGTCGATCCGGTCGGGGCGGTCGACCGCCAGGCGGACGGCGATGAGGGATCCCATGGAGCTTCCGATCAGGGAGATGTTTTCCAGCCCGGCTTCCAGGACGACGCCTTCGACGATCTTCGTCATGCGATCGAGGGAGCAAGGTCCGGGAGGGGGCGGCGAATAGCCGAAGCCGGGCATTTCGGGCAGGACGATCCGGAAACCGGGCTGCAATAGGGAAATAAAATTCCGGAAGGTCGCGCCGGAACCGAGATATCCGGGAACGATCAGGAGGGCGGGCAGATCAGAACCGGGCGCGGTGTCGATGTAATGGACGGGGGTACCGTCGATCTCGGTCCATCGGGACCAGGGGGTCGGTGGTTCGCGCTCGTCGGAGACACAGCCGAGTGCGCAAACGGCGACAAGCAGCCCGGCGCATGCGAGATTCGCACACTTTGCCATGGCCGCACACCTTTTTCATGGATACTTGTATACTCGAATCATACTCCCGGCAGCCGGAGCGCGCAAGCTGGAAAATTAAAAAGCGGCGGCCGCAATCCGCGGCCGCCGCTCCGGTATAGCTTGACGTTAACCGACTCTTTTCCGGTTCCTCTCCACCAGGCCCGCCAGGACCTTGGCGGGGTCCTGGAACTTCCCGAGCAGGATCATGGCGGCGATGATGTAGGGCTTCCAGGAGGCCTCCCGGTAGGTGTCGTCCCGATACCGGTCGAAGACGGTGGCGGCCACCTCGCCGGCCTTGCAGGAGACGTCCGTGATGTCCGCGGGCAGGCAGTGCATGTACAGGGCCTTGCCCCCGGCGGTCAGCTTCATCTTCTGTTCCGTGCACTCCCAGTCCCGGAACTTCGCGTTGTTCGCGAGGCAGGCCTTCTCCAGGTCCTTGAGGCCCGCCTGGTCCCCGGCGTGCAGGAGGGGGACGCGCTTCAGCATGACGTCGTAGGGGGCCCAGCTCTTGGGGTACACGATGTCCGCCCCCTGGAAGGCCTCGTCCATGGAGTTGACGTGCTTGAAGGAGCCGCCGGATTCCTTGGCCTGCTTCTTGGACAGCTCCACCACCTCGGGGATGAGGTCGTAGCCCTCGGGGTGGGCCAGGGTGATGTCCATGCCGAAGCGGCTGGCCAGGCCGATGATCCCCTGGGGCACCGAGAGGGGCTTGCCGTAGGAGGGGGAGTAGGCCCAGGTCATGGCGATCTTCTTGCCCTTGAGCTTGGAAAGGCCCCCGAAGTGGTGGGCCAGGTGGAGGAAGTCCGCCATGGACTGGGTGGGGTGGTCGATGTCGCTCTGGAGGTTCACCACCGTGGGCCGGTCCGGCAGGACTCCCGCGGCCACTCCGTCGTCCAGGGCCTTGCCGACCTCCCGCTGGTACTTGTCGCCCTCGCCCAGGTACATGTCGTCCCGGATGCCGATGGCCTCGGTCAGGAAGGAGATCATGTTGGCGGTCTCCCGCACGGTCTCCCCGTGGGCGATCTGGCTCTTGCCCTCGTCCAGGTCCTGGACGTAGAGGCCCAGCAGGTCGCAGGCGGAGGAGTAGGAGAAGCGTGTGCGGGTGGAGTTGTCCCGGAAATTGGACACCGCGATGCCGGAGTCCCAGACCCGGGGGCTGATCCCGGCGTCCCGCAGGCCCCGGAGGATGTCCGCCACGTCGAAGGTGGCGTCGATCTCGTCCCGGGTCTTCTCCCAGGTCAGGAGGAAGTCCTTGCGGTACATGCCGATCTTGCGGTTCTTCAGGGTCTCGATGCGCGCGCGAATTTCGTTCAGGTTCATGGGTTCCTCCCTAAATTCTGGACAGGATGGACAGGATGGAAGAAGGATGCACAGGATTGCTCAAAGGGATGAATTATATCCCCTCTTCTTTCTCTCTCACTTTCATCCTGTTCATCCTCTCCTAATCCTGTTCATCCTGTCTCTCTTATCCTGAAACCTAGATTTTCCCGAGAGCCTTCAGTATACGCTCGGGGGTGAAGGGCCACTCGCGCATCCATACGCCGACGGCGTCGTGGATGGCGATGGAGATGGCGGGGGCCGCCCCGTTCAGGGAGATCTCGGAAACGCTCTTCCCCCCGAAGGGTCCCACCTCGTCCGCCACGGGAACTAGCTCCACGTGGAAGTCCTCGGGAACCTCCCAGATCGTGGGGATCTTGTAATCCAGGAACCGCGGGTTCACGCAGCGCCCGTCCTTGTCGTAGAGCAGCTCCTCGTAGAGGGAGTGTCCCACGGCCTTGAGGATGCCCCCGTAGATCTGTCCCAGCGCCAGGGCGGGGTTGATCGGGGTGCCGCAGTCCTGGTAGGCGTGGAAGCGCCTAAGCTTCACGTCCCCGGTGCGGACGTTGACCGCCACCTCCGCGAAGTGGGCCCCGTAGGGGAAGGCGGCGTGCTCGGTCTTGAAGCCCCCGATGCCGACCAGGTCCCCGTGGTGCTCCCCCTGGGTGCTCATGTGGGCCAGCTTGGCCAGGGTCACCTCGCCCTTCCTCCCGCGCACGATGCCGCGGTGGACGATCGCGAGGTCCGAGACGGGTTCCCCGAGCACCGCCGAGGCGGCGGCCAGGACCTTGGCCCGCAGGTCCTCCGCGGCCTTGACCGCGGCGTTCCCGGAGAAGTAGGTCCCGCTGGAGGCGTAGGCGCCCTTGTCGAAGGGGGTCACGTCGGTGTCCCCGGAGATGACCGCCACGTCCTCCATGTCCAGGCCCAGGATCTCCGCGGCGGCCTTGGCTGTCACCGTGTCCAGGCCCGTGCCCAGGTCGGCACCGCCCGAGAGCAGAAGTACCGTGCCGTCCGCCAGGAGGCGGACCTCCGCGTTGGCGGCGTCCAGGCCCGGCAGCCCCGAGCCCTGCTGGACGATCACCGCTCCGCGGCCGACCTTCCAGTCCGGGTCCTCCGTGGCGGGCTTGGCGCCGCCCCAGCCGAAGGCCTTCCGCCCGCGTCCGATCATCTCCCCCAGGCCGCATTCCCCCAGGGTGACCGCGGCGCCGGGCCGGCCCTCCCCCAGGCTCCGCAGGATCTCGATGCGGCTCCCGGAGCGGACGCGGTTGCGCTCGATCAGGTCCAGCTGGTCCATGCCGAGTTCGGCGGCCAGCTCCGCCAGGGCGGTCTGGAGGGCGAAGGAGCCCTTGGGGGCCCCGTAGCCCTGGTAGGCCCCCGCGGGGGTGAGGTTGGTGTAGTAGCTCTTCACCTCGAAGCGGGCGTTGTCGCAGAGCACCAGGGGCAGGCTCTTGGACACGGCGTTCATGGGCACCGTGAGGCAGTGCTGGCCGTAGGGTCCCGTGTCCGCGTCCACCTTCATGAGCACCGCGGTGAGCCGGCCGTCCTTCTTGGCGCCCAGCTTGACGGTGATCTCCATCAGGTGGCGGGTCCGGCTGGAGATGAACTCCTGCTCGCGGTCGTAGCGGAAGAAGACGGGCCGTCCCGTGGTCCAGGCCAGGTAGCCGGCCACGTCCTCCAGGACGATGTCCTGCTTAGCCCCGAAGCCCCCGCCCACCCGCTCCTTGATCACCCGGACCTTGTTCTCGGGGATCCCGACGGCGCGGGAGACGATGCGGCGCACGTGCCAGGGCACCTGGGTGGAGGCGTGGAGGACCAGGCGGCCCCCGTCGACCTTGGCGTAGACCACGTGGGGCTCCATCGGGGTGCACTGCACCCGGTTGCCCTTGTAGGTCCGCTCGACGACCACGTCCGCCTCGGCGAAGCCCTTCTCGACGTCCCCGATCCCGTCGGCCACGCTGGCCGCCAGGTTGCGGTGCGGGTCCGCGTGCAGGGGAAACTGGTAGACGACGGGGTCGTCCCGGCCGTCCCCGGCGGTGGAGGTACCCGCGGGGGCTTCCCCGGAAACGTACCGGACCTCCCCGGAGTGGACCACCGGGGCGCCCGGGGTCCGGGCCTCGGCGATGGAGAACACGGGCTTCAAGACCTCGTACTCCACCTTCAAAGCCTTGAGGGCGGTCCGGGCCTGGTCGGGGGTCTCCGCCAGGACGGCCGCGACGCGGTCCCCCACGTGGCGGACCTTCCGGGAGAACATCCTCTGGTCGTGGGGGGAGGGTTCCGGGAAGCCCTGGCCCGCGGTGGTGTAGACCCGGTCCGGGCAGTTCTCGTGGGTGAGGACCGCCACGACCCCGGGCAACTCCAGGGCCGCGGACGCGTCGATGCTCTTGATCCAGGCGTGGGCGTGGGGACTGGTGAGCAGGGCCAGGTGGCAGGCGTCCGAGTCGACCCGGTCCTCCACGAAGGCCTTCTCCCCCCGGGCCAGGGCGGCGGCGTCCACCTTCTCCCGGTCCTTGCCCACGTGGCGCAGGTCCGGCCGGAACTCCGGGGCCGCGGCCTCCGCGTAGCCCGGGTCCTTGAGGCGTTTCGCGGCGATCCGCACGGCGTTGTGGAACTGCTCGTACCCGGTGCAGCGGCAGAGGGTGCCCGAGAGGGCGTCCTTGACCTCCTGCTTGGTGGGCTCCGGGGAGCGCTCCAGGAGGGAGTGCACCGCCAGGACCACCGCGGGGGTGCAGTAGCCGCACTGGACGCAGGCCGCGTCGATCAGGGCCCTCTGCACCACCGAAAGCTTCCGATCTTTGGAGAAGTGTTCGACCGTGTAGATCTCCCGGCCCTCCGCCTGGGCGGCCAGGAGGGTGCAGGAGTTCACGGTGCGGCCGTCCAGGAGGACGGCGCACAGGCCGCAGGAGCCTTCCCCGTCGCAGCCGTCCCGCACGGAGACGATCCCCTTGCGGCGCAGGGCGGCCTTGAGGCTCTCCCCCTCGGGGCAGTCCCAGGAGACGGGGCGGCCGTTGAGCTTGAAGGTGACGGTCATCGGCTTACCTCCCGGGCCGTGAGCAGGGCCTCGGCTACGAGTTCCGAGGCGCGCAGGCGCTTGAAGGCCGCGCTCCCCCGGAGGTCGTCGATCGGCTTGAGCGCGGGCGCGACGGCCGCAGCCGCCTCGTCCCGCCCGGGCAGGGGCCGCCCCTCGAAGAGGCGTTCCAGCTCGGGAAAGCGGCGGCTCCGGGCGTCCAGGCCCCCGCAGGCGATACGTACGTCTCGCAAGCTACCGTCCTGCAGACGGTAGCTTGCTGCGCAGGTCAGGACCGAGAGGTCGCAGGCCGTCCGGGACCAGCGGGCGTAGGCCGCCCGGAGCCCCGGCGAGGCGGGGATCTCGATCCAGGTCACGATGCCCGAGGGCGCGGCCAGCCAGTCCGCCAGGGGCCGGGTTTCCGCCGCGCCGTGGATCCGCACCCGGGCGTCCAGCACGAGGAGGGCCGGAACCAGGGAGGAACAGGAGCGGGCGGCCCCCAGGTTGCCCCCGACGGTGGCGGCGTTCCGGACGTTCCGGTTGGCCATGCCCAGGGCCGCCTCCGAGAGGATGCGGGACGGGACGGGGCTGTCCGCCAGGTCCTGGAAGACCGCCCCGGCGCCGATGCGCGTTAGGCCCTCGGCCGTCCGCTCGAGGCCCCGGGGCAGGAGGGACCCGGCGTCGACGGCCACGAACTCCCGGTCCCGGAACTCGCTGGTCAGGAGCTGGGTGCCCCCCGCCAGGATCCGCGCCCGCTTGTCCGACGCGAGGACCCGGTCGGCCTCGTCCAGCGAGGCCGCACGTATGTATTTCACGACCATCCGGCCACCCCCGCTTTCGCGTAGAGCCTGGCTGCGATACGGTTGGCGTTGTCCCGTATCTCCTCCTCGTCCTCCCCGACCAGCCGGCCCTGGACCACCGCGGCCTTGCCGTTCACGAAGACGTAGTCCGCCCCGTGGTCGTAGCCCGAGAAGAGGAGGGCCGCCGCCGGGTCCGAGAGGGCCCCGGCGTATTCCATCTTTTGCACGTCGAAGAGGGCGATGTCCGCCAGCCAGCCTTCCTCGATCCGGCCCAGCCTGTCCCAGCCCAGGATCCGGGCCCCGCCCTCGGTGGCGATGCCGTAGACCTCCGGCGCGGTGATGCCCGCGGAGCCGTAGCGCACCCGCTGGAGCAGGAGGGCCTGCCGCATTTCACCCAGCATGTCCGAGGCGTCGTTGGACGCCGAGCCGTCCACGGCCAGGCCCACGTTCACGCCGCGGTCCAGCATCTCCCGGACCCGGCAGATCCCGCTGGCCAGACGCATGTTCGAGGAGGGGCAGTGGGCTACCCCGGTCCCGGTCCGCGCCAGCACGTCGAGTTCCTGGTCGTTGAAATGGATCCCGTGGGCGTACCAGACGTCGGGGCCCAGGAAGCCGCAGTCCTCCATGACCTTGAGGGGACGGCGCTTGTAGATCTTCACGCAGTAGTCGTCCTCGTCCCCGGTCTCCGCCAGGTGGGTGTGCAACCGGGCGCCGTACTTCCGGGCCAGGACCGCGGAGTCCTTCATGAGCTGCTCCGACACCGAGAAGGGGCTGCAGGGGGCCAGGGCCACCCGGCGCATGGAGTCCGGGGCGGGGTCGTGGTACTTCCGGATCGTCTCCTCGCACTGGGCCAGGATCGTGTCCTCGTCCTGGACCACCGAGTCCGGGGGCAGGCCCCCGTCCTTCTTGGACCGGCTCATGGAGCCCCGGGTGGGTGCGAATCGCACCCCGATGTCGCTGGCGGCTTGGAACTGGATGCCCGGCAGGTCCTGGGAAAAGTCCCTGGGGTAGAGGTAGTGGTGGTCCGTGGTGCAGGTGCAGCCCGTCTTCACGAGCTCCGCCAGGGCCAGGCGGCTGGACCAGTACACCGCCTCCTCGTCGATCCCCTTCCAGACCTCGTAGAGGTACACGAGCCACTCGAAGAGCTTGGCGTTCTGCACCGCCGGGAGGTTCCGGGTCAGGGTCTGGTAGAAGTGGTGGTGGGTGTTCACGAAGCCCGGGGTCACCACGTGGCGGGAGGCGTCGATCACCCGGGTTCCCTCGGGCACGGGCAGGTTCTTCCCCACCCGGACGATCCGGTTGCCGTCGATGTGGACGTCCGCCCCCGCCAGGTTGCCGCCGGGGCTTCCCGGCGGGCGAACGATGCAAAGACAGTCCTTGAGGACGATCACCGAAGGACCTCCTTGTTGAAGTCCTCGATCAGGGCGTCCAGGGCGCCGACCTCGCCGTGGAGCTCGCCCCAGTAGCCGCGCCAGTCGTCCCACTGGGCGTTCAGTTCGGCCAGGTCCTTCCCGAGCTGCTCGATCCAGGTGTAGTACTTGAGCTGGTGGACCCGGCGGCGGTCCGTGTGGGTCATGTCCAGGACGTAGTCCACCGAGAGGCTCTTAAGCATCTCGAGGTCCCGGTCCGCCTGGCGCTGGTCGTAGGGGCCCCGCTCCGCGGCGAGCTCCTTGAGCCGGGAGCCGTAGAGCTGGAGGGAGTCCGTGAAGACCGTGAGGGCGATCTCGTCCGCGCCCAGCTCGTAGTACTTGGCGGCCTTGATGGTGGCCACGAGGTTTCCGATCCCGGAGATCCCCAGAAGGTCGAGCCGATCCACGGCGGCCTGGGGCACACCGGCCTCCACGAGGGCCCTGCGGCCCGCAGGCTCGTTGAACAGGCGCAGAAGTCGGACGGTGATCTCGTCGTCCACCCCCACCGCCACGTCGGTGTCCCGGAGGTTGTGGATCCAGGGGATGTGCTTGTCCCCGATCCCCTCGATCCGGTGGCCCCCGAAGCCGTTCTCCAGGATGGTGGGGCACTGCAGGGCCTCGCCCACGCCCACCCGGGCACCGTTGTGCTTCTCCTTCAGGTAGGAGCCCGCGCCCAGGGTGCCCGCGGAGCCGGAGCTGTACAGGGAGAGGGCCAGGCGGGACTTTCCGTCGGCGTTCATCTTTCCGTAGACCTCCTCCAGGGCGGGACCCGTCACGGTGTAGTGCCAGAGGTGGTTGGGCAGCTGGTCGAACTGGTTGAAGATCACCGCGTCCGGCCGGGTCTTCTCGATCTCGACGCACTTGTCGAAGATCTCCTTCACGTTGCTCTCGCAGCCCGGGGTGGCGATGACTTCCTCGGCCATGGTCGCCAGCCACTCGAAGCGCTCCCGGGACATCTCGGCCGGTAGGATGGCCACGGAGGGGCAGGACAGGAGGCGGGAGATGTAGGCCCCGCCCCGGCAGTAGTTGCCCGTGGAGGGCCACACGGCCTTCTTGGTGGTGGGGTCGAATTGCCCGGTCACGAGCCCGGGGACCAGGCAGGAGTAGGCCGCGCCGACCTTGTGGGCACCCGTGGGGAACCACTTCCCGAGGACCGCTCCGATCCGGGCTTTGGTGCCCGTGAGCTCCCGGGGGAGCTCGAAGTAGTTCACGTCCCCGAAGACTCCGCCCTTCTCCTTGGGCTCGTTGTGCCAGTTGACCCGGAAGAGGTTGCGGGAGTGGACATCCCAGAGGCCGATACCCTTGAGGTCGGCCTTGATGGAATCCGGGATCTTCTTGGGATCCCGCATCTGGGCGTAGGTCGGCAGGAGGATGCCCTTTTCCTTGCACCGCTGTATGTTCTTCTTCCGCTGGGCTTCGTTGATGGAAAGATCGATCTTCATGGGTAGCTCCTTTTTAGGTGAATTGGTGAATCGTGAATGAGTGAATAGGACCGGATGGCAGGTTTACGAGCGCGTTCGGCACGCATACCCGCTGTTTCCGCAATCCTCCCTATTTACCCATTCACCTATTCACTAATTAACTTATCCCTAATCCGTGGGCCGCGCTCTTCACGTCCTTGAGTCCGCTGCCCGTGACGAGGAGGACCACCGTCGACGACGGGTCCAGCTCGCCCTTTACCTTCAAGAATCCCGCCGCCGCGGCGCTGGAGGAGGGCTCGGCGAAGAGGCCGGTCCCGCTGGCCAGGGTCCGCTGGGCGGACAGGATCTCCTCGTCCGTGACCACCACCGCCCGGCCGCCATACTTCGTTAGCTTGGCCAGGGCCAGGGTCCCGTTCCGAGGCACGTCCACCGAGATGGAGTCCGCGATCGTGGCCGAGGGCTCGGGGTCCCCGAAACCTCCCGCAGACAGGGCCCGGGCTATCGCGCTGGACCCCTTGGCCTGGCAGGCCCAGACCACGGGCACCTTGGAAAGGCGGCCCAGGCGGACTAAGTCCTCGAAGCCCTTGTAGACCCCCGCCAGGATCACCCCGTCCCCGACGGGCACGAAGACGTGGTCCGGCGCCGGGGCTCCCCGGGCCGCGAGGTCCGAGAGGATCTCGAAGGAGACCGTCTTCTTGCCCTCGATGGTCAGGGGATTGTAGGCGGTGTTCCGGGACAGGGTCCCCGTGGCCTTGGTGTAGGCCAGGGACTCGTCGAAGGCCTTGTCGTAGGTGCCGTCCACCGTCTTGAGTTCCGCCCCGTACTGTAGGACCTGGATCCGCTTGGCGACGGGAGCCGCCTTGGGCAGGAAGACCGTGATCTTCAAGCCCGCCGCCGCCCCGATGCCCGCCATGGAGGAGGCCGCGTTGCCCGTGGATGCCAGGGCTATCTCCCGGATGCCCTTCTTGCGGGCGTAGGCGGCCACCAGGAAGCTGGCCCGGTCCTTGAAGGAGCCCGTGGGCTGGCAGGTGTCGTCCTTGATCCAGAGACCTTTGAAACCGGTGTCCGCGCGCAGCCGCTCCGGCGCCCACAGGGGGGTGTCCCCCACGGGCACCGGGGGGAACCACTCGGGCTCCACGGGGAGCGGCACCGAGCGGGAATCCCCCTCCCACACGCCGGCCCAGGCGCACTCCAGCACCCCCTCCAGGGGTCGGTCCGGGAGCGTCTTGGGGGCGCAGGAGGAGCAGAGGTAGCGGTCCGGTTCCATCTCGTACTCGGCGCCGCAGGTAGGGCACCGGTAGAACCATCGCATGCCGCTCCTCCTTATTAGAGCTTCCCTTCCAGAGCGTAGGGCAGGGTAGCGTAGAAGGCCGCTGCCTTCTCCAGGTCGTCCACCCGGGTGATCTCGTTGGGGGCGTGGGCCTGGTTCTCGTCCCCGGGTCCGAAGCCGATGGTCGGGATCTTGTGGCGCCCGCACACGGCCACCCCGTTCGTGGAGAAGGTCCACTTGTCGACCACGGGCTCGGAACCCCAGAGGGCTTTGTGGGCGGCCACCCCGGCCCGGACCAGGGCGTGGTCCGCGTCGATCTTCCAGGTCGGGAAGTAGAGGTCCTGGCCGTACTTGGTACCCTTCCAGGAGGGGATCTCGTAGTAGGGGACCTTGACCTCGAAGTTGGACAGTCCGGCCTCGGAGAGGGCCTTCTTGACCTGCTCCACCGCCAGCTCCTTGGTCTCCCCCCAGGTGAGGCGGCGGTCCAGGTAGATCATCCCCTGGTCCGGGACGGCGCAGAGGGAGGGACCCTTCACGTCCATGCGGCTGACCGTGACGGTGCCCTTGCCCAGGAAATTGTCCGTGTCGGGCTTCAGGTTCTCGTTGAGCTTCTCGATCGCCAGGGCCGCCCGGGAGGCCATGTAGGCCGCGCTCTTGCCGCGCTCCGGGGCGGAGCCGTGGCAGGACACGCCCTGGAAGCGGCACTCGATCTCCATGCGGCCCCGGTGGCCGCGGTACAGGCGGAGGGAGGTGGGCTCGGTGGACACGAAGAGGTCCGGTACGAGCTTTTCCTCCTCGATCAGGTACTTCCAGCACAGGCCGTCGCAGTCCTCCTCCATGATGGTGAAGGCGAACCAGACCGTATAGTCCCCGGCGTAGCCGAGTTCCTTGAGGATGCGCCCCGCGGTGATCATGGAAGCCGCCCCGCCCAGCTGGTCCGAGGCGCCCCGGCCGTGCACGAGGCCGTCGGCCACGAGGCCCGAGAAGGGCGGGTTCTTCCACTGGGCCGGGTCGCCGGTGTCCACGGTGTCGATGTGGGCGTCGACGGCCAGGATCTTCTTTCCCGAGCCCACCCGGGCCAGGAGGTTCCCCAGGCCGTCCACCTTGACCTCGTCGAAGCCGGCCTTCTCGCACATCGACTTGAGCAGGGCGATGCGCTCCTTCTCCTTGGCGCTCAGGGCCGGAACCTGGATGATCCGGGACAGGATGTCCGCGGTCTCGTCCCGGTAGGACGAGGCCTTCGCGCGGACCTTTTGGGCGTTCGAGTCCATACAACCCCCATGTCCTGCCCCGTACGGCCCGAGTCGCCGCGCGGGGGGAAGAAAACTAAAGTCCGTTCCCGCCCGAATCGCGGGGACGGACAATCCGCGTCGGCGGGAGAGGGCCCACGGCCGTCCCTCCGTACGCGGAACGAAATTCTACAAGGTATCCATCCGCTTCCAGAGCCGGGCGGCCTGGACGCGGCCGTCCGCGGCGATCCCCGCCGCGTCGAAGGCGGGCGCCCGGTCCCGGACGACGAAGGCCCCGTCGGAAAGGACGGTTCGCACGCTCCGGCTGGAGAGCCCGAAGGCCAGGTGGCCCGCCAGGTTCTCCGCGGACAGGGGCGTGGGCGGATCGTAGTCCCAGTGGACCAGGTCCGCGGGATACCCGGGCTCCACCCGGCCGAAGCGCGTTCCAGCCATGTATCGTTCCATGAGACGGTTGCCCCGGTCAAGGACCCCCAGGAAGTCCCCGGGCCACCAGGGCCCCCCGGCCTCCCGGTGGCGGAAGTAGGCGAACTTGAACTCCTCCGCCATGTCCGCCCCCATACCGTCGGTCCCCAGGACGGGATTTTTCAGGCCGGGCAGGAGGGACGCGTAGCCCACGGCGTTGTTCATGTTGCTCCGGGCGTTGTGGGCCAGGAAGCAGTCCCGCTCGTTCAGGAGCTCCACCTCCGAGGGGGAGAGCCACAGGCCGTGGCCCACGATGGTCTTCGGCCCCAGGAGCCCGAACTTCTCCATCCGTTCGACCAGGTCCGCCCCGTAGCGGTGCCGGGAGTCCGAGGCGTCGTACCTGTCCTCCGCGGCGTGGACGTGGAAGCCCCGGCCCGTGGACCGGACCGCCTGGGCGGAGAGCTCCAGGGTCTCGTCCCCCATGGTGAAGAGGGCGTGGCCTCCTATGGCGGCCTCCACCCGGGGCGCCTTCCCGGCCTTCCGCTCGGCGTCCAGGACGCGGGCGAAGCGCTCGTTCTCCCGGACTCCCACCCGGGCCCCCTCCAGCCCGTTCCGGTCCGTGGTCTCGTAGCACACCAGGCCCCGAAGTCCGATCTCGTCGTAGGCGGCCCGGATCACGTCCAGGCTCCCGTCGATGAAGCCCGGGGAGGCGTGGTGGTCCACCACGGAGGTGACCCCGCAGGCCGCCGCGTCCGCCAGCCCCGCCCGGGCGCTGGCCCGGAGGATCGGCTCGTCGATGGCCCGGTCCAGGCGCCACCAGAGGTGGGCCAGGATCTGCCCGAAGTCCTTGGAGGGCCGGATGTTGGCCAGGATGCCCCGGGCCAGGGCGGAGTAGAGGTGGGTATGGGAGCAGACGAGGCCCGGGGAAAGGTAGCCCCCGGAGCCCGCGGCCCGCGCGGCGGGGTACTTGGCCTTCAGGTTCGCCCCGGCCTCCGCCACCGTCCCGCCCTCGGCGGCCTCCCGGAGGACCACGTCCCGAGGTTCCGAGACCGCGGCGGGGTTCCAGGTGATGACTCGGACGTTCTCGAAGATCAGCATGCGTCGCCTCCCGCGAGGTAGGGATGTTCCCGGCCCACGATCCGGGCCAGGGCGGCCATCCGGGCCGCCGCTCCTGCGGGCCCTGCCGCGCCGGGCGCCGAAGCCGCCGATGCTACGGCCCACTCGGCGTGGGGCAGGGTCCGGACCTCACCCTCGTACTCCGCCCGGAGGACCAGGTCCGGGGCCCCGGCCTTCCCGGTGAAGGCGAAGCCCGCGTTCCGGGAGGCTTCCAGGGCCCCGGCGGACGCGAAGACCGTGGGCTTGCCGCGGTAGGGCTCCCCCCGCCAGGGGCAGAAGAATCCGCAGTTGCCGCACTCGTTGCACAGGGCGTCCACGTGGAGGATCTGTAGGCTTTGTGTGAAACCGGTGCCGGTCGGCACGGCCACGAAGGTGTTGGCCCGGTTGGGGCAGACCTCCACGCAGCGCAGGCAGGCCGCGTCGCACTCCAGGCAGCGTTCCGCCTGGGCGGCCGTGAAGGCTCTGGCACCGGCACCCTCGGGCACCCGGAGCTCCTCCCGTGCCGCGGCGGCCGGATCCTGGGAGCCCCGGCGGGCCAGCTTGTCCCGATCCGGGGCGGGGGGGGCGTAGGATCCCCAGGCGCCCTCGGGCTCGATCCCCGCGGCCCGGAGGATGGCCGCGGCGCTGCGCCGGCCGTCCGCCACGGCGGAGATGATGGAGGCCGGGCCCCGGAGGGCGTCCCCGCCGACGTAGAGGCCCGGGACGCCGACGGAACCGGTCTCGAGGTTTGCCTTCGGGCGGCCGTCCTTACCGACCGGTACGCCCAGGGCCTCCAGGAAGGCGCGGTCCGGGGTCTCCCCGACCGCGGCCACCACCAGGTCGCAGGGCACGTCCACGGTCTCGCCGGAGGGAACCGGGGAGCGGCGGCCGGAAGCGTCCCGCTCTCCCAGGGTCATACGCCGCAGGGTGAGCGTGCCGGGAGCGGCGGACTCCGGCAGGGTCAGTTCCATCAGGGCCGTCGGGGGCGACGCGGCGCCCGACGCGGAGTTAACCGCGGAGGCCTCGGACAGGGCGTTGTGGAGCTCCTCCCGGTCCGCGGGCATCTCCCGGACGGTGCGGCGGTAGGAAAGCCGGACTTCCCGGATCCCGGGGATGCGGGAGGCCGCGCGGACCGCGTCCATGGCGGTGTTACCGCCCCCGGCCACCACGACGTGCCGGACGGCCGCGAAGGGACCCGGGCCCTCGGCGGTCTCGGCCAGGAACTCCAGGGCGTCCACGACGCGAACTCCGGAGCCGGTAAGGGGGAGATCCCGGGGGGCCGGGGAGCCCGCGCCCACGAAGACGGCCGAATAGCCGTCCGCCCGCAGGGACCCGAGATCCCGGACCTCGGCGCCGAAGCGGAACTCCACGCCCATGGACCGGATGCGCTCGATGTCCCGCTCGATATCCTTCCGGGGGATCCGGAAGGGGGGGATCACGTTGGCGGGGACGCCCCCGGGGGAGGCGGCCTTCTCGAAGACCGTGACCGGAACCCCTTCCCGGGCCAGCCAGTACGCGCAGGCCAGTCCCGCGGGTCCGGCGCCGATCACCGCGGCTTTCCCCGGGAAATCTTTCCGCCGGGCCCGGGGTTTGGGCGGAATCTCCGCGGCCCGGGCGCAGGCCAGCTTGACCCCCCGGATCTCCACGGGGCCTTCGTAGTCGTTCCGGCAGCAGGCCTCCTGGCAGACGTGGTCGCAGAGGGTGCCGGTGATGTACGGAAGGGGGTTGTCCGCCAGGATCAGGGCCAGGGCCTCCTCGTCCTTTCCTCGAGCCGAGAGGCGGATGTACTCGGGGACCTTCTGGTTCACCGGACAGGCCCGGACGCAGGGGGCGTCGAAGCAGTCGAACTCCGGCAGGGGCGCGTCGATGGCCGCCTCGCCCTCCTTCCAGTCCCCCCGGAACTCCGGGCGCCCCAGGGCCGCCTCCGCCAGGGCCGCCAGGGACCGGGCGTCCGGACCCTTCGGGGCGGCGGGCAGGGCCGAGACGGCCGAACGGGCCATATCCGCCAGGCGGAGGTAGCCGCCGGGCTTGAGGATGTCCGTGGCCACGGTCAGGGGTCCCAGGCCCGCCCGGACGCAGTCCGCGGCGTTCAGGGCGGACACGCCCCCGCAGAAGGAGAAGGGCAGGGGCCCGGGGACCGCGGCGGCCAGGTCGGCGGCCAGGCGGACCGTGATCGGGAAGAGGGCCCGGCCGGACATGTAGCGCTCCTGGCCGGGGAGGCGGTCGCCCACGTTCACGTTGGCCAGGGTGTTCGAGAGCTTGAGGCCGAAGCGCACCCCCTTCCGTTTGGCCGCGGCGGCCAGGGAGGTGATCAGGGCCAGGGCGTCCGGCCACTGCAGGTCGTGCTCGAAGCCCGGGCGCTGTATTTCTACGTCCGTCCACCCGGTCCGGTCCAGGATCTCCCGGACCCGGTCGTAGCCCAGGAGGGTGGGGTTCAGCTTGATGTAGGTGGAGAAGCCCTTCTCCTCGATGAGGTAGCGGCCGATCCGCTCGATCTCCGCGGGGGGACAGCCGTGCATGGTGGACAGGGTCACCGAGTGGACCGGCGCGGCCGGCATGGAATCGACCGCCGCGGCAGCCCGGGCGGCCCCCTCGGCCCCGAAGGCCTCCCTAAAGGCGGGGGAGGTCACCGCGGCCCGGAGCTCCGCCAGGGCGGCGCCCCAGAAGGGGGTGGAGGCGGGGGCCCGCATCCCCTCGATGAAGGCGTCCATGGTGGGGCTCTTTATACCCTCCAGGGTGTAGCCCACGGACATGTTGAAGAGGAAATCCCCGGCCCCCCTCTCCGCGAAGAGGGCCTTGAGCACGTGGAGGGCCATAAATCCCCGCAGGTACTCATCCCGGGCCTGGACCAGCGAGAGCTCCGTGGACCACTCCACGTTGTGCCCCTCGTCCAGGGCGTCGATACAGGGCTTGGCGATCTCGAGGGCGTCGTTCACCTGGACGGTCTTGAGCTCGAAGATCCGGGAGCCTCCCAGGTAGGAGGCGACCAGGTTCGGGGCGATCTGGGTGTGGGGCCCCGCCGCGGGGCCGATCGGGTAGAGGATGCGGCTTCCCAGGACCTCGAAGCCCGGGGAGGCCGGCTCGTCCTCGAAGACCTTGCGGAAGAGGGCTTCCGGGAGGTCGTAGACGCTCTTTTTGGCCTTGTACTCCCCGGCCATCCGTCCGATCAGCGCCCCCATGGGCGTGGTTTCCATAACCTTGCTCGTGCTCACCGGTACCCCCAACGCAGGAATCTGCCGCTCCCCGGAGCGGCGCAAATCGGATGCTCGTTTCGGTCCGCCCGGGCCGCGTCGTACACGAGGCGTCCCCGGACGTAGGTCGCGAGGAAGCGGCCGGAGAGGCGCATCCCCTCGAAGGCCGTAATCTTCCCCTTGGACAGGAGGGTCCGGCCCTCGACGACCGTGGTCCCCCGGGGATCCGCCAGGATGAAGTCCGCGTCCTTCCCGGCCTCCAGGGAACCCTTGCGGCCGGAAAGGCCGTACCGCTCCGCGGCGGCCCGGGCGGTCACGTCCAGGTAGCGGCTCAAGGAGAGGCGCCCGCCCAGGAGCCCCTCGGAGTAGAGGAAGGGGGCCCAGGTCCCGGTCCCGGGGATCCCCCCGTAGTCGGTCCAGAGGTCTCCGGTGTTCTTCTCCTCCTCCGGGGCCGGGGCGTGGTCGCTGGTCACGAAGGAGATGGCCCCGCCCGAAAGGAGGGCCCAGAGCCGCTCGGCCTGGCCCGGGGCCTTGACGGGCGGGGCGGTCTTGAGGGAGGAGCCTAGGCTCTCGAAGTCCTCGGCGGAGAAGGCCAGGTAGTGGGCGCAGGTCTCGCAGGTGGCCCCGGACGCGGCCAGGAGCTCCGCGGCCTCGGCGGTGCCCACGTGGACCACGTGGAGCCAGGCCTCGTTCCCCCGGGCCAGGGTCGCGGCGGAGGCGGCGGCCACGGTCTCCGCATCCTCGGACCGGGCGCCCACGTAGTCGCTCCACCGGGGGGCCTCCGCGCCCCGGGCCTTCCTCAGGCGGGCCTCCGCGGCGGTAACGCAATCCAGGTCCTCGGCGTGCAGGAGGATCGGTCGTCCCAGGGCCGCCCCGCGGCGGACGATCCGCCCGAAGTCGTCGTGGGTCACCCGAGTGAAGGTCTTCATCCCGGAGATGAAGTAGGTCTTGAAGCCCACCACCTCCGGGGCCAGGGCCTCCATGTGCTCCGATAGGCTTTCCTCCACGGTATGGCCGGAGACCCCCCCGAAGAAGGCGTAGTCCACCACCGCGGCCTTGGACACGAAGGAGAGTTTGTTCTCCAGGGCCGCCCGGGTGGTGACCGGGGGCAGGGAGGTGCAGGGCATGTCCACCACCGTGGTCACCCCTCCCTTGGCCGCCTCGGAGGTGCCGTGGAGGAAGTCCTCCCGGTGGGTGAAGCCCGGCTCGTCGAAGTGGACGTGGGGATCGATGGCCCCGGGCAGGACCTGAAGGCCCCGGGCGTCCAGGACCTCCTCCCCGGGCTGGGGGGTCAGGGTCTCGGCGATTTCCGTCACGCGCCCGTCCGGGCCTACCCGGAAGTCCCGGCGCAGGAAGTCCCGCTCGTAGCGCAGGGCCAGGAGTCCGTTCTTCACGATCATGGGATCACCCCCGTAAGGTAGTCCAGGGCCTTTTCCGGCGTGAGGGGCAGGTCGTGGATGCCCGGGGCCCGGAGGCGGTCCCCCCGGGCGGCCTTGAGGGCGTCCAGGACCGCGAAGTACCCGGCGATGCCGTACATGAAGGGAGGCTCCCCGATGGCCTTGCTTTTCAGCACCGCCCTGGGGTTCGGGGCGTCCCCCAGGAACTCCAGGTCCACGGGAAAGTCCAGGAAGTGGGCGTCCGGGAGCTTGTACGTGGACAGGGTGTCCGAGAGGAGCCTCCCGGTCTCGTCGTAGCGCAGGTCCTCCAGGAGGGCCCACCCCAGGCCCTGGGCCAGGGCTCCCTCGGTCTGGCCCCGGTCCACGACCTCGTCGATCACGTTCCCCGCGTCGTGGACCAGGGTGGCGGATGCGATCCGGTAGGTGCCCCGGACCGTGTCCACCTCCGCGATGAGGACCGCGCAGCCGTAGACGTGGTAGGCGAAGGGGCTGCCCCGCTCCGCCTTGCCGTCGTAGAAGAGCCCGGGGGTCGCGTAGAAGCCGTGGGCCGAGAGGTCTATCCGGGCCTCGTGGGCCTTGGCCACGAGGGTCTCCCAGGGGGCGTCCGCCAGGCCCGACCCGGAGCGGAAGGCGGAAAGGCGCTTCCCGATCTCCTCGCAGGCGACCAGGGCCGCCATGCCGTTCAGGTCCGTGCCCGTGCTGGCCGCGGTGGGGCTCGTGTTGGCCACCGCGGCGGTCCGGGTGCGCTCGATCCGGACCCGGCCTTCGGGGATACCCAGGGTCAGGGCCACGACCTTCTGGATCTTCCGGTTGACCCCCTGGCCCATCTCCACGGCCCCGGTGTGGACCCCCACGGACCCGTCCCGGTAGACGTGGACCAGGGCGCCGCCCTGGTTCATCATGAGCTTGGTGAAGGACACCCCGAAGCAGAGGGGGAGGGCGGCCATGCCCCTCTTCCGGTCCCGATGGGCGCGGTTGAACTCGTCGATGTCCGCGCGCCTGCGGTCCCAGCCGGACCGCTGGAGGGCCCGGTCCACGCTCCGCTCCGTCCGGGCCTCCGCCACGGGCATGCCGTAGTGGAAGGTGTCCCCGGTGCGGAGGAGGTTCTTTCTCTGCAGTTCGATCGGGTCCACGCCCATCGTCTCCGCCGCCCGGTGGAGCGCCGCCTCCATCACGAAGATCCCCTGGGGGGCGCCGAAGCCCCGGAAGGCCGTGAAGGGGGGCAGATTGGTCCGGCACATCCAGCCCGTGGCCCGGAGGTTGGGGATGCGGTAGGCGCTCGCGGCGTGGAAGAGGGTCCGGGAAAGGATGGCCGGGGAGAGGTCCGTGCAGGCCCCGGAGTTCTGGTAGTAGTCCACCTCGAAGGCCAGGATCCGGCCCTCCGAATCCAATCCCAGCCTGTAGTCCGAGCTGTAGGGATGCCGCTTCCCGGTGAAGGTCAGGTCGTCCTTCCGGTTCAGGTAGACCTTGACCGGCCGGCCCGTGACGTAGGCCCCCAGGGCGGCCAGGGCGGACCAGGAGGCGGCCTGGTCCTCCTTGCCCCCGAAGGCCCCGCCCAGGCGGGGGGCGTCCACCTCCACGGCGTTCATGGGGAGATGAAGGTTGCGGGCCACCGCCTCCTGGACCCCCGTGGGGGACTGGGTTCCGGAGAGGACGAAGATCCCGCCCCCGTCCCGGACCTGGGCCACCGCCCCCTGGGTCTCCAGGTAGACGTGCTCCTGGCCCCCGGATTCCACCCGGCCCGAGACGACCACGGCGCAGCTCCTGAAGGCCGCCTCGGGGTCCCCCGTGCGCATGGTCCGGGGGGCCAGGATGATCATCCCCCGGGCGTGGGCCTCCCGGGGATCCGTGACCGCCGGGAGCTCCTCGCCTTCGATTTTGACCAGGGCCGCCGCACGGCGCGCCAGGGACCGGGTATCCGCCAGGACCAGGGCCAGGGACTGGCCCCGGTAGGTCCACTCGTCCGCGACCAGGAGGGGCTCGTCGGACACCGCGGTGCCCAGTTCGTTCTCCCCGGGGATGTCCCGGGCGCTCAGGACCCGGACGCTGGGGTGGAGGGCGAGGGCCGCCGAGGGGTCCAGGGAACGGAGCCGCCCGTGGGCGGACTTCGACACCACGGGCTGGCCGTGGAGGAGGCCCGCGGGCTCGGGCAGATCGTCGATGTACTTCGTGCGGCCCAGGACGTTCTGGACCGACTCGGGATTCCAGGATTTCATGGCCAGAACTCCTCCAGAAGACCCTTGTCCGGGAAGAGCCGGACGAAATGGGCCAGGACCAGGCGCTCCAGGAGGCGCGTCCGGTAGCCCGCGGAACCCCGCACGTCCGAGAGGGGCGAGCAGTCCTCCAAGGCCAGCCGTGCGGTTTCCCGGGCGGCCGCGGCGTCCGGCGACTTCCCGACCAGGAAGGCGG
>Ga0209507_1000215_pt1 | contig 76244 bp, 65 predicted proteins | sample AD_UKC028_MetaG_FD_184414 | JGI IMG/M metagenome (GOLD analysis project Ga0209507, IMG submission 184414) | Active sludge microbial communities of municipal wastewater-treating anaerobic digesters from USA - AD_UKC028_MetaG (SPAdes) (version 2) | ecosystem: Engineered > Bioreactor > Anaerobic >...
GTCACTCGCTGCCTCCTGAACGGGCGATTTTCAGGCCTTTGTCCCATGCATTCAGCCCAAGGACGTCCGATATCGCTCCGTTCCCCACATTGCTGAGCGGCAAAGTGTGCTTCGCTAAGGATTCAGGCAGTCGTCAGAACAGTTCATTCGACCTTGACAGCAAGGAGCCCGGCGGGTTGATTTGAGCGCATCATTTCGCAACCACATACCGCGATGTGCGCACCGTTCGGGCTAAGCGCCTCACCCGCTTTCAGGTCGGTGCAGGGCGCCGGCTTCCTGACGCTGGCACTGCTACTCCTGGTCCCGAGCAGCCTGGCCCAGCCTCTGCGCGTAACCTCCTGGAATCTGCAGCCGCCGACCGTGCGGACCAACGCTGCTGGAGCTATTACCAATGGAATCAGCATCCCGGCTGCCGCCAACGCGCTCAAAAAGCTCAACCCGGATGTCATTCTCCTGCAGCAGGTCAACGACTGGACGATGTGCGAACAACTCGCGCAGGCACTTTGGCCCGCCAAATACAACGTAGTGGCCTGCTCCGCCTTTCGAGAACCGCGAACCAGCACTTTGCGCAAGCAGCAAGTCGCCATCCTCGCCAAGGCTAGAGCCAGGGCCGTTTTCTCGTGGTCTGAACCCTGGCGCAACCGAGGTGTTACGCCCTTGCCGGGCGGTTTCACATTTGCGGCGCTGCAGATTGGCCAACAGCGGGTCGGCTTCTTCTCAGCCCAAACAGCAGCCCAACCGTCCGGCCCCGCAGCAAAACAGCCGGGCGCAGCCGCAAAGCAACCGCGTCCGGGCGGCAAGCAGCAGAATGCCGCCACCCAGGAGGAGCGGTTGTCCGCCGCAATTGAGCAGTTGCTGCTGCAAGTTGATTCGGCAAGGAATTGGGGAACCAACCGGGTACAGGCCATTGTCGTCGGCGGCACGTTTGCCACGGTCCCAGGCCGCGAGGCAGCGCTGGCGAACACGCCACTGCAATTGTTGCAGGAAGCCGGTTTCGGCGATGTGTTCCAGGACACGCCCGCCGCTGAGCGACCTACGATGCGGGTTGGGGCCAGGCAGACAGGCATGCTCGCAGATTACATCTTCACACAACCGGCTAATTGCGCCATCAACCCCAGCATAATGCGCCTGGGGGTCACCAGGCGCTTTCCGGTCACCTGCGACGTGCAATTGGACACGCCTGTAGTGGTCGCCGAACGGAAGCCCCGCCTGCAACCGCCAACTGCGGAGCATGAACTGCCAAAACTGCCCGACTCCCTGCCGGCGGTCGCCGAGCAGGCCAGCGCGCCGGCACGGCTGCCTGCCGACCGTGTGGTTTCCAACACGCCAGAGCCCGAGCGGTCGAGAACTTCATTCCCTCCGCCTCAGATGCTGTGGATAGCGGCGGCGCTGGGGAGCCTAATGGCGCTCGTCGCTGTGGTCTGGGCTTTGATCTGGAGGGGGCGAGCGCGGTCAGTGCCATCACCAGCGCTTCTCACAAATGACGTGGAGGCTCCGTCAGGCTACACAGTGGTTATGGCGTCACAATCCGCTGCCGAATCCACCGCGGGCAAAGGTCACACACCACCGCCCCCCAGCCCGCTGATTCGCATGGAAGCAGCCGGCACCACGCAAACCCAAACCGAGGCCCTGCGCCAGCAAGCTTTAGCCGCCGAGCAGCGTGCCGACCGAGCCCTGGCGGTCATCCGCGCCGGTTTGATACCCCAACTGGGCCAATGGCTGAAGCAAACTTTCACGAGGAAGCTTATACGGGATCGGGCGCAGTTGCTGCAAACTCAACAGGTCGTCGCGCTCAAAGCCATGGCGGTCGAACAGCGCCTGACGCGCATTGAGCAGCAGATTCAGCAGCAGAACCGCGCCTACGAGGAGCGTATCGAAGAACTTACCCGCGAACTGCTCGTAGCCAGAGAGGAAAACCGCGAGCTGATTCGTGCCCGTATTGTCCAAGTCAGGGCCGACATGGAGGCCGCCCGCGCCCGGCTCATGGCCCAGTCGAACTCGGACGTGGTGAGCTGAGGCCGCCGTCTGCCAACGGTGCGGCAGCGGTTTAAGTCCAACCGCGAGGGTTTCTGGGCGGGCAGCATGGGGCCTGCGGGGCGCGCCGATGATCTCCAAGCGGGGTCAGCTCACGAGACTGCGGCAGAATTTCTCGATGCGGTCGAGGCCCTTCTGGATGTTAGCCATGCTGGTGGCATAGCTGAGCCGGATGTAATCGTCGGCGCCGAAGGCAATGCCGGGCACAGCGGCGACTTTCTCGGCTTCGAGCAGCCGGGCGCAGAAGTCAGTGGACTTCAGGCCGGTCTTAACGATGTTCGGGAAGAGGTAGAAGGCACCCTTGGCATTTACGCAACTCAAGCCGGGGATGCTATTCAGCTTCGTCCAAGCATAGACGCGGCGCTTGTTGAACTCGGCCAGCCAGAGCTTGAGGTGATCCTGCGGCCCAGTGAGGGCGGCGACGGCTCCTTTTTGGGCGAAGCTGGTTGGGTTGCTGGTGCTGTGGCTTTGGACGGCGTCCATGGCCTTGGCGATAGGCTCCGGCGCGGCACACCAACCCAGGCGCCAACCCGTCATGCTCCAGGCTTTGGCGAAGCCGTGGACAATAATCGTGTGCTCGAAGTGCGACGTGGAGAAGCTGGCGACGCTCCTGGTAGTGGCACCGTCGTAAAGCAGGTGCTCGTAAATTTCGTCGCTCATGATGAGGACGTTCTTCTCGACACAGATATCGCCCAGAGCTTTGAGTTCGTCTGCAGTATAGACCGAGCCAGTGGGATTGCTGGGAGAGTTCAGCACAAACAGGCGCGTGCGCGGAGTAATGGCGGCGCGCAAGGCGTCGGGAGTGAGCTTGAACTCAGTCTTGTCCGTGGTCGGGACGATGACGGGGTTCGCGCCGGCCATCTTGACCATCTCGGGGTAACTTAGCCAATAGGGCGCGGGAATAATGACTTCGTCGCCCTCTTCGCAGGTGGCGAGTATGACATTGAAACAGGCATGTTTGCCGCCACACGAGACGATGATCTGCGAAGGCTTGTAGGTGAGGCCGTTCTCGCGTTTGTGCTTATCAGCGATGGCCGCGCGCAGCTCAGGGATACCGGCCGCCGGGGTGTACTTGGTGAAGCCGGCGGCAAGCGCCTTGGCAGCGGCGTCCTTGATGTGCTGCGGCGTGTCGAAGTCCGGTTCGCCGGCGCCAAAGCCGACAACGTCCTGTCCCTCGGCCTTCATGCTCTTGGCCTTCGAGTCAATGGCCAGCGTGAGCGATGGTGAAAGGGAGGCCGCGCGCCGTGAGATCTTGTAGTTCATGTTCCCGCAGAAGATTGTCGCCCACGCCGGGCAGTGCAAGTGGGAAAAAACGGGGGGCCAATGCCGCCGCCAGGCCGCTCATGGCCAATACTGCAAATAGCCCGACTGTACCCGCCGGTAGTCGGGCAGTTCTTCGACGGGTACAACCTGGGGGAGACTGCCCTTGTATACCTTCGGCACCTTCCACCTCCAATGCTCGGCATGGCCGTCGGCAAAGACGAGGTTACCGCCCTGGGAATGGCGGTTAGCCGGGATATCCCACCAGACTTTCGCGTCGCCCCACCACTGAAAGTTTGGCATGCCGAACGTGCAGTCATAGATTTCATCTTCATGCACGTCGAGGAAGACGAACAGCTTGGAAGGTTCGGGGTTCCGGATCGCCGTCAATCTGCTGAAAGACGGAGTGTATCGAGAATGGGGGTCAAAGCCGGGCTCGCCGTTGAGGCATAGGCTCATATTATAGCTGCGCCAGCGGGGCTGGGAAAGCTTGACGCCGTCCAGGGTGGTGATTGTGGAGCGGTCTGCCGGACAACGGTAGATTCCGAGCGACGTGTTGTAAGGAAACAGCAAGCCGTTGACTATGCCCGCCGGGTCCACGTCATACACATAGTTGCTGCACCAAGTCACCGCGGCGGCGGCCGTGCCGCCTCCAACCAGGCCGATAGAGTTGTTCGGTGGCAGGCGGTCATTGTGGTCCAGGGCATACGAATGCCAGCAGACCTGCAGTTGCTTGAGGTTGCTGAGACAGGAGATGCGCCAGCCTTTTTCCCTGGCGCGGGCCAAGGCCGGCAGCAGCAATGCCGCAAGGATGGCGATAATGGCAATAACCACCAGCAATTCGATCAGCGTGAAAGCAAGGCGTCCACCAGAGCGGGGTGCACGCAGAGACGGGATGGAGTCCGCCCTGTTGTCCTTCACAAGATGAAGAAAGGCTTCCATGCAGCTCTAGCTTCGCCGACTCGCAGCACACTAGCAGGTATCCGCGGAGTGTGCGAGCAGAAACTCGGGCCGGCAATTGGCTAGTACGTCAGCAAACCCAGCAAATTCAGGCCTTGGTTGGCAAGTTCCCAGCGGCCACCTCTTTGCACCACGAGACGGCGGGCAGGGTTCTTACGGTATTCAGCCTCATTGACTGACAGAAGCTGGAATTGGGCCTTTCCCTTGACCTCCGACGCGGCGCGAGGAATGAGTTCAAACGCGACGCCGTTGAAGTTGAGCGCGACTTCATACCCGATGGCGCCTTCCCTTGCTGCGCGGGGGTTGGGGCGAACCAAGGGGGCATACCGTTTGAGCCAGGGGAACTCAGGCTTGCGCACCAGTACGCGGCATAGCTCGGTTTGATGCCGAAGGAAGCTAAGCAAGCTGAATTTGGCGCCCTGTTCGCGCCCCCGCAGGAACACTTCCCTTGGGTCAAACGCGAGCAAATTCTGACCATTCCAGTTGCCATGATCGTTGCGCTGGGTGGGGAAGGTCTTCTTGTACCAGCTTGAGAACCGATCGTTGACGAACAGGTTCAGCTCAAAGTGCAAGTGAGCGCGCTCTTTGGAGATGGTCTCCCGCGTGTTGGCCGTGCGGCCCATGACCCCGAGAGCCTGGCCGTCCCGAACAGCCTGACCGATCCTCAAGTCACGGCTGATCGAACCAAGGTGAGCGTAGAGGGAGTAAACCTCCAAGCCTTCGACCTGATGACGGAGAATCAGGTAGTTGCCATAGGTTGACAGGGAGGGGCGAGTGCTGATGTAGGCGACCGTGCCGTCGGCAACAGCCAGTACCGGATCCGTCGGCTCACCGCGCCGGTCGCGCTGTGTGCACCGGATGTCCAGTCCCTCGTGCATTTGCCACCCGCCGGTTCGTACACAGCCAAACGTGCCGCTGGTCCACGGCTTGCCAACCGTGCCAACGAAATACCGCTCCTCGCCGCCCTTGACAAACAACGCATGATTGGCGGTGGGAAGATGAAACGGCTGAGCCTGAACGGCACCAGCGACCATCAATCCCATCAGCATCAACGGTCTACCCATGTTTTGACCTTCTCAGTCACATTGTTCAGGCCAGTGGCGATCTCCTCCGCTTCCGCACGGGTGGCGTCCGGGGTGAAGGTCAGCACGCTGTCGCTGCTGCGGGAAGCGATTACGGGGGCCCCCAGCCAACGGGCGTTCTCGATGTGCTCGCCGAATTGACTGAAAATCGCAATCCTCCTGCCGCGATTGGCGGCCGTTTGTTGTTCGAACAGGGCGGCGCCAAGCCCGCCAAACCTGATGCAGAGAGCGAAGTCGTCCCCCACATCAACCACTTTCGCCTCAGCCACATCGCCCTCGGTCAGGAACGGGACTTTCTCGACTCTAACCATGATCGGCTCGACACGATAAATGGGGACAACTTCGGTGGCCTCGGTGGCGGAACGGCTTGCTTCCAGGTGCAGGCGCAAGGTGCTAAGCAGCTTTTTGGGTTTGGTTCCGGAGGAAGAGGTTTGGCATCCGCAAACCATGGTGACCGCCACCGTCACCAGCAAATAGAGATTGAATAACCGCCAACGAATCGTCATAGTGCGCTAAACAACCGGAATACGTCAGGAATGTAAAGAGTTATGGGCAAACAATATAATAAAGCTGAGAAACAAAAACGGCGGAAGGCCTATCTGAAGCGCAAGAAATCCGCCGCCAAAGCCAAAACCAAGGCCAAGGCCGCGCCCAAGGCCTCGGCCACGGCCTGACGGTTTCCTCGGCCCGCAGCTCACGCCGCCACCGCCGCGGGTCTCAGCGCTCAAGACAGGGCATGGTTGACCGTCCACAGGTGGACGAGATGAAGTTCCCCGGCGGTGTGTGTGCCCGATGTAGACGAATCGTCTATCACGGATTCCCGGGAAGTAGCAACTGTGGTTCAAACCTGCACGGCCCAGATAGGCGAGTCACAGGGAACACGAGGTCATCGTTGCTCCCCGCCTTGAACCGCATGCGCACTTCTGAACTGCAGCCCGCGCGCTTTCCATACTTGGGGCAGTGACGGTGCCTGCTGACCTTCTCCAGTCCCCGCTGACCCCAGCACGCCCAGCATGGTGATACGGTGACGGGAGGGTGCTGCTACGGTGTGTATCCCATGGGGAGCGCTCCCCATGGGATACACACCGTAGCCCGACCGGAATAGCAAGCCACCCACCCAGCCAGCCGCAGGCCATCGCCAGGTGCGAACACCGTATCGGCATCGTCGCCCGTCCGACAGTGGTGCAAATTTGATTTCGTCGAATTCTGCACTTTCGATCCGGAGCAACCACGGCTGGACGATTGTTTTCGGACACCGGAAGTTGTTCACCGCTGGCTCCGCGGCGGAATTCGCCTTGTGAATAACCCGCAACCTCCCCTCGCAAAACCACGATAATGATTGAGCCCTGAGAGTTATTCGCAAACTGTTCACAGGGCTAAAACGGTGAATAAGTTGTGCGTAAGAATCCGTTGTCGGATTGTGAAATTCTGTTAAGCTCTTCCCAGTTCATTGAAAGAACTGGGATGGACAGAAGCGGTCAATAGATTGAAGCTGAACGTCTCGGAGATAATCCCAGGTGACTGGGGAAAGGTTGAGTCAGGCTGGTTGGCTCAGCTCCTCTCAAGCCGGGCCGCAAGGTTCGGGAACGGAGGCAGGATTCACCAGTTCCTCTGGCAGCGTTCGTGCGCTGTCAGTAAACGCGAAAAAGGGACTGAGCGGTAAGGAGTGATTAGAAACCACTCCAAATCGAATCAAGTAGCCCGGGTGAGTTTCGAGCCCGGGGGAATCGCAGTTACCCAGAGGGTATCCGGTTGCTACTGTGCATCAGCACGGGCAGGCGGCTCCGGCAGAAGCGCATTGCGGCATCTGCCAATTGAAAGACGCTGAAAAGCGGGACAAAGTGAGCCCCTGGACCGGGAAGGACACGTGGTCTCGGCAGGACCCGTGAAAACCTTCCGAGAGGTCGGCGATGTTAAAAACAACACCGCTGATCTGTGGACAAAAGGCGACCTGAGAGTTAAGAGGCGAGACCCGTGGCACCGGGCAAACGCGCTGCTAACAGGCGGTGGCTGACCTGGAGCTAAGTGGTTAAGACGCGGATAAGAAGACACAGACGTGTCTTGGCCTGGTTCGCAAGCCGGTGGCGCAACCACCAGCCCAAGCGAGCTGAAAAGCCTCACTCAATAATCCAGTGATCGCAAGATGCTGGACGGCCCTGCTACGAGGCCGAAGACTCCGCTTGCCGTGGAGAATAGCGTCGGGAAGCTGGCAGCCAATTAGGCGCCCAATGCCAGCGCGGGAAAGAGAGCGTGGCGAACTCCCATCCCCCATTTAGTCCCTGTTCGGCCGCAAGGCCGGGCAGGGACTTTATGTTCTTTGGGCTTGTCCGCGCCCAGCATCCGGCGGAGATTGCCACAAGCGCGAACGGGAACAGGAAGTTCGCCAGGACACGCTGAGGCCTTATGGGTCGCATATACAACAACATTGTTGAAACGGTCGGGCACACGCCGCTCGTGCGTCTGAACAAGGTCACGCACGACTTGCCCGCCACGGTCCTGCTGAAGTGCGAATACTTCAATCCTCTTGGCAGCGTGAAGGACCGCATCGGCATGGCAATGATCGAAGACGCGGAGAAGCGCGGCATACTTACAAAGGACTCGGTAATTATCGAACCCACCAGCGGCAACACCGGCATAGCGCTGGCCTTTGTGGCGGCAGCCAAGGGCTACCAGCTCATTCTCACCATGCCGGAGACGATGTCGCAGGAGCGGCGCACACTACTGGCCATGCTGGGAGCCAGGCTCGTCCTGACGCCCGGCCCCGAAGGCATGAAAGGAGCAATCGCCAAGGCGGAGCAGTTGGCGAAAGATACCCCCCGGGCCTGGGTTCCGCAGCAGTTCGAGAACCCGGCTAACCCGGAGGTTCATCGTCAGACCACCGCTCAGGAGATTTGGGACGACACGGATGGGAAGGTGGATATCGTGTTAGCAGCCGTGGGCACCGGCGGCACCCTTACCGGCTGTTGCGAAATGATCAAGCCCCGCAGGCCTTCCTTCCAGGCCATAGCGGTAGAGCCGAAGGACTCCCCGGTCATTTCACAGACTCTCGCCGGCCGACCGCTTAAACCTGGCCTCCACAAGATCCAGGGCGCCGGCGCTGGTTTCATCCCGGGAAACCTGCATCTCAGAGATTCGCAGGGCAATCCGCAGATCACTGAATGCATCCAAGTGAGCAACGAAGACTCGTTCGCCATGGCCCAGCGGCTGGCCAAGGAGGAAGGCATCCTGGCGGGCATTTCTTCGGGTGCCAACGTATGGGCAGCCATCCAGATCGCCAAACGGCCTGGGAACAAGGGCAAGTTGATCGTCACCTTTGCCTGCTCCACCGGCGAGCGCTACTTAAGCACGCCCTTGGCCGCCGAGGCCAGGGCTCAGGTCGGTGGGTAGTATCAATTATTTAAAAATACTTGTTGCGCGGGTGCGGAATTACCGGTAGTTATAGCGCGATCGAAGGTCTGTTAACTGCGGGCGGCGGGCAACTATGATGGCAAGCCGGCGCAGCAGCTTCCCAAAAATTCAAAGTTCAAACGTGGTTTTCGGGGATTTATTCCGAAGAACCTTCGACGACACGCAAACTGATATGAGCACAGCAACCGACAGCGAAAGCAAAAGCGCCGCCACCGCCGATTACGGCGCCGGCTATCTCGAGATCTCGGAGAAGGGCTTCGGATTTCTCCGCACCGCCGAAAACCACTTTCACCCCAAACCGACGGACATCTTTGTCACGCCGGACACTATCAAGCGCAGCTTCTTGCGCGAGGGCAGCTACGTAGCCGGCCCCACTCAACCTCCCCACCGCGGCAACAGCCCCCAGCTCAAGTCGGTGGACAAGGTCAACAACATCGTCTTTGCGGATTACACCAAGATGGTGCGCTTCGAAAACCTGACCACCATTGACCCGATCGAGAAGTTTAGGCTCGAAACGACCCCCGACCTCATCGAAACCCGCGTCATTGACATGGTGACACCTTTGGGCAAGGGCACCCGCGGCTTGATCGTCGCCGCTCCGCGCACCGGCAAGACCACCATTCTCAAGCAGATCGCCAACGCCATCACCACCAACCATCCCGAAGTCCATGTCATGGTCCTGCTCATTGACGAGCGGCCGGAGGAAGTCACCGACTTTCAGCGATCAGTGAAAGCAGAGGTGGTCGCCTCGTCCAACGACCAGGATTTGGAGACCCACGTCCGCCTGTCGCGGTTCATGATCGAGCGCTGCCGGCGAATGGTGGAGGCGGGCAAGGATGTCTTTGTCTTACTAGACTCCATTACCCGGGTGGCACGCGCCTACAACAGCGCGCACGGCGGCAGCGGCCGCACCATGACCGGCGGCGTGGATGCCCGCGCGTTGGAAATCCCCCGTAAGATGTTCGCTTCCGCTCGCAAGATTGAAGAGGGCGGTTCGCTAACTATCCTGGCCACTGCGCTCGTGGATACCGGCTCGCGCATGGACGAGCTCATTTTCCAGGAGTTCAAAGGCACTGGGAACATGGAGTTGATTCTGGACCGCAAGCTTTCGGACCGGCGTTTGTTCCCAGCCATTGATATCCCCAAGAGCGGGACGCGCAAAGAAGAGAAGCTATTCCCGAAACACCAGATTGAGGCGGTCCGCAAACTGCGCCGCACCATGGTGGATTTGAACCCGGTCGAAGCGATGGAAACGCTCGTCGCTGCCCTTCGGAAGCATAAGACGAACGACGAGTTGCTGGCCAAGCTCCTTTGATCAACCAAGGGATCGCGAAGATACGCCCGCGCACAACTTTGCGCTGAGGTCAATTCAAGTTACGGACCTGTAGTGCGTCTGACTCACCGTCCACGCCCGGCCGCAACGTCGGATTCGGCCCTGGCCGCAGGATATGGCCTGTAATAATCTCGATACCGGTAGTAGTAGTAATCCTCGGAGCTTGGGCGAACCGCGTTGAAGACAAGGCCGAGCACGCGGACTTGGCGTTGGTATAGTGAATCCAGGGACGCCCGGGCCACGCGTGCGGAGGTAAAGGCGGCACGGACCACGAAGATCACACCATCCACCTGCGGCGCCAGGCTGGTCACATCATCGGCGGCCATAACCGGCACCGTGTCCATTATCACGTAGTCATACTTCGCCGCGGATTCCTGAATGAAGCTTCTTGTGATTTCACCAATAAACAACTCACTCGATTTGCCCGTGAAGGCGCCGGCAGGCAGGACAAACAGGCTGCCGAACTTCGTCGCGCGCACAACCGTTTCCCAAGCTATCCCCTCAGCAAGCACTTCCGATAGCCCTGGCTGGGCCGGAATGCCAAAAAGTCGGTGCAGCCCCCCCCTGCGAAGGTCGGCATCCACCAGGAGCACGCGGGAGCCGGCGCGCGCCATCGTAATGGCAAGGTTGGCGGCTGTGATCGACTTGCCATCATTCGGCACCGAACTGGTCACGAGAACAGTCTTAGGCCGTTCGCCCGACTCGGCCATATAGAGGAGAGAGGAACGAAGATTGCGGTATGCCTCGACGAAGGAATGTCGCATATCCTCTTGCTCAATCAGACACGTCTGCTTCCTCGAGCTGATGGACCCTTCTCTGGGAACCTGGCCCAACACGTTTTCATCAAGTAAATCCTGCAGCTCGGTGAAAGAACTCATCCGGTCGTCCAGCCGGTCCAACAACATCAACAATCCCACCCCCAGCATCAATCCAACCAACCCGCCGACTGCCAGCTTCTTCCGCAGCTCCGCCCGGTTCCGATAGGCTACAGAAGCTCTCTCAATGGGTTCGACGCTTTCCGGGCTAATCTCCTTGTTGACATCGAGGGTCTGCATAGTAGCCAGCAGTTGATCGTACAGCGCCTGGATTCGCTGCACATTCGCTTTGAGCCGTTGGTACTCAGCAGCCTTCTGCTGGAGTACCAAGCTCCTTTCATCCCGCGCCTTCAATTGCTTCTCCAGAATTCCAATCTCCAAAGCCAGCATGTCCTTACGGCTCCTCAACTGCTCCTCGCTTTGGCTGCGGTAAATCTTGAGCAACTCCTCCCGCCGGCCAATCTCCTCCTTCATCGCAATCATCTTAGGATGCTTTGGCCTGAGGTACTGGGACAACTCCTGCATCTCCGCCTTCATCAGGAGCACTTGCTGTTTGGCCTTGAGGTAGTCCGCGTCCATTCGATCAACTGCGGTCGCGGTGGCTTGACCCGTCGAGACGCTCGCCGGTGAGGAGTTTCCGGTCAAGTCCTGCGGAAGGGTCCCGCTTGGATCCTGGACCGGCCCACTCGCTGCTGGCATACCGGTGCCTTCCGCCTGTTGACGGCTCAGATTCTGATCCAGCGTCACCTTGTGCAGCAGTTCGAATTCGGCTTTCAGCGTCGCAATTCGCTGGTTAAGCGCCGCGTCGTAACTGGCGGCGCCGGCTCCCTGTTCCTGGGACAGAACCACGCTGTTCGTGCTCTGGAACTCGGCGATCTCCTCTTCAGCTCTACGTAATTCCTTTTCCAGCCGCATCACTTGTTCCGTCAGACCGGCTACCGTCGTGTCGGAAGTCTGCATCCGCATCTCTTTCTTCAAGGCAATATACTCGTCCATGCAGGCCTGCAAGAACGCTTGCGTATAATCCGGATCGCCACCCGTGGCTCGCAGGACAAAGATTGTGGTCTTAGGGAGAACGGAGACATTCAACGCCACCGGATGCATTTTCACCTCCGGTTTCTGCGCCAACACACGCGTGTGCGCGCGGTTGATCACCGCGCTGCTTTGCATCAGGGCCGCTTGGGTGCCCAGGAAGTTGCTAAGCTCCTCTGAATAGAGTGATGCGGGCTGGATCGTTAGCTTAATGCTCACGATCATACGCCCGACAGACACAAACGTCGGAGGCGCATACCAAACCAGCACTGCACTGATCGCCGCGCCGATTGCCGCACCCAAGACCAGCACCCACCATTTCTCTCGCAACAGGTTGCGGTAGCGGCTCAGCCGCGCATGAAAATGCGCCCTTGAGGTGGACCGGTCCAGCGCGGGTTGAACGGTTTGCTCATTCATGCGTCACAAAGGCGAGCTCACAAACTAATCAGCCGGGACGGAACAATGATCAAATCGTCCGGTTCGAGGACCACGTCCTTTTCGGTCGCCCCCTTTTCAAGGATATCCGCCATGTTCAGTTCAAATGTCTGTTTGGCCTGGCCGTCCACCTCCGCGTTGCGGATTACTTTCACTTTCTTCTTGTTCGCGAAGTCGGCAAAGCCGCCGGCGCGCAGAATAGCCTTGCCCGCGGTCAGGTTCTCATTGACAACCAGTTCAATCGGGCCCTGGTTGCGCACCTGGCCCCAAACATAAATCCGCCCCAGCAGCTTGTTGGCCAGGTCCAGTGCAATCACCACAGTGGCTCGATAGTAGTATTCCTTCTCCAACTGCGCCTTGAGTTCATCCGCCAGTTGTTTGCACGTCTTGTCTGCTGCCGCGATCCGGCCGATGTAGGGCGCGTCCAACTCACCGGAATCCGCCACCACCAGGCTTCTCGGCGCATCTCGGTCTTCGATTATCTGGAGACTGATCTTGTCCCCCACCCGGAGACGATACTTGTCGTCCGGCACGTAACCCGTCACGGTAGCCACAGTCGCCGGAGCCGTGGTGCTAACGGCAGGCACCCCGCTGGTGTTGACAGTGGTCGCGGGGACAGGTGCGGACTGTGGAAACGGTTGCGCCAGCGTTTCAAAGTCCATGAACACAGGACCTGTGGCTTTGAGCGACCTGATGGCATCGGACGTCTGGGCCCAAGCGGCCGATCCACTCAGCACCAGCATTACGATAAAGACGTTTGCGACGTATTTGTTCAATTACTCAGTATGCATGTCTTATAGCAACCCGCAGAGGAAATGTCAGTAACTTTCGCAAAGGCTCCTCGAGCTAGAACGTATAGCTGAAACCCAGACTCACGATGTTAACAGAATACTCCCTCCCCGATTCATTGGAACTGCGCCAGTAGAACTGGTAGCCCAGGCTGGTGGAGAGTTTCTCACCGAGGCGCCACCCGAGTCCTATCTGCGGGCCGTACTGATCGAACGTCTCGGAGCCCGGACTCACTTGCGAGCCGTGATTGTAAACGAATGACGTGGAGAGACTGGTCTTGCGAATGACCCGCCAGTTGGCCCGCCAACTGAATGAATACATATCAACCGTGCCACCGAGAAGCGCAGTCTGAATGGTCCGCGAGCCTGCCAGAGATTGATCCACATACCGACTGATCCTGTGGGTGAGGGCGAGCTGCGCATACATTCCGCCGAAATCATCGCCGGGGACAGTGCCCCCGCTCGACTGAGGCGAATATACGGTGTATCCGGCATGCCCTGTGAAGTCAACATACTCGCTAATTTGTGTTTCGTAAAAGCCCCCGACGTTCCATTGCCGGGCGTCGCTGTACAGGGTATTGGCACCCGAGTATTGAAGCAGAGCCCCGCCCAATTCGACACCCAGCAGCACTCGTGGCTTCGGGGCATAGCCCGCGGAAAAGGAGAATAATTCGGATTGCCCATCCGGCCGACCTTGATTCCCACTCAGAACACTGCTATTCGCGTGGTCGTAGCCGGAGCGCAACACAACCTTGTTCAGATCCCAGAGTGTGCTCACACCCAACGTGTTCTCGAACAGCGAGTAGTTCCCCGTTCCGGCAACGGTCGGATCCAGGTAACTGTCCTCTGTTACGGAGACCCGGTCGTGGAGGTTGATCCAGAAATCGCCCGCATAGATGTCAAACGACAACTCGGAATTCGGCGTGATGAAGTATCGGCTCAACTCGGGATGCTGGACGTAGGCCGAGTAACCAGCGCCCAAATTCAAGTTGATGCTGTTCTTCTCAGAGACAGGCCACAGTAACTGAGTGTTGACCTGTGGGCGAAAGATGAAGTCGGCCTCAGGATTGTCTTGGGCGTTGCCGGCATTGTCATTGTATTCCAAACCCAGTGCTGTTCTAAACCGCCAGGCAGTCGGCCCCAACTTGAGATTGTAATAATCGGTGGTCGTAGCCGCCCTTCGCCGCGCTTCCGCCGCCTCCGCACTGGCCATAGACATGCGAACGGCTTCCTGCCCTGACGCAACCGTGACGAGGCCAACCGCCAGCAACGCAGCGCTGGCGATCGAGGGAGCCTGGCCTTGCTGGCGCTTCAAGATTCGGGAGTTGAGATGTTGGTGTTCAGCCACTAATCCACAACTTATCAATGTTCACGTTCGCTTTAGCGATTGGATGTGTCTGGCATTTGCCATCCGTGACACTCGCATTTGAATCCGGCTCCGTGCCGAACCGGCAGCAGCGACCGTGCCCGCCAATCCGTTCCCAGAGCAAAGGTGGACACTGGCACAAGCAATTCGCTCTGTGAAGCAGAATCAACTGATCATAAGCTTGTTCGTTGCTGGCTAGCCTGGCTGCTTGCGCGGGTGTAGCGTGCTCCCCGTTTGCACAGAGAACACGAAGTCATCATTGGTCCCCGGATACAACCGGATACAACCGGATGGTCCCTCCCAACCTCCACCATGAACCCGGTCTTTACACAACCCGCACACCGTCCACAAATTGGACAGTGCTGTTGCGTACTTGCCTTCTCCAGTCCCCGCTGACCCCGGCACCCCTGGCATGGTGATCTGGTGACGACACGGTGGTGTTACGGTGTGGTTCCCATGGGGGTCGGGCCCCATGGGAACCACACCGTAGCCTGATCGCACTAACAAGCTATCCACCAGCCAGCCGCAAGCCAACGCCGGCGTGCGACCACTGCAATGGCGTCGAGCCCGTTTGGCGGGGGTGCTGGAGGTAAGAACCCGCGAATAACCTAATATTCTCCCCTAATATTCTTGCCTGGACCGCTCAGCATGATACTATGCGCTCAGTCAGCACAGTGTTTATGATGGACGAAAACTGGGCTTCAGTTCTGCGAACGACAACTTCTCTTCGTAGCACTATCCGCGAAATTCCTCAAAGCCTGCGGGAATCGTTTACTACTGCGCACAGCACGGATTCCTTATCTGCCATTAGCCTTTGGTTGTTCTCCATTTCGGCTGCGGCTGCCCCACGCTGTGCTCTAGTTGCGACAGCCGCACTGGCTATGTTTGCAGCGTTGCAGGGTAGTGCCGCAACTCTGCTTGTCACGAACAGCAGCGTCAGCGGCCCGGGTTCTCTGCAGCAGGCTATTCTAGATGCCAATGCCGCGAACGGCCTTGACACGATCATATTCCATATCCCCGGCACTGGGGTCCGCACCATTGCCCCAACCAGTGCACTGCCTTCGATCATCGACCCCGTGGTGATTGACGGCGCCAGCCAGCCTGGTTTCGCCGGCACCCCGCTCATTCAGATTACCGGCACCACTGCTGGCACTGGCAGCCACGGGCTTCATTTGCTCAGCGGCAACAGCACCATCCGCGGCCTTGCCATCAACCGCTTCAGTGGAGCCGGTATCTTCATCGAGGGGCCAGGCGGCACGAACTTGATTCAAGGCAACTTCATCGGCACTGATCCCACCGGCAACCTCGGCCAAGGCAATGGCGCATCTCCTCCCACCTTCGGCGGGGTATTTGTCTTCGGGTCATCGGGAAACTGGATCGGCGGCTCCGTTGCCACCAACCGCAATCTCATTTCGGCCAATACCGGTTCCGGCATCTATCTCTACAACTGCAGCAGCAATGTTGTCCAGGGAAACCTCATTGGCACGACCGTAGCCGGCACGTCCGCACTGGGCAATAGCACCAACGGAATCAGTATTTACAATGCAAGCGGCAACCAAATCGGCGGCACCTCAGCCGCCACCCGCAACATCATTTCCGGAAACGGCGCCAGTGGCGTTTCTATCTACGGCCCAAGTGCGATGAACAACACGGTTCAGGGCAACTACATCGGTACACAGGTTAACGGGGGCTTGGCCTTGTCTAATGCGGCCGACGGCATCACCCTAAACGGCACGCGAGCCAACACCATTGGCGGGACGAACCTTGGTGCCGGCAACCTAATTTCGGGGAACGGCCAAGTAGGCCTGTTCCTGCGAGGCACGGGGGCTTACTACAACCTCGTCCAGGGCAACTACGTCGGCACGGACACCTCCGGCAGGCTGCCCCTAGGCAATGGCTTTTCTGGCATTACCATTCTCGGTTGCACCAGCAATCTCATTGGCGGCTTAACGGCCGGGGCGCGGAACGTTGTTTCAGCCAATCGCTTATCCGGTGTTTACATCACCACCAGCGCCAACGCCAATCTGGTTCAAGGCAACTACGTTGGCGTGGACGCAACCGGCACCAACGCCCTCGGAAATGGGGCTAACGGCATTTCGATTGAAAGCGCCAACTCCAACACGGTTGGCGGGATCAACGCCGGCGCGCGGAATGTCATCTCGGGCAACACGGGACATGGCATCGAGATCTACCCCGCCACCGCCGCAACTAACACCATTCAAGGCAATTATATCGGCCCGGATGTTCGAGGACTATCAGCCTTGTCCTGGGGGCCATCAGTATGGTCGAACTCTTGCGGAATCTACATTGTGTCGCCAGGAAATCTGATCGGTGGAACAGCGAGCGGCGCAGGCAACGTCATTTCCGGTAATACCAACAACGGCGTCAGCCTGGTCGGCAACAATGCCGTGGGCAACCTTATTCAGGGCAACCTGATCGGCACGACGGCCGACGGCAAGGCCGGTTTGATGAATGTCTGGGCCGGGGTGGGAATCTCGGGAGCGCCTGGCAATCTCGTCGGCGGGACCACTCCCGGTGCCGGCAACTTGATCTCCGCCAACGCTGTTGTAAGAGGGGATGCGGGCATCTACCTGATTGGCGCCGGCGCCACCCGCAACGCCATTCAAGGCAATAAGATCGGCACCGACATCACAGGCACCTTGCCGTTAGGCAACACGCACGAGGGCATCTACGTGGAAAACGCGCCCTCCAACACCATCGGCGGGGTGATCGCTGGAGCAGGCAACTTGATCTCCGGCAACAAGACCACCGGCATCTTGCTGTATAATGCACCCGGCACTGTGATTCAGGGCAACCTGATCGGCACCAAAGTGGACGGCTTCAGCCCTTTGGGCAACACCTGGCACTCTTTAGACTGCGAAATCGGCACCCGTAACACCACCATCGGCGGCACCGGCGGTGCCGGCAACACTATTGCTTTCGCCAAGGCTTACACTGGTGTCCGCATCCGCAACAGTAGCACCAACAACGCCATTCTGGGCAATGCGATATTCTCCAACAATGCCCTGGGTATTGATTTGGGCAACCTCGCCGGCATCAATGGCATTAACTTCTGCGGCGGAAGCAGCACCAGCGCCGCCAATTTGTCCAATAACTGCCCGGTGCTCGTCAAGGCGCTCAGCGGCAGTGGCACCGAAATTCACGGCACGCTCAATAGCCGGCCCAACAAGACTTATCTGCTCCAGTTCTTCGCCAATTTCTCCTGCGACCCAACGGGCGTCGGCGAGGGCCAGTTCTACCTGGGCGAGAAGTCGGTCATAACGGACGCCAATTGCACCAATAGTTTTGTCGCCACCCTGCCCACGCCGATGCCCCCGGGCTATACTTTTGTCACCGCCACCGCGACGGATAGCACCGGCAACACCTCCGAATTCTCCGCTTGTATTGGCGTCTCCGTGGCGCCCGAGCCGCCGATCCTGTCCATCGCTTCGCTGCTCTCCAGCGGCCAGGTTGCCCTGGCCTGGACAAACACCCCGGGCTTTGTGCTCGAGCAAACCGACACCCTCTCCCCACCCATTCCCTGGGCCATCGTGACGAACAATCCCGTCCTTATCAACGGTCAATATGTTGTCACCGTGTCCACCACCACGAGCAACCGGTTCTTCCGGCTTAGCTACTAGTAGTGTGAGACGCCCGGCACACTTCCTGCCGCCCCCCTGCCGTGATCGGCGCCTCAATTGGCCAGGATCGGCCTTCGGTGTTGCTGTCGGCCTTTTCGTGGCCATCGTGGCCGCTGCCAGCCCGCCGCCTGCTTCGGCCCAAACCTCGATGGAGACCATTCTCACCAATGGCCCCATCTCAAATCGCCTCAACCTCGTCTTCCTTTCCGAAGGCTACACCTCCAGCCAGCTTGGTCAGTTTCTCGTGGACGCAACCAATGCGGTCAATACTCTCCTGTCCCACTTGCCCTGGCGGGAGTACAGCAGCTACGTGAACGCTTTCGCCATCAAGATTGCCTCCGCCCAATCTGGTTCCGACCATCCCAGACACACCATCACCAATAGCACCTACTTCAACAGCTTCTATGATCCAGATTGGGACTACTACATCACCATACCCCCCGACAGCACCGGCCAAGGCAAGGTAGATGCCCTTCTCCAACCCTTCCCGCCCCAATCTTATCTTGCAATCCTCCTGGTCAATGATCCCAAACCGGGCGGCTCCGACGCCTTCGGCAAGACGGCGATCGTGTCCACCAGTGCCGTCGCAACCGAGGCGGTCATGGGCCAGCCCTCGATCCTGTCCCATGAAACGGCTCACGTGCTGGCCAATTTGGGAGATGAATACACCACACCCTATCCGGGCTTTCCCGACATCGAAGAGCCGAACACAACGCGAGAAACAAACCGCACTTTGATAAAGTGGCAGGCTTGGATCGCCACCAACACTCCTGTTCCCACCCCCAATAACTATGGGGAGGACGGCGTCGTTGGCCTCTTCGAAGGCGCCCATTACCACGAAACAGGCTGGTACCGCCCCACCTATAGTAGCTGCGTCATGAATTTCCTCGGCCAGCCCTTCTGCCCCGTTTGCAGCGAAGCCCTGGTCTTGGCCATCTACCAGAAGGTGCGGCCCATTGACTCGTTCTCACCGGCCAGCACTTACTTGTTGACTACGAACACCCAGCCCCTCTCCTTCAGCGTAAACCTTCTCCAACCGGTTTCGCACAGTCTGAGTGTCCAATGGTTGACGAATGGTGCGCCTTACCTCGGGGCCAGCAACACCAACATGACTTTGCCCCCTCAAACGCTTCCCTTCGGCAGCAATTGGATCTCTGCCCTGGTCACGGACAACACACCCCTGGTGCGCACCGATCCCACCGCCCTCTTGGGTCAAACCCTTACTTGGTCGCTGAATGTCAACCACTCGCAATTGCAGCTAGATTCGCTGACCCGCCTGGCTGGGGGCCGCATTGCCTTTCGCGTCACCGGTAATGCGCCGCAGGGCGTCGTCATTCAGAGTTCCACCAACTTGCTGAACTGGTTCAGGGTTGCAACAAATGCCCTGGCTGCAGGCCAGTTCTGGCATACCAATTCCGGCGCCAGTAGCAATTCGCGGACTTTCTACCGGGCAGTCACGCCTCCCTGACCTGCTGAATCCGTTCGTAAAGCAAAAGGCGCGAGCCAATGCTCGCGCCCCTTAAAGTCTTCCGCCCCTCCGCTACTCTTTGTGCCGCAGCCGGCGACTCAGGAGCAATACACACAGCCCCCCAATGAGCGAGAGCGCCATGACGGAAGGTTCAGGCACCGCCAGCATCAAAGCCCCAAAATTCATCTGATAGTTTGGAGCATCAGAGTTCCAGAGCAAAATCCAATCAGGAGCCGATTCGGTGCCGCGATTCTCCCAATAGGAGTTCGGATTACCCCCCGTCACTGGTGGGCAATAAATATCCACGCCCACCGAGTCCGTCTCCTCCATCCCGCGGAACTGGACGCTCCAGGTTATCGTGTTAGCAGGGATGTGGAGCCCGGCGGCAGCCCAGTCTATTCCTGCCGTGAAGAATAATGTGCTTCGCGGAGTCGGGCCAAAATTTGGCACATCGTCGCTGCCGAACCAGCCACTGTTGAACAACTCGGTTGCGGGGCGAACGTGATTGTTTGGGTCGAGGTCGCCGTCCATCAGGTAAAGCTTCACGCGAGCCTCCACATTACCGGCGAATGCGGAATTATTCGGCGCTGCAGAATTGGTCCCCCAATATTCGAAAGAGAAGAAGGTCAAATTCCGCTCAACGCCGTCCAAGTCAACATTGTCCCCTATCTCTACCGTGCCTGGGTTGTAGCGGGTTGTCAGGTCACCAACGCTGTTGTCGTAGATCGTTGTCTGCCCCTGGAGCGGCAGGATTGGAGTCACGCACAACAAACCGCTGATTGACAGCACTCCCGCCTTGGCAATCGTTCTCATAATTTGGTTTACAGTATGCTTAAACTCGGCACTACGAGCATTGACCGGTTTTGCCGAATACTATCGGCATCGGACGCTATGTCAACACCATTCTCACCTTTTCTGCGATTACCCCCAATCCTTAGCCGTAACTATTCACTAGCCAAAGCGGCCACCGTTTGCAAATGACGTATGGATGCATGTAATAACATCCAATCATTCCGGAACATCCGGTCACCAAACAGTGACCGAATTCATTAAACTCAAAACGCCTCAGGAGACCATCCAAATCGGTTTCACGGACCAGAAAGTCAGCGGTCGGGCTGGACTGCTGACTTTCGCCGGTTTTCTGCACTGGCACCGATTCAGCGAGCTTCTGGCCAAAGTGCTGCCCCACGCCAAGACCCGCGGCATTCCGGCGGCCGATCTCGCGGTGGGATTTCTGGCCGGCATCCTGGCCGGGGCGCAGAGGCTGGCACAGGTGGCCTATCTGCGCAGCGACGTCATGCTGCCAGCGCTCCTGGCCATCAAACGGATTGGCAGCCAGTCGACGTTCACCTGCCTTTTCCAGGGCTTCAACACGGCGGGCAAAAATCTCGGCACCTTCCGCTGTCTGTGGCGCTGGTGCCTGGAACGGCTGCCCAGCCTCGCCGGGGGCTACGCCCTGGATTTGGATTCGACGCGCCTATTGCACGAGGACGGCCATCAAGAAGGAGTTAAAACCGGCTACACCCGCCTGGGAACCAAACCGTGTTTGCATCCGCTCCTCGCGGTGTTGGAGGAGGCCGAGCTGGTGGTGGAGTTCTGGTTGCGACCGGGCAACGCCAGTTGCGCCAACAACGTGGTGGCTTTCACGCTGGACCTCTTGGCCAATCTGCCCTCCTGGATCCGGCTGCGGTTGGTGCGGGCCGATTCGGGCTTTTGCGCGCCCGAATGGATGGACCTACTGGAACTCAAAAAGCCCTCGTACATCGTGGTGGCGCGGCTATTGAAGCCGGTGCAGCGCCTGCTCAAGAAGGACATGATTTGGCAGCCGACGGAGGTGCCGGGCACCGAAGTGGCCGAAGTCTGGCATCAGGAAGCCAGCTGGCGGCAGCCGCGCCGGCTGATTCTGTTGCGGCATCGGATAGACGAGAAACAAACGGCCAAGCAACGCACCGGCGGCAAGACCTTGGTAGATTGTCCGGGTTACCTCTACCAGGCCCTGGTCACTAACGTGCCTGCCAGCGTGCCGCCGGTGGAAGTCTGGCGGCAATATAACCCGCGAGCGGGCTGCGAGGAGGTGATCAAGCAATTGGACGCCGATTTTGCGCTGCCCAAGCTGTGCGTCAAAAACTTCTGGGGCACCGAGGCGGCGTTGAGCTTGGCCATCCTGAGATATAACCTGACCCAACTCTTCCACCGTCATCTGGGCTGGATGGATCGGGTGACGGCCAACACGTTGCGTTTTCGTCTGTTCGCCACTGGGGGCATTATCAGCCAGACCGGCGAGGTGACGACGATTCGCTTGGCGGTGCGGGAACCAGAGGAAAGGGCGTGGTGGCGGCGGTTGCTGGAGAAAACCATCAGCCTGATTCCCAACTGCAATGCAGTAGCACAATGCCCCTGATCGGCTTGGTGGCACAGGCCATTGCGCGTATGCGGATCAAGAAAAAACCGCGCTGAAATTCAAAAATAGACTGCCGCAGCGGCTGCGTTAGGAACAGCTTGGGGCGCCGTGCCTTTCGAGGGATTGGGTTTTCTCGAAAGCGAGCAAACCGGTGGAGTCTGCTCAACTTTTGAGTCCTACTGAATAGTTACGGCGTAGCGAAGGTGGGGCGGTTTCGCCCCAAACCGCCGGTTCCCGGCGCTCTCGGCGAGAGCGCCCTGTTTTCATCAGTGAAGCCGCGCCAACCCGCGGCCAAAGAATCGAGGAGCTGACGGGCGCCCATCTGGTTGTTGGTTTCGGGATTGAGCGGCTGGACGCGGGCACGCTGGATGGCGCCCTGACGGCTGCGCTGCTAAACGACATGGCCGACTGCGCCGACAAGGTCGGTTGGGAACGGTTTGAGTGCCTTAACGGCCTAACGGACGGCGTGAGAGCGGCACCGAAACGGCCAAGTGACGGCCACCAGACGGCCACTGGATGGCCGGGGCCAAATTTGGCACCCGGCCATCTGCGGCTGTAGGGCGGGCGGTCCGACCTGCTTCGGATGGGCAGGCAGGTATGAAGATGCCTTCTACGGCTAACTTTCGGGGCCAGGACGGGGTGTGAGGATAACAGCCAGGGCGCGGGTCGCCTAGTGGCACGGGCCGATGCCAACGGAGAGTGTATAGAGGAGCCTGAGCAGAAGGCTGCCCTGCCTCCTACCCTGCCACCTTATTAGCTGGAAACTCCTGACGAGAGATAGGACCTTTGCAGTCCCCCTCCACCAATACCTTTCTGGTCTGTCGCCCTACCCGTTGCTTCGCAACAGACCCGCACGGCTCCGCTCCTCACTCCGCAACCACGGATTCACAATGCGAGGCTCGACCCACGGCAGCCACCCTAAGCTGATTGCCATTGACGAAAACCCACCAACCCGAATTTAATTCTCAGGCAGCGTGTTTATGAAAAAGGTCATCCTTGCGGGGTTCGTTGTGGCAGCCGGTTGCCTGGTTATTTGGTTCTGGGGGCGTCCCGCTTACCGGCGACACCAAGAAACCCGGGCGGTTGAACAAGCCAGACAGTGGCTTGCGAAAGGCGATTTTCGCAATGCTTCACTCAGTGCCCGCCGGGCTTTGCAGGTGAATCCCCACAACCTGGATGCCTGCCGAATCATGGCCGATTTGGCCGAAAGAGCCCGCTCACCGCACGTATTAGACTGGCGCCGCCGCATCGTTGAAGCTGCTCCAACCGTCCAAGACAGACTCATGCTTGCTTCGACCGCCCTGCGGCTGCAGAGCCCCCCCTACCCTTTGGCTACGCAAATTCTGGAAGAACTCAAGAGCTCGGCTGCCAATGTCGCCGCCTATCACGTTGTGGCGGCTGAGTTGGCGCTTCGCCTCAAGAAGACCACTGAAGCCATCGCTGGATTTGAGCGGGCCAGCCGGCTCGAACCGACCAATGAACTGCATCAGTTGAATCTGGCGGTCCTGCAGCTCCAGTCTACCAATTCAGGCGTTCCTGCGAATGCGCGCGCAACGCTCGATCGCCTGCGTGCCAGCACCAATGTCGGCGCGATTGCCCTCCGCTGGCTGGTGGCGGACGGCCTCGGACGAGATGATCTTGCCACTGCACGAACGTTCTCCCGACAACTGCTTGCCGACCCACGTTCAGTGGCGGACGACCGGTTGCAGCACCTCTCTGTTCTCCAACGCGCACAGGACCCCGGGTTCAGAGATTACCTCAGCACGCTACAGGGCAGCGCCATCACAAATGCTGCGGAAGTTTATGCTCTCTCAGCATGGATGATTGCCAATGGTCATGCAAATGACGCGCTTAATTGGCTGACATCCTGCCCGACCGAGTTGCGGGCCGAGCAGCCGGTGCCGCTGGCGCTGGTGGACTGCTATCTTGCCACAAGAGACTGGCTTGGGTTGGAGACATTGCTCCAGGAACAGAAATGGGGCGACCTCGAGTTCCTGCGGTTCGCTTTTCTTTCGCGTGCGGCAGCCGAGCTCAATCAGAAGCGGGCTGTCGAAGTCCACTGGCGAACCGCTGTCCGAAACGCCGGCGAGCGCCTGGGACCTTTGACGGCGCTGCTGAACATGGCTGCTACCTGGGGGCGGGAGCAAGCCAGAGAAGACATGCTTTGGCTAATTGCCCAGCGCTTTCCCAACGAACGCTGGGCGCTGCGTGAATTGGAGCGCCTCTATTTGGCGGCCGGGAACACCCCCGGCCTCAACAAGCTGTACTCCGCCATGGCGGGCTACGCCCCAAAGAACATCGCCGCTCAGAACAACCTCGCCGCAACATCACTGCTGTTGAGACTCAACCTTTCCAAGGCACATGACCTGGCAAAGGAACTGTTCACACAGAACCCGCAGGAGACCATTATTGCCTCCACCTATGCCTTTTCGCTTCATCTCCAAGGGCGGACCAAGGAAGGATTGACGGTACTCCAGAAATTCAAACCCGAGGCACTTGAAATACCATCTGTGGCCCTCTACTACGGACTCCTGTTATCCGCGACCGGCCAAACCAACCAGGCTGGTAAGTACTTAGGCATCGCCCAAGCGTCCAAACTCCTGCCCGAAGAAAAAGTGCTGGTTGCGGAAGCGCTCGCTCCTTTGGGCCCTCCGAACTGAACACCAATCAAGAAACGACCCGCCACGAAGGGCGGGATGGCTTCGCAAGACACCGGTGTTCGATCGGATATCGCCTGCCCTGTCAGTATTGCGTTCCGCTTCACAGCGGTTAATCAACGCCCCCACAGGTAGCCCCATGTGAGTTAATGGAACTGAAAGAACAGGCCACTTAAGCTCCACTCTCCCGTGGCGGACCCTGCTGCAATAGTGGCAGTACAATCCATACTCCATGAGCGCAAGTGATTGGCAGATGAGGCGCCCTGGTGAAGTTCCTGCCGCTCTTGATTGGAGCTGGAAGGCCAGCGCATCCGCATCGCCCTAGCCGCTGCACTTTTCGCGCGTGGTGCCGGCATCGGTCCGGGAACATGTTGCCGCACAAAAGGCAGGGAATAATCTACTTCGATCAAACCAGGCTAAATCGCGGAAAGCTATTTGGCCGCCTCGGCTTTGGCCTCGGTCTTGGATGCGGCTGGTTTGGCTTCCTTGCCCGGCGCTTCCTTAGCCGGGGCTTCAGTAACAACGCCGAGGTCCACCCACTCCAGGATGGCACGTTGGGCGGCGTCGCCCTGACGTTGTCCCAAGCGAATGATGCGGGTATAACCGCCGCGGCGGTCCTTTTGCGCAGGAGCAATTTCGTTGAAGAGAATCTTCACGACGTCCTCCTGATGGAGACGGGCGGCGGCCCGGCGTCGATCGTGGAGGGTCCCCCGTTTGCCCAAGGTGACCAGCTTTTCGGCCACACTACGGGCGGCTTTGGCCTTGGCCACGGTAGTGGTAACGCGCTTGTGTTTAATGAGGCTGCAGACCAGGTTGGCGAGCATTGCGTTCCGGTGTTCGCCAGTGCGCCCCAATTTGGCAGTTCGCTTAAGATGTCTCATAAAAAGTGACTGGTAATCAGATGTCCAGCAGGCACGGCCACACGCCTAGTCTGCCAGTGCTATTGAGCGCCGGGACTCCCGGCAGGAGTCTGTTCCTTGGTGGCTTCCAGCAGGTCAGCCTCGAATGTCATGCCCAGAGTTAAGCCAAGCGCCGCCAGTTTATCCTTAATCTCGTTGAGCGATTTCTTGCCAAAATTGCGGTACTTGAGCATTTCCTGCTCCGATTTCATGGCTAGCTGCCCAACAGTGGTGATGTTCGCATTGTTAAGACAATTGGCCGCCCTCACGCTCAGCTCAATCTCGTTAACGCTCATGTTGAGGAGCTTCTTTGTCTTGGTCTTTTCCTCGTCCTGTTTGTCCACGACTTCCTCGAACTCCACGGCATTCTTGTCGTAACCAACGAAGACATCGAGGTGACGCTGCAGAATGGCAGAGGCTTGAGTAAGAGCGTCGTCCGGCGAGATTCGGCCGTCAGTCCAAATCTCCAATATGAGGCGGTCATAATCGGTGCGTTGCCCGACGCGGGCGCTCTCGACGGCATAGCGGACCCGGGTCACGGGTGAAAAGAGGGAGTCAATGGCAATAACACCGATGGCTTGATTTGGCTTCTTGTTCTCCTCGCCCGGCAGGAAGCCGCGGCCAACTCTGACCTCCAGCTCCATCTCGAACTTCTTCTTCTTGTCCAGAGTGCAAATATGCTGGTCAGGGTTGACCAACTCGACGTTTTGGTTGAGTTGGATGTCGGCAGCGGTGACCTCGCCCTCTTTGTTAACGGAAAGCAACAGAGTCTGGGGATCACGCGTATGGGCTTTGAACAAAGCCTTTTTCAGGTTAAGGACAATCTCCGTAACATCCTCCACCACGCCTTCAACAGTGGTGAATTCGTGCATTGCGCCGTCAATCTTAATCGAGGAGATGGCAGCACCTTCCAGGGAGGAGAGGAGCACGCGGCGCAGTGAATTGCCAATGGTGTAACCGTAACCCGTTTCAAAAGGTTCGGCGACGAACTTGGCATAAGTATCGGTGGCGGTCGCATCTTCTTTGACCAACCGTTTGGGCATTTCGAAACGTCCTAGACGTACTGGCATATGTTCCTTTCAACAATTTTAATCTGACCCCTGAGGCCTCTATTCCCGCCGGCCCAAGGAGCCCGTGTAATTGTTAAGAATCGTTAGAGTGACGGAGGCAGGGCACGAAAGTCTGAGCGATCGGTGCGCGGCTGCTCGTCCAGTCATCCAACAATCCAGTTTCATTGGCTTAGCGGGAATAAAATTCGACAACTGCCTGCTCGTTAGCAATAGGCTGGATCTCGTCACGCGTGGGAACACGCATGACCACGCCCTTAAGGGCCTCTCTGTCCAGCGAGAGCCAGTCCGGAACGGCGCGGCTACCAGCAGTTTCCAGGTTCTTGGTCGCCAATTGGCGCGAAGCGTTGGAGTTCTTAACCTCAATAACATCGTTGACCTTCAACCCGAAGGACGGAATGTTGACTTTGCGGCCGTTCACCTTGACATGGCCGTGCGCCACCAACTGCCGAGCCGCCGCACGCGTATTGGCGTAGCCGAGGTGATAGGCGACGTTGTCCAAGCGGGTCTCCAAGATCTGCAGCATCTGCTCGCCAGTGACGCCGCGGCGCTTTAGGGCGCGCTCGTAAACCCCCCGGAATTGTCGCTCAAGCAGGCCGTAATAATAGCGAAGCTTCTGCTTCTCAATGAGTCCCAAGCCATAATCGGTGTGCTTGCGGCGAGACTTCGGGCCGTGCACACCAGGGCCGTAATTGCGACGCTCGAGGTACTTTGAGGGGCCGAAGATGGGAATGCCAAAGCGGCGGCTTATGCGAACACGGGGGCCAGTATAACGAGCCATTTGCTAAGATGTAGGGTTAGGAGTTTTCAGTTGAGGGTCAGACCCGGCGCTTCTTGCGCGGACGGCAGCCATTGTGCGGCACCGGAGTAACGTCCTTTATAATAGTGATCTCTAAACCGATGGCCTGGAACGCCCGGATCGCCGACTCACGACCTGAGCCAGGGCCCTTGACGCGCACCTCAATTTCGCGCATGCCATGAGACATTGCCTGACGAGCGGCGTCCTGAGCAACCTGCTGAGCCGCATAGGCGGTGCTCTTTCGCGACCCTTTGAATCCAACTCGACCGGCGCTCGACCAACCGATAACGTGGCCTTGCATGTCGGTGATGCTGACCAGCGTATTGTTGAACGTCGCGAGAATGTTGGCAATGCCACTGACGATATTCTTGGCGCCTTTGGCCTTAATGATCTTCTTGCCGGCAAGATCGTCCGCCAATAACTCCGCCGCAGTCGGCGCGGCTACCGCCGCGACCGGCACAGCGCCTTCGGCGGGCTTGGGTGGTTCGGCAGCGGGAGTGGCAGCCTCCCCGGCAGGAGAAGACGCTTTCTTCGAAACTTTGCCGGGAGCAACGCCAGCCTCCGGCTTGGTTGCAGGTTTGCTTGCAGCCTTGTCGGGTGCTTTGTCAGCGGCAGTGGCAGATTTTGCCGCGGCCTTGCCCTCCTTCTTGGGAGTGGGCTTCTTTTGGGTTTCGTCAGCCATGGGCTAGTTGAATCGTTATGGAATGTTAGATGGTAGTGTAGCGGCCATCAGTGGATACCCGTCTTGGCGGCCGGATTGCGAACGACGCCGACAGTCTTCCGCGGCCCCTTACGGGTGCGCGCATTGGTTTGGGTGCGTTGCCCGCGAACCGGCAGGCCACGCAGATGGCGGATGCCGCGATAGCACTTAATGCCCTGCAACCGCTTGAGGTTCATGCCAATCTCGCGTCGGAGGTCGCCCTCGATGACGTATTTTCCGTCCTGGATAGCGTGGACGATTTGGGAGAGTTGCTGCTCAGTTAGGTCCTTCGCGCGCACACTAGGGTCAATATTCGCCTTGGCCAGAATTACTCTCGAGTTGCTGGGGCCCAAGCCGTAGATGTAGCGCAACGCAATATCAATGCGCTTGTTTGGTGGAACTTCCACGCCAATAATGCGAGCCATAAATTCTTTGAGGTACTAATGTCTAGGTTGCGCCACAGGTCAACCCTGCCGCTGTTTGTGGCGAGGATTGGTACAGATCACGCGAATGACTCCTTTGCGGCGAATAATCTTGCAATTCTCGCAAAGTTTCTTAACCGATGCACGGACTTTCATATCAAATTCGTTTCTGCATTCACAACAATACGCCCCACCGACAAGTCATAAGGCCACACTTCCAACCGGACGTTGTCCCCCGGCGCTAAGGCAGTAACCTTCAGACGTCCCTTCCCTGCGACATACGCCAACAACCGATGCCCATTAGACAATTCCACTCGATACATCTTCCTCGGCAGAACTGCAACTACGGCACCTTCAACTTCGATGGCACTTTCTCGGGCCATGTCAGAACCTCGGGTTGAGCCTCAGTGATCAGTACCGTATGTTCAAAATGAGCGGACAGTGAACCATCCTGCGTCACTACTGTCCAGCCATCATTCAATATTTTTACGCCCGCCGCCCCAGCGTTGACCATAGGCTCGATCGCCAGGGTCATCCCAGGTCGCAATTTCGGAGAGGACTTGCCATCTACGAAATTCGGAATCTGGGGCTCTTCGTGCATTGTCCGCCCCACGCCATGGCCCACAAACTCCCGGACCACGCTGAAACCGTTGCCTTCCACGTAATTCTGTATGGTCCGCGAGATATCAGCCACCCTCCCCCCCGGCAACGCCTGACTGATACCTTGGTAGAGAGCCTTTTCGGCAACATCTATTAGCCTCTGCGCCAGCACACCGCACCCTCCCACGGCCACCGTCCGCGCAGTGTCCCCAATGAATCCGCTGTAAATCACGCCAACATCCAGGCTCACGATGTCGCCAAACTGCAGTGCCCGAGAACCTGCCAGGCCGTGCACGACTTGATCATTAACCGAAATGCATATGTGGCACGGATATTTTCGATAGCCCAAGAAAGCGCTCTTGGCGCCAAAATGCTTGATCCGAGACGCGGCAAAATCATTCACCTCTTTCGTCGTCACGCCAGGCTGAACAAACGCCGCCACCTCATTCAGAACGGTACCGGCCACCGCACACGCCGGCCGCATCGCCTCTAAATCCCTCTCACTCTTCAGAATGATCATCAGAACCGGCCCCGGAGCCGCCCCTTCTTCAGGAAGCCGTCGTAATGGCGCATTAGCAGGTGCGTTTCCATCTGGCGCATAGTGTCCAGCAGCACGCCAACAAGAATTAGCATGCTCGTGCCACCGAAGAAGGTGGCCACTGGGTAAGGGATCTGAAGTTCACTGTACAACCAGATCGGAATCAAAGCGATAATCGTCAGGAAGATCGCGCCCGCCAGTGTAATGCGGCTCATGGCATTGTGGAGGTAATCGCTCGTCGCCTGTCCCGGACGCACGCCAGGAATGTAGCCTCCGTTCTTCTTCAAATCATCGGCGATTTGCAATTCGTTAAACTGCGTCGCCACCCAGAAATAGGAGAAGAAGAGAATCATCAGACCGTATACCACCATATAGAGAAACGCCCCTTCAGCCAGCGCACGAGCAATCTCGCCGAAGAACTTGATGTTGAGGCTCTGCCCGAGAAATAGAAATATCTTCTGGGGAAACATCAGAATCGCCTGAGCAAAAATAATCGGCATGACACCCGAGTAATTCACCCGGAGCGGCATGAACGAAGTGCCCCCCGAATAGACTTTGCGGCCGACTGCCCGCTGGGCGTACTGCACGGGCACTTTCCGCTGCGCCTGGGTGATCGCGATGACGCCAGCGATGACACCGGCCAGCAAGAGCACCAGAGCGATGGCGTGTCCAAAATTGAACTTGGCTTCGACCCCAGCGCCGGGGAAAAACATGTCTTTAAGGGCGACAGCCGCTTGCGGCAGGCGAGCTAGAATTCCAATGGTGATGACAAGCGAAACACCGTTGCCAATCCCACGTTCGGTGATCTGTTCGCCGAGCCACATGAGCAGCATAGTTCCCGTTGTCAACATCAGCAGCGTCTGTAAACGATAGAACCAAATGTGCGCGTCAGAGTAGAGCACCAACCGGTCTGCCGTGTTCCATTGTGGAAAGAGCTTTTCCGGATTCTCCCAACCTATAGCCATTACCATCCCCTGCCCCAGGCAAAGAAGAACAGTGAGATACCGACCATATTGAATGATCTTGGTGCGACCGCCTTCTTCTCGGGCAAGTTTACTTAAAGTCGGAATGACCGCCGTCAACAGCTGGATGATGATCGTAGCGCTGATGTAAGGCATGATACCCAAAGCGCCCACCGCGCAGTGTTCCAAGGCGCCTCCGGTGAAGAGGCTGTACATGCCTAAGAGTCCTCCGCCCGCCGAACCAGCCTGACTGGCAAAATAATTCTGCAGGATCGTGCCATTCAGCCCGGGGATCCGCACGACTGCCTCCAGGCGACAAATAGCCAGCACCATCAAAGTGAACAGAATCCGAGACTTTAGCTCCGGAATCTTAAAGCAATTGCAGAAAGTATTGTAAATGGCAGATAGCATGTTACCATTAGCCTCAGAAGTCCGAGACTCCACCCGTCGAGTTATGAGTTGCTTCCGAGAGTATCAAAGGGATCATTTCTTTTCAGGTGCAGGCGCTGCTTTCTCGACATTCTTGGGCTTGGTTGGCTCACACGTTCCCCCTTTAGCCTCGATCTTGGCTTTCGCTGACGCACTGAAAGCATGCGCGCTCACCACAAGCTTGCGGGTCAGTTCCCCAGCACCAAGAATCTTGATGCCAGCCCCGCAGCCATTCGCCAGGCCCGCTTTTTTCAAAATTGCTTCATCCACCCGCGTACCGTCATCGAAATGGTTGAGGGCCTCTACGTTCACCGGCAGGTACCGAGTTGTATGGCGCGCGTTGTTGAATCCCCGTTTGGGAATTCGCCGAATCAATGGCATTTGGCCACCTTCGAAACCGATACGAATAGAACTGCCTGACCGCGCCGTCTGGCCCTTGCCGCCCCGGCCACTGGTTTTGCCGCGCCCACTGGCTTCTCCCTGACCCAACCGCTTGCGACGGTGGCGGGCTCCAGGACGAGGCTTTAGATCATGTAATCGCATAAAAAGCTAGGCGGTTGGTGCAGCATCCGGTGAAACGGTAGTTGGCGATGATGCTGTCTCGGCAGCCTTGGGCGCTGCCGCCTTCTTGATTTCCAAACCGCGTCCGAGGTAAATATCCTCGCGCAACCTAAGGCTCAGCAGCGCGTCGAGTGAAGCCTTGACCACGTTAGCGGCATTCTTTGACCCGAGCGATTTAGTCAAGACGTCCTTAACGCCGGCCAACTCGAGCACAGCCCGTACGGACTTGCCTGCAATGATGCCCGTGCCTGGAGACGCGGGGCGCAGCAGAACCTTAGCTCCGCAATATTGAGAATACACCTCATGCGGCAAGGTCCCCTCCCTTAATGAGACGCTGACCATCTGCGAACGGGCCATCTCGCCACCCTTGCGAATTGCATCCGCCACCTCGCCCGCCTTGCCCAGCCCCACCCCGACGCGGCCACTCTTGTCGCCGACGACAACTAACGCGCTGAAGTTGAACCGACGTCCGCCCTTGACGACTTTCGCGGAGCGATTAATGAACACGACCTTCTCGGTCAACTCCTGCCCGGACTGGGCGTCAATGATGGGTTCCGGCTCCGGCCGGCTCCGCCGCCCCCGCCCCGGACCGCGCTGCGGCCTGGGCTCGCCGCTCTCTACTTTGGTTGGTTCAGCCACAATGTTTGTTTCCATCATGCGTTAAAAGTGCAAACCGCCCTCACGCGCTGCGTCCGCCAAGACCTTAACCTTGCCATGAAACGCCGCGGAACCGCGGTCGAAAACTACTCTCTTGATACCTTTCTCAAGGGCCTTTTGCGCGGCCAGTGCGCCGATCACTTTGGCGCTCGCCAGATTAGCCGCGGACTTCTTTCGATCCGGCGTCCCCTTGCTCGTGGTAGAAACTGCCGCGAGGGTCACCCCCGCGGTGTCATCAACAAACTGGACATGAATATTCTTGTTCGTAAAACAAACGCTCATCCGCGGGCTGTCTTTTGTACCACTGATTTTCCGGCGAACGCGCCAGCGCCGGTGCAGCGCCAGTTTGTGCTTTTTCTCAGTTCTCATCTCAATTCGTCAGCAGTCACTACTTTACTCATTGTTCCGTAACCCATTACTGTACCGTCTTGCCTTCCTTGCGAATCACCCGCTCGTTCGCGTATCGTACCCCCTTGCCTTTGTAAGGTTCGGGCGGGTAGAAGCTGCGCAGTTCCGCTGCGACCTGACCCACCACTTGCCGGTCGGGACCTTCGACAACCAGCTTTGTGTTTTCCTCAACCGTCACTTTGACCTGAGACGGGATTTTATATACGATAGGGTGTGAGTATCCCAAACTCAGATTGACGCTGTTGTCCGCGACGGCAGCCTTGAATCCAACCCCTTGAATTTCAAGCCTCTTGACGAAGCCCTCACTAACGCCTCGCACCATGTTGTTCACCAAAGCGCGGCTGAGACCATGCAGGGCTTTAGCTCGCGAGTCATCGCCCTCCCGGTTGACAACGATCTTGCCGTCCTCCACTTTCAGGCTGGTGCGGCGCGGCAACTCCCAGTTGAGTTTGCCCTTCGGCCCCTCAATGAAAATCTGCTGGCCTTTGACCTCCACCTTTACTTTGGTGGGAATGGCTATCGGTTGCTTTCCAATTCGCGACATAAACTCAAAATACCTTGCGGCACCGGCATGATTGTCTGCCTCTGAAGGTCCGCTTCATCGTCTCACCAGATATAACAAATCAACTCACCACCGATGTTCTTTCGGCGCGCCTGTGTGTCGGTCAACAGCCCATCTGAGGTGGAAACGACAGCAACCCCCAGACCGCCGCGCACACGCGGTATCTTGGCAGCGCCGACATAACGGCGCAATCCCGGGGTGCTCACTCGGCGCAGCCCTTCGATGACGCTCTTTCGACCTTGATACTTCAACTTCAACTTGATTGTCCGCGGCAGCTTGCCTTCCACAGCAAAATCAACAACGTAGCCCTCCTGTTTCAGGATCGCTGCGATGCCTTCCTTTATTTTCGAGTGCGGCACTTCGACTGCCGGCAAGAGTGCCCGGTTGGCGTTGCGTATCCTCGCCAGCATGTCAGAAATCGGATCGTTCATAAACTTTACCAACTGGCCTTGGTCACGCCCGGAATTAGCCCGCCGAGAGCCCCTTCCCGAAAGGTTAAGCGCGAACAGCCAAACTTACGGAGGTATCCGTGCCGACGGCCGCTCATGGAACACCGGTTGACCACCCGCGAGGGGCTGGCATTACGCGGGAGCTTGGCCAGCCCGGCATAGTCGCGCTTGGCCTTTAACTCGGCCCTTATCGCCGCGTACTTCTTGACGGTCTCAGCTTTCTTCTTGTTACGTTGGACCCATGCTATCTTTGCCATAAGAAACTATCCTCCTTTGCTCTGCTGATCGAGTCCGCTCTCAGCGGCCTTGGCTTGTTTGGTCTCGACCTGCCGGACTTCGGCAAACGGCATGCCCATCAATTTCAACAGATCCAGCGCTTCATCATCGGTGCGCGCGCTGGTCACAATTGTAATATCCATGCCTTGCTGCCGCTTGATCTTGTCCAATTCAATCTCCGGGAAAATTGTCTGGTCGCCCACTCCCAGCGAATAATTGCCCCGGCCATCGAAGGAACGTGGCGACAGACCGCGGAAATCGCGGATTCGCGGAAGAGCGGTCGCAATCAACCGATCAAAGAACTCATACATCGCGTCGCGGCGCAGGGTGACCCGGCAGCCAATTGGCAGCCCGCGGCGAAGTTTAAAATTGGCGATGTTGTGTCGCGACTTGCTAATGGCCGCCTTCCGGCCAGTGATCAGCGCCAGATCTTTGGCCGCGTCATCCACAGCGCTCTTCTCCAACGATGCGCTCACCCCCATGTTGACCACAATCTTCTCCATCCGGGGCACCTGATGCACATTGGTGTACTTGTGCTTCTCCTTGAGCACCGGCACCACTTCTTTAACGTATCTGTCGTAAAGTCTGGCTTTCATTTCGTTTCAGGTTCCAACCCTGCTTCACGCCTGGGCAGGAGTCGCGGTGCCGCGCCGAGCGGCGCGAGCATCGTAGTCCTCGGCTCTCATCACATTTGAGATATGGATCGAGCCTTCCCGTTCCACGATCTGGCCTTGCGGATACTGCTGGCTCTTACGCATGTGTTTCTTGATCATGTGGGCGCCTTCCACTATGACCCGCTGCTTCTTGGCGACCACCGTGATAATCCGGCCGCGCTTGCCCTTGTCCGCCCCCGCAATCACGACTGCCTCATCGCCCTTTTTTACATGAAATCTGCGCATAGTCTGGTGTTGGCCCATCAGATAACTTCCGGCGCCAGCGAAACAATCTTCATAAACTTCTTGTCCCGAAGCTCGCGCGCCACCGGGCCAAAAATGCGCGTGCCGCGCGGATTCAATTCTTTGTCAATCAGGACAATTGCATTGCTGTCAAACCGCAGATAGGAGCCATCATCGCGGCGAATCACCTGCCGGGTGCGCACCACCACCGCGTCCACCACTTCGCCTTTCTTGACAGTGCCGTCGGGTGCCGCCTCTTTGATATGGGCCTTGATAATATCGCCCACGTGCGCGTAGCGCTGATTGCGGCCCAGAACTCCGATCGCCGCAGCCCGCTTGGCGCCGGTATTGTCCGCCACATCTAAGATGGACCGTACTTGTAACATAAATTCTATTATGGTCGGCTAATGCCCAGGCCTGAGACCGTCTCAGGCTGCCACCGGGGCCACCCCCGAGCCGCTCTCCACGACCTCCACCAAACGCCAGCGCTTGGTCTTGGAGAGTGGGCGGGTCTCTTCCAACCGCACACGGTCGCCCACCTTAGCCAGGCCTTTCTCGTCGTGAGCATACAGTTTCTTGTGGCCGGTGACGATCTTCTTGAACTTCGGATGCGGAAAACGCCGCTCAACCCGCACAATGATGGTCTTGGCCATCTTGTTGGCGATGACTTCGCCCACGCGCTCTTTACGTTTGGCGCGGGCAACCGTCGCAGTGTTATTGGTTTCAGCCATACAAAATACTTATGCCGTCTTGTGCCGCAGTTGCGAAATGCGGGTTTCAATGCGCGCAATGTCGCGCCGCAGGGTCCGCAGACGTGCCGGCTTCTCGAGCTGCGCGCTGGCCTGCTGCAAACGCAGGTTAAAAATCTCCTGCCGCCAGTTCCGCCCATCCGCCAGCAGTTCCGCCAGTGTCTTTTCCTGTATTTCTTTCCGTTGCGTCTTCTTCATAACCGGTTTGAGCGGTGCTCGTCTATCGGCCCATTCTATGCCGCGAGATGAACTTTGTCTTGATCGGCAGCTTCGTCGCCGCCAGGCGCAACGACTCCCGCGCCACGGCTTCGGTTACGCCATCAACCTCGAACAGCACGTTGGCCGGACGAATCACCGCGACCCAGGATTCCAGCGGCCCCTTGCCCTTGCCCATGCGCGTCTCCAACGGCTTCTTGGTGAAGGATTTCTGCGGGAAAACGCGAATCCACAACTTGCCGTGACGCTTCATGTTGCGCGCGATCGACACGCGGGCCGCCTCAAGCTGCTTTGTATCCAGCCAGCACCTTTCCAGCGCCATCAATCCGTACGCGCCAAAGGCCACCGTCTGGCCGCGCATCGCCAGGCCGGCGCGGTTGCCGCGGTGCATCTTCCGGTACTTCACTCTTTCGGGCATCAATGGCATATCAGCTCAGTCCTTTTGCGCAAATTCAATTCGTGGAAGTTACCGGCTGCGGCTGGAGTTTCTCCGCCTTGGTGTCTCCCTTGCAAATCCAGCATTTGATCCCCAGTTTGCCGTAAAGCGTCCTAGCCTCCGCAAAACCGTAGTCAATGTTGGCCCGCAGCGTGTGCAGCGGCACCCGGCCCCAGTGATACTGTTCGACCCGCGCCAGTTCCGCGCCTCCGAGCCGCCCGGCGCAACGAAGCTTGATTCCCTCCGCGCCGAAATCCTTGGCCGTCTGGAGCGCCTTCTTCATCGCCCGGCGAAACGAAACTCGACGCTCCAACTGCAGCGCCACGTTCTCCGCCACGAGTTGGGCATCGAGTTCGGGCGTTTTGACTTCGACAATGTCCACGTAAATTTCTTTGCCGGTCATGCGGCTCAGCTCCTCCTTGAGCTTGTCAATCTCCGCTCCTTTTCGTCCAATCACGATGCCCGGGCGCGCCGTCATGATTGTGATCCGGCACCGGCTGGCAGCACGCTCGATGAGAATCTGCGGCACGGACGCGGACTCCAGCTTCTTCTTTAGCAGCTCGCGAATTTCGCGGTCTTCGGTCAGCAGCCGGCCGAATTCCTTCTTGCCGGCAAACCACTTCGACCGCCAGTCATGATTGACGGCGACGCGCAGGCCGATTGGATTGGTCTTTTGTCCCATAGGTTATTCGTCTGACAAAACAATCTTGATGTGGCAATTGCGCTTCAGGATCGGCCCCGCGGAGCCTCGGGCCTTGGGCGTAAACCGTTTGAAAGTGGACGCGGCTTGGGCCAGCGCTTCCTTGATTACCAGCCGGTCGGTTCTCAACCCGGCATATTCTTTCTTATGCTCCTTCAAGTCCTCGGCGTTGGCCACCGCCGATTTGAGGGTCTTGGCGACAAACCGGGCGCCCTTGCGCGGCACCACTGCCAGCACGGCCTGGGCGTGCGCCGCGGGCAATCCCTGAATCTGGCGCACCACCTCGCGCATTTTCTGGGCGGACATCCGCACGTTCTTGGTTATGGCGTGGACTTCCATAGAATTACTTCGCTTCGGCCTTGGCGGTATGCGCGCCGTGTTTCTTGAATGTCCGCGTGAGCGAGAATTCGCCGAGCCGATGCCCCACCATGTTCTCGGTCACGAACACCGGGTTAAAGATCTTGCCGTTGTGCACGTTGAACGTCAGGCCCACGAAATCGGGCGTGATCATCGAGCGTCGCGACCAAGTCTTGATCGGCGCCTTCGACTTGCTCTCCTTTGCCTCGGTAATCTTCTCCAGCAAATGGCCGTCAATGAACGGGCCTTTCTTAATTGAGCGTCCCATAATGCGTCAAAGTTACTTGTGTTTCATCGGCCGTCCGTCGCGCCGGACCAGGATAAATCGGTTCGAATACTTCTTCTTGTTGCGCGTCCGGTAGCCCTTCGCCAGCAAGCCCCACGGCGAAGTGAGCTGCTGCCAGCCGCCGCCGGATTTCGACTTGCCCGCGCCGCCGCCATTCGGGTGGTCCACCGGGTTGCGCGTAACCCCGCGGTTAATGGGCCGGATGCCCAAGTGACGCGAGCGCCCCGCCTTGCCGAGAATTACGTTTTCGTGGTCCGTATTGCCGACCTGGCCGATGGTCGCGTAGCAATTCTCGTTGATGAGCCGGATCTCCCCCGATGGCAGCCGAATCTGCGCATACCCTTCGTCCCGCGACATCAGCGTCGCCGCGCCGCCTGCGGTTCGCACCATCTGCGCCCCCCGCCCCGGGACAACTTCAATATTATGAATCGGCACGCCAACGGGAACCCCTCGCAGCGGCAGGCTGTTGCCCAATTCCGCAGGGGCTGTCGGCCCGCTCAGCAGCTTCGCGCCAACCTGCAGACCGACCGGAGCGATAATGTAACACTTCTCCCCATCCTTATACTCCAGCAACGCCAGCCGGGCTGTCCGACGCGGATCGTATTCAATGGCCTTCACCGTCGCCTCGACCCCGTGCTTGCTGCGCTTAAAGTCCACCAACCGGATCTTTTGCTTGTGACCGCCCCCAATGCCGCGAGCCGTCACCCGACCATACACATTACGCCCGCCCGTACGCTTGCGCGTCTCGACCAGGTGCCGCTCCGGCCTGGTCTTCGTAATGTCGCTGAAGTCCGCATACGCGATGTAGCGCGATGACGGCGTCAGCGGTCTCAATGTATGTACTGGCATAAATCAACAACGTTTCCCAAGTCAGCTACTTGGAGTGCGAAGCCATTAATCCTGCCCCCAGATGGGCGGTCAGTTATCGGTTCCGCAGGTTATGCTGTCCGGGCCCACTTGGGCCAAACGGAGCGGCGAATATAGCAGACTCAATTTTGAGCGCAATAGGTATTTTCAAAAAAATTAACACTCCTCTAAACAGGCTTTTTTCACCGCCGCCAGCCCCATTTCAGCGCCCGCCCCAACTCACAAATCCCGCGCTATCTGCCATGAACTCGCGGATACAAGTAGTAGCCCGAACTCGTGTCGGGCCTGCCGCCGACACCCTCAGGCAGGATAGACTATGGCAACAGGGAGATACGTCTGGTGACCATCTCCAGTCTTTCCAGGGCTGCCGGCTCACCACTGACTAACCAGTGGCGTACCGCCCCGGTACCATAGGGGCACCGCATGTCATGTCACATTCCCTCCACCCTGGCTCCCCTCTGCGACCAAGACTTTGTAGCACAATCAGCCATTACAGTCCCCTATTCCAGGACCGAATAGCCTCCCCGGAGCGACAACGCTGTGAAACCCGTTATACCCCGGTGTGGTTCCCATGGGGGCCGACCCCCATGGGAACCACACCGGGGTCTCGCCGGATTGACACCGTCCCAACGCCATAGCCGGAATGGGCATGGAGCGCCTCAGGCTTGGAGGGCGGGCGGAGCCGAAAACCTGAGAGCCTGTCGGTGGTTGTGGCCGAATACGCACGGCTTGTGACGCAGGCCTTCAGTCCCCCTGCCCGGTGAGACCGTTCCAACTTATCTTGATCGCCTGTGTCGAGCGCTTGACAGTGGCGCTCGATCCAACCACGCTGGAATCGCCGATGAAACCACAAGGCGTCCTCAAGCACCTCTTGATTGCGTTCTTGCTCGCGCTGGCTGGCTACATTCTCATCTACCAGAGCATTGAGTATCGGCGCACCCGGAAAGGCCCCTGGCAGGTCACTTTCACCCGCACCGCCACCGGCGCCCCGGCCATCGTGATCAACCACCCCAAGCTCGCCATCACCAACGTCCAGATACATTTCGCAGGGGAAACCCGCCCGCGCTCTACAAACTCCACCACACACCTCTTCGCCCAACCACAACCTGTGCCCTACGACCTCCCCTTCGGCAAATGCGTCTTCCTGGACACAACCTTCCTGCCGGGCACCGTCACACTCCAACTCTTCGGGCATGAGATTGAATTGCTCCCCCGAACCCTCATCCTCGACCGCCAGGAACACGCCTGGCAGACCAACAGCACAATCACCCTTCCCCGCGCCACAGCAATGCCGGCCACCTCAGAGCCCGCCAGGTAAGGCGCGTCATGCCGTCCACATCTTGCGCGCCGAGGACCGCACAAACACGAATCAGCCTGGCCATGGCCGAGCAATTGGAAAGGGGGAGCACCGCAGACTTGCAGAATCTCCAAGCGCTGCTTCTTGCTTAACAATGAACGCCCCGCCGCTCCGCCCCAGCGGGCGGGTGAAACGGCTCCGAAGTCGCCGGGGACTTGCTGCTAATAGATCAGGTACTTTGCCCGGCGTTGTTGGAACTCGTCAAGGTCCTTCTGCCACAGGGCGCGAATCTCTTTGAGCGGCTTGTCCGCCTTGATCGCCTCCATTGTGGGCGGATGCAGCAGCAGGTGGCTGATCTTGTCGGGATTGAAATCCTTCGGGTAAAGACGAAACAGCGTCTGCGCCATCAACAGGCCCACGTCCACGACGCTGCACTGATCGCGATCGGTGAGCAGGATGTAAACTCCTTTGCAGAGCTTGCCTTTGTGAACGCTGAAGGTCGGCGTGAACTGGATGGGCACGAAGCGCACGCCCGGCAGCCCGGCTTCGTTGAGCACCCCGGCCAACCGCACATCATCAGCGTAGGGCGCCCCAATCACTTCGAACGGTGTGTCCGTTCCCCGCCCTACCGACAGCGCGCTCTCCAGCAGGCCAACGCCCGGATAGAGGATCGCTTCAGTCAAGTTGCGCATGTTGGGCGAGGGATTGGTCCAAGGCAGGCCTGTCTGGTCGAACCACATATCGCGCTGCCAATTCTCCACCTGGATGACCGTCAGGTCGGCCTTGCAGTTGTGCTCGACATTGCACATCCGTGCCAGTTCGCCAATGGTCATCCCATAGCGCAACGGCACTTCGTGATGAGCCACGAAGGTCTCCTTGCCCAGCCGCACCGGCCCATCTACGGTCGTGGCGTTGATCGGGTTGACGCGATCCAGCACGAAGTACTTCTTCCCGTTCTCGCCCGCCGCCTCGAGGGTCAGGCCCATTGTGGCAGTGTAGGTGTAGAACCGGCAGCCAATATCCTGAATGTCGAACACCAGGGCATCCAGGTCTTTGAGTTGCTCCGGCGTCGGCTTCGATCGCTGGCCGTAAAGGCTAAAGATGGGCAGTCCTGTCTTCTCATCCACGCCGTCGCCCAGCTTTTCGTCCGCGGTACCGCGGATGCCGTGCTCCGGGCTGAACAGCGCCTTCAACTGCACCCCAGCCGCGTTCTTCAACAAGTCAATCGTCGGGTTCCTGTCCCGGTCCTCGCCGGTGTGGTTGGTGATCAGCCCCAGACGCAGCCCCTGGAGCGGGGCGAACTTCTGCCGCACGAGCACGTCAATCCCATTGAGCGTCTTGAGCTGCGTCACCTTCGCCTCGACCCGGTCCCGCCCCGCCCCCGCTTCCACGTCCGGCGCCGGCCCCAGAGCGCCCGGCACGTAGGCAAAGTTGAAATCCTCGATCGCCTCTGCGGCGAGCGTCCCAAGGCCTGCCCGCAGCGCGCTCACGTTCCCATTCTCATCCGGATGATTGCGGTTGGACAGGAAGATGACGAAAGACTGCGAAAACGGGTCAATCCAGATCGAAGTGCCGGTCCAGCCGGTGTGCCCATACGATCCAATGGGGAACAGCTTCCCGCGCGGGCCGCTGTAGCCTGAACCAATGTCCCACCCCAGCCCGCGCCGCACCGTCAGTGACTCCGGCGTCTGGACGCTGGTCATCAAGTCCACCGTTTCTGGCTTGAAAATGCGCACCCCGTCCAGCGAACCGCGGTTGAGCAGCATTCGGGCGTAGCGCGCCAGGTCTGCCGCCGTCGTGAACAAGCCCGCGTGGCCCGCCACGCCGCCCATCTTGCGCGCCGTCGGGTCATGCACCGTGCCCCGGTAAGGCTTGCCCTGCACCACTTCGGTGGGGGCTATCCGCGACAGCTTGTCGGCTGACGGCAGGTAACCCGTATCCACCATCCCCAGCGGACGATACACCTCCTGCGCCACAAACTTCTCCAGGGGCTGATGGCTCACCCGTTGCACAATCTCCCCGAGCAGGAAGAAGTTGATATCGCTATAGCGGAACGCCGTGCCCGGGCTGCTTTGCAGCTTCTCGGCGCAGGCTTTCTCAATTGCCGCCGGCTGCCCGCGCCAGTCGGTCCTGGTCTCGATATCTCCACGCAGCCCCGACGTATGCGTCATCAACTGCCGCACGGTGATGTTCTCCTTGCCGTCGCCCGTGAACTCCGGAATGTAGGCCTGCACACGCTCATCGAGATTCACCAAACCGCGTTCGACCAGCAGCATCATTGCCGGGGTGCACGCCACCACCTTCGTCAGCGACGCGGCGTCGAAAATCGTGTCCTCGGTCATCGGCTCGGGCGCGGGCACCAGCGCGCGTTGGCCGTAAGCCTTGTGATAGTTCGCCGCCCCATGCTCGAGCCAAAGGACGCCGCCCGGGCATTTCTTGTCCGCGATAGCCCGGGTTATGGCCGCGTCCATCTCGGCCAGTTTGTCCTCACGGAACGACGGCGCCGCGGCCTTTGCTGGCGGGGCGCTCTGCGACAACGGTTCATTCCGGGGAGGTGTCGCGCTCTTGCATGACACCAGACACGATATGAGAAGAAGGGACAAGCACCACTGACCGGCAGCCAGGCAACGCGCAGCTTTCATCATAGATTCCCCATTTAACCCTGCCTCCTCCAGGCCGACAACTGCATTCTTGCGGCGTTGCAATTGCTCACCGCCTGTGAAATGCTCTCCCCTGCAAATGAACGAGCCTCCGCAGCGTGAATATAGATTGAGCGCGTTAATCGGGGCGATCGTTGGCTCGATCGGCGGCCTGTTCGCCATCGGCCTCGTGCGGGCATTTCTCTGGCATAACCTCGCTCTACTGTTCAGCACGCCAATACTCGGGCTGTTGAGCTTCTTCCTCTGCGGGGCAATCGGCTGGGTGCTCGGTGGCCAGATCGGCCCCCGGCTGGGAGAGAAGCTCAATTCTCGCTCGGCGGAGATGGTGGGCGGGGCAGTCGGCGGCCTGATCCCAGTGCTGTCTCTTGCCCTCTGGGCGTGGTACATAACCACCCACTGAACCGCCCCTGCCGGACACCACAACTTCTGCATGACCTCACCACTCACAGGCAAATGGATTCTGATCACCGGCGCGTCCAGCGGCTTCGGCGCCGCGGCGGCAAGTGCCTTCGGCGCCGAAGGCTGTAACCTCCTGCTCGGCGCCCGGCGGCTCGACCGTCTCCAACAAGTGGCCCAGGAAGCCCGCCGAGCTGGCGCCGCCGGTGCGCACTTCCACGCCCTCGACGTCAGCCAAACCCCCAGCGTGGACGACTTCGTGAAATGGGCGCGCCAAACCATTTCCCTTCGCCAACCCTCCGACGCCCGTCTGGATGTCCTTATCAACAACGCCGGTGGCGCGCATGGCCTGGATCCCGTGGCCCAGGGCAAAGATGCGGATTGGGAGACCATGCTCCAGGCCAATCTCCTGGGCGTCCTGCGCATGACCCGCGCCGCGTTGCCGCTTATGCTGAGCAACCCGGGCAGCTCTATCATCAATATCGGCTCCGTGGCCGGCCATGTCGCCTATGAAGGCGGCGCCGCCTACTGCGCCGCCAAGGCAGGCGAACTTCAGATCACCCGCGCGCTGCGACTCGAACTCAACGGCACCGGCATCCGCGTCTGCACCGTTGATCCCGGCCTGGCCGAGACCGAGTTCTCCCTCGTCCGCTTTAAAGGCGACGCATCCCGCGCGAGGAAGGTCTATGAGGGCACACACCCTCTCACCGCCGAAGACATCGCCGAGATCCTCGTCTGGGTCGCGAGCCGGCCACCGCGCGTCAACATTGACGAACTGCTCGTGAAGCCCACCGATCAGGCGGCCGTGCACAAGGTCCATCGCCGCCCAGCCTGAAATCCAGCGCGTATGCATGAAGGCGCGCGGACATCTTGCCCGCTCGCCTGGCCCGTAATCCGCAAAGCGGGCAAGATACCCGCGCGCCTCCGGCAGCTTCATGCACACGCGCTACCTGAAATCGTCGAGCAGCAGGTTGGGCTTGAGTTAAGGCCGTCCCCCTCTATCTTCGCCCGCCGAAGATGACGGTGACTGAAATCCTGGGCCTGATGATCGCCGCAATTGCGGGCGGGGCGATCAACGCCGTGGCCGGGGGCGGAACGCTGATCACCTTTCCGGCGTTGCTGTTGTTCGGCACTCCGCCGGTCGTCGCCAATGCCACCAGCACCCTGGCTTTGGTCATCGGCACCTCGGGCGGCATTTACGGTTACCGGAAGCACCTGACGCCGGTCAGGCCCTGGTTGTGGCGCTTTGCGCCCGTCAGCGTGTTGGGGGGACTGGTTGGCGCCGTCCTGCTTACCTGCACCAGCAACAAGACCTTCTCCATGCTGGTGCCTTTCCTGATCTTGTTTGCCACTTTGCTGTTCCTGGCCCAAGGCACCTTCCGCCGGTTCGCCAATCTTGACCGCCAGACCACCCCCGGCGAAACGCATCAAGCGGTTTGGGGCGCGATCCTGTTCCAGCTTGGCGTGGCCGTTTACGGCGGCTACTTCGGCGCAGGCATCGGCATCCTGATGCTTGCGTCGCTAGGTTTCATCGGCCTGAGCAACATCCACGAGATGAACACGCTCAAGACCATCCTCGCTTCACTCATCAATCTGGTTGCCGCCGGCTGGTTCATCTGGGCCGGCCTGATTCACTGGCCCAAGGCCGGCGTCATGACCGCGGGGGCGCTGCTGGGCTACTTCCTCGGCTCCCATTACGCCCAGCAGATTTCGCAGCAGCGCGTGCGGCAGATCATTACCCTCATCGGTTTCACCCTGGCCGCCGTGACCTTCTACGAGCAGTTCCTCCGCTGAAGGCGCGAGAATTCTGCTGCCAATCGCGCCCAGGCGTGATATGCTATTTCAGCCATGAATCCTAACAGCACGATCAGCGAAATACTAAGCCGCAAAGGCAACGCCGCCTGGTCCACCACGCCGGACGCCACCGTCTTCGAGGCAATTCAACTGATGGCCGACAAGAACGTCGGGGCGGTCCTGGTGACAGAGAATGACAAGTTGGTGGGCATCATCTCGGAGCGGGACTATACGCGCAAAGTGGTGCTCAAGGGCAAATCCTCCAAGACAACGGCGGTGAAGGAGGTCCTTTCCAGCCATGTCATCCACGTCAGCCCCGCCCACACCGTCGAGGAATGCATGCGGCTGATGACCGATCACCACGTCCGCCACTTGCCGGTCCTGGAAGGCGACAAGATAATCGGTGTTGTCTCGATTGGGGACCTCGTCAACTGGATCATCTCGGCACAGCACACCACCATCAGCCAATTGCAAACCTACATCACCGGCGTGCCCGGCTGAGCCGGCTGCGCCTCAGCCCGGCGTGCGCGTCTTGCCAGTGCTGACCGAAATGAACCGCGCCTGGGGAATGGAGAACTTCTTGATTTCCACAAGCACCGCCTGGGGCTTGTACTCGGCCAGAATCCGGTCGGCGATATTGTCCACCACCCGCTCCACCAGCTTCCAGCTCCGGCCCTCGCCGAATTTCAGCATGTCCTCCGCGACGGTCTGGTAGTTGATCGTTCGCTCGATGCGGTCGCTCACCGCGGCGGAGGAGAAATCAAAGTTCATATCCACCGTCAGCAGCAGGCGCTGCGGCTCGGCGCGTTCCTCATCGGTCACGCCGACACAATAATGCACTTCCAGATCTACAATAGTAATCTTCGACATGCGTCGTCCTTCAACGCCTGGCTCCCGCCACGGTCAACAGCAGTTGGCGCGTCGGCTGGTTAATGGGCATTTCGAGGGCCTGCGCCGCCGTCACCCAGCGAAACTCACGAGCCTCGTCGTTTAGCTTCACCGCCGGCTTGCCCGCGCACCGGCAGGTGTAGTTCAGCAGAACGAAATGCGCATCGCGATAAAATTCCTTCGAGCGAATGCAGTCCTGGACCAGCACAAACTCGATGCCGGCGATCTCCAGCCCGGTCTCCTCCTTGAGTTCGCGGCGCAGCGCCTCGACCGAAGTCTCGCCCCACTTGATCTTGCCGCCGGGAATGCCCCAAAGGTTCGACCACTTGTGCGTTCGAATCACCAGCACCTCGTCCGCCGCATTGTAGATCAGGCCACCCACCGTGACGATGGGCGGGTGGCTGTCTTCAAATCGTTTCGCGGGCGGTTTGAGGTGAAGCTCGTTCTGCCGCAACAGGTCGCGCAGCTCGCCCAAGTGCTCCACGATGAGGTCGGGCTGTGCCGCCCGCAACTGCTCCAGCGTGTTGTAGCCCGTGAGCACCGCGCAGGAATGAACGCCCCCATGCCGCGCCGTCTCAATGTCGTGCTGCATGTCGCCGATGAAAAGCGTCTCATCCGGCGCCAGTCCGTTCTCCTCCAGGATTTCATGGATCTTCTGACGCTTGTCCCACACGTTCAAATACGGCTTCTCGAGAAACGAGCCAAACCCCGTCACAGCCGACTGCACCGCGAAATGCTCGCGATTGACCGTGCTGAGCAGGAAGGTGCGCAGGTTGCGCGCGCGGCAATACTCCAGGAATTCCCGCGCGTGCGGCAAAGCGCAGACCGAGTTCTGCACCTGCCGGAAGCGGCTGTGAAACCACTCCTCGAGTTGCGGCAGCGGGATGTGCGGAACGTAGCGGTCATAGAAGATGGTGAAAGGAAGGCAAAACTCCGCGCGGAACTGCTCCAGGCTCATCTCCGACCGCTGCGCCTGCGTGAGCACATAATTGGTTGCCTCCCAGACCGCAGGCAAGTCGTCCACCAACGTGCCCGACCAGTCGAAGATGATGTTCCGAATCATGCGGTGAGTGTAGCCGCCTTTCCCGTCACGGCAACCTCACGCTTCAAAACGGCAGCGAAACGCCATTCCGGCCCGCAGACTTGCGCGTCCGGGCTTCGGACCTCGGTCGGGCGGGGCGCCGCGACCAATTTTGATTCGCCTGCCGCTCGATGTCGTCCCGCAACTCCCACCAGAGCCGCCGCGGATCCTTCGACCACAGCAACACCCAGAATCCGGCTTGCTTGGCCTTCGGCCCGGAGCGCCATTCATATTCCATCCCCCCGAACCACGTCAGCCGCTTGAGGAATTCATCGCAAAACGCGGTTTCCAGCCAGGTGTAGTCCTCCCGTTCCGGCGACCATTCACCCGTCGCGAGCCGCTGCCGGCGCCGCGACTCGCACAGGGCGTGCCACTGCTTTTCCCCCTGGCACAACTCCACGCAGCGCCGGACAAAGTCGCGTCCTTCCACCGCCACCGCGAGGTGCTTGCATCCGGTTGCGGCTGGTGTCTTGCAGATCGGGCAGTGCTTCTGGCGCATCATAGTTGTAGGGTTGTCGAACGGTCGGACCAATCATTAGCCGGCCGGCGCGAAAACGCCAGCCTTAATTGGCCTCCCCAACGCGCGGTCGCCCGTTCATGACACTTGGATCAGCCCTTTCCAAACCACCCGCCGGGCGATACGTTGTCAGCCACACGCAGCCGGATGAAGAAGTACTGGCATGTCATCAATATCGGAGTCCAGAATAACCTGACCTACCGGTTCAACTTTCTGGCGCGGGCGGTGTTCGGCTTGATCCCGCTCATTGCCATGCTCTACGTCTGGCGCACCATCTACGCCGGCAAGGGCCCGGGAACGATGGTCGGCAGCTACACGCTGGCGGAGATGATCTCATATTATCTCCTTACGACCGTCGTGGACGCGCTGACGGCCGTGAACGAAGATGACTGGCAAATCGCCGCCGACATCAAGGACGGCAACATCAGCCAGTTCCTGCTCAAACCGATTGACTATCTCTGGTATCGCCTGTGCCTGTTCCTGTCCGGCCGGGTGACCTACCTCGCCGTGGCGGTAACGCCGCTGACGATCTTCATCGTGTCGCTCCACCAATACGTTGCCTTGCCGCCCAGTTGGGCCGCCTTCGGCGCCTTTCTGCTCTCGGTGATTCTGACGGCACTGCTCCAGTTCTTCATGTCCTATGCGATGGCGATGCTGGCGTTTTGGGTGCTGGAGGTCTCAACGTTCATCTTCATCCTCTTCGCCTTTGAATACATCGCCAGTGGCCACCTGTTCCCCCTGGACATCCTCCCGCGTGGCCTCGAGCAGGCGCTCTATTACACCCCGTTCCCCTATCAGCTCTATTTTCCCGTGAGCATCTACATGGGCAAGACCACAGGCGCGAGCCTGCTCAGCGGTTTGGTAATCCAGGGACTATGGGTCATCGCGGCCTACTGCATAGCCCGCTTCGCATGGCGACGCGGCATTAAAAGATACTCGGCGGTGGGAGGGTGAAATGAAATCCGAAATGGAGAACCACGACACGCGCCAGGCGCCAGGCGCCACGCCCTTCCCTGCACGCATCGCGCATCACGCGTCGCGCTACCTCGCCATCTACGCCGCCTTGTGGAAGAACTCGGTCACACGCGAGATGACCTTTAAGAGCAACTTCATCCTCTGGATCATCGTGGAGCTGCTCTGGTTCGGCATGCAACTCTGCTTCATCAACGTGCTCTACCTGCACACCGAGCACATCGGCACCTGGACCCAATGGCAGGTGGTGCTGCTGATTGGCGCGAGCCATTTTATCCAGCAGATCTTCCAGGCCTTCTTTCTCATCAACTGCACCAACCTCTCCGAGCTGGTGCGCAACGGCAAGCTCGACTTCCTGCTGCTGCTGCCGGTCAACACGCGCTTTGTCGTGTCGCTCCGGCAGGTGGACCTGGGCGCGTTCGTCAACGCCGCGTCGGCTGTCGCGGTGATGGCCTACGCCGCGCGCCAATTGCAGCTAACCCCAAGCGCCCTGCAGGTGCTGGGCTTCCTGGCGCTCTGCGCGGCCGGCATTACGATTCACTACTCGCTGATGTTCCTGTTGGCCAGCATCAGCTTCTGGACCGTGCGCGCCGGAGGCATTGTCTGGGGCTACTACAACCTGTTCAACATCGCCCGCCTCCCCGACGAAGCCTTTCGCGGCCTGTTCAAGGCGGTCTTCACCTTCGCCCTGCCGATGCTCCTGGTCTCAAACGTGCCCGTGCGGCTGCTGGCCGACAAACTCAGCTCGCCCGGGCCTATATTCCTGCTGCTGAGCATGAGCGTGGTTTGCTTCGTCATCTCCGAAATCGGCTGGCGCACCTCCGTGCGTCGCTACACCAGCGCCAGCTCCTGATGCCCGAAGGAGATGCCAGCCCGGGTTGTCCGAAGCGCCAGGCCCAACTCTCGCGTCCGCATAGCCGGAACCGCCGCAACTGCTCCCGGCCCAACGCACTGCGTTTATGCCCCTTACACCCGAAACCACCCACAAGTGGCGCGCTTCCAAATACCTGCAATCCAAGGCACCTGGCCATTCCGTTGAACCAGGCTTGGAACCAGGTTCCGCCGCGCGACGGAACCACACCGTATCCACACCGTATCCGCACCGTATCCGCACCGTATCCACACCGTATCCACACCGTAGGTTCAACCGCCTAACCCACTGGAGTCAGGCTGCTTACGCAAATTGACGGCTCCAGCCAAAGAAGGCCGGCGCAAGTAGCTGGTTTAAGCACCCATCCGTAGCCAGTTCGTAAGGCAGGCATCAAACCACTGCCCCATCAGGGTTCCCCCCGAAGGATGCCCCAGCTCCCGATGGTGGCAGCCGGTTGCGAGGCAGCGACTTTCGATTACTTTAGCTGCAAGAACAACCATGACCACCACAACGAAAAGACGCCCCGCGAGGAAGCCAATGCAAGCAGCGACCGAACCCGCCTCCAGTCCTGAGGCTCCCCTGCCCTTTGATTGGCCGCTGGCTACCGAGGCTGAACAGTTGCTCCGCCAGCACATCAACGTGTTCCTGGACAGGAACAGCTTTGCCCGCCAACTCGCCGACCGCATGCGCGATGAGACCGGGACCGACTTCTTTGAGTGGGTTGACCATTTCGTGCTGCCGCCGGGCGAGCAGGACGCCCTTTCTCTCGCGGGCTTCGTGCGCGATCCCAATGCGGAAACGCCCAACGGCGAGGCGGTCTCTGAATATCCCCGGGCCACGCTGCCGCGAGTCCTGCTGCGGCCGGGTCCCGCCGTGATCGCTTTGCGGCCCGAATTCGTGGCTGACTTTATTGCCAGCCATAACCTGTCCGGCCGGCCGGAAGGCGAGCCGTGTTCGCGCTACCGCCGCATCGTTGTCGCCGCGGAGAACGGCACGCAGCTTGAGGCGGTCGAGCGCCGCGCCTATCGGGGCTTCGTTCCCGCGCCGCTCGCGCCGAGCGAACTCCGCAACCTCGTGAAAGCGCGCGAACTCTGGCGCACACGCCCCCGCTCGTTCGCCGAGGATGCCGAAGGTTTCCAGACGGCCAATGTCATCCTCGATCGCATCCTGCGCCTGGTCGGGCGCGACCTGGCCTGCCAGTTCTTCTTCGAAGCCGAGCGCGCGTACTGGGAGAGCCGCAACCGCGCCGCGCGGATTCAGAAGCATCGGCAGGACCGGCTCGGCCTCGGCTGGGGCAACCACGACCACCACACGTTCCGCTGCTCCCGCAGGCATTTCGTGGACCTGGTGGAGTTCCTGCTGAAGCTGGGCTTTGCCAAACGCGAGCGCTACTACGCCGGCGCGGAGGCCGGCTGGGGCGCCCAGGTGTCCGAACAACCGGTCACCGGCATCGTCGTGTTTGCCGACGTGGACCTGCTGCCGGAGGAAACGCAGGTTGATTTCTCCACGCAGCAACTTCCTCCCGCCCCGCGCCTGGGCACCGTGGGCCTCTGGGTCGGGCTGCATGGCGAGAGCTTCCTCGAAGCCGGCATGCACCACCTCGAAGCGCGCTTCGAATTTGACCTGCTTCGCGACCAACTCAAGGATTCGGGCGTGAGCACGATGAATCCGTTCTCGGATTTCCCGTTCCTGCGGCAGGCCTTCACCGAAGGCGAACGCTGGCCGGTGCGCCGGGTGCGGGCCCAGCGCCTGCTGTCCGAAGGCTTGATCACCCGCGACCAATTTGACCGGTTCATCAGGGAAGGCGCCCTCGGCAGCCACCTGGAGAACCTCCAGCGGCACGGCGGCTTCAAAGGCTTCAACCAGACTGCCGTCAGCGTCGTCATCACCGCCACCGACCCACGCAGGAACCATTTCTCCCCCGCCCCGCCGGCGGCGTGAGCACGGCCCGGCCGCAGTAGTCAACTCCCCCCGGAAACCGTATGCCGGGCAGGCGTTTACCTCGCCAGCCTGGCAAGGTCCTGCCCGGCGGCAAACGGCCGCAGGCGAAAGCTGTAACTGTATTCCTGGCACGGGATAAGGAATTCGTCGTGCGGCCAGGTGCCCCAACTGTTGTCCCCGCCGACCCCCTGCTGCTTGAGGTCGAGGTTCAGGGTGATGAACTCACGGCGCGGCAATTCGAAGGCGTGCTTGCCGGCATTCAGATCCGCGGTGCCATAATGGAGCGCGTTGGCGCTGAGCAGCCCGGGGCGCCCGGCAATTGCCAGCAAGCCGACCTTGCCGTCGGCCAGCGCAAGCCACCGCACATCCACCTTGTTGCCGGTCTCGCCCGGCTCGCTGTAATCCCGGTAGAACTGGCCTTCCACCGTTCCCGTATAAAGCCCGAACTTCGCATCCTTGCGGTCGCAGTAAGTCTCCTGCGGCCCCGGGCCCAGCCAGGTGATGCGCTCGAAACCGGCCGGCAGGGAGATCTGCATGCCGAGGCGCACGAGCTTGGGCAAATCAAGATTGTGCGGCTTGAATCGGGCCTCGACCAGCACATCGCCATTCCCGGAGACCGTATAGTCGGTCTCCCAATCAGCGTCCACCTTCGGCAGCGCCGTCGCCACCTTCACCACCACCGCGCGCGCCTCCGGCTGCTCCCGGACGGTCACCGAGCGGACTTGCGCGCCCTGGTGGGCGCCGCGCCAGATGCCTTGAGACTTGACCATGTCGCGCCCGCGGTCATTGTCAATCTGGGCGCGCCAGAAATCGGGCCGCAGAGGGCTGTGGATCAACTGCCGCCCCCGAAAGCGCCAGGACACGAGCCCGCCGGCCCGCCTGTCGAATACGATCTCGAAGTCCCGGCCGCTGACGGTGATGGTCGCCCCGCTCTCCGCCAGTTCAGGCGCCACCAATTTCTCCGCCGGCGCCGGTCGGGGCGGCGCGAAGTCCGGCAGCTTAAACTCGTCCCAGGCGATTTCATGGCCCGCCTTGGCCCAGGGTTGATCGTGGCGGAGCGAAAAGGTCAGTTCGAGGTAGTACTCCACGCCCGGCTGGGGATGGAACGCCTTTGTGGGAATGGTGAGGCGTGTGCTGGCCCCCGCGGGGAGGTCCAACTCGGGCAGGCGTCCGCTCTGGATCACTCGGCCGTCCGCCTTGAGCCGCCACTGGCCGGCCGCAAAGTCCTTCAGGTTCGTGAAGTCATGCCAGTTTTTGACCTCAACGGTGCGGCTGGCGAGATCGCCGGGCCGGCAGTGTATGTATTGATAGACATGCTTAACCTGGTGCAGGCCGGGATGCGGCTCGCGGTCGGGCGTGACCAGGCCGTTGCAGCAGAAATTGTCGTCGCTCGGCGTGCCCGCCGGGCCGAAGTCGCCGCCGTAGGCCCAGAACGTCTTGTCGCCCGGCTTGACCTGCTGGAAGCGCGCCAGCGGAAGCGGCTGTTGCCGTTGCCGCAAGCCCTGGTCCACCCAATCCCAAATGAACCCGCCCTGGAGGTGGGGCTTGCTGTAGATCTGGCCCCAATAAGACCAGAAGTCGCCCGAGCTGTTGCCCATGGCGTGCTCGTACTCGCACATGATGAACGGGCGCGTCTGCGCCTCGGCGGAGTATGCCTCCAGCACGCGCGGGCGCGGATACATCGGGCAGACGATGTCGGTGTGCGGATTGCGCTTGGCCTGTTCATAGTGGACAGGACGGCTGGGATCGCGCTGACGAATCCACTTTGAAGTCGCCTCGAAATTCGGGCCGTCGCCGGCCTCGTTGCCGAGCGACCAGATGATCACGGAGGGATGGTTCTTGTCGCGCTCGACCATGCGGACTGTGCGGTCCATGTGGGCCGCGGCCCAATCCGGGTCCCTGGCCAGCGTCTCCGGGCCATAGCCCATGCCGTGGCTTTCAATGTTGGCCTCGTCAATAAGGTAAATGCCGTAGCGGTCGCACAGGTCGTACCATGCGGTTTGATTCGGGTAATGCGAGCACCGCACGGCGTTGACGTTGAATTGCTTCATCACCCGGATGTCTTTCTCCATGCTGGCAACCGTGATGGCCTGTCCCCGGTCCGGGTCGCTCTCGTGGCGGTTGACCCCTTTGAAGAGCACACGCCGGCCGTTGACCAGCAGGCTGCCCTCGCGAATCTCGACCTTGCGGAAGCCGACGTTGACGGGAATCACCTCGAGCACGGCGCCCCGCGCGTCTTTGAGGGTGAGCAGCAGTTTGTAGAGGTTGGGCGCTTCAGCCGACCATTTGAGCGGGTTGGGGATAGAGGCTGCGAGCCTCGCTTCCGCGGCGACGCCGTCCACCTCCAGGCGCGCCTCCAACCCCGGCGCCGCCACGCGCCGGCCGGCGCCATCCAGCAGCGCGCCTTCCAAGCTGACCGCCGCCGCTTGCGGGCCGGCGTTCTCCAGCTCGACCCGTACGCCGAGTGTGGCGTCGCGATACTCGGCATCCAAATCCGTCCTCACCTCCAGATCTCGTATATGCACATCGGGCGGGGACCAGAGATAGACATCCCGGAAAATGCCGCTCATGCGCCACATGTCCTGGTCCTCCAGATACGAGCCGTCGCACCACCGGAAATTCTCCACCGCGAGCAAGTTCTCGCCAGGCGCAAGATAGCGCGTGATGTCAAACTCGACCGGCGTCCGGCTATCCTTGCCAAAACCCACTTTCTGGCCGTTGATCCAGAGGTAGAAGAAGGAGTTCACACCGTCGAAGGTCAGGAGCACACGGCGGCCCGACCAATCTTGGGGCACCGCAAATTTGCGGCGGTAGGAGTTGACCGTGTTGTTGGGATCGTCCTCCGGCACGAAGGGCGGGTTGGGCTTCAACCCGTCCTGTCTCCACGGGTAGCGGATGTTGACGTAGATGGGGATCCCGTAACCACAAAGCTCGACATTGGACGGCACCGGGATGGTCGCCCAGTTCCGGTCATCGAAACCGGGTTCCCAGAACGCGGGGACGCGCCCGGTGTGGTTGGCCGCGTAATGGTATTTCCAATCGCCATTGAGCGAGCGGTAGAACGGCGATTTAACTCGCTCACCGTTGACCGCAAACTCAATGCGGCGGGCCGTGCGCGCATCGGGACAATGCACAATGGTGGCGTGAGGCGGCTGCTGGCCCAGGCCGGTGAGCTTCGGGTCCTGCCAGTCCTTGAGCTGTTCACCGGGCGCGGAGGTCCCTGAAGCAACGCCCAAGAGCGCCAGGGCCACCGCAATCCCCTGGCTGCGCGGCAACGTGAATGATGTCATTTCGCCGCCAGATTGGTTGAGCCGCATCCCCGATGCAAGTCTCGGACAGCCTGATCAGCGCCATTTGAGGCGACTGCCGCCCGACCGGAATTGTTCAGATGCGCTGGCGGAGGCGACCGAGGTTGGCCTCGATGCGCTCAACATAAGGATTCGGGCCGGACGGATAGGGATCGTTCAGGAAAACATGCACGCCGCCGTAATCGTGGTCCAGCTTCGCCCGCACGGATTTCTCCCAGAAATCCGGCGTCTTGCGCAATAAATCTTCAGCGCTGCTGAACATGGCGACAAAACCGGCGCCGTCCTTGGAGAAACTCGCCGCCTCCGCGAACTCCGCATACAGAATGGGCAGTTTGTCCACGTAATCAGCCGCAGCCATTTGCCCCAGCAAATCGGCGGTGCCCAGGGCGAAACCGGCCACTTTCTCCAGCTCGCTCTGGAAGGGAATGACACTCAGGGCGGCATGGACACCTGTGCAGAGGATCATGTTTTGGACCGACTTGATTTCCGCGGGGCTTAAACCCTTCTCGTGAAGAAGGTCACCCGCCAACTCGGCGCTGCGCCGAACGTGAACCAGCGTGTACTTCGCTCCGGTGCCCTCGGTATCATCGCGTTTCTTAAGGTAACCGGTGTCGTGGAGCAGGATGGCCGCAAGGCTGAGTTGGAACATGCGCTCCGTCAGGCGAGGCTGGGCTCCGGCCCGGTGCCGTCCATGCAGCAGGCGGGCCAGGCAAAGAGTGCCCTGGAGCGTATGTTCGAAATCGTGGTAAAGCACATCCAGCGACTGATAGTCGTGGAAGTTGCCGGTAAAACACTCGATGGCCCAGCCGAAGACCCGGGGCACGAACAAGGGGTCCGACCGTGAAAACATCGCCCGGTAAGCGGCTTGCACCTCCACCGCAACAGCAGTTGGATCTTTAGTCACGACCAGTGGATCCATACCCGCATGAATCTAGCGCAGCGGCAGGAAGAATGCACTTCCAAAATGGCCGCAACGGCCGAGGCGAGGGAATTGAACTTGCCATAAGGCGTCGGCGTTCTAGATTCGATTCATGGCACAATCACAACTGGTGGAGTATCTCCCGGTGCTGATGCTCGGGGTGCTGGCGGTGGTGTTTTCGTTTGGCATGTTGGTGATGTCGGTGGTCGTGGGCCAGCGCGGAAAACGCACTTCCGTCAAGGACACTCCCTACGAATGCGGCATGGTGCCGGTGGGCGAAGGCGGCACGCGGCTTTCGGTCAAGTTCTACCTCGTGGCGATGCTGTTCATCCTGTTCGATATCGAGGTGGTCTTTCTGTATCCCTGGGCGGTGATCTACCGGGATATGCTCAAGGATAGCGCCGGGATGATCCTCGGGGCGATGGTGTCCTTCCTGGGCGTGCTGTTAGTCGGCTACCTCTACGCCGTTAAGAAGCGGGCGTTCGACTGGAAGAATTAAGGAAGTCCGGGCAGCCTACGCCTTGGCAGGTATGGGGGTGGGGAACCCCTTGGGAGGCAAAGGCTGTAGGCCACCCGGACAAATGAACAACGGTCTAGGAACTTAGCCAGCGGCGCGATTCATTGCCAAGCAAAATTTACCTGGTCAGACGCTTCCGCAACCTGAATCGAAGTGCCACGAACTACCCGTCCTACTCGTAACCCCAGTGGTTGCGGCGGAAGCGCGCCCGATCTCGCAGCAGCTTGCGCTGCTCACGCCCTTCTCGAAAACGCAGCCAGAACAGGTAGCCTACAAAGGCAATTGAAAATACTGCCATGCCGTTGATCACGGCATCGGCCAGCAGCGGTTGAACTAACGTTACCATAGCCCGGTAACTTAGCTTTTACGAGTTTCACCACTTTCTGGCAAGCCTTTTCTTTGGGTCCAAGCGGTTTTCCGGCCGGATCAAGGTCTTCGGTTGGGTGGGGATGCTCCCCCGAAGCATCTATCTTTGCGCGGATTCAGACGCCTCAACGAGCTGTCCCTGCCAACGGATCACCGAGCTGGATGGATGTTAGAATTGTCGCGTCCAACCCGCGCTAAAGTGGAACTCGCCAGACCCGTTGTTGTACTCGTCGTGAGTGATGGGAATGCCATAATCGAGTCGCATGGGGCCAAAGGGGCGCGGGAGGTTGAGGCGCAGGCCAATACCCCAGTTATCGCTATAATTATCCACGTTGAAGTTGTACGGGCTGCTCCCTACGCTGCCAATGTCATAGAAGAGCGCGATCCGCACCCCGACGCCACCCTCCTTTTCGAAAATTGGGATGCTGTATTCCGCTGAGCCAAACCAGAAGGTGTCACCGCCGACAGGTTCCTTGTAGCCCGGCTGCCGCGGGCTGACTTCACGGAAGTCGAAGCCGCGCAGGGACCACGGCCCGCCCAGGTAATGACGCTCGAAGAACGGCACGTCGTCGGAAGAGTCCAACGCCTGCATCACCCCGGTGCGTCCAACCAGCTCCAACACATGGCCTTTGGCCAGCCCCTTGAAATACCATCCGCTCTTCAGCTCCAGCCGATAGAATTGCTCGTCGAGCGTCACGATCTCACCCTCGATGGAGGTCCGCTGGCCCTTGTCAGGCAAACGGACACTGTTCCGGGTATCGTAGGCCAGCGATGCGCCGAAACGCGCCAGCACGTGGCCGCCGGTTTCGTCGCGGATGTCGGGCGGCACGTTCCCCGGCATGAGTACGGGGGGCGGGCCCGGATCGGTGTAGGGCAATACCGCTTCGCTGGTCAGGTCAATATCCACGTCTTCAAGAGTCATGGTGACCCCTCCGCGAAGAAAGTCGCTCCCCAAAGCGCGCTCCAGGCTGACCCTGCCTCCGCCGCGACGCAGATCATACAGGTCCTCCGGGCTCAAGAAGGAGTAGGTGCGGTAGAAGAAATCCGCGGTGAAAGTCAGCTTGCGCCCGAGAAACCAGGGTTCGGTGAAGATGACCTCATAGTCCTGCCGCTCGAATCCAACGGTCGCCACCAGGCGGAGCTTCTGGCCGCCGCCGCGGAACCAGGGGCACTGAAAGTTGCCCTCGTTGAATTCCACAATGCCAACCAGCGAGTCCACGCTGCTGAATCCGGCTCCCAGCGACGCATAGCCAGTCTGTTTCTCTTCCACGTCCACCACGAGGTTCTTGCGGTTGGGCAAATCCGTCGTTTCCGGCTGCATTTCCACCCGCTCGAAATAGTCCAGCCCCTCCAGGCGGACTCTGCTGCGTTTGACGCGCACCATGTCGAACAGTTCGCCGGGCGACACGGCCAATTCACGGCGAATGACTTTGTCCTTGGTCCTGGAGTTGCCCTTGATTTCGATCTTCTCGATGTAAGACTTCTGACCTTCCTCGACTAGAAACTCGAGGTCCATCGTGCCCGTCTCGGTATTCGGAACCTTGCGCACCCTCAAATTTTCCGAGCTGCTCCTGACATCAATGTAGCCCTTCGTGCCATAAAAATCCTCCACGGCCTCAATATCCTTGGCCAGGCCCCCGGGAGTGAAGATGTCGCCCGCGTCCATGGGCAGGCCGTTTGGCCCGACGCTGCCCGTGCCGCGGTTGCGCTCGTGCAGCGACTGCAGCCCGGCCACCAGCTCCGGCGTGCTGAACAACTTGTTCCCGGCAAACTTGACCGAGCCGACCTTGTACTGCGTTCCTTCGTATATGACGAAGCGGATCACCATCGTCCGCGGCGTCGGATTGACGAACTGCACGTCTTTGATCTCGAAGTCAATGTAGCCTTTGTCGCGGTAGAACTGCGTCAGCTTTTCTCTATCCGCTTCGTACTTGTCTTCCTTGAAATAACCGCTGCCCGTGAGCCAGGAAAACATCCAGCGCTTCCGGGTCTTGATAACCCGGCGGAGCTTTTTGACCGGAAACGCCTTGGCGCCGATGAAATCCACCTCGAGAATCTTCACCTTGGGGCTCTCCGCGATCTGAAACGTGGCCGTCCCCCGGCCCGCCTGCTCGTCAATGTTGAGGATGTACTTAGCCGTCGTTCGCGGATAACCCTTCTTCTGATACAGCTTCTGGAGCTCCTGCGCATCAGTAAAGAGCTTCTGCTCATCCAGCGGGTCTCCCACCTTTGACGTTATTTTCTTCAGCAACTTCTTGCTCTTGAACTTGGTGTTCCCTTGAAACCTGATGTCGATCAGGCTGGGTTTGCCCTGGACCTTGTAAATCAGCACTATCCCATCCTGGGTTTCTTCAGCCGCCACCTGGATGTTGTAGAAGAAGCCGGTCGCATACAGGTTGCGCACGTCATCGTCCACGGCGGCCGGGAGGTAGGGCTCACCCGGCTTGAGACGGAGATTGGAGCGGACCAATTCATCGCTGGTCGCCGGCGGGCCCTGGTGCTGGATCTCAATCCGCACGACCTTGGGACCAGCGTACTGCGCCCAGCCGGCCGGCACCCATGCCAGCAGGAGCAGCAGCAGCCCGCAATAGCAAAGCCGCAGTCGCATCGTCGCCCGGTTAGTTTGGCACATCTTCGTCACCCACTTTGGCGGCGCTCTCGAACCGTGTATAGGATTTAAGGAACGTCAAATTCACATCGCCAGTCGGGCCATTGCGCTGCTTGGCGAGCAGCAGGTTCATCGGAATCGCGTCTTCATCTGCCACGCCGGCGGACCCGTCTTCGTCGTCGTCGGCCTTGGGCCGGTACAGCAACCCCACCACATCGGCGTCCTGCTCAATCGCGCCCGATTCCCGCAGGTCCGACAGCCGCGGCGGGCGGCCTTTCTCCCGCTCAATCTCCCGGTTCAATTGGCTCAGCACGATAACCGGCACATTCAATTCCTTGGCCAGGGACTTGATGCCGCTGGAAATATCGGCGATCTCCTGCTGCCGGTTTTCCGCACGGCGCGAAGTAGAGTGGAGCAACTGCAGGTAGTCAACCACGAAAAGCTTGATGCCGTGCTGCTGGGCCATCCGGCGCGCCTTGGCGCGGAGCTGGAGGATCGATAGGGCGGAAGAGTCGTCAATGAACAGCGGAGCGTTGGCCAGCTTGCCGGCCGAGCCGGTGAGCTTGGGGAAGTCGCGTTCGGCCAGAAACCCCTCGCGCACGTTGCGCAGGTTCACCCGCGAGCGCGAGCACAGCATGCGCAGCACGAGCGAATCGGAGGTCATCTCCAGGCTGAACACGCCGACCGGCAACCGCTGCTCGATGGCGGCATGCTCGGCGATGTTCATCGCCAGCGACGTCTTGCCCATGCTCGGACGCGCGGCAATCACCACCATCTCCCCGCCGTGCAACCCGTTGGTCATCTTGTCCAGGTCCACAAAACCCGTGGCCACCCCGGTGAGGACCCCCTGGCGCTGGTGAAAATCCTCAATGGTGCCGATCGCCTTCTTCACCAGGTCCTTGATCGTCGTGGTCTGGCTCTGCACCCGCGATTCACTGATGCGCAGGATGTCGCGCTCCACCTCATCCATCAGCGCGTCCACGTCCCCTTCATAGTCATAGACCCGCCCGACGACCTCCGTGCAGGTATGGATCATCTTCCGCAGCAGAAACTTCTCCTGCACAATGTCCAGGTAGTAACTCAGGTTGGCCGACGAAGGCACCGTGTCGGGCAGAGAGGCCAGATACGGGATGCCGCCGACTTCCTCGAGCCGCTGCTTGTTCTTGAGCCGCTGTTGGAGAGTAATGACATCTATCGCTTCACGGCTGTCGTACATCTCCACCAGCGTGGTAAAAATAGTCTGGTGGCGCAGGTCGTAGAAGACTTCGGCGCCGTGCTTGAATTTCTCGATGCACTCGCCCATGCATTCGTTGGGCGAGAGCAGTACGCAGCCCAGGACGCCCTGCTCGGCTTCGGGCGCGTGCGGCGGCAACCGATCCACCCTCGCGGCCTGGACGACCGGCAGCTTCCGTCGTGGAGCGCGTTTCAAATCCGGCGCCGCGCCGGCGCTGTCTGAGACCGAGTCAATCATGCCACGACCAAACGGGATTCTTCTTCAGTGAGCAATTCGGAGTTATTGAATCTTAGTGACACGTTCTTAACAAGCAGAATGGGGTGCGCGCTCAAATCGGCTCGAGCGAGTCCGCATCAATCTTGACAGCAGCCGCCTGGTTGATGAAGTCCAGTCGCAACAGCACAGTGGTCATGCCATAGCGTTGCTCGACCCAGCCCTCGATGCCTTGCAGCGGACCGGTCTTGATGCGCACGCGCATGCCCTCGCCGATGGCGGGCGCCAGCCGCACGCCGACCTTCGCGTCCAGGGCCTGCAGAATGTCCTGCAACTGCCGTTGAAAGGTCTCCTGGTCGAAAACCTCGAGCAGGTTGGCCACGTGATCGTTCTGACGCACCGAGTCCTTCTTCTGCGGCTCCAGCTGCAGAAAGACGTAACCGGGGAAAAGCGGCTTCTGGAACACAACGGTCTTGCCCCGATACTTGTGCGCCGAATCGTAGCAAGGCAAGGTGGCGGCAATAGACTGCCGCCGGCAATGCTCCACCAGCTTCTTCTCTCTTCTGGGCTTGGTATGCGCCACGAACCACCGGAGTTCCGTCATGGAGCGGAGGATTCTGGCCCAAACCAAAGATGTCAATCCGAAGCTACGACCGCGACGCAATTGAACGCGCACGCTGATGTCCTGTTTGCCTGCGCACCAATTGGAGCTGGCGCCCTGTGTCCTTTGCTGGTGGGGCACGGGCGGATTCCGCCCGAACTGCCCGGCAGCTATTCCTCCTCAAAAGGCACGATTTGCTTGCCGCCGTGGAGCAGTACCGTAATGGCCGGTGCCTGGTGGCTCATCCTAATTTGCGCGAAAACCTGGCCTTCTGCGTCCAACTGGACTGGTCCAGCTTCGTCGCCGAGCTGCGAAATTGGACTGCGGGGTTCGGGAAGTGCTCAAACGCGCACACAACGGCGCGCCCTACTGCCGGCTGTTCCGCTCAATGAATTCCTTGATGGCATCAGCCGCCAAAGCGTGGGCGCGCTCATTCGGATGAGCGTCATGACCGTTAACGGTCAATCTCTCGCCGCGGTGCGCATCGTAAAGGGGCAGGAGGTCGAGGTGCGGCACTCCGAGCGCGTGCCAGCAGGCTCCCAGCCGGGCGTGGACGGAGCGGAACTCATACGCCGGCCCCAGATGTTGGAGGAATGGAAAGGTCACCACCAAAAACTGCCCGCCGTGGGTTTCCACCAGTTGGCGCAAAGTCTGGAGCCGCTGCTCTTGCTGCGCCCAAAGCGGACCATCGTAATACTGAAGCATAGACTGGCAGTAGTTGGAAATGTCGGGATTGAGCCGCCCCTGGAGCCGATAATACCACGTGTCCAGGAAAAAGCTGTGCCTGACCAGGAATGGTGGCGGCGGCGCGGAACGAATCGCCTCGGCCATTGCTCTCCACTCCGGTGAAAGATCGCCTATGTCATTCAAAGTGTACACCAGTATCACCCGGTCAAATTGGTAACTGTTGGTGATGAGACTCTGGACCAGTTCGATTGCGTGGCCCGTGTCGTAGCCCAGGTCGGCCCAAACGTGGACCTCGTCGCCACCCCGGTTACGAATCAGGTTGGCGAAACGATCCTCAACCTCAGCCACCCCATGGCCAGCAGTGAAGGAATCGCCCAGGAAACTGAGCCGCCTTTTGCCCGGCGGACGCTGGAGGAGGTAGGCCGTCACGCTGTCACGGTATCCCATCTGATTCAACCTCCAGTGCCGTTCGAACCACCGCATGTTAATCCGGGTGCGACCAAACGAGTCCGTTGTATCCACCCCGAACCGGTGCCAGGTTTCCGCAACGGCAAGAGTGAGTGCCGACAGGAAAACCAGCAATGTCAAGTTGCCCAGGATCACCACGGGCCCCTTCCTCGGACGTCCAGCGCGCACCCAAGAACGCACCTGGCAAAGCAGCAACCCTCCGCTTAACAGCGGCAGCGACAGGAATATCGCGTAGATCAGGTTATCTCCCCAATGTTCGGTGACATTCATGCTGGCAAGCGCAAGCTATTGGGACGCGCGGGACGGGGTCAAATCCAATCGGCCCTCATCTAGCCTCCTTCAGCGCGTATGCGTGAAGGCGCGCGGGCCTTGCCCGCTTCGCGGGTTGCGGGCCAGATAAGCGGGCAGGATGCCCGCGCGCCTTCGGCAGCTTCTTGCATACGCGCTGAGCCTCCGTGATCAGCACCCGGACTCAATTGCTGCCCATTCATTGCTCTCGGGTAATAGGCCTCCGTTGCAAAGCCAGCTTGGCAGCGCCGTCACAGGATCATGCGCTGAAGAGTGCTCCCGCGGGAAGCAGCAGGAGACCTTCCCCTCTTGCGCAGGGTCCGTCGCCCTTGCATTATGACTGCGCTTGAGTATGGCGGGCGGAAACCGACATTTCCAACCGGCTCTTGTCTGCGCTTTGCTGGTTGGCGTGACTTTCGTGGTCTACTGGCCGGTGACACAGCACGGGTTCATCAACTTGGACGATCCGGACTATGTCACCCGGAATGCTCACGTTCGTCGCGGGGTGACGCCGGCAGGCATGCTCTGGGCTTTCACAACGGACCATGCCGCCAACTGGCATCCGCTCACCTGGCTCTCCCACATGCTTGACGTGCAGCTTTTCGGACTAAAACCCGGGCCGCACCACCTCGTCAGCCTTGGCATTCACGCCGCCAACGCGCTCTTGCTCTTCCTGTTGCTCAAGGGAATGACCGGAGCATTGTGGCGCAGCGCGCTTGTGGCCGCCCTCTTCGCCCTCCACCCCCTCCATGTCGAATCCGTCGCCTGGGTGTCCGAACGCAAAGATGTCCTGAGCACCTTCTTCGGTCTGCTGGCAGTCTGGACGTATGCCGCCTACGCCCGGAAGTGCGGGGTCCACCCCGCCGCAGTGTCGCCAGCACGCGGCGAGACTCCCAATTCCAAAACCACGGGAGTCCCGGCCACGCACCACGCACCACGCACCACCTCATCCCCTATCCTCCAGCCTGCAGTCTCCAGCCTCCAGCCTCCAGCCTGGCCTTACTACCTTCTCTCCCTCCTCTCATTCGCCCTGAGCCTGATGAGCAAGCCGATGCTCGTAACACTCCCCTTCCTTCTGCTATTGTTCGATCACTGGCCTCTCAACCGCCTCCAACTCAACACCCAACAAGCAACACGCGACACTCCTCCTGCCTCCACTCTATTACTGCGCTTGGTTCTTGAGAAACTGCCCTACTTCGCACTGTCGGCATTCTCGTGCACCGTCACCCTCATCGCCCAGCGCCGGGGAGGCGCGGTTGGCTCTTCGGAGGAGTTTCCAATGCTTGAACGCATCAGCAACGCGGTGATGGCGTATCTCTCCTACCTGGGCAAGACATTCTGGCCCCACTCCCTGACCATGTTCTATCCCTATCGCCAGGACTGGAGCACTGGCGCAGTACTGTCGGCAGGCCTGCTCTTGTTAGCATTGTCGGTAGTGGCGCTGATATCAGTCCGCCGACGGCCCTTTTGCGCTGTAGGCTGGTTTGGGTTTCTGGGAACATTGGTGCCGACAATTGGATTGGTCCAGGCCGGCACTCAAGCTATGGCAGACCGTTACGGTTACCTTCCGCTGGTAGGGCTGTTTTGCGCCGTTGTCTGGGGGGCATCCGAACTCCTACATCGGTGGCGCGGTCGGCAAGCCATTCTTGCTGTGCTGGGTTCAATCGCTCTCCTCGCCTGCCTCACGGCAACCCTGCGCCAACTCAGCCATTGGCGCAGTACCGAAGCGCTTTGCCGGCATGCGCTGCGAGTCACCTCCGGGAATTTCCTGGCCCACAGCATGCTTGGTTCTGGCCTGTTGACTCAAGGCAGGCACGACGAGGCCAGAGCCGAGCTTGCCACCGCTCTGCAAATCCACCCGGATGCCCTCCCGGCGCTCGTAGACATGGGCAGGCTTCTCGTGAAGACCGGAAAAGACGAAGAAGCAGCCGCCTTCTTCGAGCGAACCCTCGCGCAGAATCCGCAAACCTCGCCCGCTCATTATCTGCTCGCCGGGATTCTGGCCAGAAAGGGCGAATCGAATGACGCCACGAGGCACTTCGAGGCAGCTATTGCCATCGATCCCGACTGCCTGGACACCCGGAATGACTTGGCAGCGCATCTCATCGCTTGCGGTAAACCGGATGTGGGATTGACGCACGGTCTGGCGGCTCTCCGCCTCGATCCGAATTCGCCCATGGGGCATTTTAATGCAGCCAAAGCCCTGACACTTCTGGGCAAGCCGGCACAAGCAGTCGCCCACTATCAGGCCGCTACCGCCGTCAGCCCGGATTTCTGGGAGGCACATCTGAACTGCGCACAGGTCCTTCAAGACCTGGGGCAGCACGACACAGCGGAAACGCACCTTCGCAAAGTCCTGCGTTTAAGGCCTGACTGCATCGAAGCCCATCGTGTATTGGCGGCGCTGTATTCCGTTCAAAACCGCCCCCGCGAGCAGGCCCGGGAGTATGCGGAACTCCTGCGTTTGAATCCGGAATGGCCGGAAGTGCAAAACAACCTGGCTTGGCTCCTCGCGACCCACTCTGATCCGCAGGTGCGCAACGGCGCTCAGGCCGTTCCCCTCGCGGAGCGCGCCTGCCGGTTGACGCGGGGCACCAATTTATCGATGCTATCCACGCTGGCGGCCGCTTATGCCGAGGCTGGAAGAGTTGCCGATGCGGTGAGCACGCAACAAAAAGTCTGTGACCTCGCGATCGCTCAAGGCCATACCGCTCAGGCCGAGTCGCTCCGCCAGCGGCTTGAAGTGTATCGTTCTGGACATGCGTACCACCGTCCGTAAAGTCAATTCCATGTCGGCGAAACCGTGGCTCTGCCTGGCGCTGGCGGCTGCCATCGTTGCGGTCTACTGGCCGGTCAGCCGCCACGCATTCATCAATTATGACGACCTTTCCTATGTCACTGAAAACCAACACGTCTCCAAAGGACTGAGCTGGGCGGGAGTGAATTGGGCCTTCGGCCGACTCCACGGAGAGCGGACCTACTGGCATCCGCTGACCTGGATTTCGCACATGGTGGATTGCCAGGTGTTCGGCCTCAAACCCGCCGGCCATCATCTCATGAACGTGTTGTTCCACCTGCTCAACACCACGCTGCTTTTCCTCGTGTTCCTGCGGATGACCGGAGCCTTCTGGCGGTGCGCAGTGCTGGCGGGGCTCTTCGCCCTCCACCCGCTGCAAGTGGACACCGTCGCCTGGGTGGCCGAACGGAAGAATCTGCTGGCCACCCTTTTCGGACTGCTGGCGATCTGGGCCTATGCGGCTTATGTGACAAGGTCCAGGAACCAGGGCCAGAAGTCGCCGCCAAATCCGAAATCCGACGCTCGAAATTCGGAGTTCAAGGCTCAAGGTTTGAGGTTTTCGCCCGGCCCTTCCACCTCCTATCTTCCATTCTCCATCCTCTATCTTCTCTCGCTCTGCCTCTTCGCCCTGAGCCTGATGAGCAAGCCGATGCTCGTGGCGCTGCCCTTCGCGTTGCTGCTGCTCGACTACTGGCCCCTTAACCGCCGGGGCTTCCCCAATTTCCAGCACGCCCAGGTTCCACTACCCCGCGCCCCGATCCGCCGTTTGGTCCTCGAAAAGCTCCCCTTTCTACTGTTGGCGGCTGCTTCGTGCGTGATTACGGTTCAAGCCCATCGCGGCCTGGGGATGCTGGATCCGGGCTCCGGTCCGTCGCTGGGATTTCGTCTCGAAAACGCCCTGGTATCCTATGCTCGTTATCTGGGAAACGCGCTCTGGCCGGCGAAGCTCGCAGTCTTCTACCCGTTCCCGGCCGCCTGGCCCCTCTGGACTGTCGCCGCTTCCGGCCTGCTGCTGCTGGCGCTGACGGCGCTGGTGGTCCGAACCGCGCGAAGCCGTCCCTATCTCTTCGTTGGCTGGTTCTGGTTCACGGGCTTGCTGGTGCCGACCATCGGGCTGATCCAGGCCGGCGCGCAAGCCCTGGCGGACCGCTTCGCCTACCTCCCGCTGGTGGGCCTGTTCCTCGGCTTGGTCTGGACGGCGGCCGAATGGTCCCGCCGGGGGCCGCGCCCGGCCAGGATGCTCGCATTTGGCGCCGTCATTCTCCTGCTGCTGTCCGCCGGCCTCAGCCGACGGCAGCTCGCGCACTGGCAGAACACGGAGACGTTGTTCCGGCACGCGCTCGCTGTGACGAAGGACAATTTCCTCGCGCACGGCAAACTGGGCGAAGAACTGGCCGCCAGCGGCCGCCTGTCGGAAGCCGAGGCTCAGTTCGCCGAAGCGGTCAAGATCAACCCAGGCTACCTTCCGGTGCTGAACTCGCTGGCCAGCCGCCTGAGCACGAACACCACCTCCGAGGCCTCTTTGCGACTGTATCAGCAAGCGGTCCGGTCGCGCCCTCAGGACGCCACGGCCCATTATAACCTGGCGGTTGCCTTGACGGATCAGCAACGAGTCACTGAAGCCATGGCTGAATACTCTGAGGCGCTGCGCCTCGATCCCAACCTGGCGCCGGCCCATAACAACCTGTCCAGCCTTTTCCTCGCCCAGGGCAACCCCGCGGCTGCGCTCCCTCATGCCTTGGCCGCCCTGCGCCTCAAACCGGACTTCCCCCAGGCCCACTTCAACGCCGGCAACGCATTGTTCCTCCAGGAAAAATTCGCCGACGCCGCGTCTCATTACGCCACCGCCGCGAAGCTTGATCCGGGAAATCTCGACGCCCGGTTGAACCTGGCCAAGGCACTCGTAAGCCAGAACAAACTCCAGGAAGCCGAATCTCAACTCAAGGAAGTGGCCCGCCTGCAACCCGCCAACGCCGAGCCGCATCAGCTCCTTGCGGCCATCTACTCGGCCTCCAATCGGGCCGGCGAGGCGGTCAACGAATACACCGCTGCATTGGACCTGGACCCAGACTGGGCGGATGGGCTCAACCACCTTGCCTGGATTCGCGCGACCCATGCCAACTCGGCCTTACGGGACGCCGCCCAGGCGGTGGAACTCGCCACGCGCGCCTGCAATCTGACCGGCAGCACCAACGCAACTTATGTGGCAACCCTCGCCGCCGCCTACGCCGAAGCTGGCATGTTCACCGAAGCCGTCAGCTATCAGCAATTGGCTTGTGACCTGGCGGCGGCGTATCATCTGACCGGCCAGCCGCCGTTCGCCCCATACCGGCTCGAGCTGTACCGTTCGCAACAACCTTTCCGGGATCTGAGTGAGACCCGCGTCAGATAATCCCATGCCGGCCCCAAACCCGCGAGCACCCTTTGGCTGCCGCTCAACGATTAGGCCCCCACGCGGAGGTTTGGCATCGCCGGCTTGAACTGCCGCGCTCCGGCCATGCCCTTCACCCATCAAGCCACTTTCCTGCGAGCACGACTGTGGATTTGCCTGGCTCTGGCGGCTGCCGCCTTTGCGGTCTATTGGCCAGTGACGCGCGCCGACTTCATCACCTTCGACGACATGGACTATGTCATCGAAAACCAGCCGGTCCTGCAGGGATTGACCTGGCCGGGGGTGGTTTGGGCGCTCCAAACGGGCCACGCCGGCAACTGGCACCCGTTGACCTGGCTGTCCCACATGCTCGATGTTCAGTTCTTCGGGCTCACGCCCGGGCTGCACCACCTGGTCAACCTCCTGTTCCATGCTGCCAACACCATCCTCGTGTTCCTGCTTTTCGACCGGATGACCCGCGCCCTATGGCAAAGCGCCTTTGTCGCCGCGCTCTTTGCTTTGCATCCCCTGCACGTGGAATCAGTCGCCTGGGTCTCAGAGCGCAAGGATGTGCTCAGCACCTTCTTCGGCCTGCTCGCCCTCGGGGCATATGTTCGCTACGTGCAGCGGTCCAAAGCCCAAAGCCCAAAGTCCGGCGGTCAGGGTTCAAGGTTCAACGTTCAGCGTTCAGGGTTCAAGGTTCCAACTCCCCACTCACCTTCCTCTGCTCTCACCCCTCCAGCCTCCGGCCTCCAACCTCCAGGCTGGCCTTGCTACCTCCTGTCACTGCTGCTGTTCGCCCTCAGTCTGATGAGCAAGCCCATGCTGGTGACGCTCCCGTTCCTCTTGCTGCTCCTGGACTACTGGCCGCTCAACCGCCTCCGACCCTCCACCCTAAACGCTCGACTCGCAACTCTTGGCGAGAAGCTGCCGTTTCTGCTGTTGTCCGTCGTTTCCAGCGTGATCACCATTCTGGTCCAGCGAGCCGCCCATGCGCTCCTCACAGTGGATGCCCTGCCGCTCGGCGCGCGGATCGGCAACGCGCTGGTGTCCTATCTTCGGTATTTGGCCAAGATGGTCTGGCCCAGCCACTTGGCGTTGCCCTACCCGTATCCGGAATCCTGGCCGATGGTCGCAGTGCTGGCCGCGGGGCTGGTGTTGGTGGGCGTGTCCGTCGTCACCTTGTGGCGGGTGCGCCGGCAGCCGGCCTTGACCGTGGGGTGGTTCTGGTTCGTGGGGACGCTGGTGCCGGTGATCGGTTTGGTGCAGGTTGGTTCGCAGGCTTTGGCGGACCGTTACACCTACGTTCCTTCGATCGGCTTGTTTGTGCTGCTCGCCTGGCTCGTGCCGGACTGGTTGAAGAGCCGGCGGCATGGCCGGACCGCGCTGGCGACGGTAGGCTCAGCCGCGGTTCTGGCGTGCGCGGGTCTGGCGAGAGTTCAGGCCGGCTGCTGGAGCAACAGTGTGACTCTGTTCGAGCACACGCTGCGGGTGACCGCCGACAATGCCGTGGCGCACGCCGGCCTTGGGATGGCGTTGATGAACGAGGAAAGGCTGGCGGATGCCCTGGCCGAGTTCTCGCGCGCCTTGACCCTCCGGCCGGCCTTCGCTAAACCTTTGGCGAATATGGCCGAAGCCCTCTGCGCCGAAGGACGACTGGACGTGGCTGCGGCCGTGCTCAGGCAGATCCTGGAAGTCACTCCCGACAACGTGGCGATCCGCTGCCGGCTCGGCTCAGTGGCGGCTCGGCAAGGTAATTGGGACGAAGCGATTGCCCAATACGAAAGCGCGCTCCGTCTGAACCCACGGTACCACCCCGCCCGCACAAATTTGGAGGCGGCCCTGGCGCGCCGCCGGTTGAAGTAGGCTCTTTCGAGAATGCTTGTCACCGACCTTGAAGTCACTCATCGGCGAACCAGGCTGTGGATTTGCCTCGGCTTGCTGGCGGTCACGGTCGCCGTGTATTGGCCGGTGACACGCTTTGCCTTCATTAATTTCGACGACCCGGACTATGTCACCCAGAACAACTACGTCCTGTCGGGTGTGACCTGGCCCGGGATCGTCTGGGCGTTCACAACAGCCCATTCGGCCAACTGGCATCCGCTGACCTGGCTCTCCCACATGCTCGACGTGCAGATCTTCGGGCCACACCCCGGCCCCCATCACCTGATGAACCTGATCTTCCATGCCGCGAACACCCTTCTGCTGTTCCTGCTGTTCGAAACAATGGCCGGAGCTCGGTGGCGTAGCGCCTTTGTCGCGGCGCTCTTTGCGCTGCATCCGCTGCACGTGGAATCCGTCGCCTGGGTATCCGAGCGCAAGGACGTGCTCAGCACCTTCTTCGGTCTGCTGGCAATCTGGGCGTATGCCGCCTACGCTCGGAAGTCTGGGGTCCAACCCTCTACGGCGTCACCACTGCGCAGCGAGTCTCCCGGGCCCAGGGTCGCGGGTCTCCCCGCCACGCACCACGCACCACGCACCACCTCACCCCCTAACCTCCAGCCTCCGGCCTCCAGCCTCCAGCCTCCAGCCTGGCTCAACTACCTCCTCTCCCTCTGCCTCTTCGCCCTGAGCCTGATGAGCAAGCCGATGCTGGTCACGCTCCCCTTCCTTCTGCTCCTCCTCGACTACTGGCCCCTCCACCGCCTCCAACTCCAGCCTCCAGCCTCCAGCCGCCAGCCTCTCCCCCGCCTGGTCTTGGAGAAACTGCCCTTCCTCGCCCTCGCCGCCCTCTCGAGTCTCATCACCGTGCTGGCCCAGAAGCAGGGCCAGGCACTGCTGTCGGTCGAATCCCTGCCGCTTTGGCCGCGACTCTCCAATGCGCTGGTGGCCTGCCTTCGGTATATGGGCAAGCTGTTCTGGCCCAGCCACCTGGCCCTGCCCTATCCATATCCGGGAGGCTGGCCGCTGGCCCTTGTCCTGTTAGCGCTGTTGGCGCTGGTGGGGATAACCGTGTTGGCATTGCGGTGGGCCCGCAGCCGGCCTTACGTCGCGGTGGGCTGGTGCTGGTTTCTGGCAACCCTGCTGCCGGTGATCGGTTTGGTGCAGGTCGGACCCCAGGCCATGGCTGATCGCTACACCTATATCCCGCTGATCGGCTTGTTTGTGCTGGTGACCTGGCTGCTGGCGGATTCGTTGAGCCGCTGGCGGCTGGGCCCAACCGCCCTGACAGCGGCAGGCGTGGCTGTGGTGGCCTTGTGCCTCGGTCTGGCCCGCATGCAGGCCGGCTACTGGAAGGACAGCGAGACCCTGTTCCGGCACTCCCTGGCGGTAACCACCGGCAACTATGTGGCGCACGACAACCTGGGCGACGCGCTGGCCGAACAGGGCAAACGAGAACCAGCCCGCGCCGAATTCGCCGCCGCCATAACACTCAAACCGGACTTCGCTCACCCCTATTCCAATATAGCCAAACTCGCGTTCAACGAAGGTGACTTCGCCGCCGCTGCCGACTGGTTCCAAAAGGCCCTCCAACGCCGGCCCCGGGATCCCGAAATTCACTCCAACCTGGCGGCAGCCCTCGCCAGCCAGGGCCGGGCGGACGATGCCATCGCTCACTACCTTGAAGCCATCCGCCTCCAACCCGACCGATTCCAGGCGCACAGCGACCTGGCGCGCCTGCTGCTGGCGCAAGGGAGGCTGCAGCCGGCCGTGGAACGCGGCCTGGCTGCGCTCTGCCTCAGCTCCAACTCGGCGGAAACCCATCTTGTGGTGGCCAACGCTCTGTTCCTCCAAGGCAAACTCGAATCCGCCGCGGCCCACTACCAGGCGGGCTTAAAGACGGCGCCAAACTCGCCCGCGCTCCGGCTCGGCCTGGGCAAAGCCCTCGCCGGCCTGAGGCGATTCGCGGAGGCCGAAGCCCAGGTGACCGAGGCGTTGCGCCTGCAACCCGGCAGCCCCGACGCGCACCAGGTGCTGGCCGCGATCTGCAAGAGCCAGAACCGTTTCCGCGAAGCCCGCTCGGAATACGAGGCCGCCCTCCGCCATGCGCCCGACTGGCCCGAAGTCCTCAACAACCTGGCCTGGCTGCTCGCCACCCAGCCCAGCGCGGAATTGCGGGACGGGGTCAAAGCCGTAACTTTGGCCGAACGCGCCTGCCAGTTGACCGCTTCAACCAACCTCTGGTTCCTCTCCACACTCGCGGCGGCCTACGCGGAGGCAGGTCGGTTTCCCGATGCGGTCGCCACCCAGCAGAAGGTCTGTGGCCTGGCCACGACGCAAGAGCAGACCAACCTCGCTGACCGCTTCCAACGCCGCCTTGACCTCTACCGCTCCGGCCAACCTTTCCGCGAGCCGTAGGCCGGCAGAGAAGAGTCTGGCACCCCTCCCGGGGTGCGGGACTCTTGCTGCGCCGTTACCCGGAGGTCGCCGGCCCCCAAATCCCCGGCAACCTCCGGCTACCCTCTGGCAACCCTTCGGGTTGACTTACCCAGCACTGCCAGACTCCAGGGCAGGCTCGGAAGCCCGTTAGAGTTTGGCCACTTTGCCCGGAACTCACCGACGGAGGCCAACCCGCAGGGTTGGTAGAAGGTAGCCGGTGGTCGGCCGGGCCAAAGGGGGGCCGACCACCGGGAAAGCGCATCGGATGGTCGCGCACCCCGAAGGGGTGCCAGTTCGGTTCTTTGTGACAACGCCAATCGCGATCAGGCTCCGCGGCGACGAGTCTGGCACCCCTCCCGGGGTACGGGACTCTTGCTGCGCCGTTACCCGGAGGTCGCCGGCCTCCAAATCCCCGGCGACCTCCGGCTACCCTCTGGCAACCCTTCGGGTTGACCAACCCAGCACTGCCAGACTCCAGGGCGGCTCGGAAGCTCGTTGGAGTTCGGACACTTTGCCCGTACCCCACCACCGGAAGCCAACCCGCAGGGTTGGCAGAAGGTAGCCGGTGGTCGGCCGGGGCGAAGGGTGCCGACCACCGGAGCGACGCACGAACGCAACGCACCCCGGAGGGGTGCCAGCACTTCGGAGCCATGATCGTAACAACCACACAGCGACCCATGTCTCCCTTGCCCACCCAAACAAGCGCAATTCTCCCGCAAAACCTTCACATTGATATGTGACCCCCCCCCAAAGAAAAGTGTTGACCCCAGACGCCGTTCTACTCAAAATGGCCAAAGTCGTATGAGTCACCCGACTCTTTAATCGCAAACATGAAAAACAAAACAGTACCAACTCCTATGCATAAAACCAAATCCCCTCCACTGCTCGGCCTGCTCCTCGCAGTCCTGGCTTTGCTCGCCTTCGGCGCCGTGTCACTCCACGCCGAAGATGTCGTCATTACCGCCACCACAGACCTAGGAGGCACTCTGAGAAGCTGTCCGCCTTCGTGCGCTAGCGCAGCCACAACTTCCTCAACCTACTCAACGGCGCAGCCCGCCGGCGTCGCCCCGCGTAAGTCCATCTATACCACCGCCGCCAACGCCAATTGGGAAGTCCAACCTACTGCGGGTAACCCAAGCGCGCTGGCCACCGACAACAACCCGGGCTATAGGGTCTATGTGACCAAGGGCACCACCGGCTCTTGCCCCGCGGACCTCGTTGTGCGAGTCACCGCTGTCAGTGGCTGCACCCTCTATGACACCAACGGCGTCGCCCAAACACAAATTGACACGCCTTACCTCGCACAGCCTTACTTGAACCAGTGGTACCCTGTCGCCATCATCAGTAACACTGTGGCGAATCCCCGAATCAGGTTCGAGCGCGTGGCTGGCGGTACTGGCCGCACCTACTTTGACGAAGTGCGCTTCCAACGCATTGAACCGTGCGCGGGCGTTGCGACTCAGCCCGGCATCACCGGCCCGCTGGCCGACGGCAGCAATTACGTGACCGTTACGGGCATCAAGCTCACCGCCACCAACATCACGGTTTATGCCAACCAAAACACCGTCATCGCCAGCACGAATAACGCCGCCGGCTTCTCTCCCTCGGGCGCCGACGCGCGCGTGGTGGTGGCCCTGAACCCCGGCGTCCTGCTCCAAAGAGGCCAGCTCATCACCGCCTCACAGCTCGTGCTCAACCCGGAGGGAATCCCCTGCCAGGGCACGCAACCGCCCTCCGGCCCGGGCGTCGGCAGCGGTGGTCCCAAAATGGTCATCTCGCTCGGCTGTCAGAAGAATCTTAACCTCGCCGGCCCCATCGGCACAGCCACCCCCAGCCCCGGAACCGACACCCTCTACTGGGTTAAGGCCGATCAGACGGCCGGCAACCTCTCCGCCACCGCCCCTGTCGGCGGCTGGGAACTCACCCCCAACGGCTGCTGGCAAACCATATCTTTCAACTGGCAGACTGACCCATGCCGCGCCTGGCTCGGCAACCTCGACTATGACGAAACGCACCCGTTTGCCGTGCTGGAATCCATCGCCATTGGCATAGACGGCGCCGACCTCGACAGCGGCCCTTACGACATCTACATTGACTCGATCGTGCAGGGGACCAATATCCTCGCCGACTTCGAGGGCTACGATAACGGCACGCCCAATGTCAACTTCGCCAACGCCAACGCCACGGCGACCCCGCCCTCGGGCTACTTCCTCAGCTCGCCCATGTCCGCCGCGATCTCCCAAAACGAAGCCTACCTGGGAACCAACTCGCTGCGTGTGCAATGGCAGTTCGTGGATAATGCCAATATCCGCTGGGCGCGGCTCCTCATGAACAAGGCCCCGCTGATCTATCCGCAGGTGAGCACCACCCAGGCCGTCACCATGAGCGTGCTGGTCCTGCCTCCGTTCGTTGAGGAAGCCCACAAGTTCAACGGCTCCATTAAAGGCATCACCAACACGACTCCGCTCTACCGATTTGGCGATGTCACGCTGGGAGCCGATGTGGAAGGCAGTGGAACCTACACCTATGAGTGGTACTACCAGGGCAGCGCCATAGGCGTCCAAACCCGGACTTACACCAAGACCGGTCTGCCCGACCAGGAAACGGATGGCCCCTACACCGTGACCATCAGCGACGGCACGTGCACCTTTAGCGCGACTCCCGTCATGCTGCACCTCGCCCCCGCGGTGCCCATCATCACCAACCAGCCGGTCAGCACGGTCGTCCAGGCCGGCCAGCCGGCCAACATCTGCGTCGGCGCCACCAACGCCCCGGCGGGCGGTGACGCCATCCAATACTACACGTGGGAGAAATACGTCGCCGGCGAGCCGACTTGGTTTGCCCAGACGACCGCCCCGTGCCTCAGCGAGTCCATTACCAGTGCTCAAACGACCGACACCGCTAACTACCGCGTGATCGTCCAGGGCAGCTACGGCTCCACCACCAGCAGCATTGTCTCGTTGCTGGTTGTCTCCGGCGAAGTGGTCATTGGCACCGGCGACGGTCTCCGCGGCAACTACTTCAACCTGGCGTCCTGGAATCCAGCCATCGGCGGGGACTTCGCCAACAACCCGTCCTGGGCCGGCACGCCTGCTAACAACCGCAAGGACCTCGAGGTCAACTTCGAGTGGCTCGGCGCCTCGCCCGCACCGGGAGTCAATGCCGATTACTTCGGCGTCCGCTGGTACGGACAGGTCCAGCCTCTCGTCGCCGACACCTACACGTTCTCCGTCTACACCGGCGATGGCTGCCGGCTCTGGATTGACAATGTGCTGGTCATTGACGCCTGGACTAACAGGTACGCCAGCTCCAGCGTGGCGACCCCCGTCGCTCTCAACACCAGCAAGCATGACATTCTGCTGGAGTTCTTCGAGAGTAACGGGTCCGCCACGGCGAAACTCTACTGGGCCAACAATGGCGGGTCTATTCCCACCAGCCTTATTCCGCCCCAGCAGTTGTACGCCAACCTGGCCACCTGGACACCGCCCGCCGTTGCCATCACCGCGCCGGCCAACGTCACGCTGCCCGATCCGGTCCCGCTGTCGGCTGCCGTCACGGCCAACAACGGCATTGTGAAAGCAGTCGAGTTCTACAACGGCACAACCTTGCTGAATACGGATACCACCGCGCCCTACTCCTACTCGTGGGCGGCGCCGGCTGGCAATCATTCCGTCACCGCCAAGGTGGTGTATAACGAAAGCTCGAGGGAGACCTCCAGCCCTAGCTCGGTGACAGTCGTTGCCAACCCGAAGGCGGCGGTCACCATCATTGGCATCGTTAAGAACGGCGACGGCACCGTCACCATCAGCTACACCGGTGGCGGCGGCGCGTCGTTCACCCTGCTCAAGTCCGCCACCATCCCGACCCCTGGGAAGGATAGTTGGACTGCGGTCGGCACCGACCAGTCCGACACGCCGGGAAGCTTTATCTTCACGCCGGCGGGCGACAACGAGTTCTACACCATTCGTAGCAACTAACCCGCAGCTTCGCTAACGAAGCCAATTCAAAGGGCCGGGTCGCCAGACCCGGCCCTTCTTGTCTCCTGGCATCATCCCCCATCGCCAGCGCGCCCTCCCCTTCCCCGAGCTTCCGGCCATCTGCCCGAAGCCTCGTCGCAGCCACGCGGCCCACGGCCTCAACTTCGCTCAGAAATTCCTTGTGCCGTGGCTGCGGCGGCCTAAGATCCCTCGCCGTGCAACAGTGCGGGAGCAATCCGCGGCCGGCCATGCTGGACTTCGGTTGCCCGCAAACACATGGCTATAACCCTGAAATCCATCATTGCGTTGCTCCACTATGAAAACAGAATGGCCCCCGCTTACCCTCAAAACTTCGCTATTCGCACTTGGACTCCTCGCCTGGAGCATCGCCTCCGCTCCAGCGCAGGTTTCCCACGTCTATAGCGCGCGAAAGAGCTCTTCGAGCGGGAGCACCTGGGACCCGCCCTGCTGGTGGATCTCCGCCGGCGGCTCGGAATACAGCAAGTCCAAATCGGGTAGGAGGTGAGGGTTAGAACCTCACCGTCCTCCCACACCACCGGACGTACGGTTCCGTATCACGGCGGTTCACAAAGACCGCTGCTCACGCAGCAAAGTGAACCACTGGACCTCCTCCAGC